>Ga0180438_10002048_pt1 | contig 34070 bp, 27 predicted proteins | sample SS_ome_12_FD_132455 | JGI IMG/M metagenome (GOLD analysis project Ga0180438, IMG submission 132455) | Hypersaline lake sediment archaeal communities from the Salton Sea, California, USA - SS_3_D_2 metaG | ecosystem: Environmental > Aquatic > Non-marine Saline and Alkaline > Hypersaline >... | reverse complement strand
CAATCTCAAAAGTTTCAGTGTGAGGAATACTCATCAAGGCCCTCCCACGTTTCAATGTACGGAGATACTGTTCTTGGTCACTAGTTAATGAAAGAAATCTTCCACCAACTTGACTGTCATATGGTAACCGAAATACTATCTTTGTTGATGTATTCGCTAATATGTTCGAGGAAATATTAGGTCTAGTAGATATAACAATGACACCTTGTCCTGTAGCTCGCTGTAGCATTACCATAGATTCTCCAGTTGTAACATCAGCCGCAGATTGTCTTGTATAACTCTCAGGTACAAGATTACTTGCCTCCTCTAATACAACAACATGATGCAACCCCTCCGAAACTCCTCGCTTCATAGCACTATCAAAGATACGTTTGGCGACAAGATTGTAAAGGAGTCTCGCAGAATCCATTCCTCCGATACGTGCAACGTACGAAAGGTCAAGAATGACACGTTTATCCAATAGATCTAAAAATCTAACCGTATCAGAGCCACCACCAAGAATTGAGCCCAATGGCTCACGAGTCAATACTTCAAGACGGTTAAGTAATGCATCCCTAGTCATATTTCCAATGCGATCGTTACTAGCTAACATCGAAACAGCTCTCACTAGAGATTGAACAGAGTTATCATGATCTGTTGTTTCTACCAGACTCATTACAGAATCACGAAGTAATCTTTCCATTGCTGGAGAGAGTTCAGAAGAGTCACCCCTCTCATTCAACAGCTCTCTCAAAATCTTAAATGTAGAATGAGCATAGTTATCATCATTTACCATTTCTGAATCAATAAGATTGATTACAAACGAAGTATCAAGACCTGGTTTCAAAACAAGGATATCTGAATCACCATTACCAATCAAACTAAGGTACTCCGACCCCTTGATATCAAATATCCACCAAGGCACATCCGTTTTCATACTAAGCTGTGCCATAAGGTGTTTCACAATAGTTGTTTTTCCAGTTCCTGTTGCTCCTAAGATAGCAACATGTTCTTTCAGCCAATCAATTTCCAATCCGACTTTTGATAGACGACGGTTTCCAAATACTGTTTCTCCAATAACAAGTTCATTATCTACTAATTCTTTTGCAGGAACAGGAAAGATTGGGACACGTTTTGGCGCGATGATTGGAAGCTGCTGAATTGGAGTGTTGACAAAGGATGACAGCCGAGCAATATGCACACGCTGCCGTTTCAAATGACGGCGAGATAGTACTCTTGAAACTATCCGCTTCGAAAGCTTCTGATGGCTGAGTTTGATTGAATCACTACCACCCCAAATCGAATGAACTAGTCCAATCACTCCATCTAAAACAGATTTAGTATTGCTGTTTGTTGGAAGATTCACCTTGAAATATACTGTTACATCAAACCAACTAGCTTTGTCTTGGATTTCTTCATAACGAGTCAACAGCCTTTTTTTCGCTGAATGATCTTTAAGTGATTCCTCCTTCCTTTTTTCCTTTGCCTGAATACTCTTCCACTGATTCTCAAGTGTACGTTTTTCTTTGCCTGGCTTGGATGAAGAAAAAATGCATGTCATGCTTGTAGTGTATCCTTGTCCAAGAGCTGTAGCGATGAAGGTTCCAACCTGTGAAGTGTCTTGGGTTGGAAAAGTCCGAGGCAACCCCTGCAAGGTAATCAAACACACAGATTGAGTCTTATCATCAATGACTATATCTTTGGTATTAATCTGAACACACTCCAAATGAGTCAATATGGCATTTTTTAGGAAATGATCCTCTAGAAGTTTCAGTTCTATATTGCTAAGGGAAGAGAAAAGAATCGCCTCGGTCCTTGTAGCTTCCCTCCTCAGAATCTCTTTAATAAGTTCTGAATCATGCCCAACTGCAGTAATGAAAATACGTAGAAATGGTTCTCCATCTGTCACACCTGCTTCAAATGCCATGGTTGCGGATTTGTGCATTCCTGCACGCATGGCTAACAACATACTCTCGTTATACCTAGGTTTTCCATTCTCATCTAGATACACCGATCCGGATACTGATACAATATCAAGACAACATGTACCGACAATATAGTCATCAAGCTGAACAAATAATGTACTCCCCTCAATAGAAGATACCAAGCTTTGGAAACGAATTTGGTTTATAGTCAATAATAAGCCTGTAATAATGGGCACAAAACAGAGTACTAATTCAACAAGTGTCTTTAGAGGTACCACTGGTTGGTCAGATAGTCCTGTCAATGGTAATAGATACACTACTAAAAGATACAGCCCAACAAGGATGATTTCAATTGCCCAAATCAAACTTACTCGTGATTTTGGTCCTCTGTACACATCATGAGAAATGAAACCTGTGCCTTCACGTCGGGATAAGTAAAATGGCATCTAATAATTCCTCATCACGTTCATTTTATCCAAGAACGGTTGTTTACAGAACCGAACCATCGTACTGTTGTTTAGCATATGAACACCCCCAAACAGATTGCAAAACAATACATAATCTATAGGAGAATAAAAACCCCAAAGCCGAATGATGAACTGGTGACGAAACTACTGAAGAACGAATCTCATACACGAAGTCAGTACAAATGTACTGATTTTCAGAATCTCAACTTGTATTCAACGTCGAATCACTAACATATTCCAAGGAGGTCATAATCATTAGAAAATCATACTGGTTCTCAATAATCCTCCTTTTCCTCCTATTCACGTTATCCATATTCGCTACTGAACAAGTTGTAGCTGAGGGTGAAACAGTGGTGACTCGAGGAAACGCAATTACAATCACAGCCACACTTCTTCAGAATGGCAGCTATGGAAACCCTGTACCAAATCAGTGGATATCTTTCTTTGACCAGACTTTTGATACTTTCATTGGTTCCAGAAAAACGGATGCCAATGGCATTGCATCAATAGTCTGGGACATCCCTTTAATCCACGCGCTTGGTCCAACAACTCTCAATGTGACATTCTATGGTAATGAGTCTCTTTCGTTGTCACCGACGTATCAACAGATTGTACTGACAATACTATCATCTACAAACATTGAGATCAATCCGGTATCATATTTACTATCCTCAGGAAACTTACTATCTTTCTCGGTTCATCTATCTGATGACTCGAATAATCCAGTATCAGATGCGATGATAACGGTTCTCAAAGATGATACTCCACTTGGTGTGGGCATAACCAATTCCTCAGGAGATATCGATTTTGAAATCGAGTGTAACAGTTCTTGGAGTACACTAGGATACAATGATATCCGTGTTGTTTTCAAACAGGATTTGACAAACTATCTCGACGCATCTGAATTCATATTCACAATAGAGATTGTACAAATTCCCACCTCTGTTGTCATTCTGAACTTACCTTCAAGTGATGTAGTACTCGATGAATCTGTAGATATTTATGTCAAACTCTCCGAAACGAACCACACACTCCAAAACGAACCACTTCAAGTGTTCTTGGATGGTTCTCTTCTATTTCCTATTACTTCTAATAGCTCAGGAGTAGCTCATCTTCATTTAGAGGTTGATGAAAGATTCACACTTGGCATTCATACATTGAGAATCCAGTATAATGGAACCGAACGATACTCCGAATCCTATACCGATTTCTTTTTTTCAGTTTCGAGTCCTGTTCAGATTATTACTAGAGTTCCTGAGTTATGCACAATTGGTTCTATTATTGAAATTGAAATCACTGTTTCTGACTCACTAGGTCGTCCAATCCCTAATTCCATAATATCAATAACAGACTCCATCTCTAACCAGAGCTTCACAACGCCATCAAGTTCATCCACAACTACTCTCAATCTTCGATGGGACCTTCTAGGACCTCCAGGTATTCATGTTCTCCACATTGAACTGACAGAAAACCCATTCCTAATGAACACAAGTGTTAGTAGTACTTTCTCAGTCTGGTCCGTACCAGAGATATCACTAATACACTGTAATGTAGATCATTACGCTTCACCCGGTCAAATGGTCTTCTTTGAACTTCTGATGACTAACTGGGCTGGCAATTGTTCTCTCAGACCACTTCAATTCATGATAAACAGTGTACTCCAGTCAACAGCAGTCACCAATACAACTGGCCAACTAACTTTCTCCTTTGCTGTTCCTCAAATTGAGTTTCAGTACAATATCTCCATCCATTATATTGGAAATGAAACACTATTCGAATCAATAGCCTCATTTGAATACATTCTTCAAGTCACTAAACTGATGCCTATAAGACTTGGACTTGATTTCTATGAAGTCAATGCACCTCTTCATGAGCTATATGTGCATCTGACACTGAGGTGTCTTAATGGATCCACACCGAAAGGAGTATTGGTAAATTTCAACTGGTTGCAAATAAGTATGACCACTCAAACCACCGATGAAGGCGTTATCACGCTTCATCTTCCAGTTCCCGCTACAATTGGTACCTATATTCTATATTATGAATCAGAATCATCAAACTCAATTGTTTCATCCAGTGGTTCATTTCTAATTGAAATAACAACATCCGATGTGATGTCACTCCAAGGAGTTGGAATCAGTGGTATAGCGATTGCTTTGATTGCATCAGTTTGTATTACGGCTATTCCAATAATCCGACGAAAATACCTCATAGATTCATAAGAATGGTGCTCCGGCCGGGATTTGAACCCGGGTCGGGGGATCGAGAGTCCCCCATGCTGGGCCGGACTACAATCGGTATCATTGTATCACAAAGTACAATGTTCTACCGGAGCCGTATACGAAATGCCAGTCCGGAGCGTGAGAGGGCCCGTCTTGACTTCTACAAATAAGCCTTTCTCATAACAAGACTGCAAATCTTATGGTGTACCGAATAACTGAGTTAGACTACTCCAACTGTCCTGCAAAAGCTGCAATAATCCCTCTACAACATCTTGTGCCCATCCCGTAGCCTGAAGGATAACAGCAATTACAATAGAAACCGTAACAACCGCAAGGCCCAGGAGTAGACTCTCCTCAACAAGTGGGCCTCCCTGTTCATTACGAATCAGACTATCATCCTTTGTCAAAATCTTTTACCTCTACTACTTGTTCATTCATCTCCTTTTAAGGCCCCCAGAAACAATCTCCTATTCCTCCTATAATCTGTGTTCATTAAACGCCATAGGATTTCCGTGAAACCACATTCTCTCACCAAGCATTTCAAAATCAAGGTTGCACATATTATTGTGAACAACATCTATCAGATTTTTCAGAGCAGGAATATGGCTCTCAACTCCAGACTCTCTCGCACGAGTCATAAAAGCACCGTCTTTTTTCCAATTACCTATTACTCCTATAGCGTTGTCATACACTGTATTCAGACCACAGAATTCCAAGATACCATTTACCATTTCTCTCCTTATCTCTGAAATCTCACTAACTCTACGTTCTGACTCTCCTGGTCTAGGTTTTTCAAGTGTTACAACAACATCCATGAGGGCAAGACTATCATTGTTAATCCCATGCCCCAATTTCCATCTAGAAATTAGACTTGCAGCTGACTCACTATGACATGTTTGAATTGTGCGAAGACCTGCTGAAACAGCTTGAAACAATGCCTTACTATGTTCTGCTGTTTGTATTTCTCCAAGAATAAGATAATCTGGTGATCTATGAAGGCATTTGATTATCTCATCACTCTTATTGAATTTTGATATCTGTTCGTCTACCGGATTCACCCTGAACCGAACCTGATGATGATCTCTTTGTGTTCTACTCTCAATAGCGTCCTCGATGTAGATTTTTCTCCACCATTTTGGGGTTGCCATATCCAAAGCATTCAGTAAAGTTGTCTTCCCTGTTCCAGGGCCTCCTGTTATTGTGATATTGAAACGACAAGTAATCGCAAAAAGCAAGACAGCCGCCACTTCTGGGGTCATTGTAAAATTTTCAATCAAATCACTAACTGAGAATGGATTGTTTCTAGCTCGACGAATTTCAAGGTGTAACCCATCCGGACTAAGTGGCGGCATGCTGGCAGAGAACCGTAAAGAAGCACCCTGAATCTGTAAATCCATTTTAAGAGAAGGATTACTTCTGTCTAAGTGAAGATTACTCTCAGATCGAATTAAAGTCACAATTCTTGGTACTTCATTTTCTTCGAAAGTAATATTGGTAACACACCTTCCATAATTCTGATGATCAAAATATACCAGGGCTCCTGGGTGGTCAAGATATATCTCTTCCACCAAATCATCAAGAATGATTGGCATCAGCGACCCGAGAACATTTCGACGATGAGATATAATTTCAGAGAGTCTAATCCTAGTAGTTTCATTAATCTCAGGTATCAGCTTCATTATATGCATCGAAATATCGTTTCTCGATTGGTTCAGCCTTTGAGATATGTTTTCCTTCAAAGAATATCGTCTACTCTCAAACTGCACTTTACTATGGCTCAGTTCTTCAATAAGAGAGGATTCTAATTCAGTTCTAACAAGTGGAACAACAATATGTTTAGAATGATTGTGTTCTCCAAGTTTGAAAATTGAAAGATATGTCCCAACTTTGTATACCCCAAAAGTATATTCCATATTATCGAAAAGACTGTTATTTATACCAACAAAGACGGTTTCCCACCCATCAGTTCTCCATGGAGGTTCATTTTGTTTCAAACTGCATGACTGACAATAGTGAAACAACCCTTTCTCAGACTCAACTAGTATTATCTGTGATTTGTTATCTCCAGATTCTCTGATATCACCAAGTTTCATGCAGCCTTGATTACTATCATGAGAGCATTTTTCACAACGTCCAACTGAACAACGGATTATATAACATTCTGAGCCCATCTAATTAATCACCTCATAGTATCTACTTCTTATTCGAGAAATTGCAAGATAATCTCCTAGATGAATAGCAGATCACTATATACTCGCATGAGAAACCTCGATGATTTTCTTCATCATCCCGAAATGATCTCTAATACTGTACTCAGCCACCTTTGTGGCAGTCGACGCAAGCTTCTGGGTCATTACCGCCCTTTTTCCATACTGCATAGCTATTAGTCGGTCACTAGCATAAGCTGCTGATACGGTGAATATGAAAGGATTTCGTCCTCCTCGTTTTGAAGCTGGTATCGTTTGGAGAACTTCTAGGATTTTGTTTCTAAGTGCATTCTCATAGTCTTTTATCTTCCAGCCTCGTGATTGAACCTTGCTGACCACCCTCGGACTATTCATCAGCATAGAAAGAACTCTTGGGACATAGTCTTCTGGTTTTCTTATCTCGGGAGAATGCCCTGTAAGAGATTTGAGTCTGAGTGCTTCGCGTACAATCGCTCTTACATTAACACGATGGCCACACTTTTCAAATACATCAGCTATTTCATCAAGAGTAATTGGGGCTTCCTCTTTGAATTCCCTTACAGCCATCAGAAGACAAACAGCGATCAACAGAATGTTGTTGCTAATCCCTCCTACTGTTTCATTTACTACCTTCTTATACAAATATGCAGTTCGATCACGAACTTGTTCGTTTATCATAAGCAGTTTTGATACATGATTAAGCGTTCGCAGAGCCCTATATTTTGCCTCATTCTTTCCAATTCTGATTCTAGTGCTATAAATTGTTTTTAGACGTTTGAACTTTTTCTGCATTCTTCCAGAAAGTGCTTGTCCTTGGGCATCCTGAAAGTACCTGTCTTTATGAAAGCCTATGTAACTACCAAGACCATCTACAATGTGCATCCGATTTCCCAGAGACACATACATACTCGCGTCTGGGGAATCATCGCCAGGTCGTTCTCCCATTTGGTATGTGGGCAAAACATACTCTCTTGAGAGTACCAAACCGCACTCAGCACACACTATATGTCCATGACTAGTGACCAGAAAGCCACCACAGTCAGGACAGGATTTTGAATTCGTTAAACGAGATTCACATATTCCATCAGTCAATAACCACACCCATTATGAGTGTGTACAATCAATCCTAACTAAGTTTCAGATATCAAATATACACTCACGGAGAGGAACAGTCTGTCCAAGTGAACTCCAGCCCGCAGTGAGCGGTCTTTAACGGTCTGGTCAGAAAGAGAGATGACCGAAAGTAATCAGATTTGCACCTGATTGTCAAGATTTTACATAATTGCTAGAAAGAACTTCTTAGAACTGAAGACATTGCTTTGGCTTGGAGTGGCTTTACCAAGAGTAAAGACTAGTCGAAGCCCACCTACAGATCCAATAACCTCAAGACCGTTTTTCTCTTGTTTCTTAAAGACACTGCTCTCTACATACAGCTTTGCTTTTTCCCCTTTTGTAATTGGTTTGGAATCAATAACAACTGTTATCGAATCATTGGCTTTCAATGCATCACACAAAGCATCAGGAAGCTCCAAGGTAAGTGTAGCACCATCACTTTTCGATGACACTTTTAATAGCTTCAGTCTTCTCGTTTCAGTTTCATCAATAGAGTCAATAACAGCACTCTTGAGCTGAATCACCATGATGCTATACCTCTTCTCGTTAGAGTCTATAGTTGACGAAATATCATGCGAATTAAACCTACCGTTGAATCCGTGTGCAGTTTTTTAGGAGAAACAAAGACAGTTTTCTGGTGTAGTAGTTGAAAAAGAAAGCAACCATGCTCATCTTTGTCCTTATTATTGCATATCTCACTATTCCAGTTTCAGCATTCTATTTTGACTTTCAGTATTTTGAAACAGACAAATTCGTATACGAGGTTGGAGAAACAATTAACATGGTTGCAAAACTTGTTGCAGATTTCAGCGACGAAGGATGGTGTTATGTTTCATTCGCTGTAGTAACTGATTTAGGACCGTTTTTTGCAGATGAATATTTCATTCCACCCTCTCCTACAGTTCGTTATCTAAATTCATCATATACAATCTTACCAGCACATACGAATCCGACCGAAACAGGTGTGCAAGCCTTTGCACTTTTTACTGTAGAAATTTTCGATACAGTGTATCAAAGTGCAGGAGATAATATCGAAATAACAATCAACAGAGGACATCTCGCCGCAGTCCCTTTGACTACCCTCTCCATTCAATATGGCCTGAACGCATCTCTCCCAATTATGATTGCAAGTGTACATAATGAGAATGTTGTTTTTTCAGGCGAATCAGTTAGATTGCATGTAGAAGATATGAGTTCACAGAATGTGTTGGACCTGAATACAACTACAAGCTCTGAAGGAATGATATATCTGAACTGGACTAAGTCATTAGGTCCACCGGGTTTTTACAATCTGACGATTTCAAGTGATGGGAACGAGGACTTTCTCCCGTTTACTGACTCATTCGAAGTCACAGTGCTTCCTGCCGCCTCAAATCTAACTATAGTATCATCACCAGAAGCAGTCTTTTGCCAGTCACCTGATGGGACCCATATTAATCAGGCTGAGCTAGTTATAGAACACTCAGATTTGGAATCGTGTCCAATAGAAGATAGTATGGTTCTATGGACCACAGGTTTTGGCTCTGGCATCTTGTCGAGCCTTGGGAACGGGAAGTATTCAACAATGATCCCTTTCAATACAAGTCCAGGACTTTATCACATCAACATCACTGCAACCAATCCTCAATATCAAACAGCCCAAACAGCAGCCGATGTGAATGTCTTAGCAAACTCCTTATTATTCTCAATAGACCACTATTACTGGAATGTAACAAGAGGAGAAACTGCGACTATAGAGTTTTTCATTGAATCAACTCCTGATTGGAATCAGTCAATACAACTTCAGCTAACAGATGAACATATGCAGTTTTCAATAATAGCTGATGTTCTACCAAATCAATCCTGTTTGGTAAATATACCAATTTGGCATAACCTCTCTGTAGGACAACACTCAGTCAATGTATATCCGATAAGTGGATATTATCAATTCATTACACCTCCGCAATTCAACCTCATTATCTTTGGAATCATCGAGATCAATGTATCAGCTGGAATCACATATTATGGAGAATTTTTAGAATTCAATCTGAATGTTTTAGATGACAACAATCAACCTGTTCATTTGGTCAACGTATCTATTTTCTGTGACAATGCTCTATCCCCTCTTGCGATAACTGGATTCGTCAATTCAAGTATCAGCCACATTGTTTCTCTTCCAATGTGGATTGTCCCAGGAATGCATAACATCACCTTCGTAGTCAGAAGTCATTACTTCCATCTTTCTAATAACTCACTCCCACTAAGAGTCTGGATGCGTACAAACATCACCATCGTGATAACAGCAAGTGACACGGTGTCGAACAATCATCTTCAAGATTTATCCATTACACGAATCATCTCATGCGGTTCAATCATGACTCCTCCCCCAATCTTGTTCACAGGAATAACCTCTGCAGATCCCTTTACAGCACGACTCACCTCTCTTGAAAGTTGACCAAGACTAAGTTCTGGAACCAATAGCATATCAACAGACTCTGCAAACTCTCTGATCGCATCATCAGGAAATGGCCACAATGTTCTCAATCTCAAGGCTCTAAATTTATTCTCAGAAACAATAAGCATCATTTCATCAACCGATCTTGATGTGGATCCGTATGACACAACACCCCATTGGGCTTTATCAGGTCCGGTGATTTGATAATCTTCCAAGATATCACGAGCGTTCTGAATCTTTTTTGACAATCTACGAACTAACCTATCATGAACTTCTGGATCCGCGGTTTTTCTAAATCCAAACTCATTATGTGTAGATCCCGTTACAAGTAGATTTAGTCCATCACCAAATTTAGGCATGAATTGATGCCCATCTGCATCAACAGCTCCATAGGGCATGTCCCCCTTTTTACTGAATCTTCGTTTCACCAATGCATTTCTACTTCTATCAATTATGATTTTCTCTCGAGAATGTGCGACAATCTCGTCTGATAAAAGAATAACAGGGTGCCGCAGCCTTTCAGAAAGCGCGAATGATTTCAATGTCAATTCATACGTTTCCTGTGCTGAGTTAGGAGCTAATACAACGCTCTCATAATCTCCATGAGTCCCCCATCGTGCTTGCATAAAGTCTCCTTGAGCCGCCTTTGTAGCCTGCCCGGTGCTTGGACCAGCTCTCTGAACATCCACGACAACACAAGGAGTTTCAGTCATAATTGCATATCCTATATTCTCTTGCATCAGACTAAACCCAGGACCTGAAGTTGCAGTCATTGATAAAACACCACCCCACGAGCTACCAATCACAGCGGAGATAGCTGCAATCTCATCTTCCATCTGAAGATATACCCCTCCAACCCTAGGAAGCTTGTCTGACATAATTTCAGCAATCTCAGATGCAGGGGTGATGGGATAACCTGCAAAGAATCTACAACCTGCAGCAATTGCGGCCTCAGCACAAGCTTGGTTTCCTTGCCAAAATTCTGTTGTATATCTATTGGTGGACATAGCTATGACTCCAGACTGGCATTGGTTAGCATTGCCAAGATAAGGTTACTCTTACAACAACAGTTGAATGCCGATAGTCTTTTATCAAATTTCAATCGGTGGGTCACAAGGCGACCGTGGTCTAGTCTGGTTAGGACGGAAGCCTCCCAAGCTTCCAAGCCGGGTTCAAATCCCGGCGGTCGCACCATTGCTTTTCGTTAGATTTAAGGGAAATCAAACAACTAGGTCTATGGCGAGCGATGATTGCTATGACCCCTATGAGTCAGAAATGACAATGATATGGATCTTGAGTTAGGAGCTCGCCATTACTTTCGGCAACCCCCCCTTTTTGTATACATTTAATCGTATGCTCCGCAAATCCTTTTAAGGTGCATTAGTAAAATTCCAATTGGTCTGTCATGTCGCATGACTATATTGAGGATGAACTAAGTAAGCGCAGTGTGTTCAAGTCAGAACAATTCCTTTCCATCGACTATGTGCCAGAAAGTCTTCCTCATCGGCAATCAGAGATTAGGACGTTAGTTCAAAGTTTCAAGACCTTAATTAGCTCTCCAGGCAGAACAAGCCATAAATTCATCATTGAAGGACCTGTTGGGACTGGAAAAACAGCTGTAGCAAAACGCTTCTCTGAGCAAATGATTCAAGCCGCAAAAAGACGAAACATCCGACTTCATAGTATCCATATCAATTGTCGTGTCAATAAAACTGCATACCTTGTTTTTCTTCGGGCACTAAGAGAATTCAAACCAAGATTTCCTAGGCGTGGACACTCCCCTGATGAGCTCTTACAAATGTTAGTTGAGGTTCTTGATGAGGAGGACCGCTACCTCCTATTAATTCTCGATGAACTTGATTATTTTATCAGACAAAGAGGTGCAGACATCCTCTACGATCTAACACGACTCATGGATGATAGACTAAATGCCACACAACGTTTCTCAATTATCGGGATAGGCCGCAGAATTCCTCTTGATGATGACATATTAGACTCAAGCACGCGTAGTACCCTACAACGCAATGTGCTCAGATTTTCTAAATATAACCGAAATGCTCTCTATGACATACTTCAAGATCGTGTAGAAATGGCCTTTGAGAAAAAGGCAGTTATGGATGAAACAATCCAAGTCATATGTGATATCGCTTCAGAACATGGTGATGCCCGTTACGCAATTGAGCTTCTATGGCGTGCTGGTAAACGCGCTGACCGAGAACGAACCGACACAGTGATTCCAGATTTCGCTCGTCGCGCGAAAGCTGACACTCATCCTGAACTCAGAAAAGAAGTCTTCGCGACACTTCCAACACAACATAAACTTCTGTTGCTTGCTGCAGCACGACAACTTAGAGAGATTCGTAGTGCTTACGTCACGATAGGAGAAGTTGAAGAGATGTATCGCTCGATATGCGAAGAGTACTACGAAGAACCACGGGCACATACCCAAATCTGGGAATGGGTTCAGGATCTTCATTCTCATGGAATAATAGACACAAAGAAGTCAGGTACTGGTCAAAGAGGTCAGACTACACTCATTGGATTTTCTGATGTTCCAGCTGAAATGTTAGAGCAATTTTTGTCTGGAATACTTGACTCATCTAAGGGGGCTATGAGAAAATAAATGAACGCTGAAATCGCACCCAAAGTTGCCATTGAAGACATATTCTCCTCAAGAGGGAGAATCAAAATACTAAAAGAACTCGCTATGGCCACCGAGTTGAACATCTCGGAACTCTGTAGAAGAGTTGACCTGAATCATAGTTCAACAAAATCTCATCTAGAGGTATTATTAAACTCAGGTCTCATAGAAGAAAAGAAATTTGGTAGAATCAAAATATATAGGTATAAAATTGAGGATCTCAGGGCTCGTTCATTAAGAAGTCTATTTAATCTCTGGGAGTCATGATGAGGTCGTCATGACATGACAAAATATCTCACTCGCTTGTTTTATCTTGGTGACCGATATCACGGTTCACAGCATCAACCAGAACTTAAGACAGTACAAGGAGAACTGATTCAAGCAGTCACAGATTGGAGTGGGGAACATCACTCTACTCAAACAACTCAATTTTCTGGCAGGACCGATCGAGGAGTTCACAGTGTTGGACAATTAGTTATGATTGAAACAAACGAACAACTCAATATTGATAAAATCAACCGATATCTTCCTGATGACATTATATTGTGGGCATCAATAGAAGCCCCATTGAACTTTGCACCACGTTACGATGTGTTGATGCGGCACTATCGATATTATCTTGACAAATCTTGGGCTACATTGAACCTTGGAGCTGTTAAGAAAGCAGCTTCCCTCTTAATCGGTTCTAATGATTTCAATGAGCTAGCTAAGCCCGATTCAGGTCGAAATACCGTTACAACAATCCTCAACATATCAGTCTTTGATCATGACGATATATACTATCTAGACATCTATGGCACACGATTTCTCTGGAAGCTTGTACGCAAGCTAGTTTCTCTACTCATAGAAATTGGTACTGGAAAAATTAGGCTTGATATGATTGACAGTATCTTGTCAGAACAGAGAGTTCTAGCAAGTGGTATCAAACCAGCGCCTCCCGAAAATCTGGTTCTAATAGAAACAATAGTTCCATTCAAGATGAAGCTGAGTAAATATGCTATAAAACTAATTCAGAAAAAACTCAACGACCAACTTCACCAGTACAGACGCTCAGTCATCACACTGAACAATATTATCGACTACTTTTCTGTACCAAGTTCGATCTCTCAACATTCAACCAACTCGCAAAGACACTCAGACTTTTAGGCTTAATCTTGACAATCTCATTGATTGTATCAAGATGAGTCTGTCGTACTCTTCTTTTTGAAACCCCAGTCACTACAGACAAAGATTCCAGAACATCAATCTGTTTGTCGCGTTTCCTATTACCTTGCCAAATCAAAAGAGGCCATGAAGGCTGTGAATATTTAACACGCCGAAAAGGTGTTTTCGACCGACTCATTGCCACCCCTAAAGACAAGAAATCGAAGAAATATGACAAAAGCTTCCAATTCTGATTAATCATAATTCTTCCAAGTGTGACGTCTGCAAGAGACAGTTGCTCAAGACCCTCATGAAGCTCAATCGAATCTAAAAGATGTAAGTGAAGATTTTCCTCTAACCACAGGACCAAGGAATCATGATTCAGCTCAGACTCATTTAGAGCTTTTCTAGCCATCTTTGGATTGACTGAAGCAAATAAGTGACGTAGAGTTTCCTCGGTTTCTCGCTTTGAATCTCTAATGATTGGTTCAGAGATTAGACTTGCCGAGCCACTTCTTACATACGACTCCAAATCAGAGATCGCCGCACGAACGTCACCTCTAGAGCTCTCAATAATCTCGTCAAGCGCTTCACTAGAAACCTCTACTTTATTCTCAGATACAATTTTTTTCAAAATTCTTTTAATATCATCATTCTCGATTAAGTCATAATTGAAAATCTGGCAAACCTTCATCAAATCTTTAAGACGTGGACTATCAGGGTCATTAGCAGTCATCACAATTGGGTGAACTGTATCCTTGACGACCTTCAAAATTGCACCCACACCTCCTCTGTCGCTTGTCCCCGAAAGACCGTCCACCTCATCTAACAAGATAAGTCGAAATCTTCCATCGAGAGTTTGTTGTGATGCAGCTCTCCAAACCAGTGTTTCTATACTATCTTTGTTTCTTTTATCACTTGAATTGAATTCTACAAGTTCCATGTCTAAATCGTTTGCTAGCGCCCCCACAGATGCAGTTTTTCCGGTTCCTGGTGGCCCAACAAGAAGAGCTGCCCTCTTAACTGGTATCTCTGATTTCCAAGATTCCACCCATTCCCTCAGTTTCTCGATGGTTTTCCGGTTTCCAACCAATGCATCAAGTTTCCTTGGACGATGTTTCTCAGACCAAGGCAGATTTTCTTTATTCATTAAGAATCACTACCAAGCCCTATGCGCGCTAAGAGCGATGAAATCTGAATTTCACCATTTGCGCCTTCACCAACACGAAACTCAATCTCTGCAGTTTGATTTAGAATGTCCATTCGTTTTCGATTATCAAGATTAAGACCCTCAATCTCTCGATGTATTTGTTTTACCAAATCTATTGGCGAAACTCCTTGTTGACAAATCAAATTCCGTAAACTATCAAGTGATTCGGTATATTTTCCTTCTTGGGCTTCATTAAGCATTTTTCTTACAACTTCTGGGTTTGCTCTTCCCGATATTGAGTAAACTATCTCATCATTGATTTTCTGACCTGTTGATGATGCTGCTTGAAGCAGATTGATAGCCGCTCGCATATCACCTTCAACAAGATATAGAATCGCATTAGATCCAGCTTCAAGTAAACTAACGCCTTCTTTTTTGGCAATATACTTGAGTCTACTACCAATATCATTGTCATCAAGTCTTGAAAAACGGAATATTGCACATCTCGATTGAATAGGCGGAATAATCCTACTGGAATAATTACAAATCAATATCATCCTACATGAAGCAGCATATGACTCCATTGTTCTTCTCAAGGCATGTTGAGCATCAGCAGTAAGGTGATCAGCCTCATCAAGAACAAGTATTTTGAATGGAGCACCACCTGATGGCATGGTCCTTGCAAAATTCTTGATTTGATTTCTTACGACATCAATTCCTCTTTCATCACTAGCGTTGAGTTCTAAGAAATTTCGTTCAAAAGAGTCTCCAAACAGATCTTTAGCCATAGCCATGGCCGCAGTTGTTTTACTTGTTCCCGGCGGGCCTGCAAAGAGACAATGAGGCACGGTTCTGGTTTCTACAAACTTCTTGAAACTCTCAATTAGTGCTTCTTGACCAATGATTTCACTCAGAGTCGGTGGTCGATATTTTTCTGTCCACAAATCCAAATCCATTTGAAGTTCCCATCCAATACTGAAGACTTGAAGGTCTTTTTTTGCCAGAATTTATCACGACTTTTCCATGACTCCTTAAAAGATTCACTGGCAACATCTTCATGCCCATTCAAGAACAGAACTAATCATTCTAACTCGCCACCAGAGAGCAAGGGCTTTATCTTAGATACTCCAGATTGAAGTGTGGGATTTCATGAAGCTATGCAGCGAAGTAAAAGACGAGATGAACCGCTTTGAAATGATGTTTCTTAATGAAATGCGAGAGTGCATTTTTCAGAAACCCATTCCTTCGATGATCATTGGTGGTGTTGTAACAGGCCCATTCAACAAAGGTGACCGAGTAAGTTTTCCTAATTGGGTGATAGAACGATTAATGAAACATGACCTAGTAGATATTGTACCTGAAGATGCGTATGACTCGCTAAGAAGACTTCAAAATCTTTATCGTGCAGAAGAAAAACAACCACACAAACTTCAGACATTTCAACCATTTCTCTATACTGCACTTAGTAGGAAAGTTATCCGACTGCAGAGCGATAGAACATCAATAGACCCCCGAAAATATGATGAAATCGAAAAACTACAAAGTATGGTGCCTTTCTTGGCTGAAACTCGATTGTCAAAGATACTCCGAGTTGCCAAATCGGGTGCATATCAGGAGAAGCGAAATCAGATGGCTTACGAAGAAAGATGGCTCTGTGAACAGCTGATTGATTTACTCTCTGGATGGCGCCAAAATATTATGGAATGAGAAATTCGTATTAGTGCCCTTAAATACAAATCGAGAAGAGCTAAGAGTTAAGATAGGAGTACTGACACACGCAATACAAATCCTCAAGAAACAAAAATGATCGAGGCTAGTAAAGATGTCTGCTTATGAGGAACAGGAAAGATTCGAAGAGTTCCTAAGAACATACAAAGATGAATTGGGCACCTTGACCTATTGGTCACGAATCCAACAAATGTCAATAAATGACGAACTGTCACTCACTGTCGATTTTCAAGACCTGACGAGCTTCGATAACGTTTTCATGGCATTAGCCGCAGAAGATCCCCAGAAGTTCCTAGAGATGTCTGATAACGCTCTAGTTTCGGTATTACGTGTTGAAGATCCGGACTATGTCAATAGCATTGATATCAGTATGATAAAGACCCGATTTGTAAATTATCCTGAACATGTGGCATTGCGAGCACTTCGATCACGACACATTGGCAAGCTGATACACATCAGTGGAATAATGATGCGTGCCAGTGAAGTCAAACCTCTTTTAGTACAAGCCATGTTTCTCTGTAGGATTTGTCAAGCAGAAATCCCCCAGCCTCAAGAAGAGGGGCGATATACGGAACCCGCACTATGCCCGGTCTGTACAAAAAAAACACCAATGCTATTAATTCCTCAAAAATCCCAGTTTAAAGATTGGCAAAAGGTACGGATTCAAGAGTCACCCGAAGAACTTCCTCCAGGTCAGATGCCTCGTTCTGTTGATGTAATCTTTGAGGGAGACATTGTTGACATTTCAAGACCTGGAGAACTCGTTAAGGTCACTGGAACACTTCAGACCTCCCCTGACTTCTCAAGAAGGGGTGGAAAACTTGCGACATTCAATGTGTTCATAGAGGCAAATGGTGTTGAAATATCTGAAAAAGAGTACGAGCAGCTTGAGATATCTGATGAGGATGAGAAGCAAATAAAGGAGCTCGCTGAGGACCCATATGTTCACGAAAGGATCTATGCATCAATAGCTCCCTCTATACAAGGACATGAACACATCAAAGAATCAATAGCACTCCTACTTTTTGGAGGCGTTGGAAAGACACTACCTGATGGCACGCGTCTTAGAGGTAAGTCGAATATATTGATGATTGGAGACCCTGGAACAGGTAAAAGCCAAATCCTCAAGTTTGTGGCTGGACTCGCAGCACGAGGTCTCTACACATCTGGGAAGGGAACCACAGCGGCCGGACTCACAGCAGCAGTCATTCATGATACAGAGTCTGGTGCAATGACACTAGAGGCAGGAGCACTGGTTCTATCCGATCAAGGGATTGCCTGCATAGACGAGTTTGATAAGATGGATCCCAATGACCGAACTGCTATACACGAAGCTATGGAACAACATACGGTCAGCATTGCAAAAGCAGGAATTGTAGCAACGCTAAATGCAAGGACGTCAATTCTTGCTGCTGCTAATCCTACCTTAGGTCGTTACGAATCATCACTCTCTATTCAAGATAATATCCGGCTTCCCTTCACAATCCTTTCAAGGTTTGATTTGATTTGGATCTTGGTTGATACACCTGAGGCTACAAAAGACCGTGAGCTTGCACAATTCATACTTAATATGCATCAGATGAAGAAAACTCAAGATCAGACTGCAACACCCACAATTCCACAGGATTTCCTGAAAAAATACATTGGATATGCCAATCGTTATGTTATTCCTCAACTAACGCCGGAAGCTGCGGAAGTGGTTGAGAATTTCTATGTAGACCTTCGAAAGAGTGCAGAAGGTGGAGCTTCACCAGTTCCAATTACTGCGCGCCAATTGGAATCACTTGTCCGTTTATCAGAGGCACGAGCAAAAATGGCGTTGCGATCCAAAGTTACCAAAGAGGACGCCCAAGCAGCAGTCCGACTCATGGAGGAATCTCTTCGTATGGTAGCACTCGACAGGATAACTGGGAAAATCGATATTGATCGCCTAGTTTCTAAAATGAGTGCATCACAACGGAGTTCCTCGGATATTATCATCAAAGCCATCCGTGACATGGAATCTGAAGGAACCTCGACGGTGAATAAAGATGCCTTGATCCAGAGGGCAGTTTCAATGGGCCTACCACGTGAACGTGCTGAAGAGGTCATTGAGAAACTATTAGCTGAAGGAATATTGTATAGTCCACGTGAGGGTAAAATCAGACACTCCCAGAGTTAATAGATACTTGGTTGTACAATCATCATACTATGGAGAGGAAAAGTATTCAACTGGAAGAGCTGGACATCAACAGGAGAATCATCACACACATCCAAGCTCAAGGGATTTCAGATCTTTTTCCGCCTCAAGAGAGTGCATTCAAAACGGGAGTTCTTGAAGGAAAGAACCTAGTTCTCGCAATACCCACCAGTTCTGGTAAGACACTAGTTGCAGAGATATGTATGCTCAAAGCAATTCTTGATGGACGTGGAAAAGCACTATTTCTCGTTCCACTAAAATCACTTGCTCGTGAGAAATATACGGACTTCAAAAAGTATGAATCGTTGGGCATCACAACTGCAATGTCAGTAGGTGACTATGATTCTCCTGGAAGAAGTCTACAGGATGCAGATATAGTAATAGTGACAACTGAACGTGCTGACTCACTAATACGACACAAGACAGAATGGATCAATAATATCGGAATTGTGATTGCCGATGAGATTCACCTCATTAATGATACAAAAAGAGGCCCCACCCTTGAAATGGTACTGGCAAAACTCACTCAAATTGTTAAAGATATTCAAATTGTTGCACTAAGTGCTACTATCTCAAATGCAAATGCAATCTCTGACTGGCTTAGGGCTGAGCTTGTGAAAGATACCTGGAGACCGGTACCACTGAGCGAAGGAGTCTACCTAGACGGAAGTATCAGTTTCTACAAGGACGGGCGAAAAAAATCCCAGAAGATAAAAAGAACCCGAAAGGATGAGCTAGCCGACATTGTCTGTGACACCTTAGAGGAAAATGGACAAGTCCTTGTATTTGTTTCAAGTCGTCGATCAACTGTTGCAGTTGCAAAGAAACTTGCTCCATATCTTCGCAGATACATTTCCAATAATGCAATGCAACAGCTCTCAAAGGGAGCAATAAGGATTGGAAAGACCCCGTCAGCTCCCGAAGCGTCCAAAATATTAGCGCGACTACTAGCAAATGGAGTTGCTTTCCATCATGCTGGTCTCGATAATCAAGAACGTACTCTAGTCGAAGACTACTTCAAGAATAATCTACTGAAGGTAATTGTTGCCACACCGACGCTCGCGGCTGGTGTTAACCTGCCTTCGAGACGAGTAATAATTCGTGATTACAGACGATACGAACCAGAACGTGGAAGTTATTCTATCCCCATTTTGGAGTATAAACAGATGGCTGGTAGGGCGGGTAGACCCAAATATGATAAATACGGAGAAGCCGTTCTCGTTGCCAGAACAGAACCAGAACATGACTTTCTGATTGACAATTATACCCTCTCAGAACCAGAAGAAATCACATCAAAACTGGCTTCCCCTCATGCAGTTCGTGTACATCTTCTAGCTTCTATAGCAGCTGAAATGACGAAAGATCGTAAAGAGATTGACGCGCTCATTGCTGGGACCTTCTTTTCATATCAATTTGACCACTGGGAGATTAGTCACCATGTTTCTTCAGCCTTAGGGTTTCTTGAGGAAGGACGTCTGATAGAAACCGGCGCAAATGGCGTCTACACAGCCACACCACTTGGAAAAAGAGCCTCCCAGCTTTATATCGACCCATATACAGCAATTCTGTTTCGCGATGTACTTTCTGGAACAGAAAACCACAGCATGATGGGAGTTCTGCATCTCCTATGTCATACTCCAGACCAGCCTCTGACATATGTGACTAGGTCAGAGGTTGAAGAGTATGAGGTCCTCCTTGATGATTACATTGAGAAGCTTATGATTGAACCACCTATTGAAGAAAGTCCACATGCTTACTCTGACTTTTTGGCTCAACTGAAGACAGCATTTCTGCTCCATGACTGGATTTCAGAAAAAACTGAGAAGGAAATCACGGAGAAATTCAATGTGGGCATGGGGGATGTTCACAGATTCGTACAGTCTGCAGAATGGTTGACATATGCGGCAGCAGAGATTTCCAGAATATCCAATTCCACCATTCATCTCCCGTTCTTGCATAATTTGAGGTCACGACTGCGCTATGGGGTGAGGTCAGATATTCTCGAACTCGTCAGTCTAAAGGGAGTCGGAAGAGTGAGGGGTAGAATGCTTCACAATCATAACTTGGTTGGCCTACCAGATTTATACAAAGTCCCAATTGATGAACTAGCAAGAATACCAACTATTGGCACATCAATTGCGGAGTCAATTAAGAAACAACTAGGTTTTGATATAAAACTAACAGACACCGAAACCAAAGACCCAGTCGATGATGATGACATCGACTTAATGCAGACACTCCTTGAAGACTTTGGTACATAGACTCTTACAATAGAGGAGAGTCACTTATTATCTTCTCAATTAACCTCGCTGTGTATTCACTTGCTATTTCACTCTCTTCATACCTGTCATTAAACAATGTGACATCAACCCCCGCAAGCTCTTGAACGAGATTCAATGAGCACATTCCCACAATGTCAAGATCATATCCCCCCTCAAGAAAACAAACTAGTCTTCCCTCAGCATATACGGCAGCCATCTTCTTCAATCTCGAATTCATCTTCGCAAAGCCTGATGTAGTAAGCCCGAGCTGTGTCAGAGGGTCTTTGAAATGTCCATCGTACCCCACTGAAACGAGGATGAAATCCGGACAGAATGTTCTAGTAATGGGTTCAATTACTCGTGAAAAGGCTTGGTCGTAGGATGAATCACCTGCTCCTGGATACATTGCTAGGTTGACAGTATAGCCTTCTCCCTCACCTGCACCGGTTTCATTTGGAAAACCGGAACCTGGGAAAAGGGTCCTGCCATCTTGATGAAGGCCAACATAGAGCACATCTTTCGATGAGTAAAAGGTTCGTTGCGTTCCGTTTCCATGATGAGCATCATAATCAACAATCATCACACGTTCAACGTCACACTTCTCTAGGAGATGTTTGGCTGCCACAGCCACATTATTGATGAAACAAAAACCATATGCTCGTTCATATTCAGCATGATGACCAGGAGGTCTACATAAGACAAAGGCGTTCTCAGACTCTTCCAGCATGATCCTATCAACAGCCTCTATACCACCACCTGCGGCTAGGAGTGCCGCCTCGTATGTGAATGCATTGACAGAGGTGTCTCCTGTGTAGATGCCACCACCTCTCTCCGATTTTATTCTGATTCCTTCAATATACGCCTTATCATGGACTAGATACAACTCTTCTAAGGGAGCTCTCTTAGGAGTCAGGATATTCACTAATTTGTCATCCAAGAAACCAGATCCGTTAATAGAATTCATCGCACTTTTCAGTCGTTCTGGACTCTCTGGATGACCTGGGGACATCACGTGCTTAACAAAGGTTTCATGATATACTAAATCAGTAACCATCATACGGTCATCTCACATCTTGATTTCACGTTTTATGAGAATAGTGAACATACTGATAAGTCTGAATCTTATTGTCAATATCCAATATTCATTAGAACATGTGTTCTAACAATCTTCAAATATCTCTCAAAGTGGGAATGTTTATCTTTGGTCTGAAATAGGACAAAAGCAGTCATGATGATGTTCCAGTCTTCATGCAGCATGGGTCGGTAGTCTAGCTTGGTATGATTCTTGCTTGGGGCGACTAAAGGACTCATACCTCAAGTCACATAATGCAAGAGACCGGGAGTTCAAACGACTCGGGATATCCCCACTCGGAATACGTCTCCCCCGGCCCACCATTTCTACATTGAAAAATCATTGTCCAAACTCCCAAAGAGTTTCATAAATAGGTCCTGAGGGGGTTAGTGAGCTCTTTGTCATCTTGACACTCGTGATAATCATCCTTCCTATCACTTCATCGGCGAGGCTCTCAAGGTTGCTAACAACTAGCCTTGGATTCTTAACAAAACGGATCCTCGCAATAGTAGCATGGGGCGTGTAGCGTTTCCTTTCAGGTTGATATCCAATCTTGAGCAATGAGGAATCAATTTCCTTTTTCAAATCAAGAATTCTTGATGCATTCTCAGATACACCAATCCAAACTATCCTGGGTCGCTGTTTATTGGGAAAGAATCCAACTCCCGCGATTTCAATCTCAAAGGGGTTGATTTTTACTCTATCAAGACAACTCCGAATCTGATCCAATCTTTGTAGTGGAGTGTCACCAAAAAAACGTAATGTGAAATGGATATTCTCACTTTCAACAATCTTCATCTTAGCAGCAGTCTGATCCAATTTTTGCTGAATAGAATGAATCTGGGAAATTAATGAATCATCATCCACATCAATGCTCAAAAATGCTCTGACACTAGAATTCACATCTCTCACCTCATCTGGTGACAAGGTATGTCATATCCATGATATTACAATGACGCTTAGTGATACAAAGGGAATTCTTAAAGGTCAGTCACAAGATGAATGATAATGACGCTCATTAAATCAGAGGGGTTTATTGGCTTTATCATTCAGTTTAGAGGCTTCAGGTGGAATCGATGAAACTAGTCTTAGTGACAGGTATGCCAGGTGCAGGAAAGAGTGTTATTGCCCAAGCATTTCAAGAAGTTGGCTGCCCAATAATTGTGATGGGTGATGTGATACGTGAACAAGCACGGTTGCATGGTTTTGAGCCAAATCCAAGAAATACTAAGAAAGTTATGTTAGAGCTTCGAGAGAAACATGGTCTCGGAGCAGTTGCTCTGTTTTGTGTGGATGAATTGAAAAAACTAGATTCTGAACTGGTGGTCATAGAGGGTTGCAGAAGTATTGCCGAAATCGATGTCTTTGATGAATATGCTGACTCGTTAACCATTGTTTGTGTCCACACCTCACCCAAGGTCCGTTTTACACGACTCCGTGAACGAAATCGTGAGGATGCACCGACAAGCTGGGAGGTCTTCAGAGAACGTGATATCAGAGAAATCTCTGTAGGTCTTGGAGGAGTTATTGCCCTAAGTGACATCATGCTCATAAATGAAGGCACACTCACCGATTTCCAAGAAGAATGTATTAAATTGGTCAGGAGGTTGACTTGAGTTGCAAATCCTCATCACATGCCCTGTCAACCCCACAGAAGATATCAGAAAGGTCGAAAAAGCGCTTGACAATCTTATAGGTCGGTCAGAATCCTTAAACAATGTGAGTGATGCCGAAAGGGAGGTTTCTTTATCTTTTGAACATCGAGATGCAATGACGTTCATACGTCAGGCCATTCATGAAACGAGAATTATAGATGCAGCTCGAAAGCGATTAGAATCAAACTGGAATGGCACATCAACAAAAATCTACTTTGATAAACAGGCTGCATTTGTCAGAAGAACAAGAGTTGTTGATGACGATCAGGAACTACCACCATTAGGTAGTATCGAAGTTGTCCTTCTTTTTGAATCCAAACGAGAATATGATGAGTTTATTGACTGGTTTACGCCTCCAACAAAAGATGGTAGAGTCATCCATCATTGAAACCCAATAGAAAGTATTTCTCTGACTAGACCCCTATGCACTCTAATCTGAAGAAATTGACTTACCACAAGTCCCTTGCTCTCAGCCAAATCTCTGAGGTTCATTTCACTGCTTCCACATATACATATACTCTCATCTCGGCGACGAAGAATTGCATCTGCTCTCTCAAAAAGAGATTCAACAAGCCCAATAGCTCTGGCTCCTCTTGTTGAACTTGCTCTGCCATAAGGTGGATCCGTTACTATACAATCACACTCATGGACAGGTAGATGACGAACGTCCCCTTGAACGACATTATAGTCACTGCCTATCAAGGAGAGGTTTTGTCGGCTTCCTGTCAATAATTGCCAGTTTAAATCGACTCCAACAGATTTTGCACCTATAAGAAAGGCTTCACAGAGAATGCCGCCTCCTCCGCAGAACGGATCGAGTACAATCTCATCTGGCATGACGCACGCAAGGTTGCACATCACTCTAGCCAAAGTGGCATTCATCATACTGGGATGAAAGAAGGGTTTTCGTCCAGGTTCCCTCTCTCTCAACATGGGCCGAAGTTTCGACCCTACAGCCTTGCATAGCCTGATATGATTTCTATTGAGAATAACAATGAATCGTACTTGAGGACTCTTCAAATCAACTCCTGCACTGACAGTTCTCTTGATATATTTACCAAGTCTTTTTTCCAATTCTAATCGTTCATCAACTGAGAAATTACTATTCTCTGATATAGTTCTGACAGAAAATGTTTCTTCTGATTTTATAGCATTCAACACCGTATCATCAGATAAATGGTCGAACAAGTTATCCCGTGCACCAATTTCTACAAGAACAATACCCGCCTCTTTGACAAGAGCTGCTCGCTCAAGGATGAAAGGAACAGGGCTCTCCAGAGCATTGATTAAGCCCAATCGTCCGTCCCAAGAAACTTCTCCGTCAATCCTAGTCAAAGATGATAATGCAGCTATCTCTGCTTTAGCTAGACCAAGTTGTTCTCCAGAAACATATACAAAATATGCAGTCAAAAACACATCACTCGTATAGGTTATCTCCACCCGCAAATATTCGCTGCATCTCACCGTACAGCAAGTCAACTCCCGTCATGTCCTTTGCTGAAACTGGAACACAAGCAGTGGCAGTATTCAGAGATTCAAGCATCTCCATAATAGACCTTGAGTATTCTCTCTTCAATCCTTCTGCAGAAGACTCAAGAGCCTCCTCAAGTGTATAGAATTCTGATCCCCACCCCACAATCTCTTCCACCTCTTCCTCAGTTAAGATATCTGGCTTGCTCAAAACATTCAGCTGTGGAAGGTTAAAACGAATACTGATTGAGATTCCAAGGAGGGTTGAAGAAAGGTATCCTGTAGGTGTGCGAGCTATATTAGAATCAAGCAGATACATAGAGAGTGCAGGATCATCACCTCTGAGGCTAGAAACTATAAGTGGTCCTGAATTTCGATATGCGAACAACTCCATCTGTCCTGGACAGTCCACAAGCACATAGTCCCGATCCGTATCAATTATTTCATCTCGTATATCATTAACACTGCCAATTGCCATATCTAAAGAAGCAACAAGAGCTCCATTTGGGCCTAAACCAAATGAGCTCATCACCTCGCCATAATCAACATACTCTCTGATATCAACATCGCTAGTATAAGGTGGAGAATCAACACCAGGGTCAAGATTAACAACAGTCACACTCAAATCTGAACCAACTAGCCATTTCTCTAAGGATGCAGTAAGCAGAGACTTTCCTGAGCCTGCTGTACCAACTATAAATGTGAAAAACATCTCTAGTACCGATATGAAATGCAGAAATACCCTCTTTGAGTTCTTCGGTACAAGCCTAGTCCCTCAGAGAACCGTTTTCCTTAGCCCTGACCAATAACTACGAAATCTTATTTACGCAACTCTTATAGCGATTCTATAGGGCAAACAAACTATGGACAATAGTGAGGCTCTCCGAAGGCTAGCTGAAACAATAGCTGGTGAGATATGCCTCGCAGAGAATGATCCTGGCGCTGTTATGCGACGGTGGCGTGAAAGATTTCATATCTCCCAGAAAAGTCTCGCAAAATATCTCAATGTTTCCCCCTCAGTTATCAGTGACTATGAAAGTGGTAGACGAAAGTCCCCCCGCGTTGAAACCATACGACGATTTGTGGAGGGACTGATTGAGATGGACGCGTCAGATGGCGGAAGGGTAGCCATGGCACTGGAGAAACTAATAACCCCTGAAATCGCTTCTGATGCAATCCTTGATAGTCGTGAGTTTGGAGTCCCCATCCCTTCACGGCTGCTTGTGGATTTTCTTGAGTGCAAAATACTCACACATAGAACTTTACTTGATAGGGACATCTATGGTTACACGGTTCTTGACAGCATCAAGGCCATTGTCAACCTGACTCCGCAGCAGCTTCTTCGACTTTACGGTGGAACGACACAACGTGGAGCAATCCTTACAAATGTCACAACCGGTCGATCACCAATGGTGGCAATAAAAGCCAGCCAGATTGGAACCTCTGTCGCAGTAAAGCCAGCTGTAGTAGTTCTCCAAGGAGTCAAAGAGTTAGACCCCCTTGCAATAAGGATAGCTGACAGCATACATCTACCTTTATGCATATCAGGAATAAACTCTGCTGAGGAACTAGTACGTAAGATACGATTATTTAATCCTCAGATGTAGTAACAAATCAGGATGTTGAATAAGCATGGATTTTGCTATGGAGATTAACGACCCCATCCATGGTTTCATTGGTATCACTGAAACTGAGGCAAAAATCATAGACTCGTTACCTTACCAGAGATTACGAAGGATTAAACAACTCTCAGGTGGCCACTTTGTTTATCCAACCGCAGAGCACACGCGTTTCGGTCATTGCATCGGAGCCATGTATCTCGCAGGACTCAGTGGAAGAAGACTCCTGAGTCAAATGGGGCTTGGAAACCAGAATCTCCAAGAAGTGAGGATAGCAGGTCTTCTCCATGATATTGGTCATGGTCCATTCAGCCATGTCTTTGAAGAGGTGTTAATGGAGAAACGAGGGATGAACCACGAGGACGTAACTGAGTGGATAATCATAAAGAGCGAGCTAGGTGACCTCATTTCTGCTGGCGGAATCTCAAAGAAACGAATTGCAGATCTTGTTCGAGGTCGTCAGAAGACAAAAAAGGATAGAATCATGTCTGGTATTGTTGCTGGACAAATCGATTCAGACAAAATGGATTATCTAATTCGAGACTCATTTTATTGTGGTGTGAACTATGGGTTGGTTGACATCCATCGCCTGATTGATAGCATTGAAATCTCAAAGGATTATGAAATGCAATATGATATTGCAGCGAGAGGTGCATTAGAGTCATTTCTTGTGGCAAGATATGAGATGTTTCTTAATGTCTATTATCACAAAACGGTACGCAGTGTGGAGGTGATGCTAGTCAAGCTCATTGATGCTGCAGACAGAGTCTTAGAGTTCACTAATTTTTCAACCCCTGAGGAATTTTTAAAATTGGATGATATGTCGCTCATATCCCGGGTCCGACGCATAAATCCCACAGAATCAGATGATGCCAAAGAAGCGGCAAAGATGGTTTCACTCCTTGATTCGCGTGTTCTTTACAAATCAGCCTTTGAAAAGGTCATCCATACCCAAGATCGTTTTGTTTCTAAGATTCTCACCAAAAGAAAAGTTCGGGAAAGCATTCAGGATGAAATTGCCACCATCGCTGGAATTTGTGCAGATGAGGTGATAGTGGATGTTCCTACCCTGCCATCTGTACCCTACAACCCACACCAATTGAATCCAATGGAAATAAGAATATTCGAGATTATCGATGGAAAAAGAGTTCCTCACAATCTCTCAGAATATTCTAATATTGCAGAAATGATGAAGACATATCTAGATGTAATTCGAGTGTACACATTCGATAAAAACCGTGCAAAGGTTGGAAAAGCCGCAAGGGAGGTTTTCCAAGAGTTGCCTGACACCGCACTTATTCACATGTGATGCTGTTCTCCCTTTGTGCTCTTCTGCATTTCACACACCTCAAAGATACACGCGAAGTTTTCCATTCTGTGTGGTGATTATATAGTCACAACATGGATTCTACATTGAACTTAACCTTCTGTCCGGGGCTGAGGACTTGAGCGATGAACTGAATGAAACCCTCCAGAACATTAAAGCAATCACCGGTGTTGAAAACGTTGTCTTGATCCAAAAAGACGGACTCCCTGTTGCAAGCGCGGGAGTGTGGTTCAGTAAGGATGAGGTCTTTGCTGTTGCATCTTCGACCTGTGCTATCTTCGGTGTAGCACGACTCATCCATGGAGATTTCAAATACTTGCTGATGGAGTCCGACACCTCTAAGGTATTTCTCGCCTCATTACCAAATGATCCCGACTATTTCCTGACAGTGACTACCGCACCCCGAGTGAATCTAGCAGCGTTGTTCATTGAGATGAAAGACAATCTCTCCAGACTTTCATTTCTCCTTAGGGAACATATTGATGGAAGACTCCCACCCCTCCGCTCTTACAGTATTGATGAAACTCAGAAGGTGCTACAAGGATTTGCAGTGGCTGAAGGTCGAGATACAAGCTATGGTATATCTCGTTCCATGATTTCACTTGACCGATCGCAAGCACTTAGTCTCAGAGCCCTTCTACGTCAAGTCCATGACTGCATTCCTAACATCGGATCGGTCTTTCTGTCTCTAAGTGGTGGCGTCAGGGTTTCATTGGAAGGATTCACCAACGATCGACTGGCTGCTATGTCCTTTGCACTTCATGATGCATCAGAACGTGTAGTAAGAACACTTCGAAACAGCTCACTACAAACAGTACTTTGTGAAACAGAAGACACACGTCATTTCATCTATGCTGTTCCAAATGGCGTATTTAGCCTGTGGGTAGACAGAGATAGCCAGAAATTAGGTCTGATGAGGCTCCTTTTGAAGCACTACATCGATGAGATAAGACGAGTTTTAGCAGCAGCAGCAGCAGTAAGACCTGCTGTTCCAGACGATCTGAAAGAGTTGTTACTATCGGGAGGTTCTGACAGTGGTCTAATGTTAACGAGGAGAGAACCATGACTTACTCAATCATGAAACTAATCGAGTTGATGGGTGACCAATTCCCACTCCTGTTAAACACACTACTAGAACGTATACCAATAATAGTTGCAGGCGAAGATATTGAACTAGTAGATGACATTACAGAGAGTCTATCTACTCTATGTTCACATCGGCACAAACTTGTGTTTTGGCGTGACTTCACATCCGAGTCGGAAATTCTGGCTGTCTGGGAGGAGGAAAAACACAACTATGAAGTCAGTAGAACTATTGTATGCGGTCTTTCGGGAAATCTTCGACTAGCAATGGACAGAATCTCGCATTTTGTAGGTTGGATTCTTGCTGTGCCAATAGGATTCACAGTACTAGGTGTCCAAGTTACAGAGAATACTCTCCAAGACATGACTGCCCATATTCTAAAAAATTCTGGTAATTGTGGAATACTAAGAGTCAACTCTCCATCATCTATAAACTTCTCACTCGTAAGACATTCAAACAGTAGCCTTGATGTTGAAAAGAAGATTGTGAACAAAATTCTTGTTAGAAAGAAGCAGTCACTAGAGAGGATTAGACGCCTTCTTACAAAATCACTGCGCGGTCTCAACGTTTCAGACCACATTCTGACCGCAGTTCTAAAATTAGATGATGAGTCCGAGAAGCTTACGAAGGATGTTTTCGAGGAGGAAGTAAACAACTATGTCCATGCAGCTCGTAGAGCAGTCACTCTACTATCAAGAATTCGCTTAGCCCGGGAGTTGGGGGCATCCACGACCCTTACTGAGAGGAATCTCTATGAGGCTATCGGATGGGATGGAGGAGAGCTACCTGATCTGATTCGGTTTATTCGAGCTGAATGGCATGAGGATTTCTCTGATTGCGTTAAAAGTGGAGCATTATCAGGACTCGGAGCTTGGGTAGATAGTATGTGGGGAACATGACTAGGGGGTCAAAAAGATGATAATCGATTATGGCAACCGTACAGTGGGACTCAAGATAGTCTTCTTTGGACCTGCAATGAGTGGAAAGACAACCTCAATTCGATGGTTGTTCTCGGCTCTAGACTATGCTGAGAAACTCACTTCAATAGAGAATACTGTCGGAAGAACGATGTTTTGCGATTTTGGTACCATTCCTTTCTCATTGAGCAATAGCTGGACAATAAATGCACATGTCTGGTCTGCAACGGGTCAGGACTTCTATAGATCCACAAGAGAAGTGGTGTTGGTTGGAGCTGATGGTGTAATCTTTGTTGCAGATTCTCAGGAGAATTTGCTTGATGAGAATCTGGCAAGCTGGAACGAACTGATGTCAATGATTGAAGAGGAAGAGCGCCCCCTCCCACTAATTGTCTGTCTTAACAAACAGGACCTCCCAAGTGCAATCCACGAGGAACAGCTAAGAACTCAGCTGAGAATTCCGGCTTCAGTACCAGTGTTTAGAAGTGTAGCAAGAGAAGGTCACAACATCATTGAAGCTTTTCAATATCTCTTCCAGAGTGCCATGCGGGCAAGTGTAATTACCCAACCAGTATAGTAAGCAAAGAACTCAAATCTCTGGAACTGATATAGAACTCATATACGACCTGATTTGCATGGAGTCTTGAAGTGAAGTCTGACCATCATACTTCCCAAAACTATTTCTGAGGCTGATAATGTTGGATTCTATGCAAGAAAAACCGAATTTTGTGTTCATTACAGGTGGTGTTTTATCCGGTATTGGAAAAGGAGTAACTACCGCCTCTATTGCAAAGCTCTTCCAATTTCGTGGTTATAATATTCGAATAATAAAAATTGACCCTTACCTAAATATTGATCCTGGCACCTTGAACCCAATTGAACATGGAGAAGTCTTTGTCACTGACCAAACATGGACATTCCAACCAGTAGACGGGTTTGAATTTACAATATCTGAGATTGACCTAGACTTTGGTACTTATGAACGATTTACTGGAATGGAAGTACATCCGTCACAAAACATCACATCCGGACAGATTTACCTCTCAGTCATTCTAGAGGAGCGAGAGGGTGGTTTTCTAGGACGGACCGTTCAAATCATTCCCCATGTTACCGATAGAATAAAGCAGAGAATATGGGAAGTTGTTAATAAAAATCCCATCCCAGATGTCCTTCTCGTTGAAATCGGTGGTACTGTTGGTGATATCGAGGCAATGCCATTTCTTGAGGCAGTACGACAAATAGTCCGTGAGCTTGGACGATTCCGTACAGCTGTTGTTCATGTTACACTTGTGCCCTACATGATATCAGTTGGAGAGTTCAAGACTAAACCAACTCAGCACAGTGTCAGAACACTTCAAAGCTTGGGTCTCCAACCCGATATAACAATCTGCAGAGCCGAGAGAAAGTTACCAGACTCTGCAAAAGAAAAAATCGCTCTTTTCTGTAACATTCCAACGGAAAGGGTTGTTTCTAATCCTGACATACCTGTAATATATCAACTCCCACTCTCATTCGAAGAGGAGGGTCTTGGTAACATTCTTGTTGAACACTTTGGAATGGAGCCAAGAACGCCTGACACCAGCTCTTGGTCAGGGATGGTAGAATCCTACGAAAATGCAACTGACATGGTAGTCATTGCAATGCCCGGCAAATACACTACACTTGGAGACTCCTACAAAAGCATCAATCAAGCACTAGCAGATGCTGCAGCCACCTGCGGCACAAGAATCGAAATCCGCTGGATTGAAACGGAAACTCGTTGCACCATAGAATCCCTCACTGAAGACCTGTCAGATGTAGATGGTGTGCTTCTAACTCCTGGTTTTGGAGAACGAGGTGTTGAGGGAATGATTTGTGCTGCTTCAGTGGCACTAAAATCCAAGATACCACTCCTTGGTATTTGCTATGGTGCTCAGCTCTCAACTGTGGCTTTTGCTAGGAACATTATGAAATGGAAAGGTGCCCATACAACAGAAGTTGATATTGATAGTCTCTACCCCGTTGTGGATTTGATGGATGAACAAAAACTTACGGATACTAAAGGTGGCACCATGCGTCTTGGTGGTCATGCTGTCCACATAGTGAAAGGAACACGACTGTATGAAATATATGGCGTCGAAAAGGTCCATGAGAGGTTTCGCCATAGATATCATCTGATTGACAGATATCTGAAGAAGATGCAGGAAAAGGGCTTGAAGATATCAGCTTTTGACTCAACAGGCCGAATAATAAATGCAATCGAGTTCGATGACCATCCCTTCTGGATTGGTGTACAATACCATCCAGAGTTCAAGTCAAGACCTGATGAACCTCATCCACTCTACTTGGGACTAATAAGGGCCGCAATGGAATATAAAAAGATGAGAGTGAAGTAGTAGTGGAACGAAACCTCGACAAGATGCTGTCAAAATTGGTTGAAGAGATTGAACACATTGAGGTGACAAGAGAACGCTTCGGAGAGGTACTTAGAAATGTCAAAAACAAGATTGACCTGAGCAGGTTCCCAACAATAGCATCAAATATCATTGACAAGAAGTTTTTCACAAAGATTGAGCCCACAAGTCTATCAGGTCTCCGAATTGCTGGTATAGACGGTGGTCTGGTCCGGAAACGATTCAGATCCCTAGATTTAGTATTGACTAGGGGGGTTGCAGTTATCCTTCAATTTGGTCCACAGGATGGCCCAACTGTAGACTTCTATCCCGACCCATTTCCAGAGCCAAAAATAAGCCCACTAATGCTAACATTGTCCAATATAGAATTGGAGCAGCTCGCATCACTAGAACGTATTGCAGCTGAGCTTAGAGTAACTCTCTCGGTTCTTGAAGAGTATCACACCGACCTGATTCTCCTTGATGGGTCTCTATTTTACCACCCGCGAGACCGCCCTCAAACAGGTTCGTTTGTGTATGAGAAGTTTCAGGAGGTCTTGTCCCTCTACAAACAAACCTATCACAAGGCTCGCAAGAAAGGTGCTACTATCGTAGGTATAGTAAAAGACAGTAGATCAACCAGAATTGCCACAATTATGGGCGAAATTCTCCCACATATTGTTCGTAAACCAGAAGTCTTTGAAATGATGCAAGGTGTTGACTACAGATGGCTACTCAAGATATCCCGCGACTGTGATCTCCTTGATACCTTCCTTGAGGAAGGTGAGCGTTCATTTGCATTTCGATATTCCTCAGAAATCTCTTCGACTACTATTCCGATGAGTGATGGACTCTCTAGTTGGGCATCATCAATCTGGGTGACTTATCTAAAAACAGCTAGAGATGATTTACCTATAAGAGTGGAATTTCTCTCCCCAGAAGATAGTGATACTGTTACCAATAATCTTGACAAGGCATTATCTGCGATTCTACCGATTTCTTCACAACATCCTGAATATGGTGTTCCCACACCAATCCTTGAGGCTGACACTAGGGCAAAAATAACTGCTAATGAAACTAGGTTGATTATCGACAGGTTGATGGCGTTATCCGGACTAACATATCT
>Ga0180438_10002047_pt1 | contig 34080 bp, 37 predicted proteins | sample SS_ome_12_FD_132455 | JGI IMG/M metagenome (GOLD analysis project Ga0180438, IMG submission 132455) | Hypersaline lake sediment archaeal communities from the Salton Sea, California, USA - SS_3_D_2 metaG | ecosystem: Environmental > Aquatic > Non-marine Saline and Alkaline > Hypersaline >... | reverse complement strand
TCTTTTCTAGACGCCCTAATGTTTCTCCAGCTATACGCTTTTCTTCCTCAGTGCCTTCGGTCATTGTTGTCCCATAATCAAATGGAACGAAATCGATTCGACCTGTATCTGGATTGATTCCAATTCTACCAGTATCTCTTTCAGTTTTTTCTTCCACTGCTCGTTCTCGTCCTTTTTCACCAATTGCTTCTTTTGCTTCTGCAATCTGTGCCTCGAACAATTCGTTCTGCAATCTTTTGCGTTCGATCTCGATCATCATCTCCTGAGCGAATCCCTTATCAGCATCGCTCAATGATGCCATGGCATCTGGATCACCAAGAGCAGCGAGACGAATCCTTCCCTGTCTGTCCTTTTCCCTGCGTTCCTTGATGCCAGCACCGATCTGCTGCATCCCACCACGGAATCCAGCACCAAGACCACTCAAGTCGATTGGTTGCACACGAAAGTCCACGTTGACCCGTGGCATTGTGCTTAATCTATATCCTCCTGTTTGAATAGCCATGATGTTTCTCCTTATGCTACTTCAGCAATCTTCCTATCCATCCACCATTTAATCAGTGGTTTTGTTACTGGGTTTTCCTTGAGATGCTGGGCAAATTCCCAACCGTGATTTGCATACCAGTTGAACAGGTCGTTATCTGCACGGGTGAACATCCAGTTCTGGAAGTCAAGCCATGTGTCGTCCTGATAGACTTCCTGTGCAATCCAGCACATGCCAAACAGTCCTGACAATCCTTGGAAAACATCACCCATCAGACCAAGCTGTGAACTCTTGGCACCTGTGGCTGCATTCAACTGTGCCACGTTAGCCTGATTGATCAGCTGGTTGCGGAGGTTGACATCTCCGACCATGTACGAGGCAAGATCACCGGGATCAAGCCCAGCCACAGGTTGCTCGATTCCCTGCAACAATTGATTAGCCGCTAACAGGTTGCCCTGTTGTGCCTGACGCAAGTTACCCAGTGCACCACCAGCTTGCATCTGCATTGCCCTGTTCTGCTGGGCAATATTAGCTGCCAGTCCCTGCTGTCCGATATTGGTCTGTTCCTGCTGGTATCCAAGACCAGCTGCCCTGTCCATCCTGCGGTCAAACAGATCCAGACTGGTAAGTCCAAGATCCCGTGCAGCTACATCCCTGCCAAGAGATCCCATTGTGCCAGCACCAGATGTCCTGCCAGCTGCTGTACGCATGACTAGATTCTGTACATCCCTTGGTAGTGCGTAACCCAGTTCCAGTTCCCTGAGTGCTTCTTCCCGTGCCCGATTAAGAAGTTCACTCTGCTGGAGTTCTGGCATATCGATACCAGCACCTGCTTCCATGAGCATACGCTCGACATCTGTACCAAGACCCATGCCACCCTCAACCTGTCCCAGCAGCTGCTGCATTGCAGTCTGCCGTGCCTGTGCCGTGAAGGGTTCAAGTTCCCTTTCCAAGGCTGCACTTGCAAACGCATTTCTTCGTGCCTGTGCAGCAACTGCATCTGACAAGTACTGCGGATCAATGCGTTCTATATCCACACCGATCTGGGGAACATCGAATATGCCCAAAGGATCAAGACCAGCAAACGCACCCTCCTCGAAAATAGTCCCTTGCAATGGATCATTGCTCGTGAATGAAACACCGGGGGTGTACTGTTCACGGGTTCCGTAGGCAGTCGGTGTACTGATTGTTGAACTTGGTCTGTTCAGTCTGTTTAACCTCTGCTCAAGTCCTAGTCCTAAGTACTCTTCGCCTAACTGTTTCAATCCAACACCTGTTGCTGATGCTGGATCTATTGTTCCAAGACCAGTCCGTTTGCCAACTCTCCCTCTTGATAAGGGCATATTATCTGGTAGATTCATTCCCGGCATAATTAATTCTCCTTATAAAGTCTTCCTTAAACAGTAATATGCAATTGATTTCTGTACCAAGCTGATCGGGTCACTATTACCTTCATCACCAGTGAATGATCCAGTTGGTTTTTCATCGACATTCGGTGTCGGTGTGAGTGTTTGCAGATCAACAGTTCCACCCGTGTCGGTTGGCAGCGTGTGATTGTGCTGTGCCAGCTGTCCAGTGGTCATGATGAAGTCATCAGCACCGTGCGTGGTGCCGGGATCTTTGAACGATGCAGGTGTCAGGGCATCCCATGGATCTGTCGGATCAGCACCCACAAGCACCCTTCCTTGTGATACGGTATCCAGTGCCCAGCCGGGATTCTTCCCCAGCACAGTATTGAACGTAGCAGCTGCAAAGTCTCCTGTTGTACCCAGCAACGCACCGCTCACAAACTTTAGATCCCCTATCACTCCATCAACGGTCTTCCACACCGCACTGATAGGATCATACACAACCATGGCACCGATGTCCGTATGGTAAACCTGTTCCCAGTCATATTCTGCATCACCAACTGCCAGTGCTCCAGTCACTGACCGTGGCACAAACGATGCACTCGCAGGTACATTGGTCAGGCTTGACCAGTCCACCTGTTTCTTGCCACCACCAGTTTCACCCTCAAAGAAATCATCGATCTCAGTTGGGGTATAAGACACGGGTTCCCATGCAGCAGTTGTCGTGTTGTAGGTGAGTACACCCAGTGGTTGACCAGCACTGTTCACCTGCACCCAGACATCATAGATTGCCTGACTGGGTGCTGCTGTCCCATAATAGTATCTCAGCTGTGCCTGATTCAAGGTCAGCAGGACGTAGTCGGCAGCAGTCGATGACCATACCCACAACTCGTAGCTGGCATTGCCTGACTTGGGATCGGTCACCTCCTTGAACCATGGACCTTCATCGGATGTCGGCTTAGATCCACCGATGTTGAATGTCATGTTGGTCGATGGCAGGTATACCAGCAACCGTTCAGCAATTGCCTCAGCATACTGCTGTCTTGATTCGTTAGCTGGCTTAGGTGGCAGCGTCCCGATCTGAACTAAAAGTTGTACTAATTCTGATGCCATTTTCTATCTCTCCATTATGCGGTGAACCATGTATCTACACCACCGATGTCCTTGCCATAAAAATGTGCCTGTGCTCCAGCTGCTACAGATACTGCTGCATCTGCTGCACCACCGTTAATCGTTCCACTTGTATTCGGGAATACATCCATTGCATTGGCACCATCATTCCTGACAATGATATGCAGATACGGGTAACGATATGCCAAGGAATAACCTTCAGGTGCCAAGACAGGTAGTGTGGCACAGTCTCCGATATTGGCTACAGTGCTGTACTGGTTGAATTCAGTTGTGATAAGTCCACCACCCTGAACCGATGACACATCAGCTGTAAGTCCCACACTGGCTGATGCCCTGAGATATGACAGAGTCATGACATCATTGTCAAAGTATGCCTTATCACGGACAAAAATTTCATCATCGAGTTCGACAATACCGTTGAGGACCAGATCAGGTGGTTCGTTACCTGCACCGGGGGCATCTTTGTTCCCTGTCACCTGTGCCGTTGACAGCACCTTATTCGCACCACCAACACCAACTGCCATATCACTCGCAACCGTAATGAATGCAGCCAACGATACTGCAAGGTTATCAGTCAGCAAACTGCCACCAGCAACATCGATGGTTCCCCCTGCTGACATATTGATATCCCCTCCTGAGAGGGTTATGTCACCTGAGGTCATAGTGATACTGCCTGAAGTGAACGAAAGACTGCCAGCAGCCAGAGAGACGTTGCCACCAGCTGTATTGATAGCACCTCCAGCAGTGTTTACGTCACCCGTCTGGGTGTTCAGGTCGAATCCACCAAGATTCAAGTCGGCAGCAATCGTTAAGCTGCCAGCAAATGTGACTGTCCCAGCACCCTTTGCACCAACAATCAGATCGATATTTGCATCAGCACCAGCTGGTGCAATAGTTACCTGTCCACCACCTGCACCAGTTCCAGTCACCGTCAGATAATTGTCGGCTGCACGGTGCAATTCAGTGACGTTGATGTTGGTTCCCAACAGATCATTCAGTTCTGATATCGTCCACCTCTTCTCGATCTCAACAGCACCGATTAGCCCATAGCCTACAATGAAATCTGCAAGCAGTGGCGTGAGTGAAGTATCAAATGTATTAAACTGATTACTCATGCTTGTATTCTCCTTAAATAATCTCCATCAATTCCGAACATGACATCACCTGCGATGGTCAGCAGGGCACATGGATTAACTTCACCGTCAAGCTGGTAAGGTCCATCAACAACCTTCTTGTCGGACATGCTGTATGGATAACCAAGGTCCAACCAGTCTATTCCATCAGGCACTCTCTGAAACACGAGCACACGGTCATACCACTGAGAATTATACTCAGGAGCAATTGCCCTAGTTTTGACGTTTAGACTGTGAATGAAATCAGGCATTATGGTACAACTACTAATGTGTCTTCAGGTCCAGATGCTTCATCTGCTGCCATCTCGATAAAGTCCTGACCATCAGACAGTGGTGCAGCATTATAGAATTTCGGGAAGTTTGTTAAATCGCCAAAGTCATAGTATCCATACAGCAGGGCATCCAAGTTGCCAGCAGCGAATGTTTTAGCTGTAAATGGGAATTGTGAATAGGCCAGACCATTGCAGCTATTGTAGATGTTATCAAAGTCCTCTACATGGATAGGTTGTACGCCACTATATGTTGGATCTGTCCAAATGCACAACTGCCCTATTGATCCTGATATTCTTCCAGTTCCTTTCTCTGTACGTCCATTCCAGATCAGTGAACCACGAGCATCATTGGGTCGCCAGACAGTTGAATCGGTAAATCCAGTCTTCCGCAAACCACGGGTCAATGGTGATACGGTACTATTGGAATATCCAACACCATTGACTCTGATTTGGTTTGTCATACTGAACAATGGTTGCACAGGGTTGTGGCTACTCTTAATGCCAATATGATAACAGTTGTTATCAGGTACTGCTGGCAGCGTTGGAATTGCTACCTTTTCCTTGATCAACTGGTTTGGCAGGAACGGATCAGCTGGATCACCAATAAGGATCATCTCTGAGAACCATCCCGTGCCATCATGATAGATGCGATGGTATCCCCAGTAATCAACACCCAACCACTTGATCTGGTAATTCCATTCCCAGATGGTTCCAAGTTCAGTGATCTGCGTCCACCAGCACATACCCCATGTCAGCTGGTTAGTTAAGAAATCACAGAACTGTGGCATCTCACGATTGGCCTGATCTGAATTGAACCGCATTACCTGCGAACCATCATTGTAATAGTAATCGACTACAGCAGTTGGACAGCATGGACCAAGTGGTGGACCTGCTACTTCTGTAGGATTACAATCCTGCTCACCGGGGAGATCCACCCCAGTGCCCTGATCATCGCACTGGTACATTGTGGCATCAGCTTCCGTTTCAGCAGCACACGCTGCCTGTGCATCAGCTGCATCCTGACTGATCGGATTGCTCCTCGTCACCTCAGCATAACCAGTGATGTTCTCATCAACTGGACAGACCGTACTTGCTTCCTGTGTGCTCTCATATTCTGTCGCACATTCTGGAATATTGTCCCTGTCATCTGATTCAGTCCCAGCTGCTGTGACAATCTTTGGTCCAACCTCATCATCCTGACAGTCTGGCTCGTAATCAGTCGGGACTGGTTCTTCAACCATGATCATCTGGAATCCTTGAATGCCAAGATCTCCCAACCAGATAAACTGATGACTGAATGCCGTGCCCAGATCATGTGGTTCGCCTATCTCTACACTGCATTCGTTACAACCACTTGAATCAATAACAAGATACTCAGTATTGAGTCTCCTGTTCTGGGGCAAAAAGTCTACGATATCGTCCGTGTACCCATCAGCAATCGATCCTTCTGTCACCACGAACTTGCGGTTCAGGATCTCATTGTATGGACCGTGTTCCGATGCCACCCGTGCAGATAGGTAACTGTCTCCGACAAGACCATCGAGGAACAGGCGTGAGTTCCTGAATTTCTTCAGGGTCTTGCTGCCATTGTTGTACCTGCCTGTCTCGATGTGGCATAGGATAGGACAACCGTTATCGTTGTTCTGTCCTGAGAATGCCTCCCATATACGGGAGACACCGTCACTGTCATATGACAGGGCAAATACCCGTTGCTGTCCATCGATGTTTGCCGATGCCCAGTCCACTGGTCTGATGCCTGTCCAGAAACTATCCCATGCCGATACTCCCCGTGGAGTATTCATCTGGTCAAGCACCCATGTATGCCTGTTATAGATATGACCAGATGGCACGGAGAACAGCATGTAGTTCTCATACGATGCAGCACACACACGACTCAAGGTGGGTGACAGGTATGCCTTCGATACTGCCATCTCGTTGTCCATGTACTGGAACTTGGATGACTGCTCGAACTGCATTGCGTAATCGAGGTTTACTACACCGTATTCAGAGAACCACCATGTTTCACCGAACGACTTCACAATGGACTTGCCACTGACGCATCCAAGGTTGTATTCGGTGGTCTGGAAGTCGGGTGTCTCAGCCCATGTAGTACGGTCACGGATCTGTGCCTGTAGGTAGGTCTTTGTGCTGGAGGTGAACACAATGAGTGGACTTCTGGCGTAGGGCTGGACGGCACCCGTCACGTCACCGGGGAAAAGGAATGCACGGGCTTCGCTCAGATATTGTGTCTCAGTAAACTTCAAGGGATTACCAATATCAGAGGCGAAGCCCATGTTATCACGGAAGACCCAAAGCCTATCGTTTGCCCAGACCATCCAAAGACCCATCGGTGTCTCATCGAATCCAACTTCGGTGAACTCACCAGAACTCTTCACTGGATTAAGATGTCTGGCAACAGTACCATCCCAGTAGGCTGCTTTGGTTCTTCCATCCTGCATCACCAAAATGTTCTGAGGTTTGGCAAGGAACTCAAAGTTGCCATCCTCGTCATAAGTTGTGGTCTGCTGGCACAACTCAAAATTGATATGCAGACTTCGTGGGGAGAAACGGATTCCTCCTAATGCGAAATATTCTTTGAACGGATACTCTGATGCATACACATATCCGTTCACTGCAAAGACAAAGTAGTACTTCTTATCGGACGTAGTAAAGAAGGTGCATCCTTGGGGCCAACCTGATGGTGCGTTGTAAATTGAACCGTAGCCGGGACGGGTACGGATTACACCACCCCTGCTGATGGTGTTCATTGCTTGCCACAAGACATTGGTTGGCAACGACTCTGGATCTACCCCAGAGTTCATTCCAATCCATTGCCCGATATTTCCAATTCCTTCTGGCATTAGCAGCAGCAACTCCCTGTACTTGATCGACCTCCACTGCCTGACCTCAGCCTTTCACTGTTGTCAGATGAGAAGTCCATGATTTGTGGTCCGATATCATCCCGTGCCTTCTTGGCAGCTTCAGCTGACCTGAGCAGATCCACTGCCTTGTCTTCCAACGGTTGCCCGTTGCCGATGTTTGCCTCATGATAATGCCTGACTGCCTTGAGCATGAGCAGCAATGCCGTCACGTTATCGAATGGGATGAAATCATTCTGACTCTGGAACCTCAGGTTCTTCCTGCGATAGTGGATATTCAGGCAGGATTCCTTGGGGAACCTGTATTTGCGGTAACGTGGTGCCACCTCATCGGGATAATAATTCCCGATCATGGTTGCCTCACTGGTGCCAGCAGTCCAGCACTGAGGCACTGCCCAGAGTGCTACCATGCCAGCTGTCTGTGGCTTGATGACACGGGTGACTGTCTTCACGACAATGTCGTCCTTGTGCCCCGGCACAGCTGCGGTGCTGATCGGCACCCTGATGCCCTTAACCTGCTTCCCTGACGTGGGATCGATGTGGTGCAATTCCCTGTCGGTCCAGTCATATCCCTGCACGATCATTTCCTGACCGTTGTCGGACTCATCCTCTGGTACACCCAGCAGGAACGATGGTTCTGGAACTGCCCTGAAGGTAGATACCTCTCCACATTCGTCATGAAAGTTCATGAAGGCATCTATCCTGCTGTATTCACCTATGCCGTTGATGTGGTGGACATACCATTTGTCCCGTGCCCATGTCGGATAACCGTTCACGTTGGCACCCATGATCTTTTCCACTTCCCTTGGCAGGACAATATAACCATCGAATGCACAAAGCGTCATATGCCCTACCATCCAGTCCCAGTCTCCCTTGTCGGAGAGAATGGTCACAGCTTCAGTGATAGCATCATACAGCTTGTCGTTGCTGCATGAGCCATATCCCCTACTGCTCTTGGCAGCAGACCATACTTCGCTTACTAACATTGGTTAACCCTCCATCTCCTCATCGAGCATCTCAGCAAAAGACTTCATCTCTTGTTTGCTGGGCATGGGTGCAAGGGACTTCACCTCATACTCGCAGTCATAACCCCTTTTGGTCTTCCTGACGGATTTCTTGCAGAGTTTTACCTTTGCGTAGAATTCCTCATCGATGTCCTTTCCATCGCTTTCACTCATGTTACTCACATACAGGGACGGGTAACAGACTTCTGGTTCTGATTCGATTTCGACTTCCACCTTTGGCTCGTCATACTTATATCCTAGATCAATTTCTTTCATTTTTTTGTCCTGTCGTGTGGATTATATCATAAAGTTTCCATGATGAATGTTATTACCAATGACCTCTTGGGCATTTCTCCTGTGCGAGGGTGACTTTGCCGGGAGCACCTAAAATACTTTTTAGCAAAAAGCATCCACAAACCGCACACCTGTCCTGTTCCCTGATGTACTTATTGTCTGGGCAATCATTGCAAATCTTCATTCTCTCCATAACCATTTGTGCTGCTGAGAATACAGGCTTGCCATTGATCTTTGCACGAACTGCACGTCCTGCTGCCTTGAAGGCACCTGCTGCCATTGCCAGCTTGTTGATCTCAGCCGCTTTCTTGCACCCTGCACATGCCATTAGAGTAGTTCCCTGAAGTTGATTGCCGACCACTGCGACAAATTCGTTGTGAGCGGTGTCAGGCCCAGTACAAGTTCATCCTGAACACCAGCTATGGTTGACCCTAAGCGTAGTGCAGTCTTCAACTCATCAGCAGAAACACCCGTATCCCCTGACGCACCACCGTATGCCAGCACCGTGCCAACCCCTGTGATCGTGGTTGCCACCACACCACGGGCATATTCGAGCGAACTGTTGACCAAGCTGTTATAGGCGAATGCACCAGACACAGTTGGGTTGAGATGTAACGACCACTTAAAGGTATCTGAGGAACCACACACCACACGGACCCCCTGTGGAATGACGGTAACATCAGCATACGCTGCCTTCAATCGCAGACCCAACAGGGCATAAGTATCACCAACTGCTGGGCTGGCATATCCAGTAATCAGGGCATCACCGCTATCTACCCCACGCAGGATTCCTGTTTCCTGCAATCCACCCTCAGAGATGACGCTGGAACAGATGTGGTCAAGGTAACCACCGTTGGTCCCGTCAGTCTGCACGTCATAACGCAACGGCAAATTGGGGGAGGACATGTACACCGTTGGGAATGAACTGTCATTTGCGTGGTTGAAATAGTGGACATAATAGATGATCCCATCGATTACAAATCCGACACGGACACGTCCTATGCCCAGCCATTCAAAGTCGATGATTGCAATCTGTGGTGCATCCATATCAAGCGTCTTCTCACTTGGACCAGTCCCATCCATTGGATCGACATTCCAATTTGCTTGTGTCACAGTCTCTGTGGTTGATCCGTTCTTGGCTATATTCCACGAGATAGTGCCATCGCATTGAAAGAAGATGCCATTGTTTGGTGTGAGGTTATTCGCACCAGTACCATCAAAGTACCCGATACGTTTAGTCATTCCAGAAACCTGTGGACTGGCAAACGTCATGAATATCAACTGGGATTTCCCCGGCTGATAATTGAACCGTTGCTTTGTCTGGCGAATAGCGAAGTCGGCAGCATTGGCAGTCAGCGTCAATCTTACGTCAGCATTTACAATAGAGTGCACGGATGTGGCACTGCCACCCAATGACTCATCCCAGAACAAGGGTTGCTTATCGTGCAGCTGCTTGGAATCAAAGATCGTGAAGTTCTCAGATACCCTCAACCTATCGAACGCATCAATGGATGGGGTGTCACCATACTCCTGCACGGCAACCTTGAAGTTTCCACGATTTGTGAGGCTGGCATTGTCAAAGTTTCCGTTATCCTGCTTGCCAGTCAGGATTGATTTCACCAACTGGGCATCGTCATCGTCTGTGATAGCATCTTGTATCCTGTGACCTGATGGGGTCATCACGCTGCCCTTCATGATGACGCTTATCTCAAAGTCAGTAGTGGCAACTGCACCGTTGGTGTATACGATACGGAAATACCTCAGGTGGGGTGGGATTGTGAATACCTTGGCTGCACCTGCTTTTATACAATAGACATCAATCCAGTGCCAATGGTTATTATCTGCACTTTGCTGGATGCTCAAACCGTCCACTGCACTAGCAACATCCGACTGCACACTGACAGCTACGCTGCTGACATTTTTGATGTCAGTAGATGTACCAGTGAATACCCCACCTATCCCAAGATTTGCTGAGGTGCTATTGTTGAGATCAACGAAACTGTTTGGACTGAATTTATATGACATGGTTTACCCTATACAAAGAAGAATTGATTGCTGGAACCGACCAGATGCATCCCGTCACGGTAGTCAAGGATCACTCCAGTCTCACCATCGATGGTGCCATTGATTGTTACGGTGTAATTTGAATCATCCATCCTCTTGATGTAGATGCTGCCAGACTCTGGAAGCGTAATGGTGATGTCTGATGTTAGGTTCCTGATAACGATAAGATCATTGTCTGTTGCCGTGTAATCGCTGGAAACGAAGTACAGTATGGGAGGACCACCAATGTCATCGAAAACCCTGTCGAAATTGTATAGGGCACGAATGATATTGGTTATAACTGGAACCTGTCGTTCGGCTGGAGGATTGCTTCCCAGCTTATCGATAAGTTCCATGATGTTGGAACCATCTGACTGTCTTGGTTTATATGACATTACTTGATGACCACCCATTCAAGGGCAGCAATTTTCTTTATCCGCATTAAAGTGTTCTGTCCTCCACTGACTACGTCAGATTCACCACCTCCAGCCTCAGTGTTGCCATTGAGTGTCACGCCAGTTCCTCCCCGTGCAGTTACTGTCCCAGCACCCTTGTGCCAGACCTCTGTTTCAAATCCTATCAGGTATGGTGAATCAAATGCAGAGTCATCGGGAATGGTAACGATGATCGCACCAGCTGAGTTTGCCACATAGAATCCATATCCTGTGCCACCTAATGGTGAAGTTTTGGATATTTGGAAACTCGATGTCTTGTCTTGTACAGTGGATGGTTCGTTATGCTTTACGGTTTCATTGGATTGTTCAAAAAGCTTTGGATCACCAATTCGGTCAGCGAACTGACTGAGATACAGGACATCCAAGTGAATTATATTTGCAGCTGTGGCATCGTACAGTACACCGGGAAACAGTGACTTTGCCCTCACCCATACCGTAGCTGCACCTGTCAGAACCATGAACTTGCCACCTCCAGTAAGTTCACCGATGTCCACATGCACAGTACTGAAACCTGTGGTGAGCGAAATAAACTCAGAAGGTGTGTATGCATTATAAGCCTCAGTAATCCAACACCTTTGAACCTGTATCCCAACAGTGTTTCCAGAATCTGAAAACATACTGCCACCACTACTAATAGTGACATATGAGATTTCAATATCCCACCATGGTGTATAGCTTCCACTGGCAAGGTTCACACCAAATGTCGTGACTCCAGTAAATCCTCCGTAATTATTATAAACATAATTACAACGGTAATAGTTGAAGTCAGCTAATTCAGTAGTGGTATTTTCCACCATGATCGAGTTGGTGGCACTGGCATAGTGACGATCAATATCAATGACACACCAACGACCAACCTTAATCGTTCCCTGCAACCCCATCTGAGATCCAATCAATTGCGTATATGATGGCAGCACTACATCCTCTTGAAAAAACCAAGTGCCCGTAACGATAATCAGATCCCGTGTACTGGCACTGCACTTTGCAGTTGCAGCTGCCAATGTCTTTAACGGTGCATCAGGACGAGTTCCAATATTGGTATCATCACCTACACCGCTGACCCAGAAGGTTTGGGTTTCTTCAGGGAATGTGGATGTCACTGCTGCCTGTGCAGCTGCTGCTGCATTCTCATCACTCCTTGCCTTCAGGTTCCACAAACCCTTCACAAGATTGGAATTGAACTCGTTCTGTCCACCGACTTGCGGCACATCTCCCAAATCTCTGATTAAGGCTTGAAGATTTAATCCAGTCGATTCTCTTGGTTTATATCCCATGTTACAATACTTCCATCTTGAAATACCGAACTGACACAGTTGCAGTAGCTGTATTCAAGGTAAATTTCGGGTAGGCATTATCAGTCACAGAACCTATCGCAATGTCTACCGAACAGTCACCTGTTGCGGTAATTTCAAGCGTGTTACCGTTTAATGTACCGCCAGACTCATTAGACATTGTTCCAAGAACTGTACCATCACCGTTGAAATCTGCCTCTTCTTCCATATTGAAGACGAGTGTTCCTGCTGATAATGTCTGTACATTGAATGTTACCCTGATAGTTTGGTTGGCAACCTGAGATTTAAGGTCTTCAGGGACACACATTCTTGAAGAACCATCAGATACTGCCGATGAAAATTGAGTTGAGTATCCATTATTCGTACTATAACTAGACCAGTTATACCCTGCACACTCATCCCATATCGTTCCATAAATTACCCATGTGCGAATCGCTGTATCAGTCCACGCACGTTGCATATACGAATCAATAGCAGACCTATCCCCAGCCGATTCCCTGTCCGTTGTCTTCCATACTAGGATTTCAGACCATGCTTCATTTGAGTTTTCAGCACCCAGATTTCCACCACCTCGACCACCAAGAATCATGCTTGCTGCACCAGTTGTTGAACTTAGTCCTGCTTGGGTGGATATGGCAACATTGTTTGACCAACCATACCCAGTAGTGCCATTGCGAATAACGGTGGTGATCCTCTGGAAAGACTTACCAAACATAAACCTACCAGTTTTTGTACCTCCAGCATTATATTGCAATTCACATCCATTTCTACCAACAGACAATGAACCTTCATTGACATGCAGCCACGCACCAAATGCTGGGGTTGCCCCTATGAAATCATTGGTTTCAGATGCGAACATAGCTGTATAATTAGCACCTATTGTCTGGGAACCAGCACCCATATAACAATCATTGGCAGCTTGTGAACCAGAACAGGCAGGATTGCCATTTGTTGTCAGTACCTGTACGCCAGCATTTACTATTCTTGCTGCCCTGCTAAATGTTGCAGTTGTGAAATTAGATGCACCAGAACCCTGATCGTACCAATCCATGATTCGACCGTTATCTGTACCACCAGTTCCAACCCATGCCAACATTGTTCCATCGGCAATTTCTGCCGGGGTGAAGTCAGCTTCAGTGCTATCAGAACTACGTTGTACCCGAATGACAGCACCCGCTGCTGCTGCTGCTGCCAAAGTAACATATCGCATGGAATATATGTGTTCGGGCAATGCTGATGCATAGCTATCCAAGTATTCGCCAGCAGTGTAGTCGGTTGGCAAACCAACGAACCCTGATATAATCACCGTATCACCAGACGAATTATATTTAAACTTTGGCCTGATGTTATTTCCATCATTATTACCACCCTTAATCAGCACAACCTTACTGCCAGTTGATGTAAAGATTGCACTCGAACCAGACTTAGCACCACCTGTAATCTTCTCGATTGACCCTGATTGACCGTCAGATTGGCCTACGGTTCCACTGTTGTCTAATGAAAATTCAAGCACTCCACCATCTATCTGATCAACCGTGAACTCAAATTGAACATAACTATCTGCCAAATCAGCAGAATAATCCTGTGGTACAATTGTGACAGACGATCCATCACTGGTTCCCGTGAACCCGTCTGAACCACTTGCTGTAAAAGATGTCCAGCCATTGGCAGTATCTTCTGCCCATGGATCAAACGCAATCCCACCCCCTTGGCATAGTATCCCCGGCATGACAATAAAGCCACGCTTATCACGGAATGGTTGTGGTTTCCTGAACCGTGGATTGTCAAATCGTGTCAACATGTTATCCCCCTATCACATCATAATTATTGGAACCATTGCTAACAATTGTCACTGCCTTGTATTGGGCAACTGCCACATCAGATTCGCCACCACCTGCTTCGGTGTTGCCGTTTAGGGTAACTGTGTTTGCACCACGGATGGTCACACCACCAGCACCATTTGCCCAGACCGTAGTCTGGAATCCTGTAACCAACCCAGTTGGGACGGTGACAACCACTGCACCAGCATTCGTACACCTGATGTATTTGTTCAGGTCATAGAATGACAGGGTACGGGTCGTACCAGACTCAGTAATTGGTCGTGCCTTCAGGACGGTATCACCACTCAACTCAAGAAATGGCTCGAAACTGCCAGCCCTTGCCCCATCAACAGCACCACAGATAACCTGCAACTGATTAGCTGCATCTGCTACCCAGAAGGACGTAGCACCAGCTATGGCATTTGCCACAACTTGTATGCTTGCTTGTGAATTAGCATAGATGGCAATACCACTGGCACCAGAGATCGTACCTACCCTGCCAATGATAGAACTACTGTCACCGTCTGAACGAATACCGTTTGAACCAACACCGACAAGTGCGATTTCACCAATATCGAAATTGATGTTACATCCAGTTGTTTCGTCTGTAATAGCCCATCCAGTTGTGGAAGTTACGATAATTCTTCTGGCCTGAACAAATAGAGAACCCGTGCCAGCTGGATAAATACAGGAAACATTATCAAACCCTGCTGCAATACCACGACCATCCATTTCATTTACACAATAAGTTGCAAGACCAGCACCATTATCTGTCCTGTCCACCATGGTCTGCCCACTAACAGAGGCATAATGTTTGTCCAGCACTACTGAGGACACACCTCCCATTGTGATCGATCCAGCCAAGCTTGCCATCGGTGCGAACAAATGAATGTTTGACGGAAGGACAACATTCTCCGTGTACACCCCTGCATCCAGCACAATAATAGCCACTGGAGCAGACATGGCATCCGATGCCGTCTTGGCACTAGCAATCGTCAGCTTTGGCTTTGCCTGTGTTAGACCATCATCACTGTCATTCCCTGCCTTACTGACGTAGACAGCATTAATCTGGTCAGGTATCTTATCACCAAGACCAGACGTGTTTTCATCGATCTGGCGTTTGAGGTTCCACATCGATTTGATTATATTAGATTGAATCACGTTTTGACTTCCCTGCACGGGATTGTCACCCAGTGACGTGATTAATCTGTTCAAATTAGAACCATCAGATTCTCTTGGTTTATAAGACATATTTTTTCCTCCTTATTAAATTACAATTACAGCTGCTTTCCAAGTTGCACTGGCAGGATCGATGGCACCAGCAGTGGTGTTGCGTACCCTTACGGTCACCGTATTCAGGGCACTGACATATCCACACCATACAAGACCTGCCTCGATGCCACTTGGAGGACCAAGGACCACAGCAGATCCAACTGTTGCACCCGTCACGGTAATTGTCAGTTCGTCCTCATCATCAGCAGCAATGGACGGGAAATCCAGTGTTGCAGATCCTGTGACAATCTCGTCCTCAAGCGTCTCTATTCGTGACGTATTTGATGTGATCAATGCTTCCAGTGCCGTCTCCAAAGTGGAAACGCACGGTGGGCAGTATCCCGGCTTGCTGCAACTGAGTGCCTGAATCAGACTGTTAATTTGTTCTTCAGTACAAGTCATGTTTTTATCTCCTTAAATTTTTATTCTGGGTTATCATTTTCACCAATCCATTTTCTGCTCCCACCCTTATCAACAGCTTCGAGCCATACTTCCAAATCGCTTACATGCTGCTGCACTGCTTTCAGTTCAGCCCTAAGCTGTATAATAGATTCTCCGCTATGCTGTGCATGCGTTTCCAAATGTTCTACCTTGGCTGAATTGTTTCCAAATTGATAATAATCATCTGGCAGCTGCTTCAGTCTCTCCATCAGCAGGACATTATTCTTCTCCGATTGCTCCTTGATCGGCTGGGTGTGCAGCACAATGAATGCTGCCAGTGCAGCTATGCCCATCAGCACGACTCCCCAATTGGGCCTACCATAGGTAAACATCCGCTCGTTGAAGCTATCGATTTTTTGGTAGACACCTGAGATGCCCTTCTGGAAATCCTCATGCAGCCGACCAACTGATTCAGCCAATGAACCAACGGTAGCAGTCAGTTCCCCGATCTGCCTCTCGTTCTCATTGATACGCTTATGTAGTTCCTCTGTCATTATATTATTTCTGGCGGTATTGGTAATCCCATTTTAAATCCGACATACAAAGTAGCTACTGCAAGTGCTGACAATGCTCCCAACCACCATGTGACCATGATACTGGCAATGGCACCTGCCATGAATATCCCTGCTGCCAAAGGCCACTTGTTCCTGTATGACATCCATGATGCTATCGCTAGTCCCATGGCAAATAGCAATCCTTTGAAATAATCTGACCTGAAGTATTCCTTCATGATCTCTGCCAGCTTTTGAGATCCACCGATTGCGGATGATGTTTCAGTATTCGATATGACCACTACTCCATCAGGATAAATTGTGGTGGTTGTCTGTTTGCTGGACATGGTTGATATGCCCTCTGGATTCTCTGGCTGATTGATACCCATGTGCAGATCGGGTCCACCAACAAAGTTAACATTTTCAGGAAGGTTTATCTCAGCTGGTTTCGTTGCTGGTGCAACAGATGGTCTGACATCAGTCGTTGCACCACCACCCTTCTGGTGTCGTGGAGCACAAGTGGTAAAGCCGCAAAGCATTACCACGAATATAAGACTGAATGCCATAATATACCTCATTAAGTTATATCCGTAATTTGAAAATCTGTTATAATCATCCTTCCAGTAATACCTCCGTCAAACTGGAACCATACATTATTACCGTTCTCCAAGCTGGTTACATCAAACGAACAGGCAGTAACACCACCACCAGTATTGCTTAATCTTACCCTCTGATTAGTGCCAGTACCTTCTACCGTACAACCAACAGGATTGGTAATACTACCATGACCTGTAGCACCGGGAGAAAACGAAGGGGAACCAGCACCATCCACAAAACCGCAGTCAACTACCCCAGAATTAAATATCTCATAGTTAAAGGTTATTTGCAGGGTCTTGCCCGTCAGACTGCCACCAGCAGATGACCGAATATCCTCATCAAGCAAATGATCTCCTGTTGAAGAAGAAGTTGACCCGATACGGAATCCGTTTTCACCTGATTCGTAAAATGTTGGTGTAGCGTACTGCTTTACCCAGTTATTACCGTTGATGGTTGCCAGACCCGTGATTGCGTTATTTTGCAGTGGGGTTACATCAGTAAGCCTGAAATTATCAAAAGCCCATGTCATAGAAGTAGACCCAGCTTCAAACATGGCATATATTTTAGTGTTGGTTGATGGGTTACCAAGGTCTGCCACAATCTGCTTCGCACCGGGAGTAGTTATCTGGAACTCTGAGCCAGATATAACACCGCCAACTGCATCGGATAAAGTTCCGAAGACTGTACCAGTAAGAGCGTTGTTGTCGTCAACCGCAGTATTTGTCCTGTGGAATTGGAATGCAAAATTGTCACCACCATTCAGGTCAAGATAATTAACATCGAAGTCAACCTGCCAAGCCCTGAATGCCAGAGCAGCATATTGGTCTTCACGAAGGGCGATTTCACTACCAGTATTGAGAGTGAAGTAACCACCCCATGGGCCTTTGGAATCACGCTGGAAACCATAAGTGGAAATAGATGCATCCTGCCACCTGACAAGACGATCATCTGGTTGGGATAGACCACTCCATATAACATCACCCGGATCGTCCCATTCATTTGCTGCATAGGTCTTGGCAGTCGCAGCAATATTCGCTGCCGTCAGGAAACTACCACTATTATACAGGGCAAAGATTGCACTAGGACTTAGCACTCTCTCCCAAAGAATCAAATCACCTAAGTAACCAGCAACAGGTTGCAGAGTTCCCGCATCATAACGTCCAGCAAGATTGAAGATGGAAGCATCCCTGAACGCAACATCATCAGGTCCACGGCCAGTGAAGTCCACAGATATAGTGCTGGTATCCTCCACATTATCAACCCAACACCTCATGCCGGGATTCTCATCACCTTCATAAGTAATGGTAATCAAGTGCCACGCATTATCACAAACATTAATCTGACCTACGAAATAGCTTGTTTGCGTCCCACCGCCTAGATCATGGAAGAAGTAGACCACATTACCACCTGAAGTAATATAACAATATGGGCAAAAATCAGAAGTAGCAGCAGCTTGACAGGAGAAAACCATCTCTGAAGTTGGTGGAGTCCCATTACGCTTATACAGGAAGGATACGGTGTGGCGTGTAAAGTCCCACGCAAAGTCAAACTCGTCCTCGTCCCCAGTGTTCTCGTTATTCTGTAATGGACATAGGCCAGAAAAACTGGATGCAGCCCAATCAATAGCGTATCCAATAGGACTTACAGTGCGAGTCAGTGAAGCACTTGGCTTTAATACACGACTATTGACAATATCCACCCTGTCACCTGTTCCAGTTGCTTCACTCCATGTCCAGTGCATCAAGCGATCAAGTGCTAAGTCGTAATCTCCCTGTGGGAATATGGCAACATCACTTACGGTCACAACTATGCCATCGCCCAGAACTGTGAATCGAACATACAGGGATTCGCCAACATCTTCTGACTCTACATCTATGTACACTTCATAGTCGCCAGCAGAGGATGCAATGAATCGGTCCTTATCCTTTGTCCCTTTATTCTTTTTCGTAGGTCTTGTCTTGCTGGTCCCATTGCCAGTAGTGACATCTGATGTTGAGATAATATCAACTGCCACTGCACCACCATCAGTTATGCTGTCGATGGTAAATGTGATCTTGTTATTCTGCTGCTTAACATTTATGCTGACATCCTGATTGATCATTGCAACCGAATCATTGTCAGATGTGCCAGTGAACCCGTACAGATCGCCAGTAAATGTGGCGAATGCATTCGTGCCAGAACCCTCAATAAATGGTTCAGTAATAATGCCGGGATCAAACACGGGTGGAGTTGGTGGAGTTGGTGGAGTTGGTCCAACACTTGGTGGAACCAGCTTACCAGACGAATACAAAAAATGAATTAATCTTGGTCTTGTGTATGCTACACTACGATCCGTGTTCAGAATAACACATAGCTTGTAGATCAGTTTCCATTCATGATCTGCCCATTCCCATGTACCACCATAGATTTCCAGAATCTTTCTCCATGTTTTAACTGGTGTATCAAAACGCTCAGGAGTGCCCCCCAGCCCCCTGAGGATTGCTTGCAACATGGTTGCGTAGGTATCTAGTCCACTTACGTCCTGCCCCAAATCCATGGCAACCTGACGCAATATCCTTACTTCGGTAAATTCTGAGGTGTTCATAATGAAAGAATGCCCTGCCCCGTGATAGGTCGGGGCAAGGCAAGTGATTTAACGGTACTTATCACAACGAAATATTCCATAACAGGCAATTGTTCTAGAGGTGGCACCCGAAGGTGCCACGAGTAGAACAATTAACCTGCTGGGCAAGTATCGGTATTGCTGTAAGCAGTACCAGCAACCAGTCCTGTATTGGACTTTTCCCTGAGGTAAATGAATGGAATAACAGCATGTGGCTGTTGGGCACTGTACGCACGTTCGATTTCGTAGTGGTGGTGTCCGACATCCCCGTATTCATTATTGCAATCCTTGCTGTAGAACCACTCCAGTTCACCACCAGACATCTGGGGTGCGAAGCGGAACGTACCTTCACCGACATAACGTGCTGGGACGTAACGGGTGAAGTTGTTCGGAGCAATGCAGAATCCGACTTCATACTTGGCATTCTGCCATTCTGGATTGGATATACCATTGAATCCACGGTCACCAGCAGTTTCAATGATCGGCTCAATAAAGATAGGATTACCATCGTCATCGAGACAGTTGAAACGTAGTGGTTCCTCATCGATACCAAGGGCAATGCCACGGTAGGTCAGGTCGGTCCATGCAAATCCCCAGAGGGAGTTCTTGCCGTCAGTATAGGAACCCTGCATAGCACCTAAGAGGTTCTGATTCGGGTTCGCTTCATTACGGAAAATGCTGTTCTGGGCACGACCAGTGATAACACGGAAGTGTGCATTGGCACCGCTAGCGAACATCTTCAGCTTGAGGATGTCGGTCATGTACTGCGTGAGCAGTTCAAGTGCCACGAAGGACATCGGGGAGTCTGGTGTCAGACCATTGTAGTCAACGGCAATCTGATTAAGACCACCAGAGAGCAAGTCCTCGAACTGTTCACCAGATCTGGCAACCATCTTCACGCCCGACAGATCGTGCAGCTGGGCACGGATATCGACATTGACCAGATTGGAAACATTGTCCTTCAGGGAGTCTTCGGCAGATTCATAGGAACTCTTCACAGTGGAGACTGCTTGCTTCACGCAAACGTCTGGACCACGACCACGGAGGGTCTGCATTGTGGCAGTGAAGAGAGTCTGACCGAACTTATCCTGCGATGGAGCAAGTCCACATGCATTGGCACGATTCACGAACACTGGACGTGTGAGCGAATGTCCCGGTGCCACACGGTTGGTCACCGCATTGATGATGTCATCACCCTGATTGGATTCAAATGTATCACCATTGACAACATTAGCGAACGGTGAATGCACCATAATCCAGTAGTTAATCTTTTCCTGTACCTGAGGCACCTGTTGTGCAACAAGACTGGATACAGTGGTTGGATCAACACAAGCCATAGTAAAATATCTCCTTAGAATAAGGTTATGTATCTAGAACGATCAGCCGAAGTGCTGACAGTCCATGACACGTCTGAGTCTGTCCACGGTGGATGGACGTATTTTCACCATTCCTTGTTCCCAGCTAGCTGAACGCTGAGAGATATATTACAGCTAATGTGGTGGCGAACCCACTTACTTCCGTTTTATGGATTATAGCATATTGATTCGTTGATGAATAATTTTTTCCTCCTATCGAATCTTCTTGTTAAAATGGGCGATTTCGCCCACATGCCCACATATACACCCCAGATCCACATGGGATTGATGCCCAATGGTTTTAGCACGAATGCAAAATGAAGTATCCTCACCGTATCCGTTTTCAATTGGGGTATAATATCCATTCGGTGTCTGTTCGTTCGGTTTGCGAATCTCAGGAATTTTTTCCAGCATGTCCTCATACACCTTCCGATGCACGAGGCAGCATCCTGCACCAACCCAGTCGGTTGTCATCAGTTCATTGCGTGGTCCCTGCCTGAGTCTGGCTGCAAGTGCTGGATCATTTCTTCCCTGCTCAAACATGGGGATGCCTGTTCCATACCTGTCATAGTACACTGCACTGACAATGGTCTTCCCGTGGCTCATCAACTTCTCGATCACATCGACCTCATTGAACTCCTGAGCAAAATCTGCTCCCCATTTCTGGGATTCTGCTGGATACCCCATAGGTGGTGCCATATCCGAATCCAACCATAGTGCCCATTCGGCATCTGTTGTCAGGAACTTATCTGCCAGCTTGTTGCGTAACAGGGCAAGTTCGCTGCCCATCATGGTCAAAATACCCAGCTGCTTCTCATACCGATACCGCAGAATGTGGGTTGCCTTGTACATCAGAAACGAAACCCGATCATATACGGGAGATATGATGTATACCTTCGACCCGTCAAAAAGGGTTTCGGGGGAGGACCAATCGATCCTCCCCCCGTCCATCACCATTTGGGCAACAGCTAGTGGTGGATCTACATTCCCTTGCTTCCAGCTTTTGAGTGTTGCTGGTGCGTATTTCTTGCCAAGTTTCTCTTGGAGTTCCTTCAGGGCATCATCAACCCCTACTCGCTCAATCCAAGAGACGACTATTTCTGAAAGATTGATTGTGGTCATGGCTTATCGTGGGACTGAACGTGTTGACCTCAATGGGCTTATCGGACTTCTGTTTGCAGCCTGATCCAGTGCTTCACCAAATGAAACAGGTGCAGGAGGTGGTTCCTCCTTGGCAGCTGGAGTCTCCTTGCCCTTTCTCAATTTACGGGCATCGACCACGTCCTTTTTGCCAGCTTCCAGCTGTTTGATTCTGGCAGCAAGCTGCTTAACCCTGTCTGCCAGCCTGAAACTCAATGTGGCATAAGCGATCATCTTCTTCTGCCCATCGACAGTATTCACATTGATAAACTCCTGTGCCATATTCCTGTATCCAGCCCTGAGTTTGTTTTCACGGTTAGCCAGTTCCAGTTCTTCTCCAGCCAGTCCCTTGGTCGGAATATCCGCATATAATGGATTGGTAGCAATCAGTTCATTGTAGGTGTCCTGCTTCAATTGCTCCAGATCAGCTTTACGCTTCTCCATTGCCTGAGCAATTGCCTGTTCCTGATTCTTGAAATAATCATCTGCATCAGAAGTCATCTTCTCGACAGCTGCCTCACGGGAGGATCTCAATGTCACCAGATCGTTGACCGATGAACTGAGGATACTTGCATCAAGTGGACTATCTTCCTGCAAATTCGTGAGCAGTTCCTTGTAAGCTGTCGGGAATCTCCGTGCGAAATTCTCGAAGCCCATTTCCTTGACCTGCTTTGCCTGATCATCTGGCAATGCCCGATCAACGATACCGTAGATTTTCTTCTCAGTTGCAGAAATCGGTTCGTCATAATTCTTCCGAATGGTTTCATCGCTGCCAATGTTATGTTTCATTCGGAGCATATTCAACTCATGCCGTTCCTACTCAGAGATTGGATTCTCTTGTGGCTGGGCGTTCTTCAGGCTTTCAACCTCAGCTTGAAGGGTCGCAACCTTGCCTCGTTCTTCCTCAAGAAACTTCTTCAACCGATTGTTGTTACCCAGCAGCCTGTCGATTCCCTTCTTGGTCTTCTCAGGTGTATGTGGGTTCTTGCGAATCTCCTCGATCTCCTCCTTGGCATCATCGTCATCTGCCCGACTGTGCTCAGGTTTCTTCAATTCCTCCTCATCACCTGCCAACTTGTTGAGTTCGTCCAGTTCATAGCTGGGTTCCTCTTCTTCCACTGGCTCAGGTTCAGGTTCGGGTTCTGGCTCAGGTTCGGGTTCTGGCTCAGGCTCAGGTTCGGGTTCTGGTTCGGCTTCAGGTTCAGGTGGTTTTTCCTCCTCTGCCTGAGGTACTTTCCTTCCAGTTTTTTCAGAAACATCTGGGTCTACTGGTGGTTCCTCCTTCTTTAACTGAAGGTCTTCAGGCAATTCGCCTGTTTTGTCCAGATGATCAAATGCATCTGCCATCGAAAGAGTTAACTCATCCTCTCCAGCGTTACGCTTGATCTGTTTTGTGTCCATACCGTCTTTATCCATCACTATACTATTTTAGGTTATTGTTTTCCCCGTAGTTGGGGTCCGAAATATCTTCCAGCGTCCGTTCGTATTCTTCCCATCCTTTTGCTCTAGCACCTGTCAATGCAGCCACTTCGAGTGGGTGATGGTCATCAGCAATATTCGACAAGGGTTTCAACCTGCCCATGAATCGCTTAATCTCATAGCCCTCTGGCGAATGAAGCAACTCACGGAGTTTTGCCCGTGCCCCTTCGGTCAGTTCTGTTTTTTCCATATATCGTTGTGATTTGTTTACCGTTATTAACTAAAAAATTCTGCTACCACTTTACTTTGTTTGCCCAATATGCTGCTGAAAGTTTTCCTTTAGCAATATTCTTGGAGTGACGGGCTTTAAATGATTCCCGTCTTTTACGATATGCTTCGGATTCTCCACTTTTTTTGGGTGAACCCTTAACTCCCTGTTGCCCAAAGCGAATCGTCTTCACCTTGTCACCTTGTTTAGCTACAACTACATGAGATTTCTTTGGATGACTAGGGGTACGTTTTGGTTTGTTATAGCCTGATACTCCTACTCTAGCAAGACGTGGATCTTTTTTAGCCATGGTTACTATCCTTTTATTATTGAATTGGTCCTGCTCCTGTTGCAGCTGCTACAGCTTGCATCGTCTGTTCAATTGATTTACGAGCATCACTCATGAATGCCTTGGCAACATTCTCGTACTCACCAAGCAGTTCCTGCTGAGTTGCCATCATATAATGTTGCTGGTAATGTTCAAGAGCAGCAGCAGCACCGTTCGTATTGCCTTCAGCTATCATGCTGTAGAGTTGTCCTGTCCACATCTGTGTTGCTGGATCTCTCTCACCCGAAAGAGATTGCATATGAATGACATGCTCGTCTCGTGGTGAGACAAGTACAGGAGTGCCAGTTGCAGACATGGTGAACGATTCATCCTGCTGCTGCCTTGTAGCCTCGATCATCTGGGTTTGGTCACCCTCTGGCAGCAATCCCTGATCTGTCATCTCTTTACCTACGGTAAGGATGGAGATGGTTCGCTCTAGCCAGTACTGGTTCCATGCAGGATTCCCCAGTTTCGATGAGAGGAAAGTGATCTTCTTGTTGCGGTCCAGATCGGTCCAGTCAAGTCCTGTAGTGGCAGGTGGTTGCATCGCCAGCAGCATCAGTTCCTGACGGTTCATTACTTCGAGACACCGTGCCTGTGCCAACTGTGCTTCCCTGTCCAGAGTTGTCGGGTCCATCATCCTACGGACCATCATCGCAATGATATGACCAATGTAGGTTAGCCAGTAATCCAGTTTTGCATCCCGTGTCTCAGCTTCCTTCAGGGCATCAATCTGGGACTGGGTTGCAGTCTTGTCCGATGCCATTGAATCTGGAGTGAAGGCACCGACCTTTTCCTCAGCCAGACCACGCAGGTAACGGTCTGTCGTGATGAATGCCTCAGCATTGTCTGGCAGAGAGTTGTTGCCACCTATAACGGTTGCTCCTGCCACATAAATGTATTCGTCCGTGACGTGCGTCTTGACCGTGTTCAGGTCTGTTGCGTCCTTTACCGTGAGGATGAACTTGCCCCTGTTATCCAACTGGTCCTGTGCCTTGTTACGGGACTTCTCGATGTTCAATGCCATGTCATAGAGCATATCCCCAGCACCCATCGATCCGTAGATCTTACCGTTGCCGATGTCATAACACACAGGCTGCACGACATCCTTCATCGAGTTGTACATGCCTTCCTGATAGAATAGTTCATCTCCAGAATCACCCTCGATGACCATCATAGATACCCTGCCGTCATATTCCTTGGCATACAGGATCTCCATCTTGATAGCATTCCAGTCTATCGTAAAATTCTCTGGCTTGATGGATTCCAGTTCCACGTCCTGCACATCGATGGCACGTTCTTCTGTCGGCTGCTCGTCATCCTCCCTGATCGGCTTTGCCTTGTTGATTGCCATACGCATGTTCTCGATATCCCATCCAGCTTCCCTTGCCAGTTCCTCATTGGCAATATACTCATATGCCTCAGATACAGAATACTCTCTCCTGATACCGAAATAGTCTGGAGTCATTCCCTGCTTGGCACCGTTCGGAACAACTGCATCATCGATCCGCTCGACATTTGGTCGCCAGTCCATCTCGTCATCATATGCGACAAATGCCTTGCCGAACTTCACATTGTTGTCTGCCAGTTCGTACAGGAAGAAATGCCATCCCTCCCATTTCCTGATAGTGTCAGTCACAACACTCCTGAAAACCTCAGTCTTCAGATCAGAGTTGGGAACCTTGTCTACAGGGAACTTGGCTGCTGTCAGGTACGGAGTTGCCTTAACTCGCATGACCAGACGTGGCACGATTCGCTGAATGATAGTACCCAGAAAGCCCGTGGAATAATTCCGTTTATGCTTCTTACCTTCCTCAGCCAGCTTTGCTGAACTCAACGGTGGATCTATGCCGTCTGCCTTAGATCGGATCTTGGCAGCTAACTTTACCCGTTCGTCATTTGCATCGAACATCCCCTTGAGGATTTCTCGTGCATGCATAGCATCCCGTATCGCAGGTTCGGTTCCTTCGAGCGATTCATTAAGTTCGGGAGTCTGGGGAATTGAGCCAATAGCAGGTGATTCGTTATCCATTTGGGCAGATTATAGCACATTGATCTGCCGATGAATAATTTCACCTTCTCTTGCTGTCCCAGTATATGGTCATAAAATGGACATTGTCGTCTATAGTGACCAGTTTCCCTGACTTTCCACGCACTTTCACCTCGTATCCAAGCAACCCTGATGGTTCGTGAACCTCACCTACCTTGGCATATTCAACGATTCCGCTCACCCGTGACTCAAACTTCTCTGGGTCCATCCTGAATGATACCTTGACACCCCTCATTCTCTTGGCTGTTGCAGCCATGATCTGCCGTCTGGTGCGTTTCTTCATTGCTTGCACATCCTATGCTGCTTGTAGCACTCAGCCCTGACTTTGTTGGCATTTGCCCAGCAGAGGAATTTTAGGTGTCGGCACTGGGTACGCTTCGGATTGGGTCTGCCAGTGGTCCCATAGTCCACGATCTGATGCCCGTTGTCCTTCCAGTTCGGAAGGCATCTGGTGTTGAAATCCTTGCACGAGCAAGATCCGTTGCCCTCCTTGTCCCATATATCGACAAAGTACTTGTCCTTGGTGCTCCACGATTCGATTTCAAATGTTCCTGCACAGCTATGCAGTTCCCTGTACCGATAAGTTCTCTTGCTTTTTGGCATTAGAATTCCCCCTGTTCCAATTCTGGTTTCTCTTCATCTTGTGTGGTTCGGCTGAAGAAGTGCTTCATTCCGTAGCTTTGCATCCTGAATGTCCTGCTACCCTTATCAAAATACATTTTCCATGTGCCATGGTCGCCAGTCTCACGCTGCTTCCAGATCTTCATCACACCGTCATGTAGTGCTTCTGCCTTCTCCAGTGTGGTGTCGTACTTGTCTGGATCTTGTACCCTGCTCTGCTTTTCCTCGTGTCTCCAGATCGTGATCCCGTTATCGATTGGCTTGATCATCCCACCAGATCCCTCGACATCGTGGCGACTGGGTATTGATCCTTCCTTCCTGCCCTTGAGATTGGAGTGTGCGACCAATGCCGTGTGCGTGTTGTGGTTCAGGTTAAACTGTTGCAGCTGGACTGTGATCTTGTCCTGCTTCTCATAGTCGTCCTTCATTACCAAGAAGTGCAGTGAATCGATCACGAACCGTGTTATGCCATAACGCCTGTAGGCGTACTCCATGTCATCGAGAAGTTCCTCCCACTTGAGGCTGAAGTCTGCACCTCGTGGTGATTTGCCTGAATGGTAAACCATCTTCTCATCAAGCCACTTGGCAGTGGTGTCGATCTGTTCATCGGTAGGTTCACCACCGACCTTCTGTTGCACGAGGATTGCAAGCATCTTGGCAGGGGGGATCTCCAGTGAGCAGATCATGACCTTCTTGCCCATGTGCATCTCGTGGATGTGGGACTGGTATAGCCAGTCGGACTTGCCGTGCCCCGGCTCTCCTGACACGATAGTCGTCTCACCATCCCTGTACGCAAACGGCACACTGGGGAACATGAACGTATTGTGTTCCTTCTCCTTCTTAGCTTTCGCCACATACCGCTTCGCTTCCTTCACAAAACTGCTTGGCTTGCGTATCGTCTCTGGGGTGTAGAAGTATGCCTTCTCCAGCAGATTCGTCCATTCCACCATGCGTTCATCCCCAGACATGAATGCATCATTGACATCATTGTACGGCATCGGGATCGGCACACGCATTACCCGTGCCTGTCCCAGTCTCTTGCTGACTTCCTCAGCACACTTGTCTCCTGCATCATCCCTGTCTGTCACCAGATAGATCGTCTCGAACTGGTTCAGTGCATGGTAGTCATTATCGATCCAGTTCAGGTTGCCAGTGCCCGAATGCATGGACATAACTGGCATGTCTGGATTCATCTGGTAAAGTGTCATGGCATCGATCTCACCCTCAGTGATGATAACGCTACGGTCATGCGGTGTGACGGTCCACCATCCCCACAGTGTCGGGAACGGTGGTGTGCTCCAGATCTTCTTCCTGCCACGATCATCACGGGCAAGCGAACAATACTTCACATGTGCCCTCTCGCCTTCACAGGTCATGTACTGGAATGCATATGCTGGATTTGTAGCGTCTGGGTGAATACGAACCTTATACCTCTTCAGGGTTTGATCCGATATTCCTCGATCATTTAGATACTTGTGTGCAGGTGTACCAGACATCGAACCCATGACCTTGTTGTCGTATCCCTTTGGTTTGGATTCCATCACCTTCCTGACTTCGGTTATGCCAAGAAATCTCTTTGCCTGATCCAGTGCATCAACGAACGAGATGTTGCGACTTTTCATCCATAGAGTATAGATGTCACCAGTCTCGCCAGTTGCATGGTCCTTGAATCCACCAGCTGCTTCACCATCGAGCATGACGTGTAGGCTATTGCCCTTCTCTCCCTCGATGTTGCCAATATAAAAAATCTTCCCTTTGACGACTCCTTCTGGGAAGAGATGTTCCAGCACGGGTATTATTTGTGCCAGCAATTTTACCTTAACTGATTGTGCGTCCATTGTTTTCTGTGATTAAGACGGGGAAGGGAGGTCCAGCCCTCCCCCGTCAGATATGTATGCCCCAAGCTATTTCCACTTGAGTTCTTTCGCAGCAAGTTCAATCACCTGCTCACGAATTACTTCCAGACTGGCATCTGGGCTGAGGTTCTTGCTGAAGTTAAACTTCACGTCCTCAATTAAAACATCCTTCTCTGAGTTGTTAACGTACCAGATCAGGTGCTCCTTGGTCATTGCCCGATAGTCAGGCATTTCGGTGTTCTCGATTACTGGTAGCGGTTCGTTGGTGAAGTCCACTGGTTCCTCTTCTGGAGACTCCTCTTCTTCCATTCCATCATCCTCAGTGATGATGCTTTCTTCGGCATCCTCGACTTCCTCAACATCAGGATCTTCCTCAGGAAAATCGTCCTCGATCTCGTCATCAGAGAAATCGATACGTTCCTGACGGTCATCAGCCTTGATTTTGTCCTCACCTTCCTTGATGATGATTTCAACGAATGCCTGTAGGTGTGCTGCTGCCTCAGCTGGCAGTGCGGTGTCGTGTACTGCAATCCGCTCAAACGGATCATTCTCAAACAGCTTGAAGTGAATGACCGTTTTCTTCGGAGTTACAGCAACCTTCTTGTATATGTGATCTCTTTTCATTTATTTTGCGTTGATGTTATGCATTGTCCAGCATCAGCAGTGCATCTGCTGTAGCTAAAGTTACTTTCAGTTCTGGGAACCGTTCCTCTGCAATCTGCTTTAAAGCATGCTTGCGTTCGCCTTTCTGTTTTTTAGCTGGCACAAGACCCTTCTGCCAGTCCTGTGGACGAACCTCACGGAATGAAATCCTGTATGCCTGTAGAAGACCTCTCCAGAACCCGTAATTCCATCCGAATGTGAAAGCTGATGTCACACCCTGCTGTGGGCTGGAACGGACTTTTTCAAGCACAGCAGAAAGCCGATATTTTTCCGTACTAGCATAGCGTTTTATTTCAGCTAACGAGTCTCTCATGTCTGCCTCGCTCTTGTACTTGAAAACATCGACAGTTCCCTCTGGGTAGCGTACTGCCAAAGCACCTGTCTTGCCGGGATCAATCGCAATCTTAATCTGTTTCATAGCTTATTGATACATGTGGAATTTTCTTCGTTACGATGGCAACTACAACAGCTTGTGCACTTGCCTGATCCAGTGGAGTCAAACGCATGAGCGTATCCACAACCTCGTTGTGCACCTGCCTCATGTGTTCACGGGAATTGTTCACTGGTTTGGGTGTTGTCGGTGCAGGTCCACGGGCATCCTGTGCTTGAGCATGTGGCATTACTGGCACATCCTCTGGTGGCAACGGTTTCTCTGGTTCGACTGATTCCGCATACGGCTTAACAGGAACCTCAGGTGCTAGAGGTGTAGGTGTTGCAGCTGCCTTCTTAGCTTCAGCTGCTTCACGTTCCGCTTTCTCCCTGCGTAACCGTTCCAGTTCCTTTGCATCCTCTTCACGCTTCTTGGCATTAGCCAGAGCACCGTTAAGAGCAACCTCGATGCCTGTGATGTAACTCTTGGCATCATTGGAGTATTCCTCGAAGTTGTACGTCTTGTATCCTTCCAAGCTGGTAATGCGGTCCATGATCTGGTTGATACCCATGAACTCGACATTGTCCTTCAACTTGAGGATGTCCTGCAATGCCTTACGATGACTGTCCTTACGCTTTGCCTCAGACGTTTCCCAGTCGGTTGCTGGTTGCCTGAGGTAAACGGCAAGTGCATCAAGTTTATCCCTGACTTGCTTTCGCTGGACATCAATGATCTTAGCCTTGTCCTTGAGAGGCTTGACGAGTTCCGCACCGACCTTGTCAATGTGCACTTTTGAACTCCTGACATTCGCTGCCAGTGAAACACATTCCTGACGACCTTTTGCCGTAGTCCCATCGAGCACGATGGAACGCAGATCCTTGTCCAGATTATCCACCAACTCGATCACACCCTTGCCATCGAACATGGCAGGGGTGATCTCAAGTGGTTTGGCAAGGATGCTATTTCTAGACTCTTCCTTGGTTTTGCTCATATTATTATCCTCGATTTGTCACCGTCTCAGAACGGAACATCGTCCTCATCGAACATGTCGTCCTCATCCTGCTGTTCAGGTTGGGACTGGTTCTGGTTGGACTGTTGCTGTTGCGATGCTGGCTTTGCAGGAGTGTACTTTTTCACTAAGTCCTGATCAGCTTCAACGATCTCAGAACCAATCCTGACAATAAACGCCCTTAGGCTTTCTCCCTTGAGAGGTTTTGCCTTGTTATAACAAAGCATTCGGACTGCTTCTTTACTTGCCATGCCACACACGACACCGACACCACCATCGTAACCACCTCCACCAGAACCTCCACGGAAGTTTCCACCTCCCTGTCTGCTCAGTTTGACCTTACGGTTGCCCTGAGGATCGTTTCCAGCCTCTTCGATTTCAACGGTGTCTCCAACATTGAACTTCGGTTGTTCGGTCATGTGTACACAACGACCATCGGTTCCATCTTCAAACTTGTAGATGAACCCGTATCCAGTTTTTCCAGCCAGTGGTCCTTGTTGGTAAACGAATGAACCATTCGGCTGCACTTCAGTTATTTTGCTTTGTGACATAATTTTGATTTATTTGATGTTAATAGATTAGTCCTTCTTGGTGGCAGCGATTGCCCTGTCGATCACCTTGCCGATTGAGATTTCCTCAGCCTCTTTACGCCTGTGGATCTCATCAAAGGTTTCCTTGTCAACGTAGGGTCCACCTCCACCCAGTCGGACTCGATTGATTTTTTTTGGTTTTTCTTGTTTTTCTTTCATAGGTCTAAGTGGGTTATGTTACTCGAACACTCGTGTCCTATAAAATGATTCGTGCGAGATCCCTTTCCTCGAAGAGATCTGAACGTGCATAGGCATCACCCATGCCACGCTCGATTGGGTCACCGCTGCTGATCAGGTTCCAGAAATCCTTTCCAGTAATACCCTGTGGGCGTTCTGGGCATTCGATCTCCAGTATCCTGACCACCTTCTCTAGTGAAAGCCACGGGTTCTTGGAATTGTTGAATGCAAATTCATCCATCAGGTCCACGACCCGTTCAGCATTCCAGTACCGTCCCTTCCTCATCCGCATGGGTGGTTTTATGCGGTGATGCCATGCCCGTCTCCAAATGAACTCCAGATCGAAATCCATCAGATTATATCCAATAACCCGAATCGGCTCAATCCTGCTGTTCATCTTGTCGAAGATCCACTCCAGAGCATCCTTCTCTTCATCTGGATTAAATGTGAACCTCAGTTTTGGCTCATCACTGTCAATGTGCAGCAAGCCAAACGAGCAGATAAAAGATAATGCTGGATCAAGCTGTGCCTTATCCAGCATCTTGGGCAGGTGGTTATTCCGTGCCTCTTCTACCTTGCGTTCATAAGTCTCATCCTTCCAGCGAGGATCTCGATTAACGTCCTCTGGTCGGAATGGATAGAACTTGTTGATTTTCTCGATTACCTCAGGATCTGGGGCAGTCTCGATATCGCATATATAGTCGTGCATAGTACCTTTCGTTGATGTTTCTTAATTTTAGCTGATGGTCAACTCCATCATTGCCGAAATGTCACCATCCTCGTCATAGCGAGAATGCCCCTGAGACACCCGTAAACGGGCTTTCTCACGCTCGAACAGGTCATCTACCTCTTCTTCAGTTAAAAGATCGTGAGCAGCCTCTAAATCAAGATCTGCAAAGATCTCATCGAATAGTTCCTTGTCTGTGATTTTTTTCATAGACTCCAATATGATCATATGCATGAGCATAGTCAACAAAAACATGATCATATTTTACGAATAGTTGACAGTTAGTGTATAATGCAAGCATATGAAAAAGTTAACTTGTCGATAGGGGGGTCTGCTGAGAATGCAATAGACCCCCCTTTCTGCTTATTAAAGCAAAAAACCCCCAGCCGATCTGACTGGGGGTTTTGCTTAGTATGAGTGTTATCGAGTAACTGTCTCGATGCTCATCATCATGCTTGTTCTCGTCATTGTCAAGCACCGCTGCATTGGGAAACAGCTGGACAAACCCAGTTCAACCATTCGTTAGAATATGGACTCTGCCCATCACTGCTTCCCAAAGATGCCAAATATTTTTCCGTTCTTCTTTCCCTTGTCCCTTATTTCGTCCTGATTATGTCTCACAAGATTTTCAAAATCGTCAATTAGTTTTGTTATATTGATCCGATAATCTGGCTGATCTTCTGGTTCCAACAGAATCTGCATGATTAGCTTACGTTTCTCTTTCTGGAAATCCTCACCCGACTCGTGTCGGACCTGATCGACCCGATTGATTTCTCTCATGCCAATCTCTGCCAGCCTGAGGAAATCCAGTCCAACCTTTTCATAATATGACGGTGGTTTCTTGAGCAGTTCCTTGAGGGTGAATCCTTCCTCCAGTCGCAAGCCCTTGATTACGGCAACCAGCTTGTCCTTGTATCCTGTTCCCTGTTTCATAGTGGTCCCTGTATTGGAATATCCTTTTCAGCAACCCACTTGACCATGGCACCCGAACGCTTCATGTCGATTTTCCAGTCACCCTGACCCAGTTCCCGTTTAATCTTTTCGATTACCCGTTCGTCATCTGAATCCTGTGAATAAAAACTACCTTTTCTTATTTGTTTCATATTTATATCTCGTACCGTTGTCTGTTGTTATTTTCCTCAGTTGCACACTGGGAATCGTATTTTCTGGATCACAAGCATTTGAATCCAACAGTTTATAACCAAGCTTGTTGCTTGCCTGTCTGATCCTGTATGCAAAATCCAGATCGCTTTCATTAGGGTATCTGATAAACTCTAAAGTCATACCTTATTCAATGAAACAATCACCAGTTCCTTGATCTCTATATCCTCTTTTTGTTTCGATATGTTACTGGCAAAGGTCATTGTCAGGTTGTTAAGCAACGTATAATCCTTCTTGTGAAAGATCGGCACGTTGATGATGCCATTGTGGAAATGCTCCTGTATTCTGCTAGCACCCTTCTTTCTCGTCTTGACCATCGCACATACAAAATATGCTCGTTTAAATGGATTTTTCATATGCCCTTTCGTTAATACCGTTCCAAGAATCAGTATGGTTTTCTTGGATCTCATTCAAGTTTTTAGTTTTATCGTTTAAAAAATGTGGCACTGCAAACTCCAGCACCTTGGAAAATTCTGGAATCTTGTCATCCTTGATTCCCCTCCAGACATCTGGTGACATTATTTTCTCTTTTACTAGCCGAACGGTCAGGCTGTTGTAGACATCCACCGATGGTTTGCTGCTGAGGCAAACCTGCTGTATCACAGCTATGGGAATCCTGTTATTGCGTCTGCATTCGCTTAATAGCTTCAGAGATCTCTCCAGTGCCTTGTGTGCCATCTTGACGGCAAAATAAGTTTCATGCCATCTGCGGTTTGCTATCCACATTTTCGTGTACCTGTCTATCTGATTGTCTGTAAGTGGTTTTCCGTGCAATAGCAGTTGCTCAATG
>Ga0180438_10002045_pt1 | contig 34097 bp, 24 predicted proteins | sample SS_ome_12_FD_132455 | JGI IMG/M metagenome (GOLD analysis project Ga0180438, IMG submission 132455) | Hypersaline lake sediment archaeal communities from the Salton Sea, California, USA - SS_3_D_2 metaG | ecosystem: Environmental > Aquatic > Non-marine Saline and Alkaline > Hypersaline >... | reverse complement strand
TGTTGTTGGTTCGGTTTTCCGGGCCTTTAGTATATAGACAACTTTCCTGCTGAAATTCTTTCAATTTTTTTTAAGTTTTTTTCAGGACCGCGGCTTCGCCATTATGTGGGGGCGGGGGAGTGCTGGGTTTTTTAGAGGGTGGGGAGTGGGGTTTCTTGCATAGTTTTAATTTGTCATGTATGTTTTGTAGTGGTTTTGGTTTTTATACGGGCGCAAGATAAAGGATGATGGTGATGATATGAATCCCGATATTTTTGAAGTAATTATGCTTATTTGTTTTGGAATGGCATGGCCTTTTTCGATCTTTAAGATGCTGAAATCAAGAAAGTCAGACGGCAAAAGCGTGCACTTTCTTGTGATTATTCTCTTAGGGTATATATCCGGCATATTCTTCGAGTATTTTGGGGAGCGAAACGCCGTTATATTTTTGTATCTCTTGAACACTTTTATGGTTGGACTAGACATCACGCTGACAGTAAAATACCGTACGCGGATATAATTTAATGCCTATTCCTGGAATTTTTCAAAACTGAAAGGAGAACGAATTTATGGGCATAAAGGCACTCGAGCACGCCTTACCGCCTATAATACAACGGCATACGTGAATATATACGTCTTGCCAGTCTCTTCCTGCAGAATGCCTAATAAATAGAAGTTTGTTTTAGATTGCCCAAGTATTAGCGAGCCTTCCCCTTGAGAGGGCACGTTTTTAACATTGGGTGGCGCTTGCAGAGGGGAATTATGTGTTTTTTAGGGGTGTTTCTGGTGGGGGAGTGGGATTTCATGGGCATTTTATACTGTAATGTAGATTCTGGGTGTTTTAGGCTTTTTGTGGAGCCTCGGCATTGACTTTACCGGTGTAGTATGTTACACTTATCGGTGTAAAAGGAGTTTGAAATGATTTCACTTCGTTCAAAACTAACCAGAAAATTATTAAATTATTTTTTTATCAATCCTCAAGAGAGCATATATGTAAATGAAATATCTAGAAAACTTCATGTCGATAAAAGAAATCTTGTTAAAAAACTTAGAGAGTTAGAGGAAGAAGGGATTTTACAGAGTCAAAGTCAAGGGAACTTGAAATTGTATTCAATAGATAAAAGGTATCCTTTGTATAAAGAGTATGAAAAAATTGTGTTAAAAACGGTAGGGCTGGAATATCGGTTAAAAAATGCTATTAGGGAAGTCGAGGGCGTTAAGGATGCGTACATATACGGTTCTTATGCGAACAACGAGATGGATACACACAGTGATATAGATCTGTTGGTTGTGGGGAATCATAGTGTTTTGTCATTGCAGAGGAAAATAAATAATATACAAAAAGAAATAGACAGAGAAATAAATGTTGTTAATATGGATAAAAAGGAATTAAAAAAACGAATTACCGGAAAAGACCCTTTTATTAGGACTTTATTCAAGCAAAAACATATTAAAATAATCTAATGAAATTCGAAGACAGGTACTTCAAAAAATTCAATTTTACCAAAGAACAAATCATTAAAAATATTGATAACGCAATCCGTGATTTGGATATTGCCAAGACAGATACGATATTAGATGTTAAGTTTAATTATGCTTATACGGCCATGATTAAAGCAGGTATTGCCTTATTAAGTTTTCATCGCCAGAAAGTTAAAAGCGCTCCTGGCCACCATATAAAGATTATTGAAAAACTTGCTCAGATTCTTAAAGATGAGAGCATTGCTGATTTTGGGAATCTTATACGATCAAAAAGAAATCTGGATCTCTATGATGGAGGTATTGAAGTAACCAAGAAAGAATGTTTAGAATATATAGATTTTGTAGAAAGTGTTATCAGCAGGGTAAGAAATATTATCCTCAAGCAAGAACAGTAAGAAGCTGCGTGATGTCCGCACCACAAGATAACCTCCTTATATTTCTGTTAAAAGACCGCGTTTTTCTGCTTTTCAAATCTGTGAGTTTTAGGATGTTTTAGCGTTTACGGGGATTTTTCTTTGCAGAGTATTTCTTCTGGAGTCAATTCAATTATTGTGTTTGAATACTTGCCAATGAAGCGATTAGATGGTATAATGCTTCATAGAATGAAGCAATTAGGAGGCGTAAATGAGCTATATTTGGCAACGGAAAAACTGGCCTGATTTTACCTGGCAAACTGATAAACTTATCGATGCCCTCGGCAGGGCACGCTTAGCGCAGGGGAAACTTCTAAGCAAAGTAAATGCTTTGGGTATGGGGATGAGCGAAGAATCGAGGTCCGAGATACTTGTAGAAGAAACCATCAAAACGGCCGCTATCGAAGGACAGAAGCTTGAAGCGGATGCTGTGAGATCATCAGTTGCCAGACGGTTGGGACTGCCGACAAGCGGAGTAAAAAAAGAAGATAGAAATGCCGAAGGTATGATCGATGTTATTATGGGCGCTACGGTGAATTATAAAAAACCGTTAACAACGAGTAGATTGAAATCATGGCAAGCGGCGTTATTCCCGACCGGATATTCAGGACTGAGAAGAATACATGTGGGAAAATGGAGGAGCGGGGGACCCATGCAGATTGTTTCGGGTCCGATGGGCCGGGAAAAAGTTCATTTCGAGGCTCCTCCCGAGAAGCGTATTGACGCTGAAATGAAAGCGTTTATTGACTGGTGGGAAAAACGGTCTAAAAAGATAGATGGTTTGTTGCGGTCCGGTGTGGCTCATTTGTATTTTGTTATAATTCATCCTTTTGAGGATGGTAACGGCAGAATAGCACGAGCGCTAACGGATATGGCATTAGCGCAGGATGAATCCTCGCCTAAGAGATATTATTCATTATCCTCCAGGATAATGAAGGAAAGAGCCTCTTATTACGATATTTTGGAAAAGACTTCAAAAGGGCCATTGGACATAACCAATTGGCTGTTGTGGTTTCTTGAGTGTTACCTACGGGCGCTTGAAGATTCGGAAGAGACGATTTCCAAAGTTTTAAAGAAGGCCGAGTTCTGGAGGGTGCACGCTGAAACGGAACTGAATAGAAATCAAAGAAAAGTCATAAACCGCTTACTTGGAGCTGGGGCGGAAGGGTTTGAGGGCGGTCTTACCACAAGAAAATACGTTTCAATGACAAAAACAAGCAGGGCTACCGCCTATAGGGATATCGCAGATATGTTAAATAAGGATATCCTGGTCCAAAACAAGGGAAAAGGGCGTAGCGTATCCTACCGTTTGAAATAAACCTAAAATTCTATCCCCAAAAATAAATATAAGCTTGTTTTAGATTGCCCAAGTATTAGCGAGCCTTCCCCTTGCGAAGGGCCACGTTTTTAACATTAGGTGGCTTGCAGAGGGGAATTATGTGTTTTTTAGGGGGTAGGGTGGGGAACATTAAATTTTTTCTTGACAATTGTATGCAATATGTATACAATTGTATGCGTATAGCATATGGAGTAAAACATGAGGGAACTTACCAAAAACAGGGCTGCACTACTGAGGCTTCTTTTTACCAATCCTGAGAAGTCGTTTTATATGCATGAAATAGGGCGGATCCTGGGTAAAAAGCCGGGGACTTTTCAACGAACCCTCAATTCCATGGAAAAAGAGGGCATTGTTGCGAGTGAATACAAAGCAAATGCAAGGTACTTTAGAGTGAATAAAAAATACCCGCTTTACAAAGAATTAAAAAGCATTGTTTTTAAGACTGTTGGCGTAGCGGGAACCATTGAAGAGTCTTTACGCAAGTTAGGCAACGTTAAATATGCCTTTATTTACGGTTCTTATGCAAAAGCAAAAGAAAACTATCTTTCCGATATAGACCTTATAGTGATCGGCAATTGCCAGGAAGACATGCTTATCAAAAAGCTGGACGCTCTGGAAGAACTATTGAAGCGGGAGATTAATTTTAAAATGTATAAGGCAGATGATTTCAGGCAGGAGATTACGCAAGGCGATCCTTTCCTAGGGAATATTTTGAAGGATAAAAAAATCATGCTTATAGGGGATGAAAATGAGTTGCGAAAAATTTCTAAGAAATAAACTTATAAAACGTCAAAAACCGGATTTTAATCAAATTGAATATCAGTTAAAACGGTCATTAAAAGACCTTAAAACCGCTGAAGCTAATTTGGGCATAGATCTGACATGGTCAATAGCAATAGCATACCATGCTATGATAAGAGCCGGCAAAGCTCTTATGTATTCAAAAGGATATCTACCAACGACAAAAAGGTCACATAAGACAATAGTCGAGTTTACAAAGGTGTTGCTCGGGCATGATTACGATAACTTAGTCAGCAGATTCAATAGATTAAGAAGAAAAAGACACGATTTTATTTATGATTCCAAGAATTATATAACTCGTCCTGAAGCAAAATCGTCTCTTGAAACCGCTAAAAAACTGATAGATCGGATCATTGTTTTAGTCAAAGAAGAAGGTCCTGAGAAAGATCTGTTTTCATAAAAAATCAGGATACAATAAAGGCATAAGGTTTATATTTTTTACCTTTCAAAATATCCCGCGAACCAACCCCGGCTAAAAAGAACCTGTTATAAACAAAAAGAACACTTAGAGTTATCAAACCATATATTTTAACCCAAAAATCAGCCGTTTAAGAGGCGATCTTGAAACAAAAGGGTAAAAAGTTTATGACTTTTGGCAGCATATAGACAAAATACAGTGCAAAATTTGATAAAAAAGAATTCTCAGGGTATAATGTAAATGACCCAATAGACGTTATAACAAAAGGGATAAAATATATGTTTCTTTATGAGGAAATATTTTGTGAATTTAAAAAGCAAAAGGTAAAATATCTTATTGTCGGCGGAATGGCAGTGAATTTGCTCGGATCCTTAAGGAGTACTGCAGATCTGGATATACTCGTTGAAATGACTGATCAAAATCTGGCAAAAATTGTCAAAATCTTGAAAAAAAAGAAGTACAATGTGAAAATACCGATCGATCCGATAGAGTTTGTTAAGGCGAAAACTAGAAAAGATTTGGTTAAAAATAAACATTTAAAAGCATTGAATTTTTATAAACATGATGAGTTAAAAGAAGTTGATATTATCATTGATTCACCGATTTCATATGAGGCAGCCATGGAGCACTGTGTATATGTAAAAATAGGAAATCTTGCAGTGCCTGTTATCTCAATAGATGATTTGATTAAGATTAAAAGAAAGACTGGTCGTAGTGTAGATAAATTTGACGTTGAAGAATTAAAAAGGGTCAAAAAGTTAAAAAATACGACGAAAAAATATGAATAAAAGTTTGAATTATAGATGGGAAACTGAAGAAGGAAAAACACTCCGTTTTATGAAGATTCCCCCGATCAAGAAACTGGAATGGCTTCAGCAAATACATGTATTGTTTTCCAAACATACCTCAAATAAGCTTAAAAGAAAAATACGCCGTGTACGGGAATTAAGGTAGCAACAATGTTAAGTGAAAAAGAAAAAAGGGAAATGCTTGAGGATGCCCAAAATGACGCAATCCGACGAGATTTCCAAATTTCAAGGGAGAAATGCAGAGCTTTGGAAAAGCCAATGACCCTGGATGAATATATCGATTTTCTCCAAGGAATCCAAGAGGTGTTTGGGCCATTCGAAATATCCCGCAAACCAACCCCGACTAAAAAGAACCTGCTATAGATCATAAGTTTTCGCAGGTAAAAAAGGAGTTTTGAATGTATCAACCTTTGGAGGAGCTAAAAAAACTGCACGAATTCTACAGGTATGGCCGATATTCAAAACTGGGTATTTCAATTGCCCTTGGCGTCGATAGGCGCACAATCAGACGCTGGTTCCAGGGGAAGAACCCGCCGTCAGAAAAACATTTGAAGCTGATTAAAGAGTTGGTAGAAGACCTTAAAAAACCTGCCTAAAAGTTCCGAACCCACCAAAGAGTATCATATAAAATCCCCCTAATTACCTTCAGAATAAATGTCCCTTTAAGACGTGATAATGTATCTTATGTTAACTTGTTGAATAGGAGAAATGCCAGTGGAGGTCTGCCCCCGTATTTGGACCCGTTTGGGTTTTTAGGTGTGAAACTATGCGTGCAGGTTCACATTTTATTTCGGGGATATCAGATAATTCGGCCTGTTCCACCTTATCTTGGATTTATTCACGCCGACAGTCTGGAAATACTTAGAGGTCGCAACCTCAACGACGACAATGTGGTAATTACCGCCCGAATCCGTCTTTATGTTGGAGATATTGCCTCCTCCTTCGCTCTTTATAAAACGCGCGTCAGAAGAGGCAGCCCCGTAAGGATCTCACAATGCCTACCCGGACCCGGGTCAACAAATTGCGCACTAGATACCGGCGCTCCTTCCGGTGTGGTTATCTTGCCGAGTACATGCACGCGGTTCGGCTCAGCGGTCTGAGAGGACGCTAGTTTCCGCCCGCGTCTTATTTCTTTTCCTGAGTTAAGGGTTTCGCAAGAAAATCCACACCGGTTATATGGATCTCTCTCGTCTTTGGTATGGCTTCAAAATCCAGGTTCTTGAAGGTGACCTCCCGCACGGGAAGACACAACCGGTAAAATCAACGTTCTTTATCTCGATATTCCGGGCTTTCGGAATACCGATAAAATCGACGTTCCTGATGGTTATATTCTGTGCCTGGTTCTGCACCTGGACTTGCGCGTACAGTGTGGCAATATGAGCGAAAAGTAGGGTAAAACAGATAACCGTGAAACAAATAAGGAGTCTTTTGTCATAGGGCATAAAGACATTTTATTTATATATTTCTCTTCTGTGCCCGATATCCAATACATATACAGTTAATATTTTTTTCTCAATTGTGTAAATTATCCTATAAACTCCCACCCTAAAAGACCATTTTCCTTTTAGCGATAATTTTAATGGTTTGCCTTGTGTAGGATCTTTCGAAAGAGATATCAATGCATTCCTTACTCTTGTGAAGATCGATTCATTGGTTTTATAAAGATATTTATATTCCTTCTTCGCTGTATTAGTTAAAATAACTTTATACAATTCCTAACTCCTTGTCGATTTCATCCAAGGACCGGATATTCCCCTTTTTGATATCTTCTTCTGCAGCTTTGATCTTCTTCCTGAGCCCAGCATTGGAAAGGATGTCAAGCGTTTCGAGTAGGCTCTCATAATCCTCTATTGACATTATAAGAGCAGCGGGCTTGCCCCTCTTCGTTATGATAAAACGTGTCATTTTAGAGTCTATCTCCTTTATGACTTTAGGAAGATTTGGTCTTAATTTTTTCAATGTTATATTTTTAGTCATTTCACACCCCCAAAATAAGTATACATTATAGTGTATACTTTGTCAAGCAAAAATAAACTCATATATCGTAATATAGCGTATCGGGACACTTCCTAAAATAAACCCAGACCTGTCCCCGACCCTATTTTACCAGCTTTTTTACAACACCTACCAGTATAAAGCAAACTAAAGCGACAAAGATCAATACATTATCTAATGAGGGGATTATATCAAAAGCTGACATTAGAAGAAGAATAACCCCGATAGCACCCAGTATGGTGGTTATAACTGTTACCTTTTTATCGTCCATTTTTCCCCCTTTAAATGTTAAACCCGTTTTCCCCTACCCATCTTACCCTAAAAAGTGAAGAAAACATCCAAATCGCCCCTTAAATAGCCGCTTTTGGGGACAATCTTTTAGTAGGTCAGATCTGGACACGTTTTTAGAAACGTCCCTTTGTTCCCTATTAAAGCTCACCACAGAAATTCAAGGATGGATTCTCCCTTCTTTACCATATAAAGATTCTGCCATTTCCTCATATATATTTGGATCTTTGCAGTCTTCATAAATCTCCTCTAACGCATAAAAAATGTGCATAGCATTTTCTTCTAATGAGTTTTGTTCCATATTAATATTCTCCAATTTACGTTCTAGCCATCTATGAAATAGGTCTGCTCTTTCTTTTTCTGTTAAAGCTCTTAATTGGGAATCGTCCTTCTTGTCCGCTTCGCTCCAATGCCATGTCGGAAACCATAATGGAACCCATCCTCTAACCTTGTCATCAAAACAAAATAAATCATATTTATCATTTCGAAGTAACCGTACTTCTAATGCGTCAAATAATTTATCATCATAATCCTGCACTAATAAATCGATCAAACATGGATCAGGTGAAGGCTTTTGTTTTTGTAGATATTCTCTAAATTCTTTATTGTCCATCATTCCCTCTAATTTTTCCATCTTTCCCAATCAGTTATTCCATCACCATAGGCCCATTGATCAGGAGGAAGACATCTAAGAAACTTATCTACTTTGTCTAATGCACCATGACTAGCAGCATACTCAATGTGATGGATCAATCTTTCTCGTTTTTGCTCTGCCGTGGTATCCCGCCAAGCAGCTAGAACCAATGGTAGTGATGGCTCCCATCCATCATTTGGCTTTTGCGTACGCTCTGGAAGTATTTCCCAAAGCTTGTTCCATAAATTAGGCAGTGGACAAACACGACCGTTAGCTTGCACATATTCAATCAATGCCCTAATCTTCTCTTCCATATTAAACCTTCAAAGCCTTTATATGTTTCTTGAAAGCCTTCTCAAGCCTGATCATCCCACCAATCATTTCTTCTTGGAGCTTATCCCATTTATCCTCATCATTCAATCCTGCATAATTATATTTTTTGCTAATTCTAGAACTACATCTATCATCTAATCTCTCCCAATTCAGCTTATTGCCAAAGTCTGTTTCAATTTCTTCCTTATGCTTAATCAGTTGGTCAAAAATTGCCTTGTTTTCTTCCTGAGAATCCTTTCCTCGGTTAATTGTAAGTTCGATTTGGCCACATTTGTAAGTGATTACATATGTATAAACCATACCACTTTTACCTGCTCCTGCACTAATCCAATGATCTATTTTAGGAGATATATTCGAATGTAAAGATGTTTTTGCTTTACTTTTTTCTAACAGTTTTTTCCAAAACTCTAATCGTTTCTTATGTCTTTCGGCTAATTGTTTTTTCTCATTGCCTACAACTTCTGACTTTTCGCTTGGCCCTGAAATAACAGAAAATTTAGCAGCTGGTTCGGAGTCACCAATCTTGTAGGCTTCAACCTTAACCAGATAAAATGCAACATCTGTACCTGCTTCATTTAACCATTCTACTGCCCTTTCATGTTCAGGACGTGGATTACTTGACACCCATATGGCAGTTTTGGCCTCTAGGTTTGATACATATGTTAGTATTTGACCCAAGTGCCCATGGTCTGTCTTTTCAAGCTGATTCTCTATAACAACCTTTTGCCCGGTTACATCCTCCGCCAATATATCGGCTGAAAAAGTGCCTGCACTTTTTTCTTTTTCTATAGCAGCGAGTTCTATATCAAGCTCTTCCGCCAAGACTTCAATATTTTCAAATAACCAAGCTGTAAAGTCTTTATCTTCTTTTCTCCAAACCTCCCTTAAGGGGACTCTTTCTATACGACCGACCATTCTATGCCTCCTTTATCTTCCATCCTTGCTAAAAAGAATCTTTTAAATCATTCTTTGATATTTTTTCTCCGCATCGAGGACAAACAACAAAATCTTTCCCCTTTTCACCTATCTCATCTTCATAAATCGTAGATTCACAATGTGGACAAATTGCATCTCCTGTAAAATAAGTAAAAAACCATACCAAAAATTCATCGTCGGGGAAAATGCCCATATCCTCAATGTTCTTTTAATCTAAAACTGTAACAAGCTCTGCAATAACTTTAAAATCTTCTCCTGAGACATTTTCAAGAATGATATCGTCAAATTCTTTATTGTCCGGAGATAGAATTATCTTTTTATGTTTCCATGTACCATCGTCAAAGTGTTCCTTCTCACTGTGGTACCGTTTTATGGTAAATTTCTGCTGTGTTTCGGGATCGCTAACAAAGCTTGACGCGACAAGAACGACAAGTCCGTTTCTTGATCCGCCTTTTTCAAACCTGAATATGCAGTAACTGCCGTCTTTAATCGTCGGTTCCATAGATTTGCCGATAACTTTGGCGATAAACATATCTTCTTGGATCTTTCGTTTTGTGCTTACTTTCTTCCAGCCAAGCAAATCCACAGGCTGTTCTTCACCAAAAGAAGTTGCGACTGCTTCGACAGAATAGATAGGCAAATATCCTTCTTCAAAACTGGCTTCGGGCACTACATCACTGAAAAATAGGGTGTCCTTATCTTCTTCTGTTTCTTCATTCAAACGTTTATAGACACGTTTTAATAAATAATCTTTTACCACTGATGAAAATGCCTTATCTTCCATGATTTTATTGAATATATCCTGGTTCTGATCCATTCGTTCAACCAGCTTGGCAATAAACATGTCCTCAAAACCATATTTAAACGTTTCTATCGTATTGTTCTTTGCCTGCAAGCCGAGCTTCTCATCCATGACCATTTCTTCTTCGATCTGATCAAAGAATAATTTATCGGCTTCCGTAAAATCTGTACCAAACCGCTCGTTTAGAATTTTTATTATCTCCGAGAGCCGCGCGAATTCTTCTTTGTCTTTTTTTGTCCCGGCTTCCGAAACAGGATGGATTGCTGAATCCGAATCTTTTTGCAATTCAATCTGCCCCTCTGAGATTTTCTGCAATCGATAATACTCAAGTGATACTTCATCTCCCAGCCTAAATCTGGGTCCACGATCCTGCTTTGGGAGCTTTTTAAGCAGATACCTTGAATAGGCATAGTTTTTCTCCAGCTCAATATCCTGAAACGGCATTATCTGAGCAAGAAAAGCGTATAAACGAACAAAAACTCCTAACGTATTTGCAAAGTCTTCCTTATGTTCTTCATTGTCTATCGCTTCGAATCGATCCACAGCTAAATCGACAAGCGCGTTTAATTCAGCATGCTCACGTTTATTGTGCAGTTCTTTTTTTTTAAAGAAAACAGCACAAAAAGCTTCAACATCAGCAGGGATAATTACACCAAAAGTATCGAGCTTTTGTTTTAAATCATAGAGTTTATTAGGATCCGTGGTCTCCGTTAATTGTGTCTGCTCATAATAGGGCTGAAAAGCCGCTAATATGTCATCCCGCTTGTTTACAAAATCAAGAACAAAGGTATCTTCTTTGCCCGGACAAATACGGTTTAATCTGCTTAATGTCTGGACAGCCTTCACTCCATCCAGCCTTTTATCAACATACATGGTGTGTAATAAAGGTTCGTCATAACCGGTTTGATATTTTTCGGCAACTAGCAATATTTGATATTCTGAAGTGGCAAATTTTTCGGCTAATTCTCTTTCTTTTATATGGCGTTCTTTACCGTCTTTATCAATATACTTATTCATTCCTTCTTCCGTATACTCCGGAGGAATCCCATCAAGCAATACTTTTCCAGAGAAGGCGACCAAGACTTTAATGTCTTTATATCCTTTTTCCTTGAGATAACGGTCAAACTCGAACTTATACCTGACTACATGTTCACGTGAAGCCGTAACAACCATAGCTTTTGCCTTTCCGCCGATCTTTTTCATTGTTACCTGACGGAAATGTTCAATAATAACTTCCGTTTTTTGTGATAAATTATACGGGTGTAAAGTAATGAATCGCGCTATAGCTCTGGCCGCTTTCTTCTTGTTAACATTGGGATCATCTTCAATCTGTTTTGATAACTGGAAAAAAGTCTGATAAGTTGTATAACTCGCTAATACATCTAAAATAAACCGTTCTTCAATTGCTTGTCTCATCGAATAAAGATGAAAGGGTTCAGGTTTGCCGTCCATCCCTTTAACGCCAAAAAACTCAAGCGTCTTTGCTTTGGGCGTTGCTGTAAATCCAAAGAAACTCAAATTACTTTGAGGCCCGCGGCTCATCATGAATTTACGTATTTCATCTTCCGGATCTTCTTCCTGCTCATCTAATTGTTTAGAGTTATCGGAAACTCCTTCAACTCCGGTTAAAACATCCTTCATTTTTTTAGCGGATTCACCACCTTGAGAACTATGCGCCTCGTCCACAATAACAGCGTAATTGCGTTTAGGTAGCTCTTTAACCTTGTCTAAAACAAAGGGGAATTTCTGTAATGTGGTTATTATTATACTTGTCCCTGTAGTTAACGCCTGAGCGAGCTGAGTAGAGTCTTTGTCAATTTTTTCGACAACACCATGTTTATGCTCAAATTGATAAATCGCATCTTGAAGCTGTTGATCAAGAACTAATCTGTCGGTTACAACAATAACCGAATCAAAAACACGATTATCATCTGCGTCATGAAGGCTCGACAACCTATATGCCAGCCATGCGATTGAATTACTTTTTCCGCTTCCGGCTGAATGCTGAATCAAATAATTTTTACCGGTCCCGGCCATAAGAACATCTTTAGACATTTCTCTGACAACATCAAGTTGATGATATCGAGGAAATATCATGTTCTCGACTTTAATCTTCCTTCCTTCAATTAGAATTTCTTTTTTTTCGAGATGCAAAAATTTTCCCAATATATCCATCCAGCTATCCTTAGCCAAAACTTCTTCCCACAAATAACAGGTCCTGTGTTTGCCCTCAACAGGCGGATTCCCGGCGCCTTTATTAAAACCCCTATTAAACGGCAAGTATCGGGTTTTCGCACCGGCTATTCGAGTAGTCATGTAAACTTCATCCGTATCAACCGCGAAATGCACTAAAGCGCGTTTCTTAAACTGAAACAACAATTCATGTTCATCACGGTCTCTTTTATATTGACGTTTTGCGTGTTCAACATTTTGCCCGGTAAAAGGATTTTTAAGCTCAATTGTCGCAATAGGCAAGCCATTTAAGGATAAAAGCATATCAATTGAACTTTCATCTTTTGTGCTGTAATGAACTTGGCGGGTAACAGTGAGTATATTTTTATCATATTGCTTTTGAGTTTCTGGGTTGAGCTTGCTGGCTGGCTTGAAATAGGCAAATTTAAATTTTTTGCCATAATCCGTTATGCCGTTACGTAAGCAATCTAGCATACCCCTTGTTTCCAGCTCCTGCGTCAATCTATGCAAAAACTTCTTTTCAAGATCAGCGCCATGTATCGTGAACAGTTTATCCCATTCTTCTTTTTGGGTATCCTGTAAGAACCTGAAAAGAGTTGTTTTATCAAGAGCAAGATCACGGTCAAATAGGGCAGGATCGCCCTTTTCATAACCGCCGCTTTCTGTTAAACTTAGCTCAATTAACACCTCAAAGGCCTTTTCATCAGTTATTGACATACTATCTCCATTTATTGTGAGGCTTGCATAATCTTGTCCGCCTCCAGCTCAAAACCTACTTCGTTTAATCTTTTACACAATTTTGGAAGGATTTCTTTAATATGGTCGTTATATCCAAACCTAATTATACCTTCTAAATCAGAAGGTAATTCTATATGACCTTTAACAACAATTGCCATTCTTTCCCGTGTAAGGGAAGAGAGTAGCATGCCAGTTTCAAGAACAACATTTTGTCTTGCTCTAGGTTCTGCTGAATCGGCCCCTTTTTTTAAAGCATACCCCATATCATCAGGGGTCATTAAAACTATTCCAAAATCTGAAGAAAAATCTTTTCCGATTTTCCCCTCCAGTGCTTCGATAATAGTTTTTCCACCACCAGAAGTATTCATAAGAATAAAAGGCTCTAAATCAAGTCTATGCAAAGCAAGTTCTAGTTGATCTCTCGCTTCTTCATCGTGTCCATGTACTATAAATATTTGCCTTCTGGGGCAATGCAAACAGGTTTCACCTGAAGATGTTTGTATTTTATTATAAGCTGTCTGTAAATTATTCTTAGCTGTATCATTTCCTTGAAACTGGATAGTTTTATTTGATTCCCACCAATTTAAAATGCCCCCTTCATCTGATCGAAAAATATATTTATCACCAGTATTTGACCACAGACCTTGAATCCCCGTTTGATTAATAATTTCCTTTAATTGCGCGCTTGTTCCATAATATTTATCTGACATATCATATCCTCCTAATCGCCATAATTCCTTATATCAACCTTTCCCGTCACCACTTCGGATATTAACGCGGTGCGGTATTCTTTGAGTAATTCGATTGATCTTTCTTCACGGTCTATCTGGTCATAAATAAGTTTAGTTTTCCGATCTAAATAAGCTATTATCCTCTTTTGTTCATTTGTATCAGGAGTTGAGATTTTGAAGGAGCCTAATTCTTCAAAATTTAAACCTTCTCTGGAAATGCCATTTTGATTATTCACTATCTGCTGTTGCCCAACCTCCGATGACAAACAATAATTTACATATTTTGTTAAGGACTTACTATTAGGACGAATTATACAAACATGCTGATTAACATTTGCTTCACCCATATTGCTTGGATAAAAATAACACCTTCCGATTGACGCACCTGTTATATTCAACAATACATCTCCGGGTAAGAGTTTTGTAGTACTCATTTCCTTATGAATATCTTCAGAAATATAGACAACATCCTCCAATTTCAATCCATCAAAATGAATATTCTGACTACGCAGAAATAAAATCCCTTCAAGCTGATAAACCGCCGCTCCTCCTTTTGGCGTTACTCCACTACCAATCTTTTTGGATAGATATTTTAACTTCTTTATTTCCCAATGCGCCGGGATTTCGCCAAGCCACTCGATGCCGGAATCTTTCATTTTTACATCAGAATCCAGTCCCTTTGTAACAGCATTATTAATGATCGCTGTCCGTTCCTCTTTGAGAAGCTCGCTCATGCGTTCTTTCTTGGTGATAAGATCGTCAATCTGAGCTGTTTTCTTGTCTAGATAAAAAACAATATTTTTTTGTTCTTCTAATCGTGGAACAACTATTTTGAAATCAACTAAATCATCAATATTAAATCCTGGCTGTGCTGATTTTTGAGAAGCATCACGCCAAATTTGTTCAGTTATTTGCTTCGACATAAAAACATATAAAATATACTTTGGAAGAAAATATTTTATGTCGACTGTTAATTTTCCTACTGAGGATGTTGTATTAGCTTCTTTCATTGATAGTGGAATAATGCCGATCTTGCCAATAGTTGCTCCTGTTTTCGCAATCAAAATATCGTTTGGTAATAATTTGCTTTTTAAATTATTCTGTTGAGTTTCTCTGCTAATATAGACCAATCCTTCATCTAATATGCTTCCAAGCCAAGTAAGGTTTTGTACCCTTATATAGGGAATTTCCCCTTCAGGAAGATACATATCAGGTGTTATACTACCGTGATCTCCATCACCTACTTGATAATATTTATAAGGATTGACTAAATCTTTTATCCGTCGAACAAGCCAATGTTCAGGAATTTCACCAATCCACTCAATGTCTGAATCTTTATAATGTTGATATCTTTTTGTTGCTTTAGACACTTGGCACCATACCTGTCCATTGATGCAAGTAATGGGCTATTTGCTCCTCACTTGCTCCTTTTAAGCGGAATATTTCCGCGATCATTTCTTCTGCTATCTGAATAGCCTCTACAGCGGTATTTTTATTCAAAGCCTCATATTCTGTTAAGTCCGCAAGACCACGAAGCTCCCCGTCAAATGTTTTGACTGCATCGAAAGACGTTCTAAAATGCATTAATTTATTTCTCAACTCTTTTAGCCTTATGAATTGTTGGCCGACGCCTCGACTAAAATCAATATCCTTATTGAAGAACCGTTTAGGCCATGTTTTAATTTTTCTCTCCAAGCTAGTCCTTTCATCAAGCTCTTTAAGTGTCTGTTCACGGCATCCGTCACATGCTGATTCTTCTAAAAGTTGCCGAAAATATACATTTAAAAATGTTTCAACAATCGCCACACTCATAAAAACACAAAGAATCACTTTTCGCGGGATATGTTCTTTCTTTTCAGTCGTATCTAATTGAGCCACGATATCCCTCAAAGATGAGAAATATTCCCATATTATTCTGTTCGGAGAACCAAGATTTTTGACTGCTTGACTGTTACTCACTGAGAACCTCATCCGCCACGTTTAAAAACATAATGCCTATTAAACAAAGTATCCATTAGTCCTTCATTATTCTCAAAAAGTGAATAGGCATTAATATTCATTTTATCCAAATCCATCAATGCTATCTTTTTTTCAGACCAGGGCAAAATATACTTCATAAGAACATCTTGCGTTCCATTTTTTTCTTTGCAAACACGCTCATGATCACCAAAGTAATTTTCTGTATCATCATGCAACTTTTCTATGCAAAATGTATAACGACTCTGTTGCAAATAATGCCTTTTGTGTGTAGCAATACAATCACCAATCCCATGAATCCATGGCTCACCATCTGAACATGAATGGGCGCCATCTTCGCTAAACTCCTTAAATGAAAAGATTGCAGCTTTTTTGTCTTCCTCAAAGTTTGAAGGGGTGCCTTTAAATGCAAAAAAAGCTGCAATATAAGGGGATTGCGTCCAGTCCAGCAAAGGAGAAGGCAGTTTATTGTGCCTCAGAAATGTCAAGAATTCTATTCCCGGTGGTATAAAACAAATTTGTGAAAAATCATAGTTATTCTCGTCAAAAGGGAAATCAGGAACAGAGCTTCCTAGGCATGTAACGATATGTTGCCGTATGATTTTTACAAAACGATAGTATTCTTTTTCTGAAACACGTCCACAATTTCTCTCAAGAGTAGAAGTAAGTTTCCAGTCTGAATAAACATGACCTCGAAAAAGAAGAATATCTATTTCCCTCTTAGGCGTGGACATATTGTCTACTTGCTTTTTAAAGTCTTTCCAAGATATTTCAACTTCGCTAAAACTCATGATTTCAATACCTCATCCATCACACCTTCAGTCTCTTTTTCTAAGGCAAGAATATCCTTGCGGATTTCTTCAAGAGACCTGAGCGGTTTATATTTATAAAATTCCTTAGTGAAATTAATCTCATATCCTACCTTGTCTTTACTTCTATCCATCCACGCGTCCGGCACATGGGGCAATACTTCGCGCTTGAAATATTCTTCGATATTGTCCTGTAATGGCACGTTCTCATAATCCCTTAGATCCGTATCAGCTTCAGGATTGCCTTTTGAATCAAGGCAGATATCCGCAGTTTCGTCACGATCGGATAACGCTTTAACTATCATCTTTATTATTGGAGCTTTACCCTTATCGCCTTTCTCATTAAAAGCCGCTTTAAGGTCTTCAACAAAAGCCTCCCGATTTTTGTATAACTTGCTCGAATCCATTGAAGATAAAACATCTTTGATTAACTGCTGATATTTTTCTCCTTCTTCAATTTCTTTTACGCCTTTATCGCCCTTCTTCTTTGACTTCGCAAGATTTTTAAAAGCTGATTGGTCGTCCAACCGCGCGATCCGTTCATCTGTTGTTTGAAAATTAAGGCGCAACGGCCTTTCAATAGTTACCCGGGTATATCCAAAATAATCATTATCGAATATTTTGCAAAACTCCTCCGATTTAAACTTGCCATAAACTTTGGTAATTTCCCCGATATGATTATCGCCGATCTCGTTCCGTTTATTGCCGAGGCTGCGCGACATCTTCTGGAAGAAACTCACAGCGTTGATAAGCTGAATTTTTCCTTTGCGTTCTTTTTCTTTTCGATTAGTAACAATCCAAATATAGGTCGAAATTCCGGTGTTATAGAAAAGCTGGTCTGGCAAGGCGATAATCGCTTCAAGCATATCATTTTCAATGATCCATTTGCGGATTTCACTTTCACCGCTTCCGGCTCCTCCTGAAAATAACGGAGAACCGTTAAAAACTATTGCTAGTCGTGCGCCTCCATTCTCAGGTCTCATTTTAGAAATCATATGTTGCAGAAAAAGGAATGATCCGTCACTTATACGCGGAAGCCCCGCCCCAAAACGCCCGGCGTATCCGAGTTTTTCGCTTTCTTTCTTTATAGCGTCTTCAATCTTTTTCCATTCCACACCAAAAGGCGGATTGCTGAGCATATAGTCAAATTTCTCATCTTTCAAACCGTCTTGAGTAAAAGAATTACCGAATTTTATATGATCGGTATTCTGACTCTTTATAAGCATATCAGAATTACAAATCGCGTATGATTCAGGGTTTAATTCCTGTCCGAAGACTCTTAAGTCAGCATCCGGATTCAATTCACGCAAATATTCTTCAGCAACCGAAAGCATGCCACCTGTACCGCAGGCCGGGTCATAAAGCGTCTTAACAATACCTTTCTTTGTAAGGATTTCTTTATCATTTAAGAATAGCAAATTGACCATAAGACGGATAACTTCGCGCGGGGTGAAATGCTCTCCGGCAGTTTCATTTGAAAGATCGGCAAACTTTCGTATCAGTTCCTCAAATATATAACCCATTTGTATATTGGGCACTTTATCTGGATGGAGATCAATTTCAGCGAATTTTTTAACGACTTTATATAAAAGATTGGATTTATCAAGGCGCTCAATGTGATCATCAAAATTAAAGTGCTCAAGAATCGTGCGGGCATTTTTTGAAAAACCGTTTATGTAGTTTCTTAAGTTAGCCGCTATGTCCGCAGGGTCGGCGATCAGTTTCGGGAAATCAAATTTACTTTTGTTGAAAAAAGATAATTTTGCCTGTTTCTTTAACACTTCTTCCGCCGCGGTAGGGGAAAGTGATTTTACCTTAGGAAGATTATCGAGTATTTTTTCTTTTGTCGGTTCAAGTACGCAATCAAGACGCCTCAACACTGTAAGGGGGAGGATAACCCGACCATATTCGGATTGTTTATAATCACCCCTAAGCAGGTCAGCTACCCCCCAAATAAAATTTGCATACTCTTTAAAATTTACAGACATAAATTACTCCTGATTACTAGTTATCGTCTTTTTGTTCTTAGCCCTATCCCCTCCCCACCAATTCATCCAAACTAATTTCAAAAACATCAGCAATTTTACTAAGTGTTTCAAGAGTTGGATTTCCGTTTGCCCCCGATTCTATTTTTATAAGAGTACTATAAGTAATTCCCGCTTTTTGGGCGAGTTGCTCTTGGGTAAGTCTACGCTCTCCCCGCAATCTTTTTATATTTTTGGCAAGCATTTTCCTCCTTGACAGATTATTAACATAATGCTAGTATTATATTAAAATACCCTATGAATATAATGCTACTAGTTTTTTATTATTTTAACGCAGAACGTGGAGAAAATCAATGAAAAACATTTCCCATCTTTTTAATCACTACTATGATCGGATTATTGCAGGATTAATTGTGTGGATTTTCGTGCTAGTGATCTTTGGGCTTATAGAACTTTTTAAATAGCCCCCATAAAAACCTAACATACCTAAAACTCACAAAACAGTACAAAATATGCAAAAACCCACTTCTCTACCCTAAACACCCTCTAAAAAACACATAATTCTCCTCTGCTTTAATCTAATTATGGAATAAAAAAGAGCTTAAGACGGGGGCTTAAGCTCTTTGTGGGGTATATAATTAATTAATTTTATCTATTTTTCCCACGGCCAATAGTATTCTATTTTTCCATTTTCCATAGTGTAGAATGGATAAAATGCAGCATAAAAATGTACATATAAACCATTTTCATATGTTACTAGTATCATGTTACACGCATCAGTCACTTCATTATTCTTACATTTAACAACAAGCATTTTGTGGTTATCTGATATTGCAGCGTCTATAATTTTATATCCATATGATTCATCTTTGCAGAAAATATCCCCTGTCTTAATGTTCTTCAAGTAACTTTCCAAAGGATCATCCCCTTTTATTTGTGGACAGCACAGAAATTCCATTGGAGCTGGTAAGGCCTTGTCCATTCTTTGCACCGCACCCTGTGTCTTGGATTTTATGAACCACTCTTCATCTATAAGTATCCATTTTCCATCGCTTGAACTCTTTGGCTTCTTTGCCCACTTTAACCAACGTTCAAGGCTTTTAGTTGCTTCTTTTTGGCTTACGGTACCCATCCAAGAAATTTCTGGCGGTAAGGTTTGTTTTTGTAGAATAGAAATATTCTTAAGAACTTCATCAATAGAACAACCACAACGTTTTTCAATCTTTTTACAAGTAATGGGATTTAATAAAATATTCTCTAATCTTGTTATCCAACGCAAATTGTTTGGTCTATTGTTTTGACGATTTGTATCAATGTGATCTACGATATGTTGAGATGTTGGTGGCTCGCCATGAAAAGCTGTTGCAACAATACGATGAATTCTTTTACTTGCTATTTCCATATAGCCTGTTTTATTGTTGACCCTTCCAAAAGTCCATGTATTGTCAGTTTTTCGTTTTCGCCTACTATTCACTTTGGGGTGTCTTAATACCTCACCATTATCGCGCACTGAGTACTTTTCTTTTTTATAAATACATGTTTTTTCCTCAAAAAAATCATTTATATCAACATCTGCCATAGCTTGATTCCTATTAAAATTTCATTAGATTTTTACCAAGCCTATGTGTCATCTCTTTGCCTAGTTGAGATCCAATAGCTTGTGTTAATTCCTCAATAAACCAATCAGGTCTTTCGTACTGCTGACCAATGCTTGCTAAACACATAGCGGTTGCATTAGATTTCGGGACTTCTGTCTCATTCACTAAGGAACGTCCAATAAAGCGAACGACATCTATTAATGCTGCCGCATTATCAGATACTGTTCCTCCTGCTAAATCCATTGCAGCTATTATATGCGCCGATAGTGCTTTCACATTTTGTAAAGCCTTTTTCTGATCTGCAATATACTGTTTAGGATTAGGAGTATTCCTAAAGTCGTTTACGCTATCCCTTGCCATATATACATCATTTTGAAGCAAATGTGGATTATCGTATAGCTCTAATTGAAAATTTTGGAGTGCTTTCCATGCATTATTATAATCATCCTTATTCCATCCTGAAGACAAATCAACGGTTAAGTCCAAAAACTTTTGAACTTCTTCGGGTGTTCGTGAACTATTGCGCCAACCTATGATTTGCCAATCTCGGAAAATTCTATTAGCAAACTTTTTCAATTCTTCCTTTTTCCTAAAACGTTCTTGTTTTTCTTTATTCGTTATTGCCATTTTCTCCTCCTTTATGGTTACGTAACTAATATACATAGTTAAATAACTTTTGTCAAGGCAAATTATGAAAAATTTCTGAAATAACTGGGGTCATCCCACCCCCTACCCTTAACACCACTAAAAACACATAATCCCCCCTCCCCGCCCACCTAATGGCGAAGCCGCGGTCCTGAGGGGTAGGCTTCTACTAGAGGTGCCCTCAGCAAACCGCTAAGAAAAAATCAGCGCGCTACCACAATCAACCTAAAACAAAAGACCCTACTGACAAGAACAAGAAAAGAAAAAGACAAAGAAAAGACTCCGGAAAAACAAAAAGAAGAAACACTCTCAATCAACCTGAAATAGCCTTAAATATCAGTCTTCCAGCTCCCTTATCCCGTAGCGCAGCTGTTTAAGGCCTATGCGGTATTTTTCCGCAAGGTCCTCTCTGTCGTATGAATCGAGAGTCTTGCCCTCCGACTTGAGGAGGGCTATATGAAGATTAGGGTATATGAGCTTAAGATAAGGGGCTTAAGCTCTATATATGTGGGGATATATATTTAGGCTCTTATAAGTGCTTCTCTAGTAAGTCTATTATATTCTTCAATTTTGCTAGTTGGCATCTTGCATGCTTTGGGTATGATAATGACTATATTACGAATGCTGGGTAGTAATTCGGAGATTTTACATTCGTTGCCAATAATTGCATTATATTGAAACCGGATAAGGCTGACTATTGTACCATATTTTGACATTATTTCTTCTTCAGGAGTTTCTTCGGGTATACCAGACGTTAAAAGAGCTATATTGAGTAATCCGATAATCTTCAGTAAGTAATCATTTATATCTTCTGTATCATCTGGCAGAAGAACATCAACGGTTCCTTCACCCAGTTTTTTTTCCTGTTTATCACTACATGTCACGGTAATTAGCTTTTTAGGGGATCCTTTTTCGCTTGAGCAACCCACAGCCTTTACTTTTGCTATACATTTATCATCCAATAATTCTGAGTATTTCTTAATAATATCAACTTGGGATGGGCTCAATCTGGATTGGTCATATTGTATTGTAAATGTTCTCTCTTCTTTAAGTTGAGAATACATCACATCGAGCATCAACACCCCCATGACATCTTTGTCAATTTCGATAGAGATCATATGATCATACATATCTTCGCCTATTGTGTAATCTTTAACCGCTGCCGTAATATCATGAGACAGTTTATTACGTACGTTATCATCCTGTTGCACCTGAATCCCAGCATAAGCAATAGAAATAAGTTCAGAATATGCGGGATTATAGGGGTCGGTTTCTAGCACTTTAGTAAGTTCTCTAATTGCATTGAAATATTGACCTTTTGTTATGTGTAGTTTTGCCTGTTGCACATGATTTTTGGTTAAATATTCGCCATCCTCGAAAAATGATTCAAAATCAAGTGGACGTACCGCTGGATCCCATGTCCACATATTATCTTCTGCGTGGAAAATACCCAAAACAATATCCTGCCCCTTATGCCCATGAAAATCCGGAATATTTCTAACAATCGGGAAGTCTTTCTCCCCGATATTAGCTTCTTTTCTGATCCCGTTCGTAAAATCTGCTATCATTTTCCAATCTTTATTTGACCAACCCGCTCCAATAGCATGGATATACCCTTTAGTAAGTACACCTTCTTCTCCAATAAGGAAATTTCTTAATTCTTTTAATGAGCACTCATCCTTCATAACGTTTACTTCGTATGCCGGGTGTGCTATTACTATTCTTAGCCCCAAGGATGCAAACCGTTTTACCACCTCTTGTGCTCGAACCAGCCTAAAACCCGATAATCTTTCAACATCTTCGTCAGAGTACACGGAATTGAAAAAGTGCCGTAAAATACGTCTTCTGTCCTTAGCAGTTCCTTTCCAAGACTCTATACGTTCAGTCCAATTTCCCAAAACATCAAGCTTGTTAAAAAATACCTCTCTTGGCTTTCCGCGTTTATCAACATCATCTTTAATATCTTTAAAACAATCGTATAAAAACTGGCGTATCTCGTCATAATTCCCGCCATCCTTAATAAAACCATTTTCCTTAAGAGCCTGACCTACGGCCTCTATTGTACGTTTTTTCTCGGGTATATTAACCATGTTATCGAAAAGAGCGTAAAAAATAGTTTTTTCGCCCCATTCTTTTATCCTATCGAACCTCCAATCATAATTTTCCTTCATGGCATTAAATATCTCCAAAGTCAGCTGGTTCATATCGATGATTATATCCTCGTTATTGGGCCCAATTACTACAAAGTGCATAATACCGGTAGCACCATTTATTGGCGCATCAATCTCAACAGCAGGACGAATTTCCAGAAGATAACCGCTTTTATCGGCATATTCCCTTGCTTTTATACTTCCGGACAAACTATCGTGGCCAGTAACATAAAGTGTTGTTATTCCGTTTTCTACTGCATGTTCCACAAGTGCTTGAGGGCTAAACAGCCCATCATCATCCATATTTGTGTGGTTGTGATAACTTGGAAATCCAAGTTCTATAAATTTCTTTCTGGCACTAATAACTTGTCTTAATCTTTGCTGAAGTTCTGTGAGGCTGTCAAGAACAAGAGATAACTGCGCTGTGTTTCCTGCTACCGATAATCCTTCAAGCTGTTTTTCAAGCTTGTGTATTTTACCTGACAATCTGTTATACTCCGCCTGTATAGCCTTAGCTTCAAGATTAAAAGTCCTATGGATATCTTCCCTGGGACCAGATATCTCTGTTTTCAGAAACATCTCAATGATTTCTTGATCCGTATTTGCTACTGGTTCTGTTTGAATGGCACTCTTTTCAGTTGTATTTGCAATCCTAACACATTCTTCAACCACCTCATCTATTGGGTGTTCCGCGTTAACGTTGTGCAATAATCCTTTTGACTCGTAATGGTTTACGTAAAACCGTTCCCTGGCGTTATAACTTTCAATCCTTCTTTCGATACGTTCAATTGAACCTTCCCCTTCCCTATTTCTGTCATATAACCTTTTTATTACTGCTTCATCACTTATATCTAATAAAATCGCACCCTTAATATCAAAGCCGTTATCCAACAAAAATTGATCTATCTCATGATACTGATTGGTATAAAAACGTGGAAAATCCAATATTACTCCTTTACTACAATTCTTAAGTTTCGTACGAAGAATATCGAAACTCTTCTGGTACTTGGTTTGCATTTCCTGCGACTTAAACTGTACGCTGTTGCGTTCCTCTTCACGCAGCAGTTCCCCAAGCGAATATGTGTCATATCCAAGTCTTTTAGCTAACATGCAGCCGACAGTTGTCTTGCCCGCTCCGGGCTTTCCCAATAGAATAACGGCAGGTTTATAAACTACCTCCTGCGCCGGCTTTACGCCGGTTATGGCTATTATCTCATGTTCAGAATTTTTTTCCAAAACAACATCTGCATCGTTTACGATTTTCTTTCCGTCAATAGCATATTTTTTTATCTTATCGTTCCATTCCTTTTCAGCACCAATTATAGTCTTTGTCCCCCCTTCACTTTGTACGCGCTGAACTGTCCGGTTGATCTTCCAGGCTTTTATAAAATCAAGCGGCGCATCTATAGCTATCCTCAGGCACGCCCTATCGTAAATATCCGGTAACTCATCTGGCATGCCTATGTACATGCCTTCAGCTATCACTATATCGAAGTTATCATCACATATCTCAGACTCCAATTTTTCTTTATCCTTAATTTCCGCTCTTTTGGGTTTTTTGTAGAAAGTATCTGTGATAACTTCTTTTATGCGCTTACCGTCGGCTACCATACTAAGCAGTAAATGAAACTTGTGCGTAAAAGTAGTCTTACCCACTGAAGTAGTCCCGCTTATAGTAACAATATATGGGCGGTCATGGGTCATTTCTTGTTCTTCCAATAGAATAAGCGTAATAAACGGTATATACACGTTCCATAACTGATCAGTATCAAGTTCATCCAGCACCTTCTTAAAAGAGCTTTCTTCCGTTGTGAGTTCTCCGCTTTCCTTTTCCCTAATAACATTTATTTTGTCCATAATCTTCAAGAAAACTGCGTACATTTCCTCAAAAAATATATCGAGTGATCTGTCCTTTTTTCGGAACCATTCGTGCCGGGGGTCAGTAAGAAACTGCCTGAATAGGCTTCTTTTCATTTCAAAATATCTAAGCATCTTTTTAACATTGGAAATGTTTGCATCCTCCAGTGATCTCACATAAGGCCCCGCATTGCCTATTCCAATTTCACCATAGAAATTCCGCATTCCCAATTCCTGCAAGCTTAAATCATGGTATACCGGTGAATGTGTTATGGCACTATTCCTATCTCTTAACCACCCAGGAATCTGCTTGTCCTCCATACCTGTTTGGATATGTAGCAACGTAGGACCGGAAATATTGGCCGCATTTGAGTCGCAGTATCGAGGCATACCAATACTTTCTCTTTCGCTCCTTAATACAAGTGGAGTTTTTGCTCTCTGCCAAAACATCATACGGTACTTGACCTTTGTTATATCATCAATGGGTATTGCGTTAAGCCTTTGTTTTAAACGTTTATATGGTGCCGCAGACTGCAGTTCTTTCAGTATGCGCTCTGGATAGGCAAAGTTTTCCTTATGGTCATAATTTCCCAGTCTTTCATTGATTGCCGCAAAAATATTTTGATACCCCTGATATTCGTCGGGCCAATGCGGCAGCCTATTCCTTCTTATGCCTTTTGTCATTATAGTCCCGCTGAGCGAAGTAGTTCCGTCAAGAACAACGACAATTGGGTGTCTTTCTAAGATAAACTGTAGGTCTTCGTCGCTTAACAGGTCTTCTTGTATCGCGGTCGGTGTAACATGCATCATCTCCGAGCTCTGCCGTGCCTTAACAACTTTTATACCCATTTTTATCAGGTCTTCCTCAATGACAGATCCAATGATTCCTCCATAGGTAAGATTCTCTATGACCATAAGCGGCAAGCCCAGTTGGTCAGCCCGCATCTTGACACGCGCTAGAAACTCCTTGGTCTTTAAAGCTTCATAAGCTAAATATTCCGATTCTGCCTTCTGTTTCAAGACTAGACTTTTTGCGTTGCCAAGTTCGGCATTGGCTTCAATGTTCGCATCAGGTGTTTCGAGAAGATACTCATAGTCTTCCTTGCTCATTTTTATTTTTGCGCCTGTCAACCCATTAATTGCTTCTGTATCTCGTCTTAACATTGTATAACCGATTGCGCGGTGAAGCGGACTATTAGGGTCCCAAGTTCCCATTTTAATTCTTTTTATTTCTTTCTGATATTGTTCAATATATTTTGCACACACTTTTTCAATGGACTCAAGTGGCGCATTCTTGTCGTCTTGACATGGTTGATCTAACTCCTGTGATATCTCACTAACTATATAATCATGTGGGTATATAGCATTTTTAAAAAGGATACCCGCTATCATGCATCCATATTTATAATGTGAGAAGCTATTTATAGTACAAGCAATTTCTCCTAAACTTTTTATGGGATTCTCATTCAATTTCGTAAAAATTGTGGTAATCGATTCGGCGTATACTCCTGAAAGCATATGGATACTGTTTTCTAATATGGATTTGATGCGCAGGTTGCCTTTATGGCTCAAATTGATAAGTGCATACAGTAACCCATCCCTTGTTTCTTGACTAATATTCTTTCCACTTATTGCATCCTCAATATATGGGATACTCTCATCACCAATAATCGCGAGTGTCCAAGATCTTATCGCACGCACTTTTTGATCTGGATGCTCCAAACTTGCTATTAAAGCTGGAATTGCCGGATTTCCTATCCTGCCAAGTATTCGTTGTACCTGATAAAGAAAGTCATAAATAATATTTACATTCTCGAGTTCATCTATAAGGAGACCTACGGCATTGTCCCCCTGATTTGTCAGCAACGACATATAGCGGTCGCGAATACCCCTGTCACGTTCGCTGAGTTGCCCCCATTCGTCAGTTCGAGTATATAGGTCTTTTAGCTTTTCTATAAGATTTTTCGTTACAGCAAAGTTCAGTTCATCCATAGTTTTGGCAGGATCCTGCTCATTAGACACGCTGATCAGTAACCCACGGCCATCCATTTCCTTAATGACAGGGATTGTCATTTTGTCATAATAATACTGTCGAACCTCAGAGGAAAACCTCCTATATAACCTGTCGTTAACGGCTGTCCACATAGCCTTATTATCGTCGATTCGCTTCTTGATCGGTAGTATCATCTCGAAATCAACCGCGGCATTACGTATTATTGCATCAATAAGAGGCCAATCCTTTTGTGATAACTCTTTTGAGGCAATACGGGTTATTATCGCGCTCAATTCCTCTCTATCCTTACTGTCAAGAGCTGTTCTGAATTCCGTAAGGTGGTCTATTCCATTGGCAATATCGCCTATCACACGATCAAGCGATCTAGTCTTGGCATATATTTCTCTTATACGTTGACTAACCGTTTTTATCCTGTAGGATAGACTCTCTTCAGTCAGCCCCAGGATGGAAGCCGCCTTTGCAATATTTCTACTAGTTATAACTACGTCATCTTGTTCCCCTCCAATGAATAATGCGAGTCGAAGCCGCAAATAAAGTTCTCGTCCATCGTTAAGAGCAGAGACCTCTTTTTCCGTTAGTTTGTTTGCTTTATTTAAAGCCATCATTACTTCTTCAAAATCGAAAGACTTGTGATCTATAGCATAAAAATCCACAAGCTCACAAATTTGGTCTATTTCCCTCATTCCACCATCGGAGTTTTTTATATCAAAATAAAATTCCGATTTAATGGAACTTGATAATTTCCGTTTCTTCCTTTCGAAAGCGGATTCATTCGCCAGCAAGAAATAAAATGTATTCTGTGGCATGACACTTTCCCTAAGTTGGCTTTTACATATCGAAACCCTATCTTTAATCTCCAGATTTCCGCAAATAAACGCTGACTTTAATACCCTTGAAATAAAATGCGCACTCATTTCAATATTGCGACCTTCAAGGTCTTCTATTGAACTACTATGAAACGAGTCTACATGCATCCCAACACCTAGCGCCTCTACCAATGCGCGTAGCTCCACTACTTTTTCTTCAATCTCTGTTCTGTCATAAAAATCATCGTCGTAGACAAGCATGATATCCAAGTCCGAACCCGCTGTCATGCCGCCGGTTGCATAGCTTCCATACCCATAAAGACTTACATAGCCTTGGTCAAAAAGTTTTTCTGTCACCCAGCTCAACACGTCTTTGACAACTTCTTTCTTTTCTTGAGAAAACTTCTTTCCTGAATTGGTCTCTGATGCCCGTTTACCCCATTCATCTACAATGTCTTTTAACTCTTTCAAGACTGTTTGTGCCTTACGAGAGACAGTGGGATCAGCCTGATATTTAGCAACAAGCACCTCATCTGGCTTGGTTTTTTCCATTGAAACATGAGGCCTGGCACGTGTTTCGATCCGCTTCAGTGCGGTTTCTTCCGAAACATCTATATTGATAACAGCACAAATAAAAAAGCCGTTATTTTCTAAAAATTTCTCTAAATTACTTATATCTCTGGGGTTTGTATCCAAGATTACACCGTCCGAAATATCTTCTTCTTGCAAACGCTCATGAATCGCCTTGTAGATATTTTCAGGTGTTTTCGGCGTTTTCGTCTTCAGCATGGCACTTACTGTCCTTCCCAGAGAAACAAATGGTATATTGAGGCTATTTTGCAACAATTCGCCTATAGTGGTCTTTCCACTGCCGGGCCTTCCCACCAGAATAAATGCGGGCTTTTTACCTTCTAAAAGATTTACATATTGTTCACATTTTCTTTTATTCTCCTCATAACGGCTAATAATATGCACCCCTTTACTATCGATTTTTATTTCATACATAAATGAATTTATCCCCCATTTAGCGAACATGGAATCGAAATAGACTGGGGCATGTTCTATCGGCCCATAATTTTCGCCTGCGGTTAGACTTTTTACAGAACTAGGCATGGAAGCATCCTCTATGCCATATTCAACAAAAACCATCGCAGGCCCATTGATGCTATCTGCCTTAATATAAGACGGTTTACCTTTTACTACGCAACCTGCACGTATGCCAAGCTCTTTCTCTCCTCCATACCAATATCCGATCTGATAAGACGAATTTTCGTTTTTCCCAACCGGAGAAGCTGCTGTAAGATCTTTCATTTTTTTTCGTAACCTATCGCATCCCCTTTCCTGCAAAACTCTCTGCATATGCCCTGCGTATAACAACCTATCAACATCCGCGCAGGAGCCGCTTAAAAAATGGCTTAACACTGCGAAATAATTTACATACCCTAAGTGTGAGTCCGGAAAATGCGGAACTCTTTTCCTGGCTCCATATCTGTCAATAACCTTGGCACGTAGCGAATTTGATCCATCAACAACAGTTACTATAGGTTTTTCTGCAATAAGATATCTTAAATCTCCATCGGCAAATAGGTCGGGTTGGACAAAATATGGGTTAAAATGCGTCTTGCTTGAAGAGAGACGCGTTTTTATAAGCTTTATCCCAGCTCTGCGGAGGCGGTTTTCGATAGGCGCCAGGGCGATTTCCCCTTGTGTCAGGTTTGCAACTACTACTAAAGGCCTGCCAAGTGCATCAGCTTTTTTCTTCATGCCCATAATGTAATCCCACAGTACAAGTGATTCATGGGCTAAATATATCAATTCAGCCTCGAATTTGGCCTCTAAATCCGGTGCATTGCCTTTAAGGAATTCTAACCCAGCTTCAGGAAGAGGTCCCAGTATTTCCTTGAACTCAGAAAAACTTACGTCAGCTTTACGGATCTCGGATTTCTTTTTTAGCTGATGTAAAAATACCGTATAAGCCAGGGATATATTTAAAGAATCCTTTGCATCGAAATTCCCGGAGCAAATTTCATTGATACATTCACTAAAGGTTCCTACAGCACGCTTAATAGCATCGTCCCGAGAAATCGTTGTATCCTCCTGTATTATTTTATTCGTAATCTCAATTAATTCCTCTGTTGGATATATGCCACTTTTTAACAAATGTGCCGCTATATATGGATCATATCCTTTTGCCTCAAGTTTCGCGAATAAGATGGCTATTTTCCCTGTTCTTTCCAGTGACGTTATCCCCATCCCAGGGAATATATTTTCCAGATCACTGTTTTTTACTCCTGTACGTTTTAAAATGAAATCCTCAAGTATTTTTTTCGTCGATTTATCCCCTGCATATCCTATTCTCATCAGCGCCTCAACATGTCCTTGACGGTCTGTAGTACTATCGCTATTGAGGGCCTTCTCTAGATAAGGCACCGCTTCTTCTCCAACAAACACGATAGATCGTACTATATGAGCGAATAATTTTTTATTTGCCGCATCAAGGGTATCCACTAAAACTTGTATCGCATCATTACCATAATATTTGCCAAAATACCCCAGTGCTCGCTGCAACGATTGACGGTAAAGATAATCATGTTCTTGAGTGCGTATATCTTCTTCCAAATGATCAATCAGGTATTTCATGTAGCAAGGGATTAGCTCTTCAATGTCATGTGAGGTATTCTCAGGGAGAGATTTTATGGATTCTGGATTCTGGACAAGCCATATTGCAAGAAGGTTTCTAATTATATATTTAAATATTAAATACCGGTTCTTGACGTATCCATATCCCTCAAGGTTATCGGATGTATACCTATCATCTTTAAAAATCTTGTCGATTTTTTGGTAGAAATTCTGTGAAATTGCTCGTTTTTTTATACGCTCATGTATGTCTTCCAAAGGAATGTTTCTGTCCAGAAATTGCTTATAAAGATCTCTTGTATCAAGAACACTATTCTCATCTAAAGTTACCAGATACTCTCTGTCTAATTGCAGCGGGATACCCCCGATATTCGCGGCAACAACATATTTCTTTTTTACAAGGACTTCCGTTATTACCAAACCAAAACCTTCTATATTTGAAGGGTGTATCCCTACAGAAAGGGACTGCTGTAAAGCATTTATCTCTAAAGCATTCCTGTCACTGTCAGACAATTCTGAAGGATCAAATCCCATTATACTTAGTGCTTCTCTTTCCTCTTCAGTTAACTCTACGAACTGATTATCCATAGCTAGAGGAAGTATATCCCCAGGATCAATAATTTCATCGTTTTCTTCTAAATATATGATATATTCCTTCAATCTCCTATAGGTGAGCCAGTCGCCTGAAATGGGGATAGCGGCAATGACGAGCTGCGGCGCGGGCCCTCTATTATTCTGCCAATTTTTCTTCAGTTTCCGATATGCTTCCACGGATGCCAATGGGTCTTTTGCCGGAACATATCTGCCGACTTGTAATATCATAGGCCTTTCAATAGCAATGTCATACTTTTTCAAGACAGCTTTTCGAAAGTCATCTGATAGTGGTATATTTTTATAATTGCGGGGATTAATGCCGTACTGCAGCGTAATATTAGGCGCTTTGAGGTTTACTCCATCCGGAATATATTCTTTCATAAGGTAGACCACCAAGTCGGCTTGATTTAGGTATCGTTCTAATAGCTCTTTCCCCTTCGGTACGGCCTTTGAAATATCCGTATTAACAACCCATATGACTTTTATGTGAGGATGTTTACTCTTAATAAGCGGGATAAGCCCCAGAGTATAGGCATCATCGAGAAATACATACCCAACATTGTTGAAATCAATGTTTTCAAAATTTTGTTCCATCGCACGCTCATATAGAGCTGTTTCCGCATCAGTAAGGAGCGCATCCTTGCCTATGAGAAGCCCGAAAATCTTTCCGGATAGTCCAAATAACTCAGGATTCTCATGCCTTATCGTCCCGACCCAGCGGGATGGTATTTTTACAGAATTATACGCCCTGTTCAGATTATCTCTGGCTTCTGTGATCCCTCCTGCATTTAAACTTTGAGATATAATAAGAATTCCCTGATCTTGATCTCCCCGGAGGATATTTTCTTTTATGGTATCGATAAGAGGCTGGAGTTCAACTCCCTCTATAGATGCGATTTTTTGCACCTCTTCATCGCTAAAAGGACAACCAGGTGAGGTAGCAGGAGTCCGTTTGTCTTGAATGAAAATTTTAAGTAGATCTTCATTTAATGCTTTTCGCGTGCAGAATAATTTAAAAAACAGTTGTTCAAAATCCTCGTCATAAGCTTGATAGTGTTTTTCGCCATATGTGTAAATATATCCTAATTCAAAGAGTACCCCGGCCAGACTTTTATTAAGAGGATTTGTTTTTTTAAAAAATTCATGCGCAATACCTATCTCCTTTTCGCTGATAAAACCCAAAAGATAATCATCCATAGAGTTTGCCATGCCATTTATAGTCCCAACTTTTTTCTGATTTATAAGCCTATCTAATTCTTCGACAACAGCATCGGCCTTCTTTCGTTCGTTTTCTGACAACACCGATTGATCAATAAGCTGTTCAATTTCCCTAATCGTTTCGCCAATGACATACCACTGGATTGGGGAAAGACCTATCCGATCAATTCTATCAAGACTTAACCCGCAGTTCAACGTTGTCCGTAAAAGCAATGGTTCATAGTTATGGTTTTGTTTTTTTCGAACAACAATATTTGCATTCTTCCAATATGTTTTTTGTGAATCGAAAAACCGCATACGTTCGGGGGATTCAGAAAAATATTTTCCTCGTCCAGGGCTCCTAGACTCAAGCCAAGTAATAAGGCTATCCACCTCTGCGTCAAGAAATATCTTACAATTCATACTTCGCAAAAGAGCCGCATAAGAGTCTCTAACTGAGGGTATTTTGCATTTCGGGTCACTTCGATAGGGAGCGTCGTCACCACATAAAACATATGCTCCCTCAACTATAAGCACATCTTCGGCTATAAGCTTTTCTCTGCCGTTAGAATATCTTTCCCCATCTTCTTTGTTTTCGTAATAGTTGGGCTGAGAGATTTCTTTGCTATTCAAGAAGTTTTGAATCTGTTGATTAAAATCGGACATATCTATTGTTTCTGGACCATGCCCCCATTTTGTTGGAACATTAAGCCGGACTAGCTCTTCTGTAGTATAGAAAAACTTGTCTTGGTTCAATACTGCCGTACTTTTGTGCCCCAAAACAACGGAAAGAAGTAATCTCAAATTATTTGCAAATGTTGTTTTACCACATCCTGAGGGTGCAGAAATACCCACCACTACTTTTCCATCTTCTCTGTCAGCCCGTAACCTCATCACTCCGGCAATAATTGGAAGATATGCATTTTCTAAATCGGTAATATCAAAATCTACATTAAATTCTTCTTTTAATCGAATTTTAAGAAAAGGTGCTATGCCAGAAAAAATGTTTGTTGCATCGTGTCTGGGAGAGAGAAAGATATCCCCGGACCCTATAACCCCTGATACTTCTACGTCATTCTCAAGCGCAGTTTTTATGTATCTCCTTTGTCTTGCTAAATCCCAGAATTCCTTGCTAAAAAGCTCCTCATTATCATCTGCAAGTTGTTTAATTTGTGTTATAAAATCCCAGGTTTCCTTAGGAATTTCACGTTCCAGCAGGACACCTTCATCTAACAAAACTAACCATTTAAAGGCACTAGCAATAATACAATCTACATGATCATTTAGTTGTAGGTTTGCTTCTTTATCTTGCGGGAAATATTCTAGAACTATCTTTTTTATTTTCGCGTATCTATCTTGCTCTTTATGCGCAATTATTCGCATGAGAGTTCTTACATTTTCATATACCATTTCCTGTAAAAGCTGCAAATCGTCCTTGGCTATGTTTTTTCTAATCAGATAATCGCCTGATGGGAGAAGAAGACATGCGGCATTATTGTCGTTCAATAACTTTTGTGTTTCTTCGGATTCAGCATATCTTAGCTGTGTTCGCGCTAGTGCAGCACATATTTTTCGTTTCACTATAGGGTTTTGTGATCCGGGCATTATTGATAATCCATAACAAGTTGTATTAAGCGTAAACAAGCACACCACTACCATTGTTATGGTTTTCGACCAAATGCTATATTTGAGTCTGCATATGCACATGTCACTCTCACTCACGGTATATCTTACTTTTTATATTTTTATTATTATATCAGAAAAATCGCGTTAGGGCAAGATAAAGACACCTAAATATTGCATTTTTAACGGTTTTTAACTGTTAACAGTTAGCGTAGACTGGTTTTTTAAAAAAGAATTAGTAGCAGTAGCCGTTTCTTTCTTTTTTGCTACTTTTTTCTTTCTTTGTGAATATTGTGGATGTGTTGATAAAATAC
>Ga0180438_10002043_pt1 | contig 34103 bp, 34 predicted proteins | sample SS_ome_12_FD_132455 | JGI IMG/M metagenome (GOLD analysis project Ga0180438, IMG submission 132455) | Hypersaline lake sediment archaeal communities from the Salton Sea, California, USA - SS_3_D_2 metaG | ecosystem: Environmental > Aquatic > Non-marine Saline and Alkaline > Hypersaline >... | reverse complement strand
TGATAAGCCATCTCGGTGCAAAAGAAAAATTGCTATCTTTGAAAGAGATTATATCAAAGATAAAAAAGAAAAGTCCTCTTGTTGTGAAGAAGAACTTGTAATTATTCCTGATTTTTGATTATGATCTCTTCAGGTTTCTTTGTGTTTTTTCAAAGCCATGATGTGCTTGATCTTTCCCTTGACCACATTCTCGACCTTGCCGAACTTCTCAAGAAGTACGCTTACATGTTCCCCTCCTATTATGTGAGGCAAAATCACATAATCTGCGCCATGATCGTATAGTTTCAAAGCTTCATCAACATGGCTTGATCTTACAAGAACTATGATATTAGGATTGTATTCTTTTGCTTTCCTTATCAATAGAAGATTCTCGCTCGTGTCAGGGACAGTAGAGATTATCATCTTGACCTTTTTCAGGTTCATCCTTTCTATGATCTCAATATCTCCAATGTCGCCATAGATGCAATGAATCTTCTTGTCTATCAGTTTCGAGATGACTTCTGGATTATAATCTATAACAAGGATTTCTTTTTTCAATTTCTTTAATGTTCCATAGACTACAGAGCCTATCCTATTATAACCACAGAGCACGACTTCATGCTGCTTTTGCTTTACATATTCAAGACCGTGCTTCACAGGAATCATTTTTTCGAAGAAGCTTAGTTTTTTGGCCAGTTTCCTGTATAATTTGTGATCGTACTGTACTTTATATGTCGTGGTGACCATTGTGACGATGGCGAGCAGGATGACCATGCCAAAGATGGATTTTGTCACGTGGCCAAGAGCCAAACCTGTGCTGATAATTATTAATGAAAATTCGCTTGTCTGGGATAGGGTTATGGCTGACAAAAATCCTACTTTCTTTTTATAGCCGAACACAGAACAGATCATGAAGGTGATGAAAGGCTTTAAAAGAAGTATTATTATTATGAAAACTATGAGTGGGAGCCAGATGTCTTTCAGTGCTGTTATTGATAGCTGAAGACCAAGCGATGCAAAGAATATTGTGGCGAAAAAATCCTTTAAAGGCTTTATCCTGCTTATTATCTCTATGTTATATTCCAAGTTACCTAATGCCACGCCTGCGATGAACGCGCCGATGATGATTGATAAGCCTAGTATATTGAATACTGAAGCGAAAAGAAAACAGATCGCGACTGCTAGTAAAAATAATAATTCACTGCTCTTTGCTGCGAACTTGAACATTGAGGGAAAGATGTATTTGCCAGCAAAGATTGCTACCCCGAACACGACCAAGGCCTTTAGTAGAGGAAGTACTAGTGTATGGAAAGATCCGCCGTTACTGGTCGAGATGATGGAGATTGCAATGATCGCAAATATATCCTCAACCAACAATATGCCTACTACAATCCTGCCGTGCAGAGTATCCAGTTCTCTCTTGTCTGAAAGCAGTTTGATGACAATGACTGTAGAAGAGAATGCAAGCACTAGTCCTAGATAAGTTGCGTGGAGCTGCACAAAGCCCAGAATGGATGCAACAAGATAACCTATCACGAACATGATGACAATCTGGATACTTCCTCCGAGAGTGCTTATCAATGAGACTGATTTCAACTTTTTGAAATCTATTTCAAGTCCTACAATGAACAGCATCAGTGCGATACCCATTACAGAAAGAGTGTTTACAATGTCGTTGTTCGAGATAGTTATCGCTTTTACAGCAGTAGTGACTGCAGGAATATTGATCTTGTTCGCAATAAGGATCAGACCGCTCGGACCCAGTGCAAGACCTGCAAGAACATAGGCAGGAACCAATGGCTGCTTTAGGAGTCTCATTACATAACCGATAAAAGTAGTCGCTACAATAATTATTGCTAGACTAATGAATATGCTTTCCACTGCCTCACCTCTTTCGTATTTATATATAAAATCCTTTTTGGTTTATAAATATTTTTATATTCTGCCCTTGGATTTGCTCAGAATTTGTTCTTGAACTTGCGATAGCTCTGTTTCAGGGCCTTGATTGCAGGCAGTTCTTTTCCCTGCCAGAGCATCAAACTGGCACCTCCGCCAGTACTTACGTGTGTAAATTTGTTTGTCAATTTAAATCTCTTGATAGCTTCTCCGGTCTCTCCTCCGCCTGCGATCGAGATTGCCTTGTTCTTTTTTGTGGCAACGGCTATTGCCTTGGCGATTGCTTTTGTACCTTTTTCATATTCTTTTTTCTCGTACCATCCAACAGGGCCATTCCAGCAGATTGTTTTTGCCTTCATTATAATGTTTGTGAATCCTTTGATTGTCTTTGGACCAATGTCATAGTATTTTGAATCTTTTTCTATAAAATCTACAGGAAATAGTATCTTCTTGTTTTTGATGGATTTCTTTTTCTTCAAAGCCTGTGCAATCGAGCTTCCGACCAGCACTTTGTCTGCCTTTTTCACCATTGTTTTCATCAGCGGCAGTTTAGTGTTTATCTTTCCTCCCCCGACGATCGCGACAAACGGTCGTTTTGGCTTATCTATTGCATTCTGCATCACTTCAATTTCATTTTTCAAGAGCAGGCCGGCACAGCCCGGAAGGTAATTAGTTATTGCGCACATGCTGGCGTGTTTTCTGTGGCTGTTAGAAAAAGCATCATTCACATAGAGGTCTGCCATCTTGGCCAGTTTTTTTGCGAACTGCTTGTCGTTTTTTTCCTCTCCTTTATTGAACCTGAGATTTTCGAGCATTAATATTCTATCCTTGAGCGTGGCTTTTTCAAACTTCACAGGCTTCTTGATCAATATCTGCAGCCTAGTAGCGACCTTTTTCAAGCTGTATTTAGATTCTTTCTTGCTCTTTGGCCTGCCGAGATGACTGATGATGATTATCTGTTTAGCACCTTTCCTGAGAAGAAGCTTGATCGTAGGCAAGGTTTTTTTTATCCTGGTATCATCTACGATCTTTCCTTTATTGTCAAGAGGCACATTATAATCCACGCGCAGAAGAACTATCTTATTATTGAAATCTATATCATCAATAGTAAAAAAACCGCCCCTTTTTGTCATTGTAATATTTAGGTATTCGGCCTTTATAATGTTTATGCTTTTTTGTCGATTTCTGAAAAATTCTTCGACTGAAAAAACATCAGTTTTATAAACTTTCCATGATTAAAGTTAAGGCGTATAAAATGGCAATCCCAACCCAATTTAAAAACCAACTTGTAAAAGAAAATTTTGATTGGATTATTGGCCAGACTAGTGTCAAGAAGCAATTGAAGTCTGCCTTAATCATGAACAGACACGTGATCGTTGTCGGTCCGCCAGGCATTGGTAAGACAACGCTCGCGAGGAATCTTGCAGCAATCCTTCCTGAGATTGAAGTTGTCAAGGATTGCGAATATCATTGTACGCCAGACAAGCCATTGTGTCCTGCTTGTATTGAGAAAAAGAAAAAGAACAAGAATTTTGAGACAAGAAAAGCAAGCGGTGAACAGCGTTTCATCAGGATACAAGGAAGTCCGGATCTTACATCTGAGGATCTTCTTGGAGACATTGACCCGCTGAAAGCAATAAAGTATGGACCGTTGTCAATGGAAGCTTTCACGCCAGGAAAGATATTCAAGGCAAATAAAGGAGTCTTGTTTTTTGACGAACTAAACAGATGCCCTGAGAAACTGCAGAATTCTTTGCTTCAAGTATTGGAAGAAGGTTGCGCAACAATAGGAAGCTATGCCATTGATCTTCCTGCAGACTTCATCTTTATCGGCACGATGAATCCTGAAGATTTCGCAGGAACTGAACGATTGTCAGAAGTTTTCATGGACAGGTTTGATCTTGTTTACATGGACTATCCAGACAGCCTGAAGATTGAGAAAGAAATAATTGCAAAGAGCGGAGAATCTGTTGATGTTGAGTTTCCTGAAAATCTGATAGATGTGATGATTGAGTTTGTCAGGACTTTGAGGAACAGCAAGGATCTTGAAAGGAAGCCTAGTGTCAGGGCAACCATCGGTTTGTATGAGAGGGCGCAGAGCAATGCTTATCTCAGCAACAGGAAAAAAGTAAGTTATGAAGACATACAGGATAGCATGATAAGCGTGCTTAGGCATAGGATAAAATTAAAGCCGTCTATCAAATATCTTAAGGATGTGAGCGCATTCATCAAAGAAGAGTTGGAGAAATTTCTACAGAGCAATGCCCAGTATAGAAGCATGATGGCCAGCAAGGAAGAAGGAGAGGCTGGGTGAACAGGAACAGGAAGAGAACGTAGAGATAGAGCAGTATAGTGAAGCAGAGGAAGTAGAAGGTAAGCTGGGCTACGGTTCTGAATTGATGAAGAGTGTTCTGGAGAATGACAAGGATGTTATAGAAGATGGCAAACTCATTGCTGATGCTTTCAATCAGGGAATGGGGGGTTTCATGCCTGACATGATGTTTGAACGTTTTGTCGATAACTATAGTCTTGCGAAAAAGTTATTTGGCGAACGTTTCATCCGCAGATTGACTGGCTATGATCCTAAGTATGTAGAGAAAAATATCAAGGTCCCTGAATTCCAGAGAGAATTGAAAGAAAGGATCAATGAAAAGATAGACCAATTGAAGGATAAGGGTTTCTTGGATAAAGATGAACAGGTCACTGAGAAAGGGATAGAAGCTGCCAGCTTGGTTCTTTACATGGAGGAATTGGATAAACTCGTGCCTGCAGGACAGTTAGGCGAGAAATTGCATGTCAAGCCGGATAGGCACGGTACAAAGCAGGATGTTAAACAATATTCAAGAGACGCGAGATACAGAGACATCAGTGTGAAGAAATCCATAAGGACAGCTGTCAGGCGAGGGCATGGTACATTGATAATGGATGATCTCAAGGTCCATAACAGGCAGAGCAAGGGCGAGATAGAAGTTATATATGCTTTGGATTCATCAGCAAGCATGAAAGGAGACAAGATCAATGCTGCGAAAAAAGCAGGCATTGCTCTCGCGTTCAAGGCAATAGAAGAGAAGGATAAGGTAGGGGTTATTGTTTTTGGAGAGGATGTAAAAAGCACACTATCCCCCACTTATGAATTTGATATGATATTGAAAGAGATCACACAGATAAGAGTCACAGGACAGACAGATGTTGCATTGACAATAAAGAAAGCAATAGGCATGTTCGGTGAAGGGGAAACCACCAAACATCTCATCTTATTGACAGACGCCCTGCCTACTGTTGGAGAAGAGCCTGAGAAAGAAACCTTGAGCGCAGTCAGCTTGGCAGACGCCCACGGAATCACTGTGAGCGTGGTAGGACTTAATCTTGATAAGGAAGGGAAGAAATTGGCAGAAAAGATTTCAGCAATAGGAAAAGGAAGATTGTTCATAGCAAAAAATCTTAAAGAATTAGATAAAATCGTGTTAGAAGATTATTACAATCTATAGAAATAGAGAATCTAGCCAAAGTTAAAGGTCTTTTTATAGGTCTTTACAGTGACTCCTTCATCAACCAGCTCAACTTCAAAAGTTTTTGTCTTGTCAAGTTCATTGAATGATACGTGTATTTTTTCTATCTTTTCCAGGATCTTGCCTTTCTCGCTTTCACCCACAAAGGTTATAGTTTCCATATATTCCTGCTTGGTATCATCGCTGTCATAAACATAGACATTGATAGTAGGAATGAAATCCTTCTTGTTATTGTCTATCTTGAAATATATGGCTTCCAAAGATGCGAAATCTTCGCTTTTCAACAGATATTGGGTCTTTTTCACGCCTGTGCTTATCCTGTTGACCTTTTCAGGAGTCCCTACTGTGAAAACAATCGTGCCTTCTGTTGCAGTCGCTGCATCTTCATCAATTTCTTCCTCTTCCTCCTCTTCTTCAGGCGGTTCTTCTTCCTCTTCATCAATCTCTTCTGTTTCTTCGATAGTCTCTTCTATATCTTCTTCTATTTCAACCCCTTCGGGTGTTTCTTCGATTTCTATTTCTTCTTTAATTTCAATTTCTTTGTCAAGTTTATCCTTGATTGTTCCTGAACCGTCTTCCCAATTTGTCCAAATAAGAATTACCAGAAGAAATATGACAACAATTATCCATATGACTCTCTCAATCGTTCTGCTATTGAGCCTTATAGTAATGTCATCCATCTTGTATTTACTGCAAAGGCTTTGGGTATTTAAATTTTGCGATATTTATGAAAAGTTTTTTAAAGCATGGTTGGCAGATGTTTCTATTATGAAAATATATGCGTTTTACGACCTTCATGGAGATGAAGCAGTCTTTAAGAAAGATCTGGCAAAGATAAAGAAGGAAAAACCAGAAATCATTGTCTGTGGCGGAGACCTCACTGTATTCGGCAGCAAGCTTGATCATTTCTTGAGAGAACTAAATCAGTTGAAGATTCCTGTATTGATCGTGTATGGAAATCATGAGACCAATGAGTTGATGGAAAAGGCGTGCAAGAAATATCCTTACATCACTAATCTTCACGAGAAACACTTCCATCAAGGCAAGGTGGTTTTCTTTGGCTATGGCGGAGGAGGTTTTGCACTGAAAAATCCTAAGTTTGAACCTGTGGGAAAGAAATTCGAAGCACAGTTGAACAAGATGAAGAAGATGTACGAGGAATTAAAAGTTGTATTTTTCACGCACGCTCCGCCGCATAATACAAAACTAGACCAGATACACGGCAGCAGTGCAGGGTGCAAGACATTGCGGAAGTTTGTTCAAAAGTTCCAGCCTGACCTCATGCTGTGCGGTCATTTGCATGAGAATGAAGGCAAAAAGGACAAGATAGGAAAAACAAAGATTGTGAATCCAGGATGGAAGGGAATGTTTTTTGAACTTTAATCCTTGATTTTCTCTAATAGGACTACTCTGCTTTCTGCTTTTTCGTCAACTATTTTGTAATCAGGAAGTATTTTTTCCAGCTCGATTGCGAACTGCTTTACTTCTTCATGATATGGCATGTGTTTTATGGTGAGTCTTTGCCTGCTGCTTCCCACGAACATGTAAGCCTTGACTTCTATGTAATTCGGCATTGCTTTTTGTATCAATTGCTTATAGCCGTCAAGATCTTCCATATTGACATTTTTGATTAGCGTGATTCGTGCAGCAGTCTTGCATTTTAATTTACGCACAGCTTCAAGGCTCCGATTGAATCTTTCCCAAGCATCAGGATGTGCAGATTGTTCTATCTTTTCGAACAATTCTTTATTTGGTGCGTCAATCGAGATGTATAATTGGCTTGGAAGCTCTATATTTTCTAGGATGTCTGGATACTGGCCGTTCGTAACAAGAAAAGTACTCATGCCTTTTTCCTTCAGCAATTTTATCAGCTGATTGATCTTTGGATAAAGGACAGGCTCTCCTGACAATGAGATCGCGACTTGATTTGGTTCGAACGCTTCTGCCAGCTTTTGTTTGTCTGCTTTTTCATTGCCTCTGAAACCTATCAAAAGTTTTCTGTGCTCTTCCAGGCATTTCAGGAAAATCTCTTCAGGACTGTCTATCTGCCATTCTTTTTTCCATTCTGTGACAGTGGGAGTGCTCAAATCTCTCCAGCAGAAGATGCATCTGTTGCAGCAGGCAAGATTTGGAGTTATCTGCATGCATCTGTGCGATTTTATACCATAGAATTTTTCTTTGTAACACACATCCTCATTCCTTATGCTCTTTTTTGTCCATGAACATATCTTGACAGCACTATGCCTGCCTGCGATGCCGTACTGCTGTTTTTCCAGTGTCTGTCTTGATTCTTTAGTTAACATGCATGATGTGATTTCAAAGACTGTTTTTAAAGGTTATGTGAAAAAGATTAAATAGCCAGAAGAATTCCAATTGAGTATGGAATCTGCAGATATTAAAGAATTATATTCTGCTGTTGTCAATAGCTCAGAATATGCAGACAAAAAAGACAGGATTGATTATCTTGCGCATTTCTTTGCAATGCTTGACAATAAGCTTGACAGAATTGGAAACTGGCAGCTGGGTTTCTATAACAAGAAAGAAGATGTGATAATCGTGTTTGAGCTGATGCAGGATGGAACTATTAATGTGAGCGAGAGCAAGCCGTTGAAGAAAGAAGAGCATGTTGTGGGCGAGTTGAAGATTGAAGAGCTAGAGCTTAATTTTGATGAAGCATTAAAGAAACAGATCAAATTCCAGAAAGAAAAATATCCTGGAAATATGACAGTGAAGATGGTTGTCCTGCTGCAAGAGCTTGAAAAATCTCCGGTCTGGAACCTGACTGTTGTCACTAGCACGTATAATACGCTCAATGTTAAGATTCATGCGAAAACTGGAGAAATTATCGACCATAGTCTGGATTCTTTACTATCTTGGGGAGAGCAACTCAAGTAATACGACTCTTGAATAGTACTAGCCAAAACTTCTTTTGGAGCTTTTTTTTGAACAAAACAGAATTGAGCTTTGTTCAGTGATTCAATAGATTTTTCCCTGAATCTCCATCAGATAATTAAGCTAACAGAAACTATATTTTTTACATTAATCTAATTTAAATATCTTTTACGCTTTCCAAATTATGTTCTGAAAAAGAGGATTTCAGTTGGAAGGTGAGGGAAATGAAGAATGAGTGCTATGTCTGCGGGAAGAGTCTGTCATTTGATCAGGGGATTGCTTCTGGACTAGACAGTGACCGCAATATCGCCACCAATAGTGAAGATGAAATCATCATCTGTTCGCGCGAATGCTATGATCTGTTCATTGCGAACACAAGGAACAAGGACGCTTACAAAAAGTTTGTAATCGAGGAAGAGTTTTATTAAAAAAGAGGTGTATGGAAATGGCAAAGATAAGTTACAAAGCAATGATAAACAGCAGAAATCTTTTTGATTTTAATATGAATGGAGATTTGGTCCATAAGAAAGAGTTGAAGGATCTTCCTGAAAAGGAGGAACTGGTGGACTGAAGTTTAATACACTAATATTGTCTTTGTCCTGCTTTTTAGTCCTTTTATGATTTCTACTTTATGTTTCAAATTTTTCTTCAAAAACTTAAGCAGTTCTGCATTGGCCTTGTTCTTCTCAGGCGGAGCATTTATCTTTATCCTTAGTTCCTTTTTCTTGTCATCCCAGCCTATAATCTCGTTCTTGTCAGAATTAGGGATTATGTGAATCTGCAGCTTATTGTCTTTGATATAGTCAGCTAGTATTCTCGCCATGTGTACCTGCACTTAGTACATCTTAGAAATTTGGTAGGTGCCTCATCTGACATCCTTGTCTGCAGAAGCCAGTACTGCGCTTCTGTATGATTGCACTTTGGACAGCGTTCGTTTGTGGTAGGAAGTGTCTCTTCCTTGTCAGGCTCGATAGCTTCTATTGCCCTGCCTTTCTTCTTAACTTCCTCTTTCAAGACTACGCTCTCGACTTTATCGTCTGATGCACCGCACTGTGTGCACGTCATCACCACTTTATTACCATGCTTCTTTGGAAGCATCAATGATTTGCATTTCGGACAAAATTTCATACGTTATCACCTTAACAAATTTATCAAATCGACAAAACCAATCTTCAGATAACCAAGCCATGGCAGTTTGAACCAGCCTGTACCTAAAATCCTGTTCTCTGAGATCCTTGTCTCGCCAATCACCTGGTCATCCCAACTGTCCTTGTTATGGTCGCCTTTTGTCTGGAAAATGTAAGTTCCTTCTGTTTCTGTAGAGTCGACAACCCTGTGGATGATCGGATCACTTTTTATTCTAGGATTATTTGCTGAGAACACGATTACGTCACCAATATTTATATCTTTTGGGTCTTTGCCCTTGAGCACGATTATGTCTCCTCTCCTGAATCCGTTCTTGAATGAAAACTCCTGGAATTGCTGAGATGTGATGCCTATTTCTTCATACCAGGAACCGCAAACAGTCCAGAAATCCTGCAGATTATTGTCATAATTCATTGGATAGTTTCCGCAGATCTCTCCTGATGAAGTAAGATGATGATCCATGCTTCCGCTCACAACGGCGACTATTGGATAATTAGTTCCTAACAATAGACCCAGGCCAGGATACACTAAGAATTTTATTATGACAAAAGCAAGAATGATGTTCACGATCCAGCTCCATACACTGTTATCGTGCCAGATGAATCTCCAGATACGCTTCAAGATTTTCTTCCAATCGTTACTCATTTTCAAAACCAAAATACCTGTGCTTTTTAAGGTTTTGCTTTATTTTCACCCTAAACTTTTAAAAACTAGCTCTATATAAATGGGATTATGGGCAAGAGAAAGATTATGCGAAGAAGCAGAAGAAAGAAATCTCTTACAGAGAATATAGAGAAGAAAGAAAAAAAGAAAAAGGAATTGGCTAGTAATTATTTTCAAGGCATCCTGCAGATAAGGAACCCTACAAAAGAAATTGTTGATTTTGTAAGGAGCCAGTTCAAAAAAAGCGAACACTTCATTGCAAAGGAGGTTAAAGTCAGAGGGGGAATAGATTTCTACAGCAGCAGCAACAAGTTCAGCAAGAAACTAGGAAAGCAGATGTATGAACAGTTCGGCGGAGAGTTCAAGGAAAGTGCGAAACTTTTTACGAGAAACAAGTTAACAGGAAAGAATGTTTATCGTGTGAACATCTTGTATAGGGCGCCTGATGTGATGAAAGGAGATATCGTGAAGATTGACGGAAAGACAGTGAAAGTCATCAGCCTGAGAAAGGACATGCTGAAGGGCATTGATCTTGAGCATGACAAGAAAGTAAGCATAAGGATCAAGAACAAAAAGATAGTGAAACAGTGAAATTCTATTTATTCTGAATATAACCTCTCTTGATTTTATATATAGAATTTGGAAACATTTATAAAGGACAAAAGGTTGCTTTAGATGAAAAGGGTTGATGGAATGAAATTCGAAAGACTATTGTTTATAGTGGTATTACTGATAATCGCCATATTGATTAGTTCTATGGTTTTTGCACAATCAACAGATAGTGACGGAGACGGCCTTACAGATTCCCAAGAATTACAGCAGTATTTTACTGATCCGACTAATCCTGATACTGATGGAGACAGGATTAATGATGGTGCAGAGGTACAAAAAAATAGAAATCCTTTACAGCTTGATCTCAATAATATGTTGACAGGTTTGATGGCAGTTCCTACTATTGTGCAACCAGGGGCACAGTCAACTCTTACACTTACACTTACTGATATTGGAGATCCTTCTCTTACAAGCAACTATATACCAAATATCGCTGTAAATTTTGTGCTTTCCAATCCTAGCTTTGGAAGTTTGTCCACAACAACAGGAACAACGACCAATATGGGAACTGCTTCTACAACATTCACAGCACCTAATAGTACAGGTTCTGTCACTATAAGCGCACACGCAACTAACTTGAACAATCAATTGTTAGGAAGTGTTCTTGTCACTGTTTCCACGTCGACAGGAGTAATTACAACGCCTGGAGTAGGCACTGGAGTCATAACCACGCCTGCGCTAACAACAAATCCTAGAGCTTATTGGGTACAGGCAGGAACGTTTGACCAGTCCAAGTGCGGCAATGGCAAGCAGGACCCTGGCGAGGAATGTGATGATGGAAATAATGCAAGAGGAGATGGCTGTGATCCTTATTGTAGATTGGAATGTGGTAATGGGGTTAAAGATGCTGGAGAAGAATGCGGAGATCCAGGAACAAGAGGTTGTCCTCCTACTATGGAATGTGACAGTTACAAATGCAAGTGCATACCTAAACCTCCAGAGCCAGGAACAGGAAGATGCTGTGATGGTATGTTGACTCCGCCAGAAGAATGCGAACACGGAGCAGGCACCATGTCTATTCCGCCATGCCTTCCTTTCTTTGATGCTGCAACCTGGAGCAGGATAGAATGTCCTCGGCAGACGTGCAAGTGTTCAAACAGGCAAGATCCGCCACAGCCATTCAGTGCATATTGCGGAGACGGATACATACAAATGGGTTTAAATGAAGAGTGCGATGATGGCAATAAGATTAGCGGGGACGGATGCGGTTATCCTAGCTGTCAGATAGAATATTGCGGAGACGGTATCCTGCAATTGGGATGGAGGATTGCAGTTCCGCACACACCGCCATATATTTTCTGGAACATGTCAGAGCAATGCGAACCGCCAGGAGCGCCTGGTTGCGATATGTTCTGCCAGTTGAATGGAACTAACATGACGAATCAGACTAACAGAACACCTACTCCACCACCAACACCGCCGCCACCGCCAGTAAACAATACTTGTCCTAATATGACAGGCGTGCAGATAAGCGATCCTGCTTTTGTTTCTACTAACATAAGTGCGAATGCTTCTGGCTTTAATGATCCTGACGGAGATAATGCAAGTTTCAATTATGTGTGGTATAGAAATGGAGTTATGGTTGAAAATTATACTATCCAAAGTCCAATAGGTTACTATCATGGAAGTCAGACAAGGGGTGATATCATAACTGTAGTTGTACAACCGTATGACGGCTATTGTTACGGTAATTTTGTGACAGACAGTGTGGTGATAGGAAATCAGCCTCCTAAAGTTCAATTATTTAATGACGGCCCGAAATGGTGTGGCAGTGATTTCACACTAACTGCGAATGGAACAGATGAAGATGGAGACACATTGTATTATTTCTTTAATTTCGGCGATACTTTCACAGGCTCTCCTCCTCCGCCACCGCCAGTTCCTGTTAATATAACAGTACCTACGCCTCCGCCGATACATTGCGTGAATAATGTTTGGGATGTTAATGAGTCTGATATTGATTGTGGAGGAGATTGTTATACTTGCCCTCCATTGCCTAACTGTCCAACTTGCAATTCTTGCTGGGACAATAATGATTGTACATCAGGCACGTGCATAATGACAAATGCCTTGCCATTGCCTGCGACAGATCCTGTAACTAATATAACTTACAACACGACAGCGCAGATAAGACAGCTTGGAGGACAGAGCTGGATAATTCCATACCAAGGACAGTGCGCGCCAATACTTCCGCCGCCACCGCCACCTCCAGGAAACGTTACTAATCTCTTACCGCCTGCGCCTGTAGGAGGAAACTATGATAATCTTTATCTGACAATAGGTAATCAAACTTATCTTCTGCCATTGCCGCCGCCGTTGTTGGTAAACGGATCTTCTGGAAACGTGACAAATGTAACGAACACTACAGGAGGAGTAAATGTAACTTGGTCAGGCTATGGAGTGAATGTGACTTACTTAGGCCTTCAGACTGTCACAATAAACATTCCGCCGTTTGGTAACATTACTATCACAGTGTATGTCGCAATAATAAACGGACAGACGTATTACTTCCCTCCAACATACCAGCCATACATACCGCCGATGCCGCCAGGAGGAGTTACTCCTATGAGTACGAATAATGTCATAACGCATAAGTATAATACTACTTTGGATCATACATTCTATACGGCAACTGTCTATGTATTTGACGGCACATCATTTAATATGGACACCACTTTGGTAGAGGTATTCTGCAACAATGCCACTTTCGGCTGTGCACCTCCAGAAAATCTTGTCGCGTTCCTTGACGACGATCTTAGTTCTGTCAACTTGAGCTGGTCTGCGCCTGCAAGTTCGCCATATCCTATATCAAATTACATTATCTGTCCTGTCGGCAGTTTGAACAGCACGACAGATGTTTCATCAAGTTCTCCTGAATTCATGGCAGCGTGCAACCAATTTGGTCTCACGCTTCCATCAACCCTTACTGAATATAAAGATGTTAATGCGCAGTACTATCCTGAAAGATACTATAAGGTGATGTCATTGTGCACAGATCCTGTGCCAGGCGCGCCTTCTGCAAGTGCAATGACCTCTGATACTGTAGGAAAGTATGAAATCCCTGTCTATGCAAGCGACAAGTTCAATGAAGTTAGTCTGCCGCTAGAACCGTATTATAATTCTGTCCATGAAGTCTTCAAAACTATCGGAACAGGAATGGGCAGCAATAATGCACAGTACAGTCCGCCTGATTTTGTCTTCTGCGGTGCACAGGACTTTATCGGAAATTATGACGAGATAAGAACATTCAGCATGACAGACTTCCTGAACTCTATATCCAATGGAGAGACAATACAACAAGCTACGATTGATGCGAGCAAATTATACGATCCAGTAGCAGACTGTAGATTGTATTCTTACGCAGATGTTTACGATATGTACACTGCGAGTCTTGGTGAATTGTACGCTGTCAAAGTCACTGCGGACGGCACCTTGATCAATGTAGGAGATTTTGTCACTAGCACAGATCTCAACATGGAAGAGACAGATGTTTATTTCAGGGACAATTGGTTCGGTTATCCTTTGACTTATGCCCTGAATACTGTAGCAGCATTGATCAGCGACGATGAACAGTCAAATCCATTCAATCAAAGTTATACCAAGATAAAACACTTCAATGTGAAAGCCTATGAAGATGCGCTGGCACAGAACATGTCTGTCACACAGGCAGAAGTTATCGCGAATGAAGATTATGTGCCTAATCTGCCTGCGAACCTGACGCAGGCATTGGCATTACAGCAGTTGATGCCTGGCAAAGGATACAGACTAGAGATGGCAGATGCAGATGTGTTGGAAATGAACCATAGAGGTAATAGTTAGAATGAAAAATAAATTCGTGTTCGGACTTGCGATATTGTTTTTATTAGTCATGGTTCTGCAGGTAAGTGCGGTTTGTGACACTAAATTTGTAAGATACTATGGTGGATGCGAATTCGACGGAGACATAAAGGTTTATGATTCGCAAAACAATCTGATAGTCACAGATTTGTATGGCGCGAACAGCGGCTGTTTCAATAATTATTTCACAATACAAGTTCCAGGAGGAGACGAGGAAGATTGTATGGTGAAGACCGGAGAAACAATAAGATTTGAATTGAACACTAACGAGCTTGCGAGGACAGAATGGGAAGCACATCCTTCAGTGGTCAACCTCAATCTTGGAGATGTGGAAGTTCCTCTTGTATCTCCAGAGAAAAAAGGTTATGTCTTGTTCGTCATAACAATTCTAGCCATAATCATAATTTTCATAATATTGTATGGTGCATATCATCATTATAAGAAAATTCATGGAAGAAGATAAATTAAGAATTAAGAAACAATAAGAAAAGAAAAATGAAATCAAGGAACAGGTTCGGACTTGGAATGATTGTTTTCCTAGTCATGTTTTTCGTGCTAGGCATGTCAGTAAGTGCAGTGTGCGAGAAAACAGTTGTTTATTCAGGACTGTGCGGTCCGGACGGAAGTCTTGATGTTTATGATATGAACGGAACCTTGCTGAAAGCGTCAGCAGCAGGCAATTTCAGTGGGTGTTATAGAGGTGTTTACAGTATAGAAATTGGAAGCGGAGGCGCAAGTTGTGTCATAACGCCTCTTCAGTATCTTGATTTCAGGATAAATGATGTGAGCGTCGCTAATCCTCAATGGGACGGCATAGATTATACAGTGAACTTGAACATAGGAAGCTGGCAGCCACCATCGCCACCGCCAGATGATGGCGGAGATGGAGGAGGCATAATCTATAGAGGAGGCGGCGGAGGCGGAGGCGGTAGAGGCAGAAGAGGACAGGCCACTACTATTTTTGCAGAAGATATTGAACGAAACATTACTGCATTGTGTTCCAATGGCATAAGAGATTTCGGAGAAGACGGCATTGACTGTGGAGGTTACTGCCCTAATGTTTGCCTGACTTGCTTCGACGGCATCATGAACCAGGGCGAAGAAGGTGTTGACTGCGGAGGTCCTTGCGATATCGCATGCCCTACTTGTTTTGACGGCATCATGAACCAGGGCGAGGAAGGTGTTGACTGCGGAGGTCCGTGTGCAGCAATATGCCCTACTTGCTTTGACGGAATCATGAACCAGGACGAGGAAGGCATTGATTGCGGCGGTCCTTGCGAACCTTGTGTAAAACCTATTGTTGAAATACCTAAAGTAGAGAAGCCTTCTGTATTATGGCTTTGGATATTGATATTGATCATTATCGGAGCATTGATCGGCGTATTGGTATATGAACTTAGACAGCATAAAGAAATAATGGGCATGTTTTCAAAGAAACCAAAGACACTAGCGCCGCCAAAAGCAGGCGCGCCTAGAAAGCCGATAAGCTTCACTGTCGCCAAACCTGTTGCAAAAGCGCCGATAACAACGCCTGTAACAAAACAAGAAGTCAACAAACTGATTTCAGACGCTTATGTGAATTTGGACAAGAACAATATGTCAAAGGTCCATCAGTTGATCGATGAGATAAGCAACAAATACAAACAACTTAAACCTGCTGACAAGCCAGAGATTTACAAACGATACATCGATCTTTACAAATTAGTAAAAAAGAGGATTTAGGTGAAAAGTAGATGGATGAAATAAGCAAACTAAAGCTTGATCTTTTAAAGGGTTATATCAAAGAACTGAGGCTACAGGGCTATAATCCCGCTGAAATAAAGAAATCATTGATAAAGAACGGCGCGCCCAGAAATCTAGTCAATGAAGCATTGAAACAGCTGCCTAAAACCATAACTAAACCTAAGATTCCTAAATTATCAAAGATAAAAAAGCCTAAGCGTGAAAAATTAGTCAAACCAATAAAACCGATCAGGCCTGCCAAACCTTCTAAAATGGCAAAGCCTGCGAAAGCATTGAGGCTGGAAGAGCAGATAATATCAAAAGCAGAATCTATTGAAGAAAAAAAGCACAAGCCTAAGAGATTCTTCTGGGGCGGGAAAAAGGTAGAGAAGAAACCAAAGAAACTTCCTAAGCTTAAGAAGCCTAAACCTGCTCCAAAACCTGTATTAAAACCAGTGAAAAAACCTGTGACCAAACCGGTCAAACCTGCAGTGAGAAAACCTGTAAGATTAACTCCTAAGCATAAACATCATGTGACTTGGTACATCTTGGTCATTGTGATTATTGCCTTGCTAGGTCTTTTATATTTCTTTATGATGCCGACAAATTGCGGTGATGACAGTGCTTGTTTCATTGAGCTGGCGAATAGCTGCGATAATGCTGTCTTGGTCAAGACTATTGAGACTGCAAATTACAAGTTCAGCACTAAAAATTGTGTTCTTGAAAAGGAGATAAAAAGTTTCACAGCAGAAGAACCAGATGCAGTAAAGAGATTGTTTACAGGCCTGAGCATGGAATGTCCTTATGAAGAAGGGAAATTTGACGTAAATCTCATAAATAGCCTGACGGGCGGGATGGACAAGTGTTCTGGCAAGCTGAAGGATACTGTTCTTGAGGTGAGAAGAACAGGCAGAACATGAAAAAAACCGTAATAATAATATTCATTATAATTGTTCTTTTTGCTTCTGTACATTTTGCATTATTTCTTGACGATGTAGATGACTTGACGAGCGCAACTACCATTGATAGCAATGAACTGGTTTGTGAACAAGAAAATAGCAATAAAGTGAAGGAACAAAATAAAACAGAAGAAGATTTCTATGACTATCTTTAGTTAATAATTTGCACCGTAATATTTAGTGCCTGGAGTTAGTATCTGCTGCCAATTGTTCTCGCAAGGGCCTGTTGAATAGCTTTCCATACTCTCTTTCTTGCCTGACTGCTTGCAGCTATAATAGCAGGAACTGATGAATGTCTTTCCTTCTGCGCAAATCAAGCTGCTAGGTGTTGTTCCTGGCGCCACTCCGCCTTCGTTCATCCAGGAAGGAGGCGTACACATGTAACATTGCGAGCAGCCGCATACAGGCGCACCAATAAAATAAGTGGTTCCGCTACAATAAACATCTTCTGTGCAAGTAGTTGGTGTAGGAGCTGGAGCTGGCGTTGAAGGTGTCGGTGCTGGAGGAGTAGGTGCTGCTTCTGAGCCTGATGAAGTAGAAGATGTAGTCGGACATGTTGCAGGCGGTGTTGTCCATTCTGGATAGTCTGCAGGTATGTCGACACATTCACAGTCCTGGCCAGCAGTTTGTTTCAGCATTTCTCCTTCTTCGCATTCAAGTGTGCAATCGTCAGAGATGCATGCACAGTATTTTGTGATGAAGTAATCATCAGGACATCTTATGTCGCAACCTTTCATGATGCACATTTTCTCATAAGTGTCCCAGTAGAAGCCTGTAGGACAGCACTGCTGCTTACAGTCTGAGATAAGCTGAATTGTTATGTAAGAAACAGGATCCTTTATATTTCCTGCGCAGTCTTCATAATCTATCACTTCTAACTTAAGCTTTAAAGGATAACTTGCCTGTGTTGCAGGAGCAAGGCATTGCACACCTAAAGTGAAAGGTTCTTTTGCCTGGCCTCCTTTTAGTGTGACGGATTGTGGAAGTTCCATGAACTTGCCGTTCTTTTCAATCGCAACTTTGAATAAGTCTTCATCTAATTCTATAACAGTAATGTCATAATCTCCTGCGACATATTCATCCGTATCAATACATAATATATCCAGTGTCAAAGGAATCTCTGTCCATTCTGGAGCCGGTTTTACATTAGTGGTTGGGATTCCGGTCTCTTCTGGGTCACAGATTGTATCGCAAACACCGCCACAGTCGACCCCTATTTCACCCTCATCCTTTTCTCCATTTTCACATTTATCATATGAATCCAGGCATTCGCAGGTCGCCAATAAGCCGTCTGCTCTTACATTCTTGTAACCTTCTGGGCAAGTTTGCCCTGTGATCTCTTCGCATTGCTCTTCTGTGTACGGCGGTTCGTCCGGGTATTCCAATGGGGGCGCCTCCTCTGGTTCCGCTTCTTCAGGTAATTCTTCAACAGGTTCTTCTGGTGCCTTGCATGTTGTGATACCTTCGACAACAACAGGATACGGTCCTGTATATTTTTCCAGCAAGATATTGCCTGCTTCGTCTGATTCGTATTTTCCTATCAATAAAGGCTCGCCTTCTGGTCTTTCAACTGTGTACGGACCAGTTTCAGGTTCTAGGCCCACTATCACAGTATCTCCTTCATATTCCATATAACAAGGATTCTCAGGTGTTGGTGCGCCTATTACTGCTGCGAAATTAACCTGCGGCACTTCCAGTGCTTTTTTCATGGCATTTGTCACCATGGGCGTAGATATGACACTGTCATCTTCTGCAATCCTTACCAATCTTGTCAAAGCATAAACCATTGCTGCGGCCTGTCCTGCAGGAGAAGGGCTTCCTTGGAAAACGAGCCTGTGAAAGGGCTTTTCTTTTGGTCCTGTTTTTGATTCTTGCTGGGCAAGAACTTCAGCAGGAAATATAGAAACAAGCATGAGCACGATTAGCATAAAGACAAGATATTTTTTCATCATATCACCTTAATGAGTGAAACAATAAAATTAGATATTTAAATCTTTCTGATAGAACAATAGTAAAATAAAAAATAAAACAGAATTTAAGGATCCACTGCGATCAAAGTAGAGACTGTTGGTGTTGTGTATCTCAAGCTTGATCCTGGGCACGCTCCTGGCGGAACATTTGTTACTGCTGCAGTCACTGTGAAAGACGTCTCAGGGTATGGTCCTGGTGGATTGAAGTATGCTGTTATTGAAGTCTGTGCCTTTCCTTCTGCATCTGTATTCTGTGTCTGAGGATTTGGCGTGAATATCAATCCTGGTTCGTCACTTGCCATTGTGAATGTATAAGTGGCTCCGCTGACTGGTGTTCCATCCTCGCATAGAAGCTCGCCTGATAGAGGAATGCTCACAGGATTTGTAGGATCTTTTCCAACTGTAATCCTTGGAGGTTCTGGCGCTTCTGGCTCTGGTTCCGGTTCAGGTGCCGGCTCAGGCTCTCTTGGAGTTCCTGGACCTGGACTTGGTCCTGGTTTCTCTGTTGGAGGCAACTCTGTCGGAGGAATTTCTTCTGGCGGGATCTCTCCAGGTGGCATTTCTGTTGGAATTCCTTCCTCTTCTGCAATCACTGCTCCGAATACCAAAGTAGGAGCTTGGAATGTGACCTTTGGCAGGATCTTGCCAACCAAGACTAAAACATTGCCTTCTTCTACTGCAGACCTCTTGTAATCGAAAAACGTAAGGAAGAATAGTGTTGCAGTCCTTGCAGGTTCTGGCTCTCCAAGTATGAAATAGCCAATATTTGGCATGCCTTCTTCTTTCTCATCTGCCTGAGCTACAACAAAACTAGAACACATGATAATGAATGTCAAAAATATTGTACAGATAACCAACCTTCGCATGAATATCACCTATTAGCTTTTTAATAAGAAAATGATTCTCTTATATATAAACATTTCTGGCTATAATATGTGCATAGTGTGCTTCGCAAGAAGCAGCTTTTACTGTTTATACGAGTTATTGTTATTAGAATATTACATTAATTGCTACGCTAGACACAATACACATACTGGCTATTATTATAGCAAGATTTATAATCGGTCCTGGCTTTTTCCATGATATGAAATACTTGGATGGAAGTTTTCTGGAAGGGGGGGGACAGATCTGCAGGAATGCACTGGCCTTGAGCACCTTGACTGGTGAATCGTTTAAGATGGATAAGATCCGTCTAGGCAGGAAACAGCCAGGGCTGAAACAGCAGCATCTTACTGCAATCAATACATTGAAAGAATTGTGCGATGCAAAGACAAATCCTGTTAAAGTAGGAAGTGTCCAGCTGGATTACGAGCCAGGACTGTTGAAGTCAAAATCCATGACAGTAGACATAAAGACAGCAGGAAGTACTACGCTCTTATTGCAGGCAATATTGCTGCCTTTGAGTTTTGGGAGCAGGTCATGCACTATTTCCTTGATAGGGGGCACAGATGCAGCGTGGAGCCAGCCATTTGACTATATGAAAGAAGTTTATTTTCCCCACCTTTACAAGTTTGTGAAAAAACTTGACATCAAATTATTGAGAAGAGGATATTTTCCAAAAGGAGGGGGGAAGATTGAACTTTCAGTAAGCCCGAAGTTCAAGAGAAAGGATTTTTCAGATTTTTCAGATTTTGTGAAAGAAGTGCACCAGAATGTTCCTAGGATAGATCTGATGGAAAGAGGGAAAATCATCCAGATAAAAGGAGTTGCTCATTCTGCGCAGGAGCTTGCAAAGAGAGAAGTTGTAGAAAGGATGGTAGAGAGAGCGAAATTTTCTTTAAAGTCTTTGGATGTTCCTGTAAATATAAGACAGGAGTATAGCCAGACGCATTCTACTGGCTGCGGCATCACTTTATGGGCGGTCTGTTCCACTGATGAAGATGAATTGAGCATGATCAATCCAGTAAGACTAGGTTCTGACAGTCTTGGCGAACTCAAGAAGAGTGCAGAGAAAGTAGGAGAAGAAGCTGCATTGAGGATGATGGCACAGTTGAAACTGAATGCGCCTGTTGACAGATATCTTGGAGACGGACTAGTGCCATGGCTGATGTTCGGAGGCAAGTATAAAGTGACAGAAGTGAGCAAGCATTGCAAAACCAATGTATGGACCACTAATCACTTTGTCAAGAACAAGGTTGAGCTTGAGGACAATATTGTGAGCTGTGAATTTTGATTGAATTCTCAGAAAGGTTTATATACCAAAATAACACTAGCGTGTGTATGGCAGACAAAGATGGTGTTAGGAAAGTATTGTTCATCGTAGGATTTCTAGTGTTCGTTTTCATCGCAGTCACTGTATTTAATTTTGCAAGCGGTGGCGGAAGCGAATTGGTTGATGCCACAGGTTCACAGCTTTATGACCTTCCTACTTCTTTCAGCTCTTATTCATTGATTTATATCTTTATGTTCGTGATTCTGGTAGCTGTATTAGTATATCTTTATTTCAGATCCTGATTCTTTCTATTTATTGATAAAGAATAATAAGAAATTAAATCAATAAGAATTCTAATCCAGAAGTGCGAGATTTATGTCTGAATGCAATTTCATAATCTCTTCATAGATCTTCTGTTTTTCTTCTAGATCTTCTGTTATAAGATTGTATTTATTTGTCAATTCTGCATAGTAATTTTTTGCGTCATCTATGTTGCCTTTTGTGATCTCTTTATTGATCCTCTTGATGAGCATGTAGATCTCTGGGAATTTCTTTGTGATTGCAGCAGGCTTTTCTTCGCTGAAGGTCTTTACTATTTTATCTTCTGTAGATATCTGCTGTTCAATCAGGTTGGCTCTCTGGTCCATCAATTCTTCTTCCCTTATCTTCAATGCTTCTCTTGCTTTATTCAGCTTTGCTTCTCTGCCTTTAAGTGTCCTGTCCCATTCTGACAGTTCTTCTCTTCTCTGCAATAATTTGTCCAGATGCTTCTGTACTGTATCTACTTTCTTGTTCATTTCCTTGTATCTCTTTTCAAGAGCCGGCAAGTTTGTCCTGATCTCTTTGACCCTCTTGACTTTCGCTTCTCTCTGTTCTGCACTTCTCTTTGCTTTCTTGAACTCGCTGATCAGCTTGTCAAGATCCTTCTCTTTCTTTTTCAGGTCGCTGTGCTTTTCTTTTACTTCTATCTCCTTGTCTTTCAGTAAGTTTGCTTTTTCTTCAACATTTTCCTGTTCTATCATGAATTCTTTCTGCATCTTCAGGAATTCTCTCTCTTTCTCTTTGAATTCCTTTTCCTTTGCTTCGAACCAAGATTCTGTCTCTTTCAATTCCTTTTCTTTCTTGTCCATCTTGTTGATGGCGCCCAATATCTCAGATTCCTTGGCTTTCAATTGAGTATCAAGATTCTTTAATGCATCTTCTTTCGCACTGATGTCCTTTGTTAGCTTGCTTTCGTCAGCTTCAAGTCTTGCGATGCTGGAAGTTAGGCCTTTCTCTCTCTTGATCCATTCTGAAAGCTTCATCGCAAGTTCTTTTTCCTTGTCATTCATTTCTTTGACACTCTTCTTTGCTTCCTGTTCTTCAAGGAATAGTTCTTTCTGTGTCGCTTTCAGTTCTTTCTGTTTCAAGCTTAACTTGTCTATTGTAGAAAGAAGCTCTTTCTCTTTGTCATCCACGAGTTTTTGTTTGACATTGAGCTCTTTTTCTAGCTCCATCAGATGACTTCTCTTCTCTGCAGCTTCCTGTTTGGAAGCGTTGACCCTTGACTCTAGCTCTGTCAATTCCTGGATCTTTACCTCTTTTCTCTTAGCAGCTCTTTCTTCTGCGACTGTAAGTTTTTTGACCTTGATCTCCTGCTCGCGCGCGTTCTTCAATATCTGAGCGTATTTCTTCTCATTCTTTGCAAGTTCTTTTTCATGCGCAGCAAGCTCTTTTTTCTTTATTATCAAAGTTTTCAGAGTATCCTGTACTTCTTTTTCTTTGGTGTCCATGAGTCTCTGTTTCTGGTCAAGCTCTCTCTGCAAAGCAGTGAGTTCTCTTTTCTTTGTGTCTGCCTCTAAAGAGTATGCTTTCACGCTCGCTTCTAACTGAGCCAGCTTGTTAACTTTCAATTCTTTCTGTCGTATCTTTTTCAGGATATCAGAATATTTATTCTCATGTTTCATGAGCTCTTTCTTGCTCTTTTCCAGATCCTTGATTGTCGCAAGAAGCTCTTTTTCTTTTGAATCCAGCAATTCCGAGTTCTGACTAGTCTGTCTCTGCAATTCTTTCAGATTCTTTTCTTCCTGAGTAGCGTACTTGCTGTGAGCCTTGACCTGCAACTCTAATTGTTTCAGCCTCTTTTCTTTTGCATCAATTTCATTTGAATGCTTGAGGACTGCCTGTTCTGCAAGTTCGATCTTTTTCAGAGTGGTTGTCAATAATTTTTCCTTTTTCTTGATATCAGTATCGTGCTTTTTCAGCATGAGTTCTTTTTGGCTCAATTTCTTTATGATCTGCATCAGCTCTTTTTCTTTTGTATCAATGAGCTTCTGCTTCTGTTCTAGCTTGTTCAAGGTCTGTATCAGTTCTCTTTCTTTGATATCTGCAAGCTTCTTGCTTTCTTTCTTTGTACGTTCGAGATCCTGAATATCTTTCTCGATCTTCATCCTTCTTTCTTCGAGAAGAGCGAATTTCTTCTCAATTGCGGACTTCTTCTTGTCAAGCTCATAAGAAAGACCGGTCATCTCTTTCTCTCTCTGCTTTATCTTTGATTCCTTGTCATTGATCTCTCTTCTTTTCTTATCGACCTGGACCCTGAGCTTCCTATCCTTTTCAAGAACTTCTTTCTTTGCTTTCACAAGATCCTTGATCTCTTTTTCCTTTTCTTCAAGCTGTTTAAGGACGCCGACAAACTCTTTTTCTTTTGCATTGATCAATTTGTCAGTCTTTGTCTTCTTGTCTCTCAAATCCCTAAGCTCAGCCTGTACAGTGCCAATATTTGCTTTCAAAGAAGTCAATTGAAGATTGTACTGTTTGATCTGTTTTTCTTTTTTCAGGGCAAGAGATTGTATACTTTTCAGTTTGGATGCGATACTTTTCTCTTTTTTTCTCAAATTTTGTTCTCTTTCCTTTAACTGATCCTTTAATTTTTTATTGTCTCTCAGCAATGCCCTTTGCTCATTCAACGAGTCTTTGATAGATTCTCTTTTCTGTTCTACCTGTCTGAGTATGGATTTATACTTGCTTTCTTTAGATTTTATCTCTTTTTCTCTTTCTCTTAATTGGGCCTCTCTTTTCGCAAGCTCTCTCAATCTAGGCGAGATGTTCTGCTTTTCTTTTCTCAAGCGCCTTTCCATACCTTCAATCTCAAGCTTTTTCTTTTGTATATTCTTCAGTTTTCCTGTAATGCTTGGTTCTTTTGAAGAAATAGATTTTTCTTTCTGTTTCAGGGCTTCTTCCCTTTTATTGATTTGTTGAACAAGATTTTTCAGCTGCTGTTCCTTCTTTTCCAGTTTCTGGACATCCTGCTTTACTTTTCTTGCAATCAGGCTCGCTTCTCTTTTTTCTTGAGTAAGTTTCTTTTTTTCAGCAGTGATCGTATTTTCAAGCTGTGTTGATTTTTTCTTCAAATCCTTTTTCCTGTCTTCAAGCTTTTTAAGCTCGTATCTTAGATATTTTTCCTTGTTAAGCATGGTCTTTTGTTTTTTTGGAGAAGACTTCTTTCTCTTTTTTGTAGTGCTTCTGCTTGTCTTTGTGATGGTTGGAGGCACGAATGCAGCCTTTTCCATGTTATCTAACCTAGCTCTAAACTTAGATAAGAATGCTCTTTTTTCTTGTTCTTCAGCCATTATAATACCCCTTCTGCTTCTAGAGAGTTGCATAGTTTAAAAATCTTTATCTATTCTCAATAGTGACAACTTGTGTGACTACGGGTTGGTGAAGTATTTAAGGCTGAAAACAATAAGATTTATAAACAAGGCTCAAATCTTTGCTTGTATTCGGGTGTAAAAATGGATAAATGTTCAAGTTGTAGTGAAAGAATAACAAACACAAAAGGAAGCATTAAATTCAAGTGTCCTAACTGCGGGGAAGCTGAGATTGTTCGGTGCGTGCATTGCAGAAAGATCGCTGCTAAATACACATGCCCTAAATGCGGTTTTACAGGACCTAACTAATGATTTAAAATGGCGCAAGTAATCATCACTTTCAAGATCATGCCAGAATCGCCAGAGGGCGACCTGAACAAGATCCAAGAAGAATCTGATCAATTGATCAAGGAATTTGGCGGAGAAGTCGGCAAGGTTGAGAAATCGCCTGTAGGTTTTGGCCTGACAGCACTGGTCATGATTTTTGTGATGGACGAATCCTTGGGAAGCACAGAAGAATTGGAAGATAAGATCAAGCAATTGAAAGATGTTGCTTCTGTCGAAGTCACAGATGTTCGAAGAGCTCTGGGATAAAGTTTCTAGATTTTCTTTTTGACTTTTATGCATAGTGTGCTTCACTAGAATAGACTTTCTACTGTGTTTTCGAGTCTTTGTTGCTAATCTGTTTAAGAATATAGTTACGCTAGACACTATGCAAATTTTTTCTTGATAGTATTTATGAATTGTTTTATCTTGATGTTAGTTCGTATTCCTGTGTCTGAGAAATGAGTAGGTGTTGCTTTGATTTTATTTTGCTTTAATTTTATCAATGCGTCTTCTGTCTTTGGTGGAGGTAATCTGTAGTATTTGGCGATCTTGTGCAGGTCATAGAACAACAGGCTGTCTTTTATCTCTGACTCTTGCCTTATCTTGTGCGTAATGTCGTTAGGTAATAGGTTGTAGATCTTTGCTGCCAAGTCTTTATCCCACAACTGGCCTGTCCACATCGGTCCTGCCCATTGCATTGGAATTTTTTTGCAGCAACTGTAGCTATTTATCTTGTTGAAGTGCCGACTAAGACATTTCTTGCAGTATAGCAAGTAAGAATGTTCTTTAACAACTTCATCTGCCAACTTCCTTCCTTTCCTGCAGATGAAGAAAACCCTGTAGTAGTGCTGCGTTGCAAAAGCATAGATTGGGTATAGTGCTTTTTCATGATCTGCGCCAATCAATTGCACTCTTCTTATCAGAATTCGTAATCCTATCTCGTGCATCAGTTCGTTCTTCATGCCTTTTGCCCAATACTTTCTCAAACCTGCTCTTACGTGAGTGCCTGCCAGTGCTCCTGTGTCTGTCGCAGTCACTGCTAAAATGCCTTCTCGGGATAATTTTAGGATGGCGCTGTCCAGCATTGTGTTCGGGCTGCCGAACGGGTCAATGTCGATATAGTCATAACCTCCTTGTTCTAAAATCAATAATCTTCCGTCCTTGTTAGTGAGTTTTATTCTCTTGTCTTTTTCCAGCTTGTTTAACTTCAAGTTTTGCTTGATGTTTTTCACAGCTTTTTTGTCAATGTCATTGACGTTCATCTCCTTGATCATGTTTTTGGGCAGTTCTTTCAGCATCCTGACTGCCCTGATGCCTGTTGCAGCCATTGGAAGGCAGACTACCATATTTTTTCTGTTAATTGCTTTCAGGAGGGCGATAGAGATATTCCTATTCAGTTCCATTTTTTTGTTGTAGAAAACATCATTATTTATGAAGATGGTCGTATTCTGCTCTGTTATTTTCTTATTGACAGTCATTTTTAAACAAGAGAGAAAAGTTGTATATAAAGGTATATTAAACAAAAAGGTTTTTATACCAGTAGTTCTCTTTAATCTATATGTCACAGTTTAGCTTTGTTGAAGCGATAAGGAGGTTGAATGAGATAGGTATGCTAGACTTGATCCTTCCGTTCTTGCTATTCTTCACGATCATATTTGCTGCATTGCAGAAGACCATGATTCTTGCGCGGAGAAAGAGAGATGGTTCTGTTGATAATGCAGACGAAGTCAAAAAATATAATCTTGTAATCGCGCTTGTGATTGCATTGTTGGCAGTGATCCCGCACGTTGTTTTCAATGACGGAGATCTTACTAATGGAAGATTAGGCGGACCATTGATGGGATTGCCGAATGTTGTTGAGATCATCAATAACAGTTTGCCTTCTGTCGCAGTATGGATAATTGCGATCCTTATGCTTCTGCTTCTTGTCGGATTGTTCGGCTTCAGCGAAAATGTGTTTGACAATTGGAAGAAATGGATTGCCGGCGTTGCGATAATTGTTGTTGCTTACATCTTTATTTCAGCAGCAGGTTATCTGCAAACCTTGCCGCAGAGCCTGCGATTCTTGCAGGATCCTGTAAACCAGGCAGTCTTGCTTATATTGTTGATATTCGGCCTGATCATATGGTTCATTGTTGGTGGGAAGAAGCCTGAACCTGCTGAGTCTGGCGGTGGCGAATCTGGTGGCGAAGGCGGAGAGCAGCAACAACGAAGAGTATAGAATTAGATTTCTGACCAAACCTTTAAAAATCATACAATAGTTCTACTTCTATATGGCTGTCAGGAAATTAATCTGTAGTGTGGTAGGACACGTTGATCATGGCAAGTCCAGCATACTGGACAGGATTAGAGGTACGTCTGTTGTAGCTGGCGAAGCAGGCGCGATAACGCAGGCAATAGGTGCTTCTATCATTCCTTTAGATATATTGAAGAAGGTGTGCGGCGATCTGTTGAAGAGTCTTGGAATGGACATCACTATTCCTGGCTTATTGTTCATTGACACGCCTGGCCACGCAGCTTTCACTAATTTGAGGAAAAGAGGCGGAAGTTTGGCAGATATCGCAGTTTTGGTGGTAGATGTCAATGAAGGTTTCATGCCGCAGACAATGGAGAGCATTGAGATCCTGAAAGCGCACAAGACTCCGTTCGTGATCGCAGCGAACAAGATTGATAAGATAAGCGGTTGGGAAGCAAAAAAGGAAGTTAATTTATTGACAAACATCAAGAATTTGAATGACAGCACACGAAATGTTCTTGAGACGAAATTGTATGAGTTGGTTGAGAAATTGTACAAGCTCGAGTTCCAGGCAGAACGGTTTGATAGAGTCGCAGATTATACAAAAGAACTGGCAATAGTTCCTGTTAGTGCAAAGACCGGCGACGGAATCCCTGAGTTATTGATGGTCATTGTCGGATTGGCACAGAAATTTCTTGAAAAAGGTCTGAATATTGATACAGAAGGTCCTGCAAAAGGCGTCATCCTCGAGGTTAAGGAAAGCAAGGGTTTGGGAACAACTTTAGATGTAATATTATTTGATGGCACATTAAGAAAGAATGATACTATTGTGATTGGAGGTTTGGATGAGCCGATAGTTGCGAAGGTCAGAGCATTGCTAGAACCCGCGCCATTGGCAGAAATGATGGAGAAAAAGACTAAGTTTGTCCAGATCCCAGAAGCTGTCGCGGCAACTGGCGTGAAGATAAGTGCGCCTGGAATTGATAATGCTGTCGCAGGCATGCCTATTAGAGCTTGCAAGCCAGAGGAAGTTGAAACTGTCAAGAAAGAGATACAAGAACAAGTTGAAGAAGTAGTTGTTGAGACTGACCATGAAGGTCTTATTTTGAAGGCAGATACTCTTGGAAGTCTGGAAGCAATGATCACAATGTTGAGACAGAAGAATTTTCCGATCAGAAGAGCGACTATCGGAGATGTCACTAAGAAAGATATTTTACTTGCATTGAGCAACAAGGAATCGGATCCGTTCAGTGCCTGCGTGCTCGGTTTCAATGTCGCAGCAGGAAGCGAGGTTTCTGGCTATGCAAAAGAGCAAAATATTAAGATAATACAAAGCAAGGTCATCTATAATCTATTGGATGAGTACGAGAAATGGGTTGCAGAAGAAAAGAGAAAGATTGAAGCGAAAGTTCTTGATACTGTGACTAGACCGTTCAAGATACAATTGATGAAGGGCTATGTCTTCAGGCAGAACAATCCTGCAGTCATCGGAACTGAAGTCTTGGCAGGGACAGTGAAGCCTGGCGTGACAGTCATGAAGCAGGACGGTACTAAATTAGTACCTGTCAAAGGCATGCAGAAGGAACAAGAAACAATATCAGAAGCAAAGAAAGGAGACCAGGTCGCGATGTCATTTGCAGGAATCACTGTCGGAAGACAGGTGGAAGAAGATGAAATCTTGTACAGCGACATTCCAGAAGAAGATTTCAAGAAACTGAAAGAATACAAAGAATATCTTTTGCCAGAAGAGAAAGTTATATTGCGGGAGATCGCGCAGATTAAGCGGGCAAAACAGGCTCTTTGGGGAATATAATGGCAGAACTGCACATTCTTAACACAAAGCAAGTAAAACAGTTCAAGAAGATTATTTTAGATCAATGGGGTTCTGATTTTGAAGACAAATATCATGTTCTTAAGCATCCTAACGGACGGACTTATATTGTGAACAAAGAAATGGATGAGATAGATATTGACAAGTTAAGGATCAGCACTGTTGGGTTGTATTTTGCGACGTGGAATGCAAAAGGTTTTCGTTTGTCAATAGAAGGAAGCCAGTTGATTGGACCTGAGGCTAAAAAGAATGTCATTGAACTTACAGATAAGCAGACAGAGCAATGGCTGCTTGGACAGGAGTTTGAATTGCCAAAAAAGCAGTCAATAGAAACAAAGGGTTACGTGATTGTAAAACATAAAAAAGACTTTATGGGCAGCGGCAAGATCGCTGGCAGCAAATTGCTGAACTTCGTACCGAAAACAAGACGGATCGGAGCTGTTATTGAATAGAATTCGTTCTTTATTTTTTGATATAAGTAAAATATATCATAATTAAGCCTGTAGCTGTAATTACTATTCCTAAAAAAGGGATGATGAATAATAAAAAAATTCCCAGCAATAATATTACTGGTGCGCTAATTTTCCAGACCGCTCTGACTATGAAATTTCCATAAGCAGTATCAACAGGAAGTGCTTTTTCTTTTTTGCTATCAACTTGCTTTTTCTCATTTGTTTTCTTTTGAAATTTCTTAAGCTTGGATTTCTCAATCTCTGGAAAATTAAAGCCTTTAAATTTGCAATTATTGCATATATAGTTTGCAGGAAGACCTATTACTGGCTGTAAAGGATTTGATTTATCCATATAAACATCAGAAGACTTGCATTTAGGGCAAATCATTACATATTGTTCTTTTTCGGTCTTGGTTCTTTTTTTTGCCATATCCACACAAATAAGTTGTTTTACTAATAAAATTTAACGCGGTTTATTTCTTCCAGATTTCATCTCCGACGTAATGGATCATTTTGATTACTTTGCCCTTGTCCATCTGCTGCAATTCTTGTCCTGAAAACAAGGAAATTCCGATGGCGAGCGGTTTCCTGTTGTTCTCGTCCATGATCACAATGATCTCATCTTTTTCTATCTCTGGATCCAATTCCACGATACCGGGCCGCATTATGTCTGCGCCTTTTGCGACGAACGGAACAGCAGGCATGTCCACTATTATCTGTTTCAGTTTGATTTCTCCATTAAGAATGCATTTCAAGGTGGGAAACAATCTGCCTTCTTGTTCAAAGAAGACTGGCTGTTTGTTCTTGTAATAGATATTGTCTTTGATCTCTACTTCGTCTTTTTTATTGAAGAAATTAGCAGTGCCAAACTCTTGCTCGATCCTGGCACTCAGTTGCTTGATCTCTTTCTTTCTGATGAACATTATTATAACATCTCTTCGATCGCGCCTTTCTTTCCCTTGACTTTTGCAGATTTTTTCATTGCAGCTTTTGCCTGCGCCTCCAAATCTACACCAAGCTCTTTCAATGCAGCAATGTGCATCTGCATCAATTGTTCAACGATCTGGAGCAGTCTTCCTAATTCCTGTCTTTCTTTTGCAAGTGTTGAAAGGCTTCCTTTGTGAATCCCTATCTGTTCATCCTTGTTCACATTTGTTTTTTTGGTTGTTGTTTTTTTCTTTGCCATCTTAAATCCTCCTTCAATAAGTTATTTCAATCTTTCTTCGTGAGCTTCTGCGATCTTGACAAAGTTTGCACTGCTCACCCCGCACTGAGGGCATCTTTGGGGGGGCAGGTCTCCATCATATATGTATCCGCATACTTTGCATTGCCATTTTGCAGCCATTTTTGATATAATTTATCTTCAATGTATATAAACTTTTTTACCGCAAATCATTTAAACTTATTACTATTCTTTTTAAATATGGGGCCTTGGGTTAAAAAATATCAACCTGCTAGCCTGGACAATGTCCATGGACAGGCGCGGGCAGTATCGCAGATAAGGAAGTTTCTTGATAGTTTCAAGTCTCAAAAAAAGAAGGCTCTTCTGCTTCACGGGCCTGCTGGCTGCGGAAAGACATCTTCTGTTGTGGCTTCTGCAAAAGAATTGGGCTATGAACTGTACGAGATCAATGCGAGCGATACAAGGAATAAGGACGCGATACTTCAGTTGGTAGGGAATGCATTGAAACAGCAGAGTCTTTTCGCCACAAATAAATTGATACTTATAGATGATGTCGACGGATTGAGCGGCACGAAAGACAGAGGCGGTGCAGCAACCCTTGCGCAATTGATCAAGAAAAGCAAGTTTCCGATAATCATGACTGCTAATGATGCTTACATCAGCAAGCTCAAGGCATTGAAAAAAGAATCTACAGTTGTAACATTCAATGCTCTTGACAGTGACGATGTTTTTAAGGTTCTGGAAATGGTTTGCAAGAAAGAAGGCATCAAATACGATAAAGATGCGCTGGTTTCTCTTGCGAAAAAGGCACAGGGAGATCTAAGAGGGGCAATCAATGACATTGAAACTTTGTGCAGGAATACAAAAGAACTGGAGACAGATAATGTTATTGAAGTGAGTGAACGGGAAAAGAAGAAGAGTGTATTGAATGCATTGAGCATCATCTTCAAGGGAAAGAATGCATTAAAAGCAAAAGAAGCATTTGACAGTGTTGACGAGAATGTTGACGAAGTTTTCTTGTGGATAGAAGAGAATCTTCCTAAAGAGTATGCTTTCGATGATTTAGGAAGAGCTTTTGAGTGCATGAGCAGGGCTGATGTTTTCAGAGGAAGAATCAGGAGATGGCAGCACTGGAGATTTTTAGTATATGTCATTTCATTGATGAGTTCTGGAGTTTCTGTTGCAAAAGACAAAACCTATAAACAATTCATCAGCTACCAGAGGAACAGCAGACTGTTGAAGATATGGATTGCCAAGCAAAAGCATGCAAAAAGGAAATCAATCGCGGCAAAGATCGCACTCAAGACACACTGCAGCACAAAGACAGCTTTTTCGCAGGTACCATATTTGCTTCCTGTATTCAAGAGAGATGATTGCAGTAAATTGATAGACTGGTTAGACCTTGAAAAAGAAGAGGTTGAATGGCTGCAGAGGTGAAATTATGGTAGTAGATTTGATAATAATAAATGATGAAAATGAGGTGTTTCTTGTAAAGAGATCTAAAAATACAGAGCATTTTCCCGAATGTTGGTCGTTTCCTGGCGGAAAAATTGACGGAGATGAAGACAAGGAGACTGCACTAAGAAGGGAAATAAAGGAAGAATTGAATGTTAAGATAAGTGAAATGAAATTCTTTAAATCTTATGATTATATTTTAGAAGGAAAAATTATTCATGCGAATTATTATGTAGGAAAGATAAATGGAAAAATTGGTTTAAATAAAAGAGAAATCTCTGAAGCAAGATGGTTTAAGATAAGTCCAAAATTGCTGAAATTGAAATGGGCATTCAATCAGAGAGAGGTCATGGCGGATTTCTTGGATTTAAAAGATTCAAGCAGGCCACGAAATATCAAAAAGTAACAAATGTTTGTAGAAATCTTTCACATCGTTTATTTTGTGAAGGCCGTTGAAAACAGCTGTTAAATCCTGACTGACTATATTATATTCTTTAGGAAGCCCGAACTCTGACCTCAAGGTTTTGTTGGTTCTTTTTTGATATGCGGAAAAATTGCCGACATCGTTCTTCAGACGTTCTATAGTATTTCCTTTTTTGTGGGTCACTATGGCTGCTATGAAATCTGTCCGAAACTCGCTCTTTAAATACGCGTCCACAAATGCATTCTTTTGTTCTTCTGTAAACTCTACGTAAATCTTTGGAATGAATCCTGGCCAACCTTTCATTTCTTTGATCTTCAAGACAGCATATCCTCTATCCCTTAAAGAGTCCAAAACCAAATATCTCCTGCTAAATGCTTCAGGTTTTATCACAAGTAGTGAAACATCTTCCATATTATTTTCCATTTTCTTTACCTTCAATAACCTTTTTTGCAAGCGACGCAATCCCTTTTGCATCGAACTTATAATGCTCGAGCAGATCTCCTGTTGAGCCGGATGTGCCCAGTTCGAAACCGTGCCCCTCTATGCTGCTTGGCCGATTTTTTCCAGTTTTCATGACAGCTGTCGAGACTGCTGATTGGAGTATGTATGGATTTCCATTGTACAAAGTTAATACTGGTTTGTCAGAGGTAAGATATTCTACAAAACCATTGTCTAAAGTCTTAGGGTTAATCACATTTATCAGTCTTGTTTCTATGCCTCCTTTTTTTAGAAGCTCTGTTGCTTCAACCGCATAGGTCATTGAGAGACCAGAGCCTACGATTATTATGTCTGGATTTTCAGTATCTCGCACCATGTAGTGTTCTATATTCTTAGGGCCGGCTGAAGGCAGCGGTTCCATCGCTGCATGGTGTATCCTGATATATACAGGGCCTTTATGTTTGTTGAAAACATAGTTTAGGCAATTATATAGATCATCTACATCTGCAGGTTCAAGGAATGTAAGGCCTGGCATTGTGAGCAATGCACCAGGTTGGCCTGTTGACTGATGTGTAGAACCATTCTTTCCTCCGCTCAATCCAGGTTTGCCGCCAAGAATCATCATTCTGCTTCCTGCTTGACAGATGATATTCAACTGGTCAGATCCTCTGTATAAGAAAGAATCTCCGGAATTAATCCAAATCCTAGAATTTGGTTCTGTAACTGATATGCCGTGTGCAGAAGCGAACAGATGCTGTTCTCGGATACCAACATCTATGAATTGCGTATTT
>Ga0180438_10002041_pt1 | contig 34125 bp, 61 predicted proteins | sample SS_ome_12_FD_132455 | JGI IMG/M metagenome (GOLD analysis project Ga0180438, IMG submission 132455) | Hypersaline lake sediment archaeal communities from the Salton Sea, California, USA - SS_3_D_2 metaG | ecosystem: Environmental > Aquatic > Non-marine Saline and Alkaline > Hypersaline >... | reverse complement strand
TACGCTTCTCCTGAGACTTTGATTTCGGCTCTGCCGCCTTGAGGGCAGGCATATCAACACGCTCGTTCTGCCTGACGTCCTCCGCAAAGCCATTGATCCTACGGGCAAGCCATTTCGTGGAGATAGGGTTGGTGAACTTGCGCCGCCGAACCTTCTTGCCCTTGATGGCAAACAGCATCTTCGCTTCAGCCTTGTGGACGATGAGCAACTTGCTCTCGGAGAGATACACGTCACCATTCACCAGCAACCCCTTTTCCAGTTCAGTAATCGGGGTATCTGGCATGTCAAAATATGCAGTCTTAATCACTTGCTACTCCTTACGGATACGATTTCGTCATAGTAAACCCGCGCCCCTTTGATGCCTTGGCATCCTTCTTTCAGGGCTTTCGCGAGCTTGTTGAGTTCCGGCTGGTTCACCTTGACCATATCGAGCGTCAGGCGAGGGTCGTCTCCGGATGCGACAGACCCGATGAAGGCTTTCTTGTCGATCACCTCGATCTTCCAGTTCTTGCTGCTGCTGACGCCCTTTGCCTTGGGCGCCTCCTGGGTGGCGATAGCCGCAGCGGCGTGCTGCGCTTTCACCTCAGCCTGCATGCGGATGTTCTCCGCCTCTGCTGCAGCTTCGGCTGCGGCGGCAGTATCCTCTGACGCTGCCGCCTTCTTCTCGATCCGCTCAGCCCGTTTCTCGGCGTTCTTGGCGATGCGGGCAGCCTCTGCGGCCGCCTCTTTGCGGATCTGTTCACGAACCCGGTGCTGATATGAGCTGACTTCCGCCTTTGCATGGCGAAGCCCGCGATCGATCACGTCCGTTGCCCGCTTGTATTCAGCGTTGACCTTCTCGACGTATTCCCTGATCGGCCTGAGATGATCCTTGCGCATATTCTCGAGTGTCTTCACGTGTGCCGCGCATTGCTGCATTGCGGTGGAGATGTTCTCCATGTCCTCATCGTTGGTGACCACGTCAATATAGAGAGCCTTCCCGATTGACTCACCAAGGTCGATGAGTTCCAGTGCCGTAGCCGGCAACCCCTTCGGGATCAGTTCGCCAGTCAGTTCAGTTTGTTTTTCATTCACTTGCAATTCTCCTTAAAGTTTCGCACTGCCAAGCACGCCAGAAATACCGAGAAATCGGTAGCGCTTGTGTATTCCATCAGTTCATAGCTGCCGTCTGACTTCAGCAGCAATCCGTATCTAAGAAGTTTTTTCTTTGATTTCCGTTCCTCCAAATAGGCGTTTTCGTATCCTGCGAGTTGAGGCCCAACGGTAGGCATGAGCTGTGCAGAAGTCTTGATATCGATGAGTGAATCTCGCTTACTGCCCTTCGGATCCGGGCCGGCGAGGTCGAGCGTCCCCGCGTACTTGAATTTTTCCGAGTAGACACGCAGCTCGGAGTGAGCGGGACGAAAACCCGTTTCACGCTCAAACTTGATATAGGCATAGAAATAGTCTGCGATGTCAGTGTCGAGGCTGAGTTCATCGAGGTCTCGTTGAAGGTGAAGCTCAACCGCTCGGTGAACTTTAGTGCCACGTTCGCTGGCTTTCTGCAAGACGGCGACAGGAATTCCGAAGTAGGAGTCGAGTACCCCGAGAGCAGTTGTAACAGATGGGACTGATTTACCGTCTTTGGTGTACTCATGCCTTTCCTCATTGAATTCAAGCGTCATCAGGCTCTTCCTCCATTTCAATCGCCTCTCCAACTTCCCAGTCGTTCGGGACGACATATTCAGACACGATTCTGTTGATGTGATTGGCAATGTCGGCGCCCTCTTTACACACATTCGCCGCGACTAGCTTCATCAGTTGTTCAATCTGCTCATCGTCCGCCTCAGCAATCGCCTCGCGGAACCACCCGATATCAATGAGGCGGGCCTGGATAATTTCCGCCTCTTTTTCCTCAAGCCTCACGGTGTCATCCGGGGTGCGGGGGTCGTTCGGGTGGTTGGTACATGGCCCCCAGGTCTCCGGATCTCCGGGCCCAGGCATGTTTCTCCAATCTTTCATGTCAGCTTTACCCCGAATATTTTGATGGTGCTGTCCAGAGTCAGTATCTTGTCGGAGAATTTGATGTTGATCTTCTTCTCAGGAAACCACGGCAGGTTGATACTTGCTTGCTCAATAACTCCGGGGCGCATTGCCCGCCCAACGAAGCCTTTGATGAAGTTGCGCCTATCCATCACTGTTATCTCCCTTCTCTTGCTCATCCCTATAGGTCCAGTATTTTGCGTAGAACGCCGTGCCATCCAGCTTTGCAAGTTCAAGGTGCTCCTTACACACCCTGAAAAACTCATCGTTCCCGCGCATGTAATCGACCTGCATGTTGATGCCGGCGACGGTGGTGTCTCCGCACAGTTCACACTTCGGGAGCGTCGGTTGCTGCCGAGCCTGGATGGAGTAGTGCTTGTAGACCTCGCCAAACCGCGGATATTTCTTGCTCATTCAGAGAACTCCGCTGTCTCGATATAGAGCTTCCCGTATTGATCTTTCCAGAGAACCAAAAACCCACCATCATGCGGGATGATCTTCTTGCTCTGGCTGGTGGTCAGCGAATTAACCAGCTTGTTGTAAGCTGAGTTCTCTTCGCTGTAGGCCGCTTTGGTTACGTCCTTCGCGGCCTGATGCCGTTCCTTTGCCGCAAGGTACTCGCGGTACTTTTCTGTGAGGCCGCTCATCCTTCACCTCCCTGACTCGAGATCCAGTCCATGCAACCCTGTGCATCCGACTGCTGCAGACCTTCCCAACCGTCAATCTCCATTGCATTGAACAGGTCTGCCTCCTGCAGGTTCATCGCCTTCAGCTTTCGTTGCATGATGTGCTTGGTGGGTTCAGACATGGGCAGATGACCACCTCTGTCGCCCTGAGCGGCCGCTGGCGGCGTTTTCTCTGGCTCCGGCCCCGACTGGGTGTCCTGCATCTCTTCAAACTCACCCTCGATCGGGGGGCGCTCCTGAGATCGTTCCTCAGTTTGCGGTCTCTCTTCGGCCTTTGCCGCCTCCGAGCGCCGCTTGACGTCGCCATAGTGCTGCGTGTCTTCCGGGGTGATGTCCTTCAGCCCCTCGGTAGCCTCGAGCACGCCAAGGGCGCCAGCGACCTTCTCGCGGGCCGCCTGGGGCCACAGCTTTGACTCACGCTTGATGATCGCCTTCTTCGCCATCTCCCCGTACCACTTCGTCCAGGCCGGGGAATTTGGGGCCTTGGATGCCTGCCTGACCTTGTCGATCTCCGACTTGGACATCTTTCCGGCGAGGTAGGCGCCTTTGCTGGTCATCACGTAGCAGTAGACCCCGACAATCGGCCGGTCTTCCTCGCCAAATGGATCCTCGATCTCATGGATCGGCTTTTCGTCCAAGCCGCGCCAGATGAACCGGTCGCCCTTGCGCACCACGTCAGCCCGGACGTAATCGATTGCCCCGGACATTTCGGCCAACCGGGCAAGGCCCATGTAGCTGATGTCGAGCGTGCATTGCCCGTCACGCGGGACGAGGTATGCCAGCTTGAGGTTTGGGTCGAGGGAGAGGCCGGCAGTCGCCACGCTGATGACTGCGGTCTGGATGGACTGCGGCGGGCACCTCTGAAGTGCTTCGTTCTGCCGCATCCGCTGGTTTACAAAGATGCTCTCTTTGTCCCAGTTTGAAAATGGTTCCTTTTCCTGGGAATGGATCGTCAAAAAACGATCCTTGGCCGCTACTATGGCCTTTTCCCAGACAGCAAGCTCTCTGGTCATGCGTGTTCTCCTAAAATTAGACACTCTGAGATTGCATGTTTACGCTAAATAGCGGTCTATTGCAATAGAGTGTAATTTTTGGGATCTTAAAGCGCATTCGGTCGCTTAGGATTGACATATAGGCGGCGCACGCCGATGATCTTGATAGCTGAAGGAGTGTGACATGACGTGCAAGAGTTGTACCAATTACCGATTTTATGGGTGTTCCGTGCATGAAGACGGTTGGCCCAATACTCGCTCGGATGACTGTCCTGCCTTCGTCTACCTCCCTGGTTCAGATGAGGCTGAGGACGATGAATTGCCCGAAATGTGACGCCCCCCTGGTCATTGACCCAGACCGGAAATACAACTACCAAGTGCCATTTGTGCCGGCGAGAGACCATTGTCTCGAGCACGGGTATCAGCCCGTGCCGCCGCCGATCCACTTCGCACAGCACAGCAAAAAGGAGCCAACCAATGGGAAAAGATGAGCCGACCGCGGTCGATCCCGCGGTCCTTACCGAGTGCTTTGCCATCTACTCACGGGTGCAGTCCGGCATGACCCGGTACCTGCGTGACGATGCGGACACCTATTCGCCGATGATGAGCAAGCTCCGGGAGGACAAGTGCCACCTTGAGCCTGTCATCAACGGATTCCTCGCCATTCAGCGGTACCTCAGCCTGCGAGGGCTCGACGCCAGTCTGTTCAGCTACACCGACCGGGTGCTGTTCATGCTGATAGTGGTCGAGCAGACCTCGGACAGCCCGGAGATGCTCCCATTCCTGCATGATCCGGCCGCCGATCCATTGGCCGCCGCGTTCTTTCAGGCCCTCAGCCAGCCCGAGTTTGAGTGGCGGGACGACAACACCAAGTCGATCACCGAAAGGATGCGAGACGTTGTCATAGCGATGGAGCCGCACGTCGATGCGCGGAAGTTCTACGAATTCACGGCCCAGCCGATACAGCATGTCGAGGCGCCCATCATCCCAAAAGATGCCATTGTCGTCAGCGATGACACCAAAACGAAGACGGTGCATTGATATGGCGAGCAAAGACGACTGGATAAAAATGCGCTCATCACTATTCAATCACCCGAATGTTCTGGGCATGATTATTGAGCTGTCAACGTCTGACTCATTCCATGACCATTGTACCCAAGGTAACGATGGTGACGTAAATGTGACGGATCATGTGTTACGCCTCGTCACGATTGGTGGATTGGCCGTCACATGGTCTGTTGTTAGACACCGGGGAGAGCCCCAAGAAAATGGTGATTGCCTACTTCCAGGGGCAACAGATTCCTTCATTGACCTTATGACAAACTGCCCAGGATTTGGTGGTGCAATGTGCCGTGTTGGTTGGGCAAAAGAGACCAAAGACGGTCTTGTTTTTCCAGATTTCTTCAATGATTTCAATGAAGTTCCGAAGCAGCCAGCAAAGGAAGGGAAAGAAAGGACGGCTGCATGGAGAGACAGACAAAAGACCAAGAGCGAAGGAGGTGTGACGAAGTGTGACGAAGTGAGACGCTCTGTGACGACAGAGAAAGAGAAAGAGAAAGAGATAAAGAAAGAACTACCTACGGTAGTTCCAAAGAAAAAAGTCGCCGAAAGGCAAAGGCCACCAACAGTCGCTGAAGTTCACGCCTACTGTGCCGAACGAGGGAACACCGTGGATCCAGAGGCTTTCGTGGATTACTACACGGCACGTGGCTGGGTGCTGACAAACAAGCAAACGATGAAGGACTGGAAAGCCGCAGTCCGCACTTGGGAGAAAAATCGTGGAAACGGATCGGGACAGCAAGCCACAGCCGGCCGGGGCACTGGCAAGACGAGCGCAAGAGAGCATAACCAGCAGATCAGCGACTACCTCAACGCCGAACTCGACAAGGAGCTGGGTCGGCCTTGAGCGGGCCTATGTCATCGGGATCTTCAAGCGGTTTGGTGAGCTGTACGGCAATGTCTGGAACTCCCAGACGACGAGCCAGCGTGACACTGAAGACAAAATGCAGGCTTGGGCGAAGGTTCTGGCGGGGGTCGAGCCGAAAGAAATAGCCGATGCTTTGACTCGTCTGCCGGATATGCCGCCGAGCGCGCCGCAGTTTCGTGCCTCTTGCCGGCAGAATAGGCCAGCAACGGAAGCGCACAAGCGATTTCCTCCGGCATTACCGAAACCGAAGTCGAGCAAGCATAAGGCCCTGGCCGCGATCTCGATCATCAAGCACAACCTCCGCAAGGGCACGAAGGAGGATCCGGAGTACGTCCCACCGAAACGTGTTGCTGCCGATGAGTTCGCCTTTGGCCGCGGCGGCGATTACGAGAAGAGAAAGGCCGAAGGCTTTACCCAGGAGTGCAAAAAATGAACAAAGAAACATTCACCCAGAAGGTGAACGATTTTTCCCAATGCCTGATCGACTATTTCACGATCAAGCCGGTCGAGTTTGAGCAGATGGATTCTGAAGATCAGGATGATTGGATGGCTTGCGTGACTGCCGATGCAGACCCGTGGGAATTTCAGTGGACTTTGCTCTTGTCGATTCACACTGAGGATCCAGACAGGATTGGAATTAGCATCGAGGATGGTGAATCCCTTAATGCTGATTTTCAAGATGCGATGACCTATCTTGCGATGGAGGCAATAGCTCAGTTGCGCACTGAGTACGAGAAGGTCGATCGCTTGGAGTCAGTGCTGAAAAACACGAAGGTCACCCTGGCTGGCGCCATAGAGGATTTCAAGAAGGTCAAGATCGAGAACGTCATGCTCAAGGATGCTGCGCTTGGTACCCCTTGCGAGCAGATCAGGCATGGGCAGGAAATGGAGGAAATGCGTGAGCGGATAGAACGGCTGCGCCTGCAGAAGGCTCAGCGCGAGGCGCACGACTCTGTGTTGATCCAGGGTCTTGCTACATTGGCCCGCCGCAACCCTGAGTTACAGCAGTTTGCCGAGGGGATACTGAAGGCTGCCGATGAGGCGTTCAAGCGGGTGAAGCTGTCTGATCTGGTTACTGTTCATCTCAACCAGCCTGCAGAGCGCGACCGCAGGGGTAGGGCATGAAGATTCTCCAGAAGATGTGCAAGTGCGGGGAGTGTGGATACGTCTTCCCTGCAGATGATGTGCTTGAGGCACCAAACCCGTTTGATGTCTACAGCGACGAGGTGATTGAGGGCTGCCCGAAGTGCAAGACCCCGGAGAACATCCTCCGTCTCTGTGATGAACCAGGGTGCCAACATGAAGCGAGTTGCGGCACCCCGACGAAGGAGGACGGTTACCGCCGAACCTGTCACCTCCATATTCCAAGCACAAGTGAGGTGTGATATGCCAGAGCATGACCTGATTGCTCCCCATCTTCGCGACCCTGGTTATTCTTACCGGGCGCATGTCGTGAAGGTTGTGGATGCCGATACCATCGATGTTGATATTGATGTTGGCTTCAACATCCTTGTCCGTAAGCGTCTGCGCCTCTATGGCGTCAACGCCTGGGAGACTCGCGGCTCAGAGCGCAACCTGGGACTGGAGGCGAAGAATTACGTAGTGTCGATGATTGCGCGAGCCGAGACTGTCATCGTGCAGACCCTCATGGATGCCGAAGGCAAGTACGGCCGGCTGCTGGCCTGGGTATTCGTCATCCCCGCTGAGAAGTGGGTGCTCGACGGGTGCTATCGCCCGGTATGCCTGAACACTGAGCTGATCGCCCTTGGACATGGGCGCCCCTACATGGTTGGCAAGACATGAGTGAAATGAGCAAAGCCGTTGCTATGAAATTCAAGCTGGCTACGCGCCGGCTGAAACTGACGCAGGAGCAAAAGAGGGAACTGATCGACTGGTATGCCGATGACCATGAGGATATCGAGAAGATCGATCAGGCGACATTCACCCTGTTGCTGAAACAATTCTGCCTTTCCCGCAACTGGATTACGATCCATCAGTTTGATGAGCAAATTTAGGAAAAAGTATGTTCTCCGTGGAAGGCGTGATGATGTCATTGGGTGTCTGTTGCATGATCTGCGCTGCCTGCCCCGTGATAAGGAGTATGTGGTTACGTTGGAGCGATTGGCGATGCCTGTGTCAGATGCGCAGCGCGGGCTGTTTTGGATCTGGATGGAAATGTTGGCCGCCGATATTGGCGACACGAAGGAGGAAATCTACGAGCGATATGTGAAGAATGGCCCGTTTTTGAATGGGCTTGGTATCAGTGAGATATCCGATGAAGACATGACCGAGGTTATGAATCACCTCCAGCGGTATTTTGCCGAATGGGGCTACAACCTGCCCAGCGGGCATGACGACTATTACGAGATGCTGGAATCCCAGCAAGCACAAAGAGGAAAGACTTTTGAACGATATTGAAAAAGCCGAATTGAATCTCCGTCGCGCACAGGACGCATACAACAAGGCAATGAAGGAGCAGAACGAAACTGGCGACGTGAAGATGAACGGGAATGGAAAGGCAGAGTATGTGCCCCCGCCTTTGGCGCCGAACCAGCGTCTGCTTGATGTCACTCAAATAACGAGCATCGAGGACATCGTATCGATTGCCGCCATCCTGGGTCTGAGGGTTGTTGTAGATATCGAGAATCCGCGTTTTGCGTCGGTTGAACATTTGGTTGCCGAAGATGCTGAAAACGACGTCGCACCGTAGCAACAAGATCCGCGAATCAGCGAGGGGGCAATCCTGTACCCTCCTGTTTCCTGGGATTGATAACCATGACTCTGCAACCGTGGTTTGGTGTCATTCGCCATTCATCGGGGACGGCCCCTCTATGGGAGCAAAGAGCCATGACTTCTGTGGGTGTTATGGGTGTAGCCAGTGCCACGATATTTTAGATGGAAGGAGGAAGACCGCTTACGACAGGGAAACCCTTCGGCACTACTTCAACGAAGCAATGAAAAAGTCGCTGATCCGGCTTTGGGAGATGAAGGTGAAGATATGGTAGTCATACTGGCGTTTGATCCCGGACTGGATGGAGCAATCGCGTTGGTTGCTGCCGATGGTTACCCGATGAGGATTTGGGACATGCCATCGCTCGACCGGCCGCAGGGAAAGGGACGAGAAGTGAATCCTTTTCTGCTTGCGGATATCGTGGAAGAAGCCCGAGAACTGGCTGGAGATAACAAGATCGAGTGCGTGGTTGAGCAGGTTGGCCCGATGCCAACTGATAGCCGGCCTGCAGCATTCAAGTTTGGGGATGGATTTGGTGTCATTCGTGGCGTGATTGGGGCGCACCACCTGACTACCCGGTTTGTTCGTCCGCAGACGTGGAAGAAGTATCACGGCCTGCTGAAGAAGGACAAGTCCGCGTCTCGGGCTTTGGCCCTGGCGAAGTGGCCCGATTTGTCTGATGAGTTCCGGCGCATCAAAGACGCCGATCGTGCCGAGGCTGCATTGATCGGGCAGTTTGGCCTTACCGTTGCCGGCTGGGCGAGTGAGTAACATCCTTGAGCGGCTGGCGATGCTGTCAGCCGGGGGCGGCCCGCGCAATCGTGCGGGTTGTGCCGATCGCTTCGTAATCGAGGATTTGCTGATCGGCCTTGGGTGGATAAAGAAGCCGCACGTGGTCGAGATGCTGCTGGCGAAGTACGGGGGGCATGGGTTGCATACGCCAGAGTTGATTCGTGCTCTGCATGTTCGTTGGGCAGGACACGCCAAGAGGTACCGGCTTGACGCCTGTCAGGTCGATGACCTGATGTTGCTGGCCATTGCCGAGCATTTTGACGACAGGCGATGTTCGCATTGCAAAGGAACTGGGGAGGTAATGCGTGAACGTAAAGGTATGCGTCGGCCGGTGGTGTGCCCATCTTGTGGCGGAAATGGCAGATACCGCTACTCTGGCCGCAAAAAAGCCGAGTCGGTGGGAATACACAAGAATACTTGGCGAGACCGGAAGATCGACTCCCTATACAACCGAATCCTTCTATCGCTTGGCTCCTGGGAGTCTTACGGGAGGCGCCGCCTGAATCGTGCAATGGGTGATTGATACTTAGCACAAATTGACCTAAGATTCATTTACAGGCAATCAAGCCTGAGCATTTAGGAGTGCAGAACATGACTACCCCCGCCGAAATGGCCTTGAACTTGGCTGCCGCTTTTTTCCGCGACAATGCCGGGTTTGCATACAACCCGAAGACAGAAACCTCCGATGAAGGCAAAGTGCGGCACGCCCGCGAACTTGCTGTTGCTGAGATGGAGATCCAGAAGAACAGCAACTACCGGTACGAGTGGGCTGTTGATCCGGGCATGGACAGCAGTGATTTTGAAACCGACGAGAAGAAGCGGCCGCACCGGTTGTGGTGCGTGACCCTGTATCGCAGGCATGAATCCATCGATCACCTGGGCGGTGTTGATTTCGGTGCCAATGGTTCGCCGAAGAAGGATTCGTACCGACGTGTGGTAGAGGCGGAGATAGCCCTGGCGCACCTTGACAATATCCGCGCAGAAACCGCAGAGACTGCGCGGCTTGATGCCTTTCGGACTGCTGCTGAGGGTCGTTACGACGGCACTGGCGATACCGACATCGATGCAGACGCGAGGGTGTCAGAGTCCGAGGATGATGGCGGCGCCTGGGTGGCTGCCTGGGTTTGGGTGTCTGACGAAGACGCGGGTATCAAGCGGGGAGGTGCGGCATGAGCATCTTCGGATGGAGTTACCCACCGGGCGCGGCTGACGATCCGAATGCGCCTTACAACCAAGATTCCGAGGACTGGGGCCTGGACTTGGCGGAAGTGAGAACCGAGCTGAAGGCGTTGAGCACAGGCCGCTGGGAGTGGGACAAGATCGATTGCTGTATGACCGGCAAGGATGCCGATCTTGAGCCCTGGGGGGATCAGGGTATCGAGCTGGTTTCTGCCGATGAGGACAAGATCACCTGCATGGCTCGCATTATGAAGACCTTCGCGGGTGATGATGTCTGCCTGAATACCCCTTGGGACTTGGCGCCGGAAGCCGAACGCGAGCGGCTGGAAGAGCGGGCGGTGAGTCAATATCTTGACGCCGCGCAGGAAATTGTCTGCGGATGCTCTGTTCCTGGGGAGTGGGATGGAGATTCCTGGGTGATGAGCGAAGCTGTGGAGTTTTCTGTCCCCTGGGTGATGTCAGGGGATGGGGTAACCCCTGATTACGCCGCCACGGCCCGCTCAGCGGCTTTGGCTGCCGATTCTGCCCTTGAGCCGGTCGTTGCTGAACTGAAACTGGCGGATGACGCCATGAACCTCTTGGCCGGATGGTCAACACTTTCTGCCGATGGCTCGATTATCAAGACCACGGCTGGCAATCCCGGCCCGGAAGCGGCCTGGAGCACTGGAGACGATGACAATGAGTAATTGCGGACGGCTGACGGATGCCGAACTGCTGCGGGCGCTGAATGCCGAAGCGGCTGAGTGGGTCGAGAATGAGAACCCAGGCTGCCCCAAGACGATGGCCGTCTACGACATCCTGCTGCGCAAGTCCAAGCGCAAGGTGAAGACGCACGATGTCGTGAACGAGATCAACGAGGCGTGTGGCACCCGGTTTGATTCCAACTTGCACGGCAAGTGGCGCCGGGGCGAGCGGCCGGTACCTCGCGAGGTCGAGGCATTGATGCGCCGACATATCCTGTCGTGCCTGTATGGCGAAGAGGGGGAGGTGCTCGCGTCTTTGCTGGATGGGGACGGCTTCTGCGAGCCTGAGTAGACTGCACGCGGCTTGGTTGGCCGACTCTTGGGCGGTACCTCGTAAATCCGGGTGCCGCCCATTTTTTATGCAAAAAACCCTTGACTATGGGACGTGTGCGCCTATACTCGGCTCAGGACAAACAGAAAGGAGTGCAACGAAGTGACCGATAAATTCAAGTTCATGGATGCCGCTATCTCGTGGGGGGAGAGTGACCGGAAAGACCCGAAACCCTTCCATTATTTCGCGAGTTCTGCCGCCAACTGGGCAGTGGATGAGGATTTGGGCAAGTGCCTGAGCAAGATCAGGCGGGCCGATAAGACTGACGGGCGCGTGAAAGTCCCGTTTTGCTGGGTGTGGCGCGTGCCGGTACCCAAGTCTGAGCCCTATGAGATTGATCTGTTCACGCCCCAGGTCGAGGGTGCGGAGTTCGTGGATTACGTTTACTACTGACAAAGAAAGGCCCGGTCGGCTTGAAACCATTCCGGGCCTTTCAGAGTGCTTAGCTTAGGAGTGCAAGCGGGATGGATCATAACACGAGAATGTCGGTCGCCAATGAAATCTTGGCGCAACTGGGCGGCAGCCGGTTCGCCCGGATGACTGGAGCGAAGAATTTCACCGCGCATCCGGACGGCAGCCTGTCGTTCAAGATTCCGGGAACACTGACCCGCGACCGGGTCAACTGGGTGCTCGTCACCCTCAACGAGTGGGATACATACGATCTCACGTTTCAGCGTTTTAGGGGTGGTCGCAACCCCTCAATCAAGACCATCCACGAACGGCACAATGTCTACTGTGACGAGCTGCAGAGCACGTTTCGGGACGTTACCGGGCTGGAGGTCATCATGCCAACCATCAGGAGTGCAACAGCATGAGTATCGATATCGACAAACTGACCAAGGGTGACCGCGTTTTGATCTCTGACGGGCTCCCAAAGCCCCCGAAGCACCATACGCGCAAGGTCGCGGACTGGGAGCGGCGGAACTTCATCGGTGTGTTTGAGCGGGTGGACAGTCAGGGCTATGTGACCATCGGGCGCCCTGATCTCTCGATGCCGGGAATGATTTCCTTCTCGTTCACCCTGCACGCCAAGTACGTGGCAGAGATTCTGCCGCCAGAGCAGGACGAGCAGGCCGCCTAAACCCTTACCGCCTCGCGCCGCCCAGGCGCGAGGCATGGAGTGCAACATGAGCCACTTAAAGATTTACCTGAAGATGGACAATGCAGCTTTTGCCGAGGGCAATCGCAACTATGAAGTCGCCCGGATCCTGCGTGCTTACGCGGACGAGCTGGTTGATGCTGGCGAGCACGTCGGCGCCCTGGAAGCGAACTTCTACGACCTGAATGGAAACTACGTCGGCGAGGCTTCCGCAACTGTCGATGATGACGACGAGGACGACGAGGACGACGCGGAAGAGGGTGGAGGCTACTACTGATGTCTTATCCAACCATCAAATTCAGGGGCTGGGACTGCGAGGTTCAGGTGCTGCGGTATGCGAACGGTCGTCCGGCAATTCAACTGGTTGACGCCCAGACCGGGGAGCCACTGGCGCGAGCGACCGTCAATCTCCCGGATGAGTACCTGTCGCCCAACGAGGTATTCATCAAGAACTACAGCGAGAACGAGGGGATTTTGGATGCCCTGGTTGCTGGGGGGGTCGTGGTTCCGCCGCATCGCTACGTGAAAACAGGGCATGTCCGTGTCGGGCAGTGCCACTTGGTCCGGGAGGTGGACTGAAATGAACGCTACAAATATCTGCCCAAAATGCGGATCCGATGAGACAGGCGGCGAGGGTGTCGAGGTCGAGGAATTCGGCGCCACCCAGGAGTGCTACTGCATGTCGTGCAACGAGCAGTGGACGCTTCACTTCGTCTTGGTGCCTGAGCCCACCCAGGTGGTGAAGCGATGCCCGAAGTGTAACGGGGCGAACGTCGAGGAACTGATAGTGCATTGGGACAACCCGAACACGGGGGAGCGCGGCGACGAGGGGTTGGCCGAGCTGTACCCGGACGTGTATTGGTGCCACGACTGCCAGAAACACCCGAAGGAGCTGATCGAGTCAAAAGAGGGTCAATAACCCGTATTCGGATAAAAGGCGCGGAAAAATGCGTGCACTCTGTCACGTGAGCGCCTATACTCAACTTGTCGGACAACTGCATATAGGAGTGCAATCAAATGAAAATGACCCTTCGCTTTATCTCTGATCCGGGGCACGGCTGGCTTGAAGTCTCCAAGGGCCTGCTGCGCGAGTTGGGTATCAAGCCCGACCAGATTTCTTCTTTCTCGTACCAAAACGCAACGCACGCTTTTCTAGAAGAGGATTGCGATGCGGGTGTCGCCCTGGATGCACTAAAGGCCCGCGGCGATGAGGTTCTGTTTGATGAGGTGTATCAGGAGCACACCCCGATCAGGAACATGCGTGGATGGAGAATGTCGGCATGACCACCACGGTTGAAAGCAACGGATCCAAGTGGGCTGGACAGGCGCCCGACCCCATCGAGGTGCTGTATGACCGCCTGCACAACTACCCCTTGGATCCCAGCTTTGAGAAATACGGCAACTTCATCATGCCTCAAGGCATGGGGGAGTGGCATTTTTGGGGGAATTTCCTCACCGTCTCAGCAGTGTTCAGCATCAAGACGACCGAGCGCGATGTTATCGACACACTTATCGCCCTGATTTATGACAACCAGAGACGCCAAGATTACCGCGCCGCCCGCGCTGACATGCTTGATCGCGATGCGAAGAGTAGGCGGCGCAATGACGCAAGGAGCTTAGGACGATGAGCGAGCAATACGGATTCACCGGCAAACAGATTGCCGAGCTGAACAAGATGAAGGACTGGGATTCGGTGGTCATTCGCCTGAGTGGCAAGTGGCAGACCATCGAGTTCAACGGCAAAGGAGCGACCGGCCGCCGGACGGTTCAAGAGGCAAGCGTGGGGTTTGACTGCGGCACGGGTGATTTTGCGCTGATGTATGCCCATCAGAATGACACCACGTGGCAGTATTTTGTCCAAGGGCTCAAGCCGACCGATACTGTGCGATTCGTCACCCGCGAGAACGGATCCGAGCTGACGCGAGAGCGCGGGCTGAAAGTCACTGAGTTGCGAGCCTTGATCGACCGGTACCAGCGCAATGGAGCTATTGCGCGGACATATGGGACAACCATTTACCGAGAGGTGCGCGATGCCCGATAAGCAAGACTTTGTGCCACTGGCTGGATACGAAGAAGACCAAGACCGCGTGCTCCGGCGCATCATCGCGAGGTCGCCAGCATTCCCGATGTATCGTCCATCGCGGTACATGACCCAGCGGCGAATTCTTGGTCGCCTTCACAAATGCCCAGGCTTAGCGCAACTGATTGGCGCCGCCCAGGCGGCCGGGATTCAGGTAGCCATTGACATGGGCAATGGTGGAGACCACGGAGACTTTGAAGCAATTACCCCTGCAACATGCCTGATGGCAGTGCAGGAGATGGAAGAAGCCCAGCTTGTCTTTGTCAACGGCAAGCAACGTGCCGGAATGCTGGTCATCGCCGAGAATGGCGACGATTGGCTTTGCGACTATCACACAGCCCCTTGGCTGGAAGCAATTATTCAGGAGTGCAAGTTATGAATTCAGAATCAATCAACCTGATGGCGATGATTTCGGCTCAACTGACGAAGATCATCGACCAGCGCATCGAGCTGCATTTTCAAGAGCGCCTGCAGTCCCAGGTTCGTAACGCGCTACACCTTGAACGCGATTACCTGATTGGCATTGCTGACCAGCGTATTGCCATGAAGGCACCTAGCGCGTTCAACCTCAAGCAGGAGATTCGCGAGCTTGCCCAGGAGGGCGGGCTAAACAGCACCATCGAGGATACCATCGGCGAAGCCCTGGCTGAGTATCTGGATAGTCCCGGCAACATCGATGCCGCCCTGGCGCGTGCCGACTTGTCGGCCGTCATTGAATCAACGATTGAGGGGATGGATATAGATGTAACCCTGAAGTTCAACTAAACCACGTTCACGATGTTCACAGCTTAGGAGAAGACCATGCACATAGAGATTGAAACCCGTGCCCTGAAAGCCGCTGTTCTTGCGGTACCGACAAAGGATGTCCGGGAGTATCTGACCGGTGTCTGTCTGGAGATTACGGGGCACCAAATTATTGCGGTTGGCACCAACGGCCATTGGCTGTTTGCCGCCCGTGTCGAGCACGATGAGGCCGTGGAGGATACAACACTGATAATCCCCAAGGCAGACGTCGAGCAGGCCCTGAAGGGGCATAAGGACGAGACTATCGCACTGACCCGACTCACCAATGGTGAGTGGAGGCTTGGCCGCACGATATTCAAGCCGATCGACGCCAAGTATCCGGACTGGCGCCGGGTGGTACCGAAGAAGCCACCATCAGGAGAGGCGAGCGATTACAGTCCGCAGTACATAGCGGCAAGCGCAAAGGCCTTGGCAGTCTGGAACAGGATCCCGGTGAACGGGTTCGCGAGTTACGTGATTTACCAAGACGGCCTTAATGGTGCCGTCGCCCAGGGAGCAGACTTGGACGGGTTTTGTGTGGTCATGCCAATGCGGCGCCCGAAGGAGGCCCGCGCCGATCCCGACGTTAAGTGGGCACTGAAGAGCGGCTGAGAATCTTTCCTGATCTCCTTGCACATTAGGCCGCCTCAGACTAATATCTGAGGTGAGCCCACCCGTGGGTGGGACAAAGAGTGCTAATTAGGAGATTAGGAACATGCAAGCAAATACGAAAGGGGCGGCCAAGCCGCTTACATACGAAGAGCGTTTTAAGGCCGTAGAGCGGGCACTGAAGCGCAACGCTAATCCGGTGTCCGAATACGTGCTTAATGAGTGCATCATCAACGCCGACGACAGCCATAACGTGGATACGTGCTTCACGTGCTACCCAAGGGAGGAAACTTGGGACGTGGTGAATCGCCATACTCGCAACGAGGCATGGTGGAACATGGCGCTTTCCACGCTGTACTGTTGGGTGGATGACGCATCGATGTTTGACGGGCACGAATTCAGCCGCGCCCAGGTTTCCGGGTTCCGCAAGTCGGCCGCCCGCGCCCTCGCCCGGGCTGAAGACCACAACCCCCGTCCTGCGGCAACCCTCGCTGACCGCTTCGCCCAGGTGGCAGCCGTCGCTGACGAGCTGGAACCCACCGTTCGCGGCTTCCTGAAGTACAAGGATGTTTCGGCGATCGCCAAGCGCCTTCTTTCCGGGGATATCACCACCCAGGCTATCGGGATCCACCTTCGCGCCGCTGCAGACGAGGGGCGCGACGAATACGAGGACGGGTTGATCGAGTCCCTGGCAGGGATGGACGATGCCCGCGACATGCAGATGGAGCGCGAGACCATCGCCGCCGGCAGCGGGCCTGATTACTGGACGAACGAGGCCGGTGAGCCCCGGCTGGGATGAAATTGGACGCTCGACACGGCACGGATGCACCCAACAACTTAGCTTAGGAACTGAGACCATGAAACACATCAAGCACATCAATCACCCGCAGAAATACCTCATCGAGCAACGCGACAAGCACGCCGCCCTGTTGGAGCGGACCCACGAACTGCTGTTGTCGCTGCATATCGCCAGCCTGGAGCACGCGATACCCAAGACGCTAGGCGCCGCCGAGTCCATGGAGCTGTCCACCCTGCTGAACGATATCAGGGAAGCAAAGACGCAGGCATTCATGGACAAGCACGCCCACCCAACAAAGGGGCAGCCGGTCTACGTGTGGTCACGCGACTGCGAGTGCGTAGAGAGTGACCGAGTTGTGTGGATCCACCCAGAGGCTGGCGAGCTGGACGAGCTGACAGACCAGACCGAAGAATCAGCGGAAGGCCCGTACAGCATCAGCATGATTACCCAGGAACAGGCCGCAGACTTTGAGCCCACCTACCGCGACCGCATCATGGAAGCCTACGAGAACGGCCGGGGGTCCAGCCACTATGTCTAAGCGATGCAGCAACTGCGAACACTTCAACGCCCTGGACGAAGGCATAAACCACTGCCGAGCCCACCCACCCGTAGTGCATTGCATCGTTGACCAAGGTGCTGTGCTCTGGAGAACCAGATTCCCTGAAGTCCACCCGGGCTCATGGTGCGGGGAGTTCAGCCGGTCCCCCGGTACCTACTACCCTATAACTGATGAGCTTGTCGGCTCCCACCCAGACCTGCTGAACCTCGTCCAGACCTTGGCGAACATCGACGTTGGCAATATGTCCATAGACGACGCATGGGAAGCACTGTGCCAAGCTGTCTGCCTCGCCCGGGACATCGCACGGGAGGGGATTCAGCCATGATTCGCTACACACACTGCTACGAGCGTTGGAGCCCCGAGGATGTCGAGCTGGGCGCAACAGACGATCAAGGCATCATCGAGGGCAATGCCCAGGCGACGTTCCGGGAGATGGTCAAGGCCCTGGAGCACTGCGACCGCATCGAGGGCAGCCCAAGGCCCTGGTTCGCTGATGTCTCCTTCAACGAGGGCACGAGGGAATGGTACGAAGAGGGTATCAGGGAAGCCCGTTCCTACCACCCCGCAACACCCAGAGACCTGAAGTGGATGACCAAAGCCTGGAAGGCGAGCAACCCATGAGACAGGGAAGCATGCAGATCAGCAAACGCGACTTCTACGCCCGGGGAGGGTTCGCAAACCCCAGGTGCTGGAGACGACAACTCGGCCGGAGCGGCTGGACATACTACTACCGCTACGACTGACAAGAGGAAAAACCCATGATGACCAACTACACCAACGCCTGGACAGTCGCCTACTGGCTGATGATGGATAACGGCTGGCAGCCCTGGACCTTGGGACCAAGACCAAGAATGTGGTCAAGACTCACGGAGACAACATGAAACAGCACAAGAGAATCCCAGAACCATGGGAAGTGGATGAGCAAGTATCGTGTAGGCTCGCTATCCTCCTCGCCCTCATCGCCGGAGCCGTAGTGGGCACTATCACCACCGTCCTGATGAATACTTGACCCACTGCCCACGACACCTACACTATTCGCCATACCCAGAGAGCCCGCCACAGCGCGGGCTTTCTCTTGCTCACCCAGAACAGGCAAGACACCCAAATGGCTAGACAATACCCACTCACTGACCAGCAACGCCTATTCGCACGCGAATACGCTTCCTTATCTAATGCAACCCAGGCCGCCATAAAAGCCGGATACAGCCTAAAAAACGCAGCGAAACAGGGACATAAGCTGAAGAGCGACCCCAGGATCATGGCGATCGTCGCGCAGGTAATCGCAAACACTGAGGCCCAGGCCCTGGTGCGCGAGGCCCGTGAAATCGTGGATGATGCCCGCCTGCTGCAGGAGCTGGAGTGCTCCGCGATCCTTAACCCGGCTGACGCCTTTGACAATGACGGGAAACTGTTGCCAATCAAGGAGATGCCCGAGCCGGTTCAGCGTGCGATCAGCAGCGTCAAGGTGCGGTCCATCGAGTTGGGCAAGGCTACGCTGACCGAGATCAAGTTCATCGACAAGCTGGCGGCGATCAAGATGATGGGCATCGAGCTTGGCATGTTCAAGGACCAGCACGTTTACGAGCACAAGTTGGCAGACATGACTGACGCGGAGTTGCGGGCGGAGGCCCAGCGGCTTGCCCAGGTGCATGCCACCCAGGCTGAGAAGGCAGAGCTGCACGGGGTTGAGCTGCAGGAGCGTCACCACTGAGGGCCATTTGACCCCATACCAAGGCCTTGCCCTGGTTGAGATCGTGGCGTGAGCGGCTTTACAGAGGGCCGAATATCCGGTGCTGACCCAGAATCGGGCTGAAAGTGTCCAGAATCACGGGGTTGTACCGCGGGACTGTCCCATCCGGGAATTAAACGGCGCGTTTCAGGGGAAGCCGTGTCCGGCGGCAAAGCGGCAGATCGAGACGAAACACGCGCAGGAGAGTGCCGCTACCGGGATCCGCCAGGGGTATCACCCGCCAGATTCACGCAGCAGCAGGGCCGGAGGCCTGCATCAATAGGCCAAGGCTATCAGCATGGCATCGCCAATAGGCATGACCACACCCCAGGCAACACACCAACCCCAGCCCCAGGCGCAGGCCCACTTGATATTGACGAGGGTGGCGCATGACTCTGTGTGAAGAAGGGGAGGAATTGCGCAGTGCGTGAGCTGTGAGCTTGCAGAGCTTCGCGATTGCGTGCGCTGTGGAGGTCAAAGAGGGCGTGTGGGTGCGCGAGAGCATGAGGGGCAGGGGTAGGGGGGGGCAGGAGGGTGGCGGGCGGGAGAGAGGGCGGGCGGGCGTTTGGAGCCTCATCCGGCCGGGTACCAGTAATAAAGCCCCTCGCCAGAAAACTTCTCCTTCTTTCAAAATCGATCTTTGGATTAGGTACCATCCGATGGTGATTTTTATTCCCAGTATTTTTTTTGGATTAGGGTACCCATATTCCGTGACGCTTCGTGCGTTACTTTTTCGTCACGCGAGTGTTACTCGAGGGTGAGCTTATCCTGTGGGACGAAGTATGCGGGCCTGCCGCCGGCCGGGTCTTTCCAGTATTCCTCACGTTTTCCGTCTGAGCCGAGGATGTAGCCATGGACGATGTACTCTCCGTTGGTTCCGGTGAGCAGCCAGAATTGGCGATCGTCTTCGTCTTCCTTGTGCAGGATCAGTTCGTAGTTGTGTTTGCTTCGGGTTCTCACGTCGACGGGGCCGACATCTGGAGCCCTGAGTTTTCCTTTTCCTTCCCAGCGGATATTCAGGTACTTGGATAATGCGTACTCGCCCAGTACGCCCTCGATGTGGAGTTGCCAGTCTGCGAGTTTGCCTGCCCCGTATGCTGGCACCCTCTGGCTTCTCAGGTTCTCGACCTGACGCATGCAGCCGGCGTGTGCTGCGATGAGGATTTCCCAGGACAGCAGTTTGATTTTTGGTTTCACGCCTGATTCCTCTTCAGTCGATGAATCGATCGATCCTTGCGCTGTTGGCGCGATAAACGCCGCAGGTTTAACCACGGTTTTTTAGCTTTTCCGCTGCCCCAGCATTTGTCGCAAATGTCATTTGTAATGACCTGCCCTCCAATGCCACCTCGCCATGTTGCTGTATCGCCGTATGCTCGGACTCCAGCGCCAGAGCAGGCCTTGCATGGTGTGTCTCCGCCGTCGCGGTCGATACCTCGCCACAGCAACATGTCATCGTACATGCGGTCGCGTTGTTTGGTTATGGTTTCAATCTTATCTTTCAGCGCCTCGATCTCTGCCTCAGCGTCTTCATAGCTAACCCAATCCCCAAGCTCTGTCTCCGCCATAAAACCCATACAGTCATAGCCAAAGTCGTCATGATCGACCGGATCAAAGCGCTTCATCATCTAAGTTATCCTCATATTTATTCTTGCGGTCATGTTCCATTATTTTTCTCCAAGCTTAATGACTTCTTTGCATTCTTCAATAATCTCCCTCAGATCCCTTACCGGAAGATGGTTAAGAACCATAGAAGGTACTGGCAAGATCCTGTTAATTGCGTCTTTTGCTTGATAAAACGCTTTAGCCCACTCCTCCGCCGCTTTTGCAGGATCTGGCGTCACCGACCTATCGGGCAGCGCATACATATCACTTGACATCGGTTTCTCCCATAGCTGTTTCTAGCTCATCGCGAAGCTTTCTCCACTGTCTGGTTAAGTCTTCGTGCAGCATCTGCGTCTGTTTTTTCTTATAGCTTCCTGCGCTGCACATATCTTGCGCGTGAGCTAGAACCGCCATTAATGACCATTGGAATTCTTGGGCCAGTGTTTGTTTCATGTGTCCCCCATCGCGGTCAGGTTCCATCACCTTCCTCCCAATGCTTTTTGGCCACATTCGGTGTCTCCCATAGCGGACTCGATTGCCTCACGTGCGACCTTCTGCAAGGCAACGGCCGAGTAGCTTCCGTCAGCATCCGCTATTCGTTTCAGTGCTTTATTCAGCGCCTCTATTTGTTTCTCAGCAATTCGCGCACGATTCATCCATCGGTCTCGTGCCTCACGTAATTCTGTGCGGCCTCTTGTATTAACCTCCTGCTCATAGCTTGCTTGAAGTTGTTTGCGAAGCTCTTCGATCTCTGCCCTCAGCCCGTCACGTTCAAAGAGTATCGACTCCACCAAATCAACTTTTCCACTCATTTCCCAATTCCCCTTTGTTTTGTCATCTTAGCTTTTTCCTTTCAGATCATATTCACTACAGTCTGAAGAGGTAGGTTGTAGCCACACCGATGATTGCGCCGAACGACAGGGAGACGAGTGCGACGATTCCGCACTTAACGCTTATGCTCACTGCCGGTTGCTCTGGTGATTCCTGGGTAGCGTAGTCCCTTGGTTGACTGCAGTGCGGCGTGTCGCCTTTGGAGCCTCTTGCCGACTCAACATCGAGTTGCTTACTCCTGACTTCCTTGAGCACCTCCCTGGTCTTCTCGAGCATTTCAAGGAAGTCCCTTGGTGGTTCATTAACATGGAAGGTGTTGGCATCCATGGTTTGGTGTTCAACGTCTTCTGTTTTTGGTTTCTTCATTTGCGGCCGGCCTTCTTTGTCCATTGGGTGAAAGTCACACACTCAGATACACATGCAACCCTGAATTTGCAGTCATCGCACGGGCAGTTCTTCGTTACCTCGTAGATCCTGCCGTCCTGCCTTGTTCGGTTGTACACGCCTGATGGTTTGAACTTCTCAGTCATCGACTCTCTCCGCGGATCTCTGGTCTCAGAAACTGTTCGGCTTGGCAACCGATCGCACAAGCGCCATGAATCCCTTCTGAAGGTCGTTCTTGCCGATCGCAACCCATCGCCCATCGGTCGTCATATCGCGCTCAAGGTTTATGATGAGGTTGCCGACCTTGTTCGCAATATCCTTGATTGCGTTCATGCAATCGATCTCGTTTTCGTTCAGTTCTCTGTACCCATCAATCTTTCTGTGTTGATTGTCCATCGTCGTCTCCTTTGTGTCGTTTCACTGTGAGTCCAATAGATACTGCGTAACGCTCGAGAACATCCCACTTGTTGAACACTTGATCTTCAAAGTGAGTGTAGAGGTTGCCGATGAGCCTCCCATTTCCTTTTGGATCTATTTCTTTCCAATACCAGAGTCTGGTGTCTTCATCTTTTGCGAGCCGGGTGAAGAACTGATTCGACAGTTTTGCGTTCGTCATTCGCAATTCCTTCGTGGTCATTGCCATGACACGATGGTACTTTTCTTCGCCGCGGTAGAGTTGGCATTCGCGCACTACGCAGAACCAGATGAATTTTGAAATGAAGTGCTTTGCCTGTTTGCGCTTGCGTCTCACCCTGCCTATTTCGACACGCTCCTCGAAATCAGCATGCTCTGCGTCACGCTTGTATCCGCTAGCGAACCCTTTTGCGTGACTACTCATGGCGTCACCCACGTTGATATGGCGCCAAAGACGAGCCCAACAAGGTGGCCGGCAGCCATAAGCGCGATGATCGCGATGGTCCCTCCGATGACAACGGTCAGGATTGGTTTGCCCATACCTTTCCACGTCGGCTCATCCACCTTTCTCCTGTCTGCCCGGACCCTCACAGGCTATCCCTCGAGGCGTGAAGGCTGGTGATGAGGGCTCTGATTTGCTTGGTTGTCTTGCCAGAGATACGCGCTTTGATGATCTGCTCTACCTCAAAATCCGGCCAGCGCGATGTCTTTGGTCCGACCTTGATGGGCTTCGTGAATACTCCGTCCCTGATTTGTTCGTAGATCGATGTTCTCGAGAACCCAAAAATCCTTGAAACGTCAGCCAACTTGAGAAGTTTCATGCTTCAAACCCTTCCTTATTTCGCCAGACTCAATCTTAGCGCATTAGTCCGATACTGATCGCCAATGCGCTACATTGTATTTTTAAAGCGTAATTTGAAGTTCGATTGATCCTGGCTATCGCAAGATTCCAGGCATACCCACCGCCCTTTCCAGCATGGTCGGAAGACCGGTCGCTGTACTAGGTTGCCCCAATCCACATGGTTCCAATTGCCAGGGCGGACAGTGCGCGGTGTGGTCCCTCGTATGCCCTGGGCCTATAGCCTACTTTCATGGACAACACCGATAGGCGTCGGCTATTAACTTTTTAGCGAGGATTGGTATATACTGAGTGAGCGGCTCGCCAATAGGGGGTCCAGCCCTGTTGGCATCTAAAATCCCATGCCCTATGGGTCGAGTCAAGCCCCTTCCTTACCGGTTGGGGCTTTTTTCGTTATGATTCGAGAAACTTGTTCCCAGACCAAGACAAAAGTCTCAAGGAAAGAGGGTCTTTTGTCTTGGTTGTGACGCTAGGAGAGTTACTTTTCCGTTACTATTTAGTTACATAAACGCGCTGATAGCGCACCTGGAGGATGGTATGGCGACGAAGATAAGCAGGCGTTCTGGAACCCAAAGTGAATCCCGTCAGTTGCTGGGTGGCGGCGCCGCCGGCAAGGCTGCCGACAACGTCAAGTCTGCTGGTTCCAGACGGGGAACACAGCGCAGCTCGCAGATGGACGACATCATGTCTGGCCTGTCCCAGGGCCGGAAGAGGAAGTGAAACGGGTGATCCTTATCCGCGGCCGAACGCATGACGAGTGCATGAAGACTGCGGATAAATTACCCGATGCTGGGAAGAATACGGTTGCCGGAGTGTGTGAAATTGCCTACACAGTGGGCTCAGGGCCTCTCATCCTGCTTGTGGAGTTGAAAGATAGGTGATGTCGTAAAGTGGGACGGGTGGACGACGCTTGATCTTGATCCTTCTGAGGTTCTGTCTGAGTTGGCGAAGGAGGATGATATTGACCAAGCGATTATTGTTTGCATACGGTCTGATGGATCGACCACCTTGCACACGACGACCCATGACCGTGCGGTGATTGCCTTTGAGATGCAGCGAGAAATGAACAAGCTGTATGACGGCACGTACTGATGCTTTCCCGTGACGACCTTATTCGGAAACTTGAGGTTGACCGGGAGATTGCCCGACGCAATCAGATCAAGCTATTGCAGGATTCGTTGTCGGCTTTCGTTGAGTGGGCGTGGCATATTCTCGAGCCTGGGCGCGAGTTGAAGTGGAACTGGTCGGTGGAGTTGATTTGTCGGTTCCTGATGGCGTTTGCCTACAGGAAGTTTCATCGCGGCATTGTGAACATCCCCCCTCGAGGGATGAAATCAACCTTGGTGTCAGTGTGCTTCCCGGTGTGGGTCTGGATACAGGACAGGGAGCGGCTGGCGAAGACGGACCCTTGGGCGGCCAAGTTTGTTGGAAACTGGCACCAGTTCTTGTGCTTGGCGAACGATTCTCCGCTGGCGTTGCGCGATGCGGTCCAGGCGCGGAACCTGATGGAGCACCATGATTTCGTTGAGCTGTTCGGCGATCTTGTGAATGTGCCGCAGGGTCAGAACGAGAAGAGTTACTACCGCAACACGGCGAACGGACATCGTAACAGCCGCCCAATACAGGGATCCCTAACTGGTAAGGGTGGCGATACAATCTTAATAGACGACCCGCATGATGCTGAGAAGGCTATGTCTGATGCCGATCGGCTTAACGTCATTGACTCGTACACCGGCAAAGTGACGTCGCGCCTCAACGATCAAGCAAATGGTGGGATCCTCATTATCATGCAGCGCCTGCATGAGGCGGACTTGGCCGGCGTTGTCCGGGCGAAGGATGGCGACTGGTCGGAGCGGAACAAGATGGGGTGGGTAAGTCTCGTACTGCCGATGCAGTATGAGCTTGACGAGAAGAACAAGCCGCCGATCAACCCGGCAAAACGAATCGGTTTTCCCGACCCTCGCACAAAGAAGGGCGAGCTTCTGTGGCCTGAGCGGTTTCCTCTGGATGCCGTTCACCGGCTGAAGTCTGACCTTGAGCGCACCTCTGGTGTGTATGGGGCAACGGCTCAGCTCCAGCAGACTCCAGCGCCTTCTGAGGGCGGGATCCTACGCAAGAGCTGGTGGCGCCGCTGGCCTGATGACAAGTCGTTCCCGTTGTGTGAGCACGTGTTCCTTTCATGGGATACGGCCTACACGGAGAGAGACTTGAAGGAAGCATCGTTCTCGGCCCGCACAGCCTGGGGTGTGTTCTGGAATGAGCAAGATCAGGCGTACCAGTTGATTCTACTTCACTGCTGGGCTGAACAGCTTGCCTACCCCGATCTGCGGCAGAAGGCCCAGGACGATACGTTGGAGTTCCTGCCTGACGCGCATCTTATCGAGAAGAAGGCATCCGGCCAGTCGCTGATACAGGACTTGCGCCGCGCCGGCCGCGGCAGGAAGCGTGTTCGGCTACGCACCTATTCGCCTGACAGGGACAAGGTATCACGTGCTCATGCCGTTACCTCTCCGCTGTCTTCCGGTTTGGTCTGGGCACCCAACCGGCATTGGGCCGAAAAAGCGATAGACGCCTGCGGTGTGTTCCCCAACGGAGCGCCGCCCTCTGCCGACATCACCGACACGGTGACACAGGCAATCCTTTATCTCAAGCAGGGCTGGTGGATCGAGCATCCTGACGATGTCGATGAGAAGTCGCAGGTTGGCGGCGAAGACCCTAACTGGGATACTGAAGATGATGATGAATCACGGAGATCGTATGGCGGATTCTATGGCTGATGTGCTCCCTTTGAGCGAGACCCCCGACGAAGAGATTGCTCGTCTGAGCCTCATGGCTGACGAGTACGGGGATGAGATCCTGACGGACGAAGAGGCCGACATGCTGATGCCGGCGTCCGAGATGCAGAGCCCTGACGAGCATTATGCCAACTTGGCTGAGTTCGTTGACGAGGGTGTTCTCGTTGAGATTGCTCAGGACGTTGATGAGTGGTGCGATCGTGACGAGTCAGGTCGCAAGGAGTGGTACGACCGCGAGCGCCGCGGGATGGTATTGCTTGGCCTCATCACCGACGAGAGTGCGGTGAACAAGTTCAAGGGCGCAACGGAGGCCACTCACCCGCTGTTGGCTGAAGCCTGCTCCAACTTCCAGGCCAGGGCTATTGCCGAGGTATGGCCTGCCGGCGGCCCGGTGAAAACTGTTGTCATGGGTGTGAAGACGCCGGAAGTCGAGGCTCAGGCCACCCGGGTCAAAGACTTTATGAACTGGCAGTACACCCAGGTCAACGGCGGCTTTGACGAAGAGGATCGGATGCTGATGCGTCTCCCGATGTCGGGCTCGACGTTCAAGAAGCAGTATTTTGATCCACAGATGGCAATGGTTCGGTCTGATTACGTCGAGGCTGCAGACTTCTTGGTTCCCTACAAGGCGACATCGCTGAAGACAGCCACCCGCTACACGCACCGGATGCCGAACTTTTCTGGAAACGACATCAAGAAGCTGGTGCAGATGGGCTACTACCGGCAGCCCAAGCATTTTGCGGATCCGACTGGCGTTGGTCTGGAGAACACCAGTGTTCACGATGCGATCGACCGCATTGAGGGAAGCGAGGCCGTCGATTACGAGGAAAATGCCGGATACACCCTGCTCGAGTGTTACTGCTTCCTCGATCTCGAGGGGTTTGAGGATATGGGGCCTGACGGCCGCCCAACTGGGATTGCCCTGCCGTACATCGTCACGGTGGAGAAGGAGAACCAAGCGGTTCTGGCTATCCGCCGAGGCTGGAAGGAGGGAGATCAGCGCAAAGAGCGCCGGCTGAACGTCACCCATTACCGGTTTATGCCCGGGTTCGGCTTCTACGGCTACGGCTTTGTCCACATGATCGGCGGTCTTGCGGCAGCGGCGACCGGCGCCCTGCGTGCATACCTCGACGCTGCCGGCTTCGCCAACATGAAGGGCGGCTTCAAGTCGCGTGATGCCAAGCTGCAGTCGGACGAACCGCTTGGCATGGGTGAGTGGCGCGACACAGACATGACCGCCGAGGAATTGGCAAAGTGCTTCTATCCGATGGAGTACCGGGAGCCATCAAAGGGCCTGTTTGAGATGCTTGGCTATCTCGATCAGGTTGGCCGGCGCTTCACGTCAACAACGGAGAATCTGGTTGGCGATGCCAACAACAATGGTCCAGTCGGCACCACCCTGGCGCTTATCGAGCAGGGGCTAAAGGTTTTCTCCGCGATCCACAAGCGTATTCACGAGGCGCACGCGGAAGAATTCAAGATCATGGCGGATCTGTATTCGGAGTTCCTGCCGGCCGAGTACCCCTACATGGTGGAAGAGGCTGAGTCAGTCATCCTGAATACGGACTTTGACGCCCGGGTGGATGTTGTTCCTGTCTCTGACCCGAACGTGGTCACAAACACCCAGCGGATTGCCCAGGCACAGGGCGTTGTTGAGCTGGCATCCCGGGCGCCGGAAATCTACGACATGCGTGCCGTGCATCGCCGGATGCTGACCTCGATGCAGGTTGCCAAGGTGGATGAGCTGATCCCGTCGCCAGAAGAAGCCCAACCTGTCGATCCGATCACCGAGGGCCGGATGCTGTTTATGAACGAGGCAGTCAAGGCGTTCCCGGAACAGGATCACTTGGCCCATATCACGGCCCACGGCATGTGGTGGGAACAGATGGTGCCCGACGACCTGAAGGCCGATCTCGAGCCCTTCTACAAAGCGCACCAAGCGGAGCACATGGCGCACTGGTACACCATACAGATGCTGCGGCAGTTGGGCTTGACGCCTGAATCCCTGCAAGACCCGACCATGCAGAACTTTATTGCACAGCAGGCCGCCCAGGTGACGCAACTCATGGCACCACAGACCATCGGCCTTGAAGCAGCGGCCGTAGAGGGGGAGGGAGACAACGGTGCCGGCGAGCAACTGAAGATTGCATCCGACATCCAGATGAAGGATCGCGCCGCTCAGGCGGATATTGACCGCAAGGATGCCCTGGCGCTCTCGGACATTGAGCGCAAAGACGCGGAGGCTGAGGCCAAGATTGCCCGCGAAGCAGAAGCAGGGAAGCGCAAGGCAGAGCAGGAAGCTGCAATGACGGAAGCTGCGCTGGACAAGATAGAGCGCGGCAATGATTCGGAAACTTAAACACCAACACGATGCGCTGCTCGGGGCTATTGAAAAACAGCTCTGGGAACGCATCGACACCGAGACTGAAGCTCTTGCGAGCGGCCGAGCGGTCGATTTCGTGGACTACAAGCGCAGGGCGGAGCGGATTAAAACGCTCAATCAGGTGCTTGATGATTTGAGTGCTGTGGTCAAAACATACCTTGAAGAGGACGAGGATGATGATTAACACGGCACTTGCCGCAGAATCCCCCTTGGGTGAAGTGAACCCGAAGGACTACCCGATACCTGCCGGTTGGCGGGTACTTATCGAGCCAATCAAGATCGAGGAAAAGACCCAGGGTGGGATCGTGCTACCCGAACGGGCGAAAGAGGCGAAGGAGCACTTGCGGCACATTGGCAGGGTCGTGGCTATGGGGCCGCTCTGCTACAAGCACGTGAAGTTCCAAGACTGCGACCCATGGTGCAGCGTGGGAGACATGGTTGCCTACGGCGCCTACTCCGGGCAGCAGATGCAGGTACGAAACAGCGACGGTAACGATTACGTTGCACTGCGTCTCATCAATGATGACGAAGTCCTGGCGGTTATCCCGTCTCCGGACTCCGTGATGATCTACTGCTAAGGGGTACGAAATGGGCGAAGAACAGCATGAAGTTGAAGACGACCTGACCCCCGATGCCCGTGAGGCACTGGAGGCTGGGGTAATCGACCATGACGAGGACGATGACGAGTCCTATGGTAAGCGCGTTAACAAGCGCATCGCGAAGGAAGTCAGCAAGCGCAAGGCCCTGGCCGACCGGCTTGCCGAAACGGAAACGAACGCGCAGCGGATCGCTCGCGAGCTTAAGGAGGCAAAGGAACGGCTCAGCCAGTACGAGGAACGCGAGACCGAGGGGCTGGATACCCGCGCCAAGGATCTGCAGGCCCGCCGTGATGCGGCACTCGAGGCCGGCGAGATGGGTGAGTACAACAAGCTGAACGACGAACTGACGGATATCCGGATGGATATGCGCGATCGTCGCCGCCAACGTGCGGAAAAGCCTGTTGAGATCGAGAGGGATGAGCCGGCACCGCGGACGAATACCTCCGGACTGTCCAAGGCAGCGGCCGCCTGGGTGGAGGAAAACGAGGACTGGCTTGGTGAAGACCAAGAGAAGGCGGCAAACGCGGCCAAGATCGAGCGCCAGCTTATCGGCGAGGGGTACAAGGTAACTGACCCTGACCTCTACGAAGAGTTGGATCGCCGCCTCGGCGGATACGACAAGGAGGTTGAGATTGATGATCCTGACGATGAGGTTGAAAAACCAAGGCGTGGAGCAACTCCCGGTGTGTCCCGTGAATCGGGTAGCCGCCGGCCGGCTTCGCGCCAAGGTGCCCTCACTCGTACTGACCTTCAGAAGATGAAGAACGCTGGGCTCGACCCAAACAGTCCTTCAGACCGAAAAGGTTGGATCGATCGCAACAAACCGCTCTAAGGAGACTATAATGGTCGCAAGAAGCACTGGTAATACGAAGGATGATTCTGTAACGTCAGAGAATGGACTTGGCAGCCTGATCGATGATGCCTTCCAGGGGAAAGAGGCCTACGGCGAAAAGCCCCCCGAAGACAATCGCACCTCTCGCGCAATGGAATCGCGTGAAGGGGATGAGATCCACGAATCCTATCAGGATCAGTGGACTCAATCGGGACTCCTAGATACGAAAAACATCCCACCACGACCGGGGTTCGTCCAGAGATGGGTACGAACCAAGCTCGGCGGCATGGATGATCCCAAAAACGTGATGCAAAAGATGAACCAAGGGTATCGTCCTCGCAACGCGAACACAGTGCCAAAGGGATCGTTTGCCCCTACCGTGAACACTCGCCAATTCGGCGACATCATCGGAATGGACGGCATCGTCCTCATGGAACGGCCAGAGAAACTGCATAAGTCGCACGCTGCGCACAACGCTGCAATGGCGAATCGTCAGATGGAGGCTGTGAACGGCATTCTTGCTCAAGCACAGGAGCCCGGGAAAGGTTTCGGCCCTGTGAATAAGACGCACAGTTCTAGCGTAGACACCGGTCATCGGCCGGCACCTGTCTCCGACGACGACTGAAAAGAACCCAATCACAATCTTTTAGACGAGGACTAGACTTATGTCTAACAACAACGCTCCCTATGGGTTGCGTCCGTCCCGGAAACTCGGAGGCGGCGCTGTCGCCAACGGGGCTTACAGTATCGCCGATGGCTACGCAAACGCCATCTATTCCGGCGATGTCGTAATGATGACCGGGACCGGCAATAACATCGAGATCGCGCCTGCTGGTACGGTCAACGCAATCGGCGTGTTCGCCGGCTGCAATTTCATCGATGGGGAAGGCCGCGTAACCTTCAAGCCTTACTGGCCTGCTGCGCAGGCGCTCGAGGCAAACACTGTCTGTGAGGCTCTGGTCTACGATGACCCGAACATCATCTTCCGTGCCCAGGCAGACACCGTGGCAGCAGCAGATGTTGGTGCCTTGTGCGACTGGGTGGCAGGTACTGGTAATACCAAAACCGGCCGTTCTGGTGCTCAGGCGCAAGCCTCGGCAACCGCTACCACTGGCAAAAGCCTTCGGATCTACGGTCTGTTGCGCGAAGTCGGTAATGAATACGGCGCCTACGCTGAAGTCGAGGTCATGTTCGCTGAACATGCTCTGACCGGTGTTGTCTCCGGCGTGGGAGGTGACTAATCATGGGCGTTATGAATCGCAATACGTTCGCGAAAGACCTTGAAGAAGGTCTGAATACTCATTTCGGTATGGCCTATCGTGCCCGTCCGGATGAGTGGACGTCGATCTACGACACGGAACGCTCTGACAAGGCGTTTGAAGAAGATGTGCTGGAAACCGGTTTCGGTGCTGCCCAGGTCAAGCCTGAAGGCTCCGCGGTCGGCTTTGATGAAGGCATGCAGGGGTGGACTGCTCGCTATATCCACGAGACCATCGCACTCGCTTTCGCTATCACTGAGGAAGCAGTCGAGGACAACCTGTATCAGCGTCTCGGCCCGAAATACTCCAAGGCTCTGGCTCGTGCCATGAAGCACACCAAGGAGATCAAGGGTGCCGCGATCCTGAATGCGGCCTTCTCGGCAACCGCCCCTGGCGGCGACGGCGTCAGCTTGCTGAATACTGCCCACCCGCTGCTGAACGGCGGCACGATGTCAAACCGCCTGTCAACCCCTGCCGACCTGTCGGAACAGGCGATCGAGGATCTTCTGATCCAGATTCGCAAGACCACCGATGACCGTCAGGTGCCGATCAGCCTCATGGCTGAGAAGCTGGTTGTCCCACCGGAGCTTGAGTACGACTCGATCCGACTGACCCGTAGCACCATGCGTGTCGGCACCGCCGATAACGACATCAGTGCGATCGTGTCCAAGGGCGTGTTCTCTCGTGATCCGACCACCATTACCCGCCTCACCGACCCGGATGCTTGGTTCATTCTGACCGACTGCCCGGACGGCCTGAAGCACATGACCCGCGTTGCAATGAAGCGCGGAATGCAGGGTGATTTTGATACCGGCAACCTGCGGTACAAGGCCCGCGAGCGTTATTCGTTCGGCTGGACTGACCCGCGGGGCATCTTCGGTTCCGAAGGCGCCGCGTAATCGGTAGTCCCCTGATAAGGGGGTTTTTGGCCCGCCCCCAGTTCCTCCGGGGCGGGCTTTTTTGAACTTGCCGAAAGGCTGATCTAGGAGATTTGTTCACATGACCACGAAACACACAATTTCACGCGCATCCCAGATTTTTGCGGGTGCGTATCACCCCGGCGCCTTCAATATGAATGGCCGATCCGGAGCCCCCATCGGCAATCTGGTGCAGCTTTCCCTTGGAACCCCGACTGTCGGCGCAACCACGACCTTGCGTGCCGCTGCTGCTCATGCGGCAGCAGGCGCCCTGGCCCTTGGCGCAACCGACCTTGACGTTGCTCGTGCCATCTCGATTACCTCGAGCGGCGCTGATACTGCTGTCGTTTTCACGGTCACTGGTTACGACATTGGCGGTCAACTTATGGTTGAAACCATCACTGGTGTCAACGCTGGAACTGTTGCCGGCAAGAAGGCATTCAAGAGCATCCTGTCTATCGTCTCCAGCGCCGCGTGTGCCGGCAATATTTCTGTAGGTGACACCGATGCCCTGGGCCTGCCTTATCCGGCCGTCACAGCGGCTGACATCCTGTTCCAGTTCGCCGACAACACCGAAGAGCTTTCCTCGAGCACCCTGGTCAAGGCATCTACTGCAACGGCAACGGCAACCACCGGAGATGTCCGCGGGACCATCAACCCTGATACCACACTTGATGGCTCCGTCGAGATCGTGGTCTGGATGAAGGCTGACGGCTCGAGCCCTGAAGCTCTCGGCGGCGTTGCGCAGTACGCGGGCTGATAGCGTCTCATGGACGTTGAAGCCCTACTGAACACCGTTCGTGGGGATTTTCTCGACGACGAAGAGACCCCGTACCGTTGGGGTGCCTCAAAACTCCTGCGCTGGCTGAATCGGGCGCAGGAAGAGGCGTGCCTGCGGCAGCGGCTTCTTGTTGACGAGACGACTGCAGAGATCACCGAGATCCCCTTGGTGGTCAACACAGCATCGTATGCCCTCGATCCACGGGTGGTTCTCGTGGATCGGGTGGTTTACAACCAGCAGACCATACCCAAGGCAACCAAGCATCAGCTTGACCGTCTCATGCCGGCATGGCGCGAGATGGAGCCCGGGTCGCCGCTGTTCTACCTGCAGAACGACCTCACGATTCGGCTCATTCCCACCCCGAGCCAAGCAGAGGACGGCAATACCCTGACCATCAGGGCCTCACGCCTGCCTCTCGTTCCCCTTGTCGATAACACCGACGTCCCTGAGATCCCGGTCGCGCACCATGAAAACCTCTGCTACTACGTGGCAGCCAGAGCCTTCATGCTGCCTGACGAAGACACCAAGGACACGGGGCTGGCAAAGACCTACATGGCCCAGTACGACGCTGCCTTCGGCCCTGCCTTGTCGGCAGATGTCCTGGCTCACAAGCGGAGAGAGACCGGTGTCAGTTGGGTGGGTGAATCACATGCGTATCATGGTCGCAGATCCGGGATGAGTGTCCGGAATAGCTGGGACTACGACGAGGACTGAGCATGGCGACGAAGGTAAATCTGTTCCCCGACCAGGGCTCGGACTTCACCCACAAGTACCTGTACCGGGACAAGGCGACAAGATCCCCGATATCTCTTGCCGGGTACACGCTTGAGATGCAGGTTCGTCCGCACAAGCAGTCCTCTGAGCTGCTGGCTGATCTCGACAATGCAGAGAAGGGTGGAATTGTTCTCACGGATGATGCGAACGGCGAATTCACCATCACGCTTGAAGGTACCGATACGGCCACTTGGCGAAACGATGAGGCTGTTTACGACATCAAGGGAACAAACGGCGGAGTCCCGGAGCGCATTGCTGAGGGTGAAATCTATCTGAACAAATCGACAACGAGGTAGGCATGCCAGAGCATAGCGACATAGACTACAAGGAGGGTTATCACGGATATGAGGGAACTGAGCGCAGATTTCCTCATTGGTGGGATAAGTGGGTAAATCCAACGACAGTCCTTGCCATGATTGGCGGGATTGTCTGGGGAATACAGCTCAACATGGCTGTCGTTGACCATACCGCAGAGATTGGGAAGCTCAGCGCAATGCTCACGGCACAACAGAGTCTTTTGCAGCAACAGTCAAACTCCGTAGCCAGGATCTCCGTCATCCTCGATGCGCTCGAGCGCCGCGTAAGCGGAAACGAGGTCGCCATCAAGCAGGATGCGGTGGAAGTCGGCCGGATG
>Ga0180438_10002040_pt1 | contig 34127 bp, 27 predicted proteins | sample SS_ome_12_FD_132455 | JGI IMG/M metagenome (GOLD analysis project Ga0180438, IMG submission 132455) | Hypersaline lake sediment archaeal communities from the Salton Sea, California, USA - SS_3_D_2 metaG | ecosystem: Environmental > Aquatic > Non-marine Saline and Alkaline > Hypersaline >... | reverse complement strand
GCGTTCGGACCGGCCGTGATGCGGATCTTCGAGCCCCGCTCGTAGCCGTCGGTGGTGTAGCCCGAGAGCCGAGTGAACGACGTGCCGGTGCCGGTGACGTTCGGCGAGCCCGCGGTGAAGGCCAGCGTGCCGGCCTCGAGCTCGGTCTCGCTCTTCTTGACGACGATGGTGTACCAGGTCGCGTCGTCGGGGACCGTTACCTCGGTGGCGGGGAGGTCGCCGGCGCTCTCGAGGCGCAGGACGTCGCCGTCGGAGTCGACAGCAATGGCCAGATCGTCGAGAGCCCCGTCCTGGAGGAACTCGGGCTCGACCACCACCGAGAGCACACCGTCGGCATTGACGTCGTTGATGCTCCACGAGTAGTCGAGGTCGCCGCCTGGCGTGCGCGAGCAGATGAAGCCCGCCTCTTCCATGACCCCCTTAAGGATCTTGCGGCGCTCGACGTGGTTCTCCTCCTGGAGCCACTGCAGCTCGTCGATGCCGATCTTGAGCTCGTCCTTGTAGAGCAGTCCGTCGCTGTCGATCATGTGGGGCTCCTACGTCGTCGCGAGTACCTTGCGGATCGTACCGCCCGAGGCCACCGTCGTCGCCTGCGAGGGGACGTGGACGTGGGTGGAGTCGGGGATGGCCGAGACCGTGGTGTTGTAGATGGTGGTGTTCGTGGAGTCGTGGACGGTGACGTCGTCGCCGACCGAGAAGTGGGTGGAGTCGACTACCGGGTACTGATCCAGGCCTGCCGCGACAACGGCTGCACCGGTGGTGAGCGTCGCGAGGCAGACATAGTAGGTGAGCTCGACGGTGGAGTACGGCACCAGGTAGCGGGCCGCCAGGTCAGCGAGCTCCTGCGGCGTGAAGTTGAGACTCCCGGTCGGGAACTCGACGAACACGTTGAGGAACTCGGCGTTGGACTCGAGATAGATGGGGGTGACCTCGGGGTACGAGACCTCGAGGTACCAATCGCCGTACTCGGTCTCGGTGACGATGGCCGCGCTCTGACTGCAGGTCATCCGCCAGAACTCGAGGATGATGCCCCGGGTGGTGCCCCGGAGCTCCTGAACGCCGTGGTGCCTCCGGTTCCACTGATCGAGCTCGACGTTGCGCTCGCAGCCGCCGACGAAGACCAGGCGCTCCACGAGCGTCTGCAGGAACAGCTCGCGCCGGTTGTCGTCGTGGAGCACCAGCGCCGCCTCGGCGTCCTCGACGTCGACGACGCAGAGCGGGTTGAGATTCGCCGGGGCCTGGTTGTACCGCCAGGCGCCTACCCACGCCCCCTCATCGGCGGACGCGGCCAGACTGGAGTAGGCCACCCTGTCGACGACCTGCCCGTCGACGATGAGCCAGGCGTAGTACGGCTTGATCAGCAGGACCTCGACCGTGTGCGGCCCGTCCCCAGAGACGCGCCAGGGCATCCCCAGCACCACCGCCGCGACCGTGAAGCTGTGCTCGCAGAGGACCCATGCGACCCCGTCGTCGTATCCCAGATCGCCCATGTCCATGAGATAGGCCGCGACGCCCTTCTCACCATTCGCGACCGTGACGTGCGGACCCACCTTGCTGTCGCCAGCCACCGCGTCGAGGGTGTTCGAGCGCAGGGTGAACGTGGCCTTCGCGTACCAGGCCTTTCCGGCCGGGTCCGACACGGTGATCGGCGCTTCGATCGACGAGCCTGACGTGTTCGCCGAGCTGTCAATCCTGATGCGCTCGCGCACGATCGATAGCCCGGTCGGGCCGTTCTCCGTCCAGGCCGGGTCCTCTTCGTCCGCAGGGATCTTGCCGCTGGCGGTGTACCGGTCGATGTTCTGCGAGCCGCCCGTGATGGCTGCGAAGGCTTCCTCCATCGCGGAGAGGCTTGCCTCGAAGATGCCGACGACGGAGCGGAGGACCGCCCGGTAGGCCTCGTTCCAGTTGGCCTGGATCAACGCCGGCAGCGTGCGCTGGAATCGGCGGACGCGCCAGTTGCGCGGGATCTCGATGTTGAGACCGGCCTCGACGTTGCGCCAGTACGAGGTGCCGGAGTCGGCGCCCACGCCGTTCATGCCCCACAGGATGTAGGGGGTGCTCGTGGAGGCCTCGGCCAGTCCGTAGGGCAGAGCGCCCACCGCGGCCTCGTCGACGTAGACCACCCACCGGTAGCTGCCGTCCTTGACGAAGCGGATGTCGTGCTGTCCCAGGTAGTCGAACGAGCCGGACAGCTCGAGGATGAGCGCGCCAGTGGAGGGCACGACGAGCTCGAGCTTCGAGCCGATGGCCAGCGCCAGCGCCATCGAGCCGTCGTCGATGGTGATGCCCCACGGCCCCTCGCGCCCGCCCGCGGCGACGTAGCCGGCCGAGCCCCTGAAGGTGAGCTCGACGACGACGCGGTCGCGCTTGAGCGGGGAGGCCGCCGCAGGGAACAGGTACCGGCCCCAGTTGACCACGACGCCGGCCGCGACCAGCGTGAGCCACTCATCCGAGACCGTGACGGTGCCGGCTCCGGTTTTCGTCCACGGATCCGCAGACGCTTCCGGAGCGACGCCCTCGTCAGGGTGATACCAATACTGGGCCTCGGACGTCATGCTAGAACCCCTGGGCGAGATCGGCGTTGATGGTGTCCCCGCTGGTCAGGTCCTCGATGGAGAGCCGGGCGAGCGTGGGCAGGCTCTCGTCGCCGACGGAGACGTCGGACGCGGGTAAGAACGTGCTAGTCGTGAGGTTGGCGACGCCCGGCGTGTTGTTGACGATGCTCAGCAGGTCGGCCTCGTCGACGTCCTCCCCCCACTCCCACTTGCGGAAGTCGATGAAGTCGGCCAGGCGGCTCGCGACAGCTCGCCACACGTCCTCGAGGGTGTAGCCGTCCTCGAGCGTGATCTGGGCCTCGACCTCGACGCTGGTGAGCGTGACGTTCAACGCCGTCACCGTGAAGTAGGACCGGGCGCGGTCGCTGAACGCCGCCCCGATCTCGTCGAGTTGGGCAGTCGTGAACGTGCCGCCGTTGCGGTGCAGGACGTAGACCTCCATGCCCCCAGCGATGATCGTCGGGTTGCGGATCGCACGAAGGACGTCGGTGTGGACCAGCGCGGCCGTGGTCTCGACCCAGGTGAGGGTCTCCTGGTTCTGCACCGTTGGGTAGTGCGCCGTCCGGTACTTCAGATCGAAGTCGTACTCCTCGTCGGAGCCCCCCGTACCCCTCTCGGGGTTGTAGACGCCGCGGACGTCGGTGAGGGGGGTGGCGAAGTCCGACAGTACATCGCGCTCGACGTTGCCGCTCTCGCCCGCCTCCACAGCCTCACACCACACCTTGTCGGCCAGAGACAGCGCCGCGCCCTCCCCGGAGAGGACCGGGTTGGCGTCTCCGGTGACGACGGCCTCGAGCGTCTGGAACTGGACGCCGACCGTCGTGTCGATGAGCGTGTCGGCCGCGACGCTGTACCGACGCAGCACCTCGACGTCGTCGGTGGCAGGGGTGTAGGCTCCGGCGAGCGAGAGGCAGACGAGCTCGTCCCAGCCGTTGACCAGGCCGGTGCCAACGGAGACGGAGATCACGGTGAACGTCTCGGTCACCGACCCGGTGCTGTTCCGGATGCGAGCCGTCGCCGTCGCCGCGAAGTGCGTGGCGTCCTCGACCTCGAGGTAGTCGTTGGGGCCGACGGTCCGGATGCCGGCCACCTGGCTCGACCAGGGCTGGACCACGGCCAGGACCTTCGCCCGCTGCGCGCCCAGCTTCTCCACGCCGCGCTCGGCAGCGACCTCGGTGAGCACGTCTCCCGACGCGGCCATGAGCGTGTAGCGGCGCACCAGGGCGACGTACAGGCGGAAGGCCCACGACGCGAGGCCGCCGACCGCCTCGGCGAACGCGCGCATGACGCCCGACCGGCCGAACCAGGTGATCTCGTCGGTGTAGGTGGTGAAGCGCCTGATCCACTCGCTGACGAGCTGCTTGCGCGTCTTGACCTCGGGGGAGCTCATTCGGTGCCTCCAGTGCGGACGGCCGTGCCGTTGATGGCGGTGCAGGCGACGTCGAGATCATAGCCCGCGGAGACCTCGGCGACGGCGACGTTGTCGACGCTCTGGATGCGCCTGTCGGAGAGGAACAGACGACGCAGGCGCTCCTCGAGGTAGTCGCCACGCACGACCTCGAGCAGTGCGTTGGCGTCCTCCATGACCTGCTCGCCGAAGTCGCCCAGAAGAAGCTCGAGGCCCTGCGCGACGCAGGCGCCCTCGGTGACGAGGATCGGCTTGCCGTCCTCGTCGGGCGTGAGGCTCACGTCGAGGTCGACCCCGAGCGCGGACTTGCCGCGGTGCGAGCCGAAGGTCGGGAGCCCGTCGATCGGGGTGGGACCGGGAGACCGGACCGTCGGGATCTGGAGCTCCGTGCCAGGCACGAGCGCCTCGTCGGGAGTCAGGTTGTTCACCCGCAGGATCTCGTCGAAGTCGACCCCGTACTCGTCCACGAGGCTCTTCTCGGTGTCGAGCATGGTGACATAGTGGGGAACCGTGCCGGCGACGTTGGGCTTCCGCCTCGCCGAAGAGCCGGCCGAGGTGACGTATGCCTGGTAGGCCTCCGCTGACATCCCGAAGAGCTTGCCGGCGCTGATCTGCCACTGGGCTGCATCCGAGAGGTCGAGCAGCTCGTTCTGCTGGTCGTAGTACCACAGGCCGTCGATGACGCCCTCGTCGTGCTGCCCCGCCCAGTTGATCGCCCCGTCCTCGGCCGCGATGACCCCAGTAGCGCGTCGGGAGAGCACATCCTCGATGTCTTCGGCCGCGTCGGTGAGGCGCTCGCACTGGGCCATGAACGCCTCCATCCCGTCCCCCGGCGTCGCCGACGGGTTCGCCCCCATGAGCGCCGTGGCCGTCTCGAGCTGTGCCTGGACGGCCTCGAGGCTGTCGGAGAGCTCGGAGACGAACGGCCCGGGGATGGAGGTGAGTCCTTCCTCGAGCTCGTCGAGGGTGTACGTCTCGATGGTGTCGTTGAGGTCGTCCCAGACGGTGAAGGCGTGGAAGAGCGCGTCGATGATCTCCTCGCCGAGACCGCCGCCGACGACCGGCCCGACCTCCTGGACCTGCAGACTGTAGTGGATGAGCCCGACCGCGCCACCGCCTCGAGCTCGACGGCTCCAGGTGTACGACGGGATCTGGCATTCCATCTTGATCCCGTCCCAAAAGTTGTAGAAGTTGATGTAGAACAGGGCGTTGTCGGGCGTGAACCCCCGCAGCGCCTCGCGTACCAGCGGGCTCGCGTTGACCGCCTCGAGCGCCGCGTCGACGTCCTCCTGGTACAGCGCGTCGCCGAGCCTCACGACCTCGTGGTAGAACCGCTGCGCGCGGTACTCGCCGGAGCCGACCAGAGGCCCGAAGCCTCGCGCCTCGACGCCCCACACGCCCTGCAGGTTGCACGTCCGCAGGTTGCGACCGCCGACCGTCCGCACAGCTCCCCCGGCCGTCTTGTCGACCTTCGAGCGGGTCCGATCCTGCCAGTCGATCGACGACGGTGCGACGTGCAGTGGATGGACGGCGATGGTGACGGTGCGACGCTGCTGGGTGTTCGGGTCGGTGATCAGCATCCCGACTTCGAAGACGAGGACGTTGAGGTTGCCGCCCTGGTTGTTTCCAATCGCCATGGTGCCCTCTACTCCGTCCGTAGCAATTCTGACAGATACGGCGCGCCACCGGGGTTGTTCGGGTCCGTACCCGAAGTCTGCGTCGCGTAGAGCTTGGTGAGGAACGACGTGAAAGCCGGCCCGGGACTGAACGGGATAGCCGCCATGGCCGCCGCGACCTCCTCGAGCGCCTTGTACAGGTCGTAGAGGAACTCGCGCCCGAGGATGACCTGGTCGGTGCTCCCGTTGCTCACGAAGTCGACCCCGTCGGGCGAGAACAGCATCGAGAAGATGCGGACCGCGTTGTTGATGTTGTCGAGGTTCTCCGTCGCGGTGATCTCGAACCCGTGGGTGACCCGGTGCCGTTCATGGCCCTGGTCCGAGTGCGCGATCTCGATGTCCACCCGCCCGGCCGCGTCACCGTTGTCGTCGAGCGCCTGCACCCGCATCGCCCACCGGTTGCGGTTGTAGTTCTCGCTGCCGTGGTTGTAGGGCAGGAAGTCGCTTGAGCTGATGGACCGAACGCCACCGCGCACCAGGGGACGACTGACCGAGCCGTCGAGGAAGTCGATGATCACGCGGTCGCCGTCGACGATGATCTGGCCGCGGTCGTCCACGACTCGAGGCCTCGGCAGCTTCGAGACCCCCTCGGCGTCGAAGCCGAAGTCGCCCTGCAGGATCGAGACGTAGTCGAGGTTCCAGACCCGGCCATGCCGGTCCGTCAGCCGCACATCCGCCCCGTTCTGGACGAACCACCCGAAGGTGGTGTCGGTCTGGCTCAGCACATGACTCCGCACGCTCGGGTCCATCTCACGTCTCCGCAGTCATGGTGGGGTTGCCGGCGACGCTCTCGTCTTCGATGAGCTCACGGACGGCATTGATGACGCCGACGTTGTGACCGCGGCTGAGTGCCAGCGTGCAGACGTAGTGTTGGCCGATCGTCCAGCTCCACTTGACCGCGGTGCAGTAGAACCGCACGCCCTTCTGGTTGCCGGTCTTCGGCCACAGGTGGCGCAGGTACACGGGGTCGCCCGGTCGGTACCGATCCCGACCCTTCACCGTGATCGATCCGGCCTCGTAGAACGGCGCCAGGCGGTTCCAGTTGAGCAGGCGGTTCCGGGCGTTCCGGATCTCGACCGCGACCTCGCCGTCGTAGTCCAGGTCGCCGGCAGCCTTGCTCGCGATGTCCCCGCTCACCAGCGACAGCCTCGCGTTGTACTGCCGGATGCCGTAGTGATTCGCGTTGTAGAGGTCCACCGCGGGGTAGAACAGCCCGTCCTTGAGGCCGTCGGGGTTGCCGACGAGCTCGTGCTGGGCGGTCACGATGTAGTAGCTGGTGACGCTCGAGTCGCTGATCCCGATCTGCTCCTGGTACACCTCGCCCTCGGGGATCTCGTGCGCCTCGAGCCCGTCGATCAGCGTTCGGAGCTCGGGCCACGAGTTGCCCGTCGACTCCGACACCGGCAGCCAGTTCTGGGCGGGGTCGTCGAACGGCTTGGGCCGGACGACGAGCTGCAGGTCGGCCATCGGCGCGCCCGTCGGGTAGCTCTGCAGGCAGACCTCGTAGAAGTCCATGTCGAGCACGCTCTGGATGAAGCTCCAGACAGTGCCCCCCTGGAAGGCGCTGACGTTCTCCGACCACACCCGGCCGTCGTTCCAGGTCGTGATCGAGTACGCCGTGCCGATGTACTCGCCGGCCTTGCCGTCGCCACCGGTGACGTCGGCCATGAGCGGGATTCGCATGGATGCCGCGTTGTCGAGCACCCAGACGATGACGTCCTCGACCCCCTTGCCGATGAACGTAGGGACGGCGTCGCGCTTGCGCTCGGGCGGGAGGTCCTCGAGCGGCCCCCACAGGCCCGGGAGCGCCACGAGCAGCGGATGGTCCTCGCCGAGCACCGCCTGGACCTTGTTGAGGAAGGTCCGGAGCTCCGCGACGGCGAGGCTCGCGTTGACGATCGCGTCATTGGCCAGCACCTTCCCGAAGCAGGACCCGGTGATCGAGAGCCCCTGCATGGCCGTGTCGCCGAGCGTTGTGCGGGTGCGGCTGATGCTGTTGATCAGCCCGACCATGATCCCGCCGTCCTCCTCGAACCCGAGGGAGACGACGTTGTTGATGGCCAGGTCGCGGTACAGCTTCGTCAGGCGCCGGATGTCCGCGCTGGACTGCTTCGCCTCGGATTGCCGCGGCAACAGCGTCAACGACCACGAGCCCATCGGACTGTTGAGGTCCTTGGACGCCTCGAAGGCGATCACGTCCCTGGACAGGTCGACGCGCCCGGCCTGGCGGTCACCGAGCCACGCATAGACCTTGGGGACACCGCGCTCGTGGATCGTGCTCATAGCTTCGCCGCCCCGAACGCCCGAGTGACCCCTTCAGCCTCAGGGCTCTCGGCAAGGATCTTGGCGCCGGCGCGCAGGCCAGCCCCCGCCCTCGAGGCCGGATCGAAGATGGAGCCGGTGTAGGCCGACCACCGCTCAGCGGTTTCCGTGAGCCCGACGATGGCGCCGGTGAGCTCGGTGATCTTCTCGCCATCGGCGCCGAACAGGTTGCCCATCGTGCCGACGGTGTTCTTGATGGCCTCGGTCATGTCGATCATGACTTCCGCCATCGGCCGCCCCACCGCCATCCGGGCGTCCTCCATCTGGACCTCGCGCCAGGCGCCCATCGACACGCCACCGCGTTCACGGGCAAGTCCGTGGAAGCCCGTCGACTCGAAGGCCTTGCGCTGATCCGCGGTCATGCCGGAGAGGAACTCCTCTCGAGCCGCCGCGTCGGAGCCCTCGCCGGTGACGCGCTCGAAGTCAGCGAGCCCCCCCTCACTGCCCAGGCTGTCGACGATCGACTCGAGCTCGTGCGCCTTCAGCGAGCCGCCAGCGACCGACTCGAGCGCCCGGAACATGGCGCCCCTACCCATCCCGCGCTGCTGGAAGGATCGGAACAGGGTGGAGAGGTTGTTGGGATCGGTGATGCCCCGCTCGAGCCGCTTGCGCATCTCGATGTACCCGGGACCTCCAGAGGACCCGTAGCCCATCGCGCGCATCATGTAGGAGCGCATCGGGCCGCCCTGGGTCATGACTCCCTGCAGCCGTTGCGCGAACCCAACGCCGGCCTGGCCACGGCCGCGCTCATCGCCGAGCAGAAACTCGGGAGTCTGGGTGAGGCCGCCGAAGGCGGGACCGATGCGACCGCCCGCCTGCATCGACATCTGAGCGTAGCTGCCCACGGTCTGCATGTACTCGCCCATGCGGCCCTGGCCCATGCCCATCCGATCGGCGCGGCCGGCGAACATGGCCATCATGCCCGGGGTGACATTCGCCCCCATCCTCGAGAGCCCGCCCAGCGTCGACATCGCCAGAGACGGATCGATGCCCCGCTCGACGGCGAAGCCCGAGAGCTGCTGGAACATCCCCTCGCTGGGCGCGTTGACCTGACCGCCCAGCGTCGTCATGAGCTGCGCCGCCTGCGACCTTGTGAAGCCCAGAGAGCGCCCCCAGCTCGTCGTGTCCGCGTCGATCTCGCGGAACCTCATGCGGAGCTGCGTCATGACCTTGGAGAGCTGCATGTACGTCTGCGCGGACGACAGCAGGAACCCCACCGCGGAGCCACCGAGACCGATGCCCACCGCTCCCATCCCGACGCCCAAGGCTGTCGCCTTCGCGCCCGCCCACGCCCCGCCCCCGGCTCCCGCAGCTCCAGCGCCGCCAGCCGAGCTCGGCTCTGGCGACGACATCCCCGGCGCACCAGGCGCACCAGGCACCCCGCCGCCACCAGGACCCGCGCCGCCCCCCGGGCCAGCGCCACCAGGCGCGGGCATCGGGCGAGGCGAGACCGTCGGCCCGATCCCAGGGGGCACCGGAGGTGGACCAGCCCCAGGAACTACTGGGCTTGGAGAGCGAGGGGTCGGGTCGTTGGGGACTGGCACTAGCGCCGGCGACGTCCTCCGGCTCGACTGGTTGACCGCGTCGATCTCCTGCCGCACCTCGCGCAGTGCGCGACTGTACGCCCGCAGATCCTCGAGCTGCGCGTGGGTGCGGATGCGAACGCTCGACTCGCTCATGACTTCGCCCTCGGCGTGGTCCGGAACCGGATCTTGTTGGGTCTCACGGGCTCGGGGGGCGCCTCGCCGATGTTGACGCCGACGGCGCGCAGCTTCGCCTGGACGTCCTGGTCTCCGAGGAACTCCTCGGCCGACGCCTTGCTGCGAGCCTGGGCCTCTTCATCCTGCGCCCAGTCCTCGACCTCGGCCTTGGCGTTCGGCTCCGCGTCCATCGCGACGTACCGACGCACCAGCAGGTCCTCGAGGATCTCGTCGGCCTCGACGTCAAGGTACCGCGGATCGTTCGGCGGCAGGTTGTACGACAGGCGCCAGGCCGTCTCGTACTGCTGCGCTGCCCTCCATGCGCTCCGAAGCCGGGGGTGATGCCCCGGCCCCGGTCTCGTCAGACGCCTGCTACCGAGCGCGTGGAGGAGAGCCCTTTTCCCCGGTCGTGCTCCACCTTCGCATTGACGTAGGCCTGCCACACGGCGAAGAAGACGCTCTCGTCGATCTCGAGCTCGACCAGGTCCTCCCACTCGCCCTTCGGCCCGACGTACAGGACGCGCCACGTCGCCATGAACCCCAGGCGGTCGCGCATGTCGCACAGGACCCGCCAGCCGTCCTTCAAGTCGCCCTCGTAGTCCTTGAACCGCGTGTCGATGAGCTCGGCAAACCCCGCGGCCTCCTTGTCGTCCGTGGCCTCGGGCGGGCCATCGGGCCAGAGCTCGGCCTGGATGTGGGAGACGATCACAGCCTCGGCGTTCTTGATGCCTTGGGTGAGGTCCATGAACGCCTCGAAGCCCCCAGCGACGTCGTGTACTGCCACGTCGATGTGGTGCCTCTCCCTCATGGTCGGCGAGCGCAGTAGGGTGAACTCGATCGCCTGCGAGCGATCCTTCGTCCAGTCCCCGTCTGCGGTCAGCCACTCCGGCTCCTTGGGATTGCTCGCTGGCCGCTGGACGGCGAACGGCTTGATGGTGGTGCGCTTCAACGTGTCCTCCTGGTGAGACCTATCGGGTTGATCCTACGGGGATCAGGTGCCGGCGAGCTCCGACCACTCCTCGCCGTTGTAGCGCCGTTCGGCGGTATAGGCGAGGTCGATGGTCATGACGCCGCGGGCTCCCTGCTGCGTGCCGATGCGCGACAGCTTGGCGCCCGTGACGACCTCGATGACGGTGCCCGCATGGGGCCAGTTCTCGCCGACCCGGCGCATGATGGTGTACCGCTTGCCGAGGAAGTCCTGGCGCGTGGGCAGGCGGTCCATCCACTGCGGGGAGAAGAACGCGGGGAGGTTGCCGGTGATGGTGTGCCGGCCGTCGACGATCTCGTCGACCCCGTCTTCGCCACACTCCTCGATCGGCAGCGTCTCGTAGTCCTCGTTGACGTTGTGCCCGGTGAGACGCCCGATGATGACCTCGGACGGATCGTTGGCGTTCAGAAGCAGGATCTCGATCGAGGCGCCGCTGATCTTGCTGGTGTAGGCGTCGGATGCCTTATAGTCGGCGTAGCTCATGGATCACTCTCCGACGAGAATCTGGGTGTTCGTGGTGATGAAGTCGAGGGTGGTCGGGAACTGGACCTGGTGCGTCACGTCGTAGCCCGCGCCGCTGTCCTGCAGCGCGATCTCGCTGATGGTGTAGGAGCCCTTCACGACGTAATTCTTGCGCTCCAGCGTCTTCTCGACGCGGTTGCGGAGCACCGCCGCGATGGAGTCGGCAGAGACCGCGTCGGCGCCGACCTGGGTGCCGTCGAGGTCCTCCTTCGTGACCCGGTCGAAGAAGTCGGCGAGGTCGCGCTGCATGACCAGCGGGGTGTCGTTGGTCACGGTGTTCCAGCTCGAGCCGTTGTTCTGCAGGGTCGACAGGCCCTCGCTCACGACGTAGCGCGGGTTGCCGGCAACGCGGAGGCGCTGGGTGACGACGCCGGAGCGGGTGAGCAGGGTGAGCTCTCCCGAGCTGCGCTCGTCCCAGATCTTCTCGAGGTTCGAGTAGAGGAGCTCGTCGTTGGTCAGGTTGTGGTTGAGGCCGCCACCGATGCGCCGGCCGAAGACCGCGGGGGCCGTCGACAGGTAGGAGGCCTGGAAGTCCATGCCCCCCGCGCAGAGCATCATGTCCTGCGAGTTGAGGGTCTGGGCGCGGTAGCGGCTGTTGGTGTCGACGTTGCCGGTGACGTCGGTGTCGCCCCAGTCGCAGCCGACGGTGAACGACACCGGCCAGCCCTCGGCGCGCTTCGTGGCCGCCCAGTCTCGCCAGCTCGCGTGGATCGTCGAGCTCCCATCGACGACGAGGAACGCCTGCGGCACCACGCCGTAGGTGAGCAGGAAGTTGTCCCACTCGGAGGCGTCCAGGTCGCTGATGAGGTCGTCGTGCTCGGTGACGGTACCGGCCGGGCTCGTGCCGTCAGTGGGCGCGTTCCAGGCCGCGATCTCCTTCATCGGCTTGATCGCCTGCGCGATGAGCACCACGTCGGAGAAGGTCGCCTCCTTCTTGGCGCCGACGTACTTCGACGTGTCGTTCAGGAAGTCGTAGAACTCCTGGCCGGTGGTGATCGTGCCCGACTCCTCGACGTTGACCGTGTCGTACTCGACGAGCATGGCGTACTGCGCGGTGGCGAAGATCGCGCCGACGGCCGCGGTGGCCTCGATCCAGTAGACGATCTGGCCGTTGGAGTCGTACTCCTCACCCTTGTCGGCCACCACGAACGCCTGGTTGGCCTGGGTGTTGTCACCGAGCTCGTAGCTCTGGCCGATGGCCGCCCAGGAGTTGTCCTGGACGTAGATGCGCTTGTCGGTCGCCGCGGCGTTCGACGTCAGCAGGGTGTGCCGCTTGACCGGCGTGATCGTGATCGACGACGGCGTCACCGTGACGGTGACCTTGTGGTGGCCGCCGACGGCCCCGAACGTCTTGGAGAAGAGCGTGAGCTCGTCGACCGGGCCGGTGCTGGTGGCGACGATGCTGGCGCGGGTCATCGCGTTGATGGCGCAGCAGTAGGCGAAGGGCAGGCCGTGCCGCTTCGCGATGCGGAAGGCCTTGGCGATCTCGGAGCCCTTGCCGTAGTAGGCCTCGACCGCCGCCGTGGTCTTGCACAGCCGGAACGGGCTGAAGGCGTCCTCGTTGGCGTACTTGAGATCCTGGGCGTTGTAGGGGTGGCCCATGTTGGCGTCGCCGATGACGACGGGGATGTGGAACTCGGGCGTCGCGCCGGGCAGGTCGCTGATGACCTCCTGGTTCTGGTAGACGCCGGGGATGTAGACGGTGGTGCCGTCGGGGGCGATGACGCTCGGCATGGTTGATCCTCGTCAGTGGTAGTCTAGGTGGTGGTAGAAGCCTGCTTCTTGGAGGACTTGTGGCCCTTCTTCTTGAGCTCGGGGATGGAGGCCTCGCCGTGCTGGCGGACGGCCATCCAGTCGAACCGGGTGAAGCCACGGAGCCGCTCGATGAGCTTCGGCCAGGTCTTCTTCGGCAGGTTGAGCTCGTGCCCGAGGTAGCCCTCGAGCCGCCAGACGAGGCGCCTGTTGGTCCGCTCGGCGCGAGCGTCACGCGGGTTTGAGGGGTTCTGGCGGTCGCTGATGTAGGTCTCGAACTTCATCCTGTTCCTCGCTCGTTAGCTGCTGCCCTTCACCGAGGTCACGGTCGTCCTCGTTGGGACCGGGCCGGTGCGTCGAGTCTGACGCAGCGTTCCAGTCATCGTACACCGAAGGATCGGAACGTAGCCGATCCTCGGCCACCGTTCACCGGGCTGGAAGCCACCCTCGGTGAAGCTGATGTCGTGGACGCCAGCCGCGAACAGTCGGCCCTTGTGACGCAGGACCAGGTGCTTCGCGATGGCGGACACGATGATCGACTGCTCCGACGACACCGCCCACGTCCCGAGCTGGACGATGCTGGTCCAGCCGGTCCCGAGGTGGGTGTGCCGGATCACGCGCGATGCCGTCGGGTCCGTCGCGCTCGGTGTCCCCCGCTGCTCGTACTCGACCCCCAGGATGTCGCCGGCCGTAGCCTGCGCCTGGTCCTCGCTCCCGTTCTCGAGCACGAGGCTCCAGTAGGGATACACCGCGTCGTCGCCGGGGTAGCTGATGCCGACGTGCAGTGCCCTCCGGCTGTCGCGCTCGGTCATCTTGAGCACCTGGGCCTTCACGTCCTTCGCCCAGAGCTCCTGCGAACCTTGCAGGAGGTCGTCCAGTCGCTCGAACAGTTCGGTCTGCTCCTCCTCATCGCCGGCGAGCTCGAAGAGCCCCTCGAGGAGCATCTGCCGCATGAGCAACTCGGGCACAAACGCCATCCCGAAGCCCAGGTCGCGGATCGGCCTCGTCACAGCGCACCTCCCAGCACTTCATTGACGCCCTGCACAAGCGCCTCTTGGACACCCCGGTTGTTGCCGAGGATGGACGCCACGCGCTGCGCGATGAAGAGGCCGGGCCTTGCCGGGATGTTCCACCCAGGGCTGTCGGGGGTGAGCGTGCGGATGGTGAAATACTCCGTCTGGCCTGCGGTGTTCGCCCTGATCATGCCCGCATAGCGGGAGCTCTTCCACTCCGGGTTGACCAGGTCGCCGTGCTTGTCCCGGCCGACCCGCTGCTCGCCACGGCGCTCTTCGTACCACTCGCCGGTCTTGGACCGCTTGTAGCCGGTGTGTCCGGCCACACGCTTCAGTCGCCGCTGGCCCTTCTCCCAGTTGTACCGATCGGCTGCGACGAACTGCCCCCTCTTGTTGTAGATCGGCCCCACGCGGTCGGCCTTCGTGAAGACGAGCGCCTTGGCCTGGTCGTAGATCTCGGCCGGCATCATCGCCTTCCTGGACGCCGGCAGATACCCCGCCTGGGTCCGCACCGTCTCCGAGGCGTAGGCCCGGTGCTTGAACGGGATGTGGAGGTACTTGTTGCCCTTCTTCCCCGTCTTGATGCTGCCGTCGGTGCGCCCCCAGTCGATCTTCCGCGGGAGCGAGAAGGCCGCGTGCCCCTCTTCGATGATCGAGGCCTGCGGATCGGTGTTGACGATCTCGACCACCATCTCGAACTGCGCGCCCGTGCTCGTCGGCGCCTTCACGACTCGGATGTTGCCCTCCGACTCGATGCCGCGAAGGTAGTTGCCCTCGGTCCGGAGGTGGAACTGATTGACCGCCACGTCCATCCAGATCGCCTTCGCAGTCTCGGCCGCCAGCATGGTTCCCCGCTGCATCGCCCGCTGGAACAGCTCCATGGGAGGGTCCTGCAGGGCCTCGGGGTTCTCGAGCTCGATGGTGAGCTCCAGTGGCGGTAGCGGCACCTGGATCAACGGAAGTCCTCCAGCGCCCACTTGTCGAGCCGCTCGACGTCGGTGCGCCACGGGATACGCTGGCCGCCCTCCATGCGCAGGACAGGCTCGCCCCGCAACACGATGTAGGCCGCGGGGGCCTCGTAGGACACCGTGAACGACTGCCCGGGAAGGGGAGCCATCGCGTCGTCCAGCCACACGATCTCGCCACCTGGTGCGAGCCGGTAGTGGACACCCTGATGCGCCTCGACCAGCTTCTCGTCCTTCGTGCCGTAGCCCTGGATGTAGTGGACCCAGACGATCACGGCGTCGTCGTACAGGAGCCGATCGCGCTGCTTCACCACCGCGGGCGGGAGTTGGTCGAAGACCGTGGCGTTCTCGCGGAGCTCGGAGCCGGTGAGCTGCTTCTGCTGCCGGTAGAGGATCTGGTCGACGAGGTGGATCTCGCACTCCGGCATGATGACGTCGCCACGGCGCGGTGTGTAGCCCATGGGGAACGTGCAGGACGCCTGGCCATCCACGACAGTCCCCCCAGCGTCGAAGCGCAGGTTGCCCCGCCTGCTCGTCAGGAGGACCACCGCGGGCTCGTAGCGCGCCTTTGGGTACGTCCACCCGACGCCCTTGCAGACCGAACACTCGGATCGGGCCATGCCCGACTCCGGCCGCTGGCACGGGCACATGACCCCGCGTCGGAACTCGGCACCGACCCCGTGGATCTCGATGATGGCGTTGATCTCCTCGGGGTTGATGTGGAACTCGGCGAAGTCGCCGATGTTCGCAGTGGCGCCGACTTCGTCTGCCATCTCACCACCCGAGCGGGAAGCATCGGAGGCCGCGCTTGGCTGCCCGCAGTTGCTTCCAGTTGATCCGCTTCGTGGCCTTCTCGTAGGCGTTCTCGAGCGCGCTGTTGATGCCGTAGATGGCCGAGGCCTGCAGACCGATGGACCGGCTCACGCCGTCGATGGACACCGACGTCGACGTCAGGCCCTTCGACTGCGCGAGGCCGCCCATCGACAGGAGCAGGATGCCGGCCACCGCGTAGACCCAGTGCGCGAGCACCGCCTCGATGTAGCCCTCCTTCCCGTCCTGCGACATCGGGCCGCGGGTGTAGTCCACCGCCCAGAACGAGGGCACCGGGGACGTGTGGAGGTTGATCGTCTCCCAGACCCCGTAGTTGCCCGACCCCATCGAGCCCGACGTGATGATCACGGCCTGCAGGTCGACGGGGAGGATGTGCAGCACACCCGGCTTCGGCCACTCGAGCTTCACCTGGTCGAGCGCGTCGCCCGTGAAATTCCAGATGAGCCGGTTGAAGTAGTAGGCCCGGATGCGCTCGATCGAGATCACGTTCGGCGGCAGGTCGATCCGGAACCACGACAGCGTCCCCGACCGGGTGTACGGGAGGCGCGGCACCTCGCGGTCGTAGTGCGTGCCCTTGACGAGCCCGGTGTCGACCGGGGTGCTCTTCACGACCTCGATCCCCATCGGCACGCCGAGCTTGATCTCGAGCTCGGACAGCGCGGCGCGGAGGTGCCACCGGATCGTCCCCTCGGGGATCTCGCTGACGATGCTCTCGAGCTGGGAGCACGAGCTCCCACCGAGCAGACGGGTGGCCAGCGAGGACCGCTCGTTGGAGCCGAGCAGGATGCCCGAGGCGTACCGCTCCTTCCAGAGCTTCGGGTCCAGGACCTCGCTCACGGGGATGGAGAGGCCCAGATTGCGGTATGAAGCCTGCGACACGCTTCCTCCAAGCACTGAAGGCGCCCGGCCTCAACCGGGACCGGACGCCCTCCAGGTGACCGGGTGGACTACTTGCGCTGGCAGTACAGGTGCGCCTGGCCGCCGACCAGGTTGCCACCGACGGAGGCCTGGCGAATGTAGACCTCGGTGCCATAGGCGATGTCTTCGCTTCCGTCTTCCGGCGCGACGCGCACGGCCGACGTGAGGGTCGCGTGGACAGACTCCGGCGCGTCCAGGAGGGAGGCGTCGGTGCTGGCGTCGTCCGAGTAGATGTCGACGGTGGAGGCCGAGCCGCCACTGGTCTCGCAGCAGACGTCGGCCGCCCAGATGGTGAACGGGAACGGCGCCTTCATGCGACCCGACTGCTTGGTCTCACCGGCCGCGGCCGTGGTGAGGACGTAGAGGTCGATCACGAAGAACGACGCCGGCGCGTAGTGCATCCTGTCGTGGTTCGCGTTGCCGAGCGCGTGGTCGTACCGCTTCAGCGTGTAGAGCTGCTCGTCGGTCGAGTAGCCGGTCGGGCGTACCGAGATATCGCCGATGACAAGGTTGTTGCTGACTTCAGCCATGATGTCTCCAGGTGTGGATCAGGCGGTGAACGGGGCGAGCAGGGCCTCGAGCTCCTCGACTCCCACGGAGGGGAGACGGGGATCGGCCTTGCGGGTGAGGTAGTAGTTGGCGCGCTGCCGGCTGGGCGGCTCGCCGTGGAGGTCGATGAGCTCGCGCAGAACCTCGCGGGCGCGCACGATCTCGTCGGGGGTGCCGTAGTTCTCGAGCACCTCCTCGTTGACGTAGCCGTCCGGATCTTCCTCGACCTGCTCGGCCGCGTCGGTGTCCTCGTCCAGCTCGTCGTCGGTGTCGTCGTCGTCGTCGTCGATGTCGACATCGTCGTCGGGATCGGGGTCGTCGTCGTACTCCTCGACCTCGTCCTCTTCCTCGGCCTTGGACGGCACCTTGGGCACGGTCCAGTCGAGGCCCGGGGCCTTCCAGCCCTTGAGCTCCCAGGGGTAGGTCTCGTCGCGCTGCTCATCCCAGCCGTCAGGCGGGACGCACAGAGCCATGTCGGCCAGGCAGAGGCCAGTGACGGGGCTGACGCCCCCGAGCGGTCCAGGGCGCCCCTTGGCGCCGGTGCCGGCCAGGTCGAGCTCGCCCCAGCCGTTGTGGCGGGCGATGTCGGCCACGGACACCTCGGCGAGTTGCTCGGCCTGCACGGACGCTTCCTGCGCCTGCGAGACCGGGACCGCCTTGATGGCGCCAGCGACTTCGACCACACGGTCGTCGTCGTCGTCGATGGGTTCGTACACGGTGCCGAACATGCGAGCGTGCCGGAGGACCTGGTCGGCGCTGTCCACCGGGACATCCGCGACCATCGCGGTGAGGCCAGTGTCGAGCCAGCACTGCAGGAACAGGAGATCAACCCCGCCCAGGTTGGTCACCATGCGGGGGCGAACTCGGCTCTTCAGGTTCAGGAGCTTCATGATGCGCTGTCGCCTCTGTCGTTGCCGCGGGGGACGTCACCCGAAGGCGACGCCCCCACTAGCGGGTGTGGCCTACGCGCGGCCGATGTTGCGGAAGACGATGTTCTGGCGGGCGTTCCGGACCTCCGGGGCGCACGCGGAGTACACCAGCGGACGGTCGACCTCGGCGAGAACCGACGCCAGCGCCATGATCCCCATCGACGGGCCGAGCTCGGCGACGGCGACGGTGTTGCGCGGGTTGTCGGGGGCCTTGAGGAAGGACGCGGAGCTCTCGACCGCGCGGTGGTACGAGTCCACCAGGCCGTCGTGCATCGACCGCTCCGACTTGGAGATCACGTTGAGGCCGAACGCGACCGAGGTGTTCGGCCGGTAGAGGTTGTCGTCGTAGGCCGTGACGGCCGCGCCGCCGCCGCTGTTGGCGACCTCGAAGATGAACCAGGCATCGCCCGGGTCGCTCGAGTCCGCGTCGGAGCCGCGGTAGACCTTGAAGGAGTCCGCCAGGGGGTTGCCCGGGGTCAGGGTCATGGTGACGCGCTGGCCCGCGGCGACGGCGGTGAAGTTGCCGACGACGGCGGGGAAGCGGGTGCCCAGGCCCTCGACCTCGTCGACGGTCTCGGTGACGACCCAGTACATGTTGCCCGCGCTGGCGGCGTCCCAGTTGGAGGTCGCGGCACCGACACCGGCCGAGCAGGACACGGTCGGGGTGGTGGTCGGCGCGCCGGCGCCCAGGTCGGTCGTGTACTGGCCGAAGGCGTGGAGCGGGGACAGGGTGTTGTCGGTCTCGAACCAGGTGACGCCGCCCTGGGTCTGCAGACCCGCGATGTTCTGGCCGACCATGTGCGCCTTCGCGCTGATCGGGAACGGGAGGCGCTGGGCGCTGTCGAGGTGCTCCTCGAGGTCGGCGCGGGCGAACGGGTCCATGATGAGCGAGGTGAAGCGCCCGAACAGGGTGATCGCGTTGGCGACCTTGTCGCGGATCGTGTCCGGAGTGAGCGGCTGCCCCTCCATGTCGATCTCGTGGGTGCCGTAGGGGCTGGTGTCGACCGTGCCGTCGGTGTTCTCCCGGATCTGCTGGCGGATGCCGGCGAAGCGCGTGGAGTTGGCGCCGTTCTTCGTGGTCGAGGTGTCCGAGAAGTAGAGGTTGCGGTTCTTCTTCCACAGGACGTTGCGGCGCAGGGCCACCCGCTCGATGGACTGGGCGCCGGTGGTGCCGAGCGCGCGCTGGGTCTTCTCGAGGGCCGCGAGCAGGAAGGTCGGGCCGATCTCGCCCATGAGCTTGATCGCGACGGTCACGCGCTCGGACGCGAAGTTGGTCTCGGGCGGGAGGGTCCGCTCACCGAAGAAGCCGGACTGGCGGCTCTCGCCGTGGCTGGTGATGCGGGTGAACTCGTGGGTGATGGAAGTTGCCGGGACGGAAGGCAACAATTTCAGCAATGTGAGTTCCCCGGGCTGGGACTCGTTCCACAATGTGTCGTGGCTCTCGAGCTCCAAGTCCTCAGGTACGATCGCGGTGATGTTGCCGGAGTGGACGGCCTTCTCCAGCGCCTCCAGCGCGACCTTGTGGCTCAGGTTCATCATGATGGGTTCCTTGATTGGTGGTTGCGGTGAGGTTCCTTGCTGGTGGCGCTAGGCCGAGATCTTGCCGACCTCAGCCTTGAGGCTCTTGTCCTCGGCCGCGTCGACGGAGAAGTCGCCGGTCTGCTTGTAGCGACGGATGTGCTCCTCGGAGAGGATCATCCCCTGCTTCGCCTTGAGGAGCTGGACGGCGGTGAGGGTGCCGGGCTTGCCGGGCTCGACGCCGTGGCGCTTGCGCGCGAGGGTCGGGTTCGGGGTGTCACCGACGGCGAGCTCCTCGGTGTTGAGGAGGTGGTTGTGGATGTCGACCACGCCCTTGGACATCGGGGACAGGATGCCGGCCAGGGCGCCGGTCAGGGCGTCCAGGCGCTTGTTGGTCGCCTTGACCATCTCGAGGAGGTCGGCGTTGGCGCCGGAGTTGGCCTTGGCGAGGCGCCGCATGGACGCGACGTCCTGCTGCATCGCGACCATGAACTCGGTGGCGTCGATGTAGTCGTCGCCGGAGGCGAGCTCCATGTCGTCGTAGCCGGGCTCCTCGTCGCCCTCGGGCTCGTCCTCGCCGGCCGTGCCGGCGTCGGTGTCGACGTCGCCCTTGTCGCCCTCGGGCTCGTTCTCGTCGTCGTTGTCGGGGGCGCCCTTGCTGGCCTTGACGAGATCGAGCAGGCCCGACATCCCGTCGGCCATGCCCTTCGCCAGCGTGTTCAGCGCGTTCTCGTCGCCCGACTCGATCTCACCGATCTCGGTGGCGATCTCCTCGAGGGTGGTGTCGGTGTCGCTCATCGTTCTCTCCGTAGAAGGAATCGTTTGATCCAGGTTCGTGCAGTGCTCTCACTGATGGAGTAGCGTTCCATGAGGATCGCCACGAGCCGGTCGAACTTCGCCTTCGGCGTGCTCGCAGGGGCTCCCTCCAAGTCCTCGGGCACGACGGCCCGGGTAGCAGCATTTTCCGTACTGACACCCTCCGATCCCTGCGCGACCGCAATGACCTTGGCCATGATCTGCAGGGGAGTGTCGAGCAGGGGGCCGGGCAACCCGAGCTGCATCGGCTCGAGGGTCGTGTCCGGATTCTGGGGCAGTTCGCAGACGGCCGCCTGGCGAACGCGGGCGAAGACGATCCGGGTGCCGCTGTCGTCCAGCGCCATGTCGCCCTCGGCCGAGAGCCCCAGCGGGCGGGGGGTGCCCTTGAGGAGCTGCGCGAGGTCCCAGAAGTAGTCGGACCGGTCGAGGTCGTGCGGCGTCGGGACGTAGTCCCCATACGCCGACCACGAGGCCGGGTCGTTGCGGTCGAAGAGGTGGCCCGCGGTCCAGAACCCGACCTTGCGGTGTGCCTTGGCGAGCTCGGTGGTGCCGTCGTGGAACTCGAGCACGCTGGGCAGGCCAACGAGGGCCAGGTGTCTCCCGGTGGCCTCGTCCTTGAGGTGGGTGTCGTTCCACCGGCCGCCCTTGAGGTACTCGCTCCAGTCGATGTGTCCGAGCTCGCGAGCGGCCTCGACGATGTGACCCTGCCGATCGACCGTGGGGACGATGCCCCCGCTCGGCCCGATCTTGCCGTAGGTCATGAGCCAGCCGCCCAGGGGCCGGCTCGGGACGTGGACGCTGGAGCCCACCGCCTTGTTCATCGCCCCGTAGGTGAGCGGGGTGATGGAACCGGAGAGTCGGAATCGGTGAATCGGTGGTGTCATGAACGCAGAAAGCCCGGCCTCTCCCGGGGTTATGGGAGAAGTCGGGCCGTGATGCTCTAGGGAAGCGAGACCGTCAGAGTTTCAGTATGCACCGACAATAGATCACGGATTCCCCGCATCGTCAACAAGTCCGCCCCTCCGGATGACCAGCCGACGACGTGGTAGACGACGCGCCGGAGGCTCCACCAACTCGAGAAACGGCACCGGGATCTGTGCGTCGCACCCGCTCCGAGGACACTTCGCGACCAGCCGTGGCTCGACAAGCGACTCGAGCTTCAAGATCGCGTTCCGTAGCACCCACTGGCCGCGCCGCCTGGTCCAGAGCTCCTCGCCACAGACGGGGCAGCGGAGGGTGAGGACCGCGGGATCAACGCCCATCGAGGCGCGCCTTCAGACGACCGACGACCGACTCGAGCCGGTTTCGCTCGACGAGGAGCGTCTTGTAGCGGCGGTGCCCGATGACGCCGCCGCCCTTCCCTTGCTTGAGGTGCTCGGCCATCTCGTCGATGACTGGCGTGATCGAGTCGAGCTGGGCCTGGGCACGCGCAAGCAGCTTCTCCCGGAAGACCTTGCACTCGCCTCGATGGGCCTCGAGCTTCCCGAGGTGCCCTACCAGCTCGCTCCGCTTGCTCATTTCGCCGCCAGGGGTAGCTCTTGGAGATCCTCGGCCTGGTGCTTCCGTTGTAACCTGCGCTGGTGCAGGGCCGCGATGCCGTGTTCGTCGAGCGCGCCCAGAGGCGTCTCGAAGACCGACGCGAGCCCCGACTTCCTGCGCAGGCGACGGCGCGCCCGGGTGTCGTAGTCGTGGTCGACGTGCCAGTCGTGGACGTCGACGTCGCCGCGCTGCTTCTGGCGGTACGCCCGGCCGGTGCGCTGGCTCCACGACTTCGGGGTCATGGGCACGTCGTAGTGGTGCAGGGCCTTCGCCCGCTGCAAATTGACGCCGGCCTCCATCGCGGCCGTGCCGACGAGCACGTCGTACTTTGGTTCGCCCTTCTCTGGTTGGAAGCCGAGCCGGACATCGTCGCGAGCGTCGTGGGACAGGCCGCCGTGGTAGGCCACAGCGCGGATGCCCTGGGCGCGAAGGTGCTCAACGATCATCGCGATCTCGCGCTTGCTGTCGGAGAAGACCACCGCGGGCTTGCCCTTCTTCACCTCTCCGGTCTTCACGTCCGTCCACTCGCCGTGCTCGAGGTCGTGCTTGATGACCTCGGTGAGCCGCTTGAGCTTCGTGTTGATCTCGGGGGGCGCCTGGTTGATGGCGCGGCGCAGCGCGTGATCCCGGGACATCGCCAGCGACGGCAGCAGGGACCGGGCGATCTCCCCGTGCTCGCTCTCGGGGCGCCCCTCGAACCGTCGGGGGGACAGGACGCGGATGCTGTCGACGTCGACCTGGCCGCGGCGCATCGCCTTCCTAGCCGCGTCGTAGGCGCTGCTCACCTCGTCGACGAGCTTCTGGTGTTCCGGCTCCAGCTTCAGGGGGCCGCTGCCGTTGACCTTCTTGCCGTTGACGATGCTGGGGTTCTCGCCGACCTTCCTCTCGACGCCCTGCGGGTCGATCTTCTCGCTGTAGGTGACGTGTTCGAGCTCCCGTCGGATCGCGTCGGGGTTGTGCCGGATGTCCTCGCCGAACGCCGCCATGAACTTCGCGCGGTCGCCGTACTTGTGAGGGTCGATCATCGCCGCCATCGAGTAGAGCTCGGCCTCGTCGTTCTTGTGGGGCGTGGCGGTACCCAGCAGCATGTGCGAACTGTTCTCGGGGTGGGTCGCCATCTCGGTGACCATCGCCAGGCCCGACCGGTCCTCGCCGCGGCTCGACCCCATGTGGGCCTCGTCGAAGTAGGTGAACCAGTTGCCCTTGATGCCGTTGGCCTGCATGGCCTCCTTCATCCACTTCGCGGCCGTGTGCCGGTCGGCCGACTTCAGCGCCGTCAGCATCTCCTCGCGGCTCTTCCCGTGGTGCTCCTCCATGAGCTTCAAGACCGTGTCGCGGTACGCCTGGTGCGTCATGACGATCATGTGCTCGTCGGGGTTGCGAAGGGCCGCCACGCGCTCTTCGTGGCTACCCCGGGCGATGTTCCACTTGTAGGCCCCGGGCTTCGTGAACCGGGCCATCTCACCGCCGAACTGATCCTGGACCGCCACGGGCACCAGGTAGAGCCCGCGGTCGACCTTCCCCTTGCTGTGGAGGTGGGTGAACGCCGCGATGGAGATCAGCGACTTGCCGGACCCGGTGCCCAGCCATCCGCCCATGCGCCCGCCAGCGGCCTCGAAGGCCTTGACGACACGCTGCTGGACGACGCGCCCCCCATCCATCGCCAGGCCGGGGAAGAGCCCGATCGGCTTGCCGTGCTCGAGTTGCCGCCCCAGGCCGGGGATCATGTTCCGGAGCTGCGCCTCGACCCGCTTGCCCAGGGTCAGTCGCTCGCCGTGGATCGGCTCGGGGAGATCCGGCGCCGGCGTCTTCGGCTTCTCCGGCTCGGCCGGCTTCGTCTGGCCGGTCCAGTCCGCCGCCGTGCCCTGCTTCTGGACGCCGAACATGCTGCCCTGCAGGAGACTCGCCGCCTCGTCCTGCTCCATCTTCTCCTTGTGCTTCGCGACGAGTGACCCCTGCCCGCCCGTGCTCGCGAACTCGCCGGCGCCCTCCTCACCCTTCGCCTTGCGGGCTCGCAGGCCCTCCATCTCCTGCCGCCGCTGCTCTCGGAACGCCGCCTGCTCCTCTGGCGTGCCGACGGCCTTCGCGTAGATCTCCTGGTCGTGGATCGCCGCTGGCCCGGTGACAAGGCCCTCGCCGGCAATGCGGCCGTGGTGCTCGGCGAACTTCTCGGCGAACTTGCCCTTGAGCTCGTCCTGCATCGACTGGAGCGCGCCTTCGACGGACCCGTGCATGTCGACGTACTGCGACCAGGGGGTGTTCGCGGCCTTCATCCGGCGCTCGAACCGATCGATCCTGCGCTGGTGGAGCTCGGGGGCGAGATACTGCTCTATGGCCGTGAGGCCGGGCGCCTTGTCGGGGCCGTAGTGCTCGATCATCCGATCCCGGAGCGTGTGCTCCGTGCCGTGCGGGTACTCCTCGGCGAGCGCCTCGAGCTTGGCGACGTGGTCGTCGGTGAGCTTCGGGTATCGCACGCTCTTCGGACGGTGCCTCTCGAGCAACTCCATCGCCCGCTCGCCGCCCTGCTTCGGGTACTTCTGGGCCAGCTTGAGGTAGTTGTCTCGCCACTTCTGCCACTTCGGGTCGACGACTGGCCCCGACGCGAACGCATCGGCCTGACCCGCCCCGTGGATGTCGGGCTCGCTATCGTTCTTCTCGATGAAGCGGTCGTAGTCGCGCTGGAACGCCTCGTCGTAGGTCCGTGACTCGGCGATGCCCTGTCGGTCGTAGAAGTGATCCCGGATGGCCCGGCGCCCCTCGTAGCCGAGCTCGGCGAGCGGCGTGTGCGCGTGCTTCAGCGTCGGGTTGTCGGCGAGGGTGCGGAAGACCGCCTCCTGTACCTTCGGGCTCGACGTGTCGATGGACTGGGCATCCATGCCGGTGTTGCCCGTGCGCTCCATCCAGTCGTTGACGATGCCGTCGTAGTGGTCCTTGAAGTACGAGGCCTTGCGGGTCTTGCCCTCCTCGTCGCGGAGCGGGAACAGGGCGTGGACGCGCTGCAGGTAGTCCTCGCGGTCCGTCGCCTGGTCGACGTTGACCGGATCAGTCATGTCCCGTTGGATGACGCTGGCGGGCTCTCCGTCGGCCAGACGACGCGCAAGGTGGTCGCGGAGCTCCGCGTCCATGTCCTCGGCCTGGTGGTCGATGGGCTGCCAGAACCGCGGGCGCTCGGCCGTGTCGCCGTCGAAGTCGTTGGGGTCGCGCCGGATGATGCCCTCGGGCAGCCAGCCCTCTACGTCGTGCTCGCCCCGCTTGATCGCCGCCACGTCCTTCCGGGCATCGAGCACCTCCTGCGAGTCCCGCTGCATGAGCTTCTCCCAGCTCCGGCGCGGGATGTGGACGTTCTTCTTCTTGTAGTCGACGACGTAGTCCTCGGGCCGGAGCCCGATCGCGTGCATCCACTGCAGGGTGCCGTCCAGGCCACCGTCGCCGCCCTGGATCGTGAGCTTGTCGGGGAGCTCGCCGCGGTAGACCTGCGACATCGTCGCCGTGGCCTCGAGCTTGCCGATGGCGCTGCCGGCGATGCGCTGCACCTCCTCGAGATCCGACTCGTGGGCGTCCAGCATGGAGATCGCCCGCTCCATGCTCCCGACGTCCTCGATCGTGGCGTTGAGCTCGGGAATGAACTCCTCGGCCTTCGCCAGCGCATCCGCCGAGACCTTCTCGACGTTGTCGACGTGGAACTCCTCGAGGGTGCCCAGGACGTCGCCGGCGTCGTGGCCGTCGGCCTCCATCCCGTAGCGGTAGAGGATGGCCGCGTTCTTCGCGCCGAGAGCGTCGACGGTGGGCCGGTCGAGGTACCGCTGGCCGGCGATGCCGAGCCCCACGTCCGCCATCGCGTTGTAGTGCGCGTTGCCGACGGCCGCGAGGTAGTCCTGGTCCCGCTGGTTGGCGACGCCCAGCAGGCGCTCGGTGAGCTTCCTCTGGACCTGCTCCTGCAGCTTCAACTCTGCCGCCTGGTCGTGGTCGGACACCCGCAGGGTGAAGGCGCGACGCGAGCGATCGTACTCGCCCATCTCGATCGCCTGCTCCATCGCCCGGTACTCGCGTCGCAGTCGTCGCAGCTTCACGCCGTCGCTGACGACGTCGCGGATCTCCGCGGCCTCGGCATCCTGGACGGGCACCCGGTCGGTCGACAGCAGGCCCATCTTCTTCGCCTCGGCCACCGACTTCGCCGCGTTGGGCAGGATGTCGGCATAGTCGAGCTGCGCCCGTGCCGCGTCGATGCCCTTCTCGGCCTCGACATCCTCGAAGTGCTCAGCCCGGGCGCCGATGATCTCCGAGCGCCTGGCCTGCCGTGCCGCCTCGCGCTCGAGCGCCTCCTTGACGACCTCGTCGTCGGCGTCGTCGTCGAGCTTGGCGCGCTCCAGCGCCTCCCGGGCCGCGTCGTTGATCTCACCCGACTCGACCGCCTCGAGCATGTCCTGAGCCTTCTTGGCGTGCTCCAGGGAGCGCCTCTCGAGCTCCTCGGAAGCTCGCAGGCTGTCGCGGATGGCTTCCCCCTCCTCGTCGTCCTCGGTGCCACCGAGCTGCTGGAGACGCTCTTCGAGGTCGTCGATCTTCTCGATGTGCTCCTTGGCGGCCTCGACGACCTCCTCGGTGTCTCGCTTGCCGCCTGGCGACCGGGTGCGCCTGGCGCGTCGCTCGGCCGCCCTCTCCTCATCGTCAGCCGTGGCGAGCGCCTGGTACTCGCCGATGAGCTCACGGGAAGCCTCGAGATTGGGGTCCTCGTCGCCCAGAGAGAGAAGCGCCTGCCGCGCCTGCGCCTCGTCGGTGAGCTGCTCGGCCAGCCGGTCCACGGCCTTGCGCTCGGCCTTCTCGGCCTGCCCGAGCTGCTTCTTGTGGTGCAACCCCAAGGCTAGCTTGCGGGCCGCCTCGTCCATGTTCTGCAGCTTGTGCCGGTCGAGGTCCTCGTCGACGTCGCCGAACTTCTCCCGGGTGACCTCGATGAACTTCCTCTCGGCCTTCCGGATCTCCAGCTCGAGCTCTTCCTTGGTGCGCTCGGCCTGCTCCTCCTTCTTGTCCTGCTCCGGCGTCTGCTTCGCCTTCTTCTCCTTCGCCGCCTTCTTCTTCGCCTTGGCCTTCTCGCGCTTCTCCTTGGCCTTCTTCTTCGCCTCCTCCTTGTACTCCCGCTCGCTCTTGATCCCGGTCAGACGGAGGTGGGTGAGCTTCCCGTCGGCCCCGGAGACCACGCGCCAGGTCTTGTCGGGGTTCTGCTGGATGAGGACGGGGACGCCCTTCTCGTCTTTGCCGTTGGGGTGGACCGTGATCCACCGCTGGCCTGGCTTGATCTCGGAGGCCTTGCGCAGCGCGAGGAGCTCCCGCTTCGGCTCCCACACCTCGTACTCGCCATGAGGGACGAAGTGCTTGGCGCCGTCGGCCGTGACGACGGTGACGCCCTCGTTGCCTCGAGCGTGTTCGACGCCCGTGAACGACTCCCCATCTTCCGTGCCGAATGTGAACCGCGGCCGGTCATGCCAGCCCACCGAGTCATGCCGGTGCTCGTGTGGCACCCGGGTCGGATAGGCCTCGCCGGTCTGGTGGTCGACCAGGTGGATGAGAGCGTGCGCCGGCGATGCCGACGCGGTGCAGCAGTCGCACGGCTTCCAGGGCATTCAAGCCTCCTATCACTCGGTGCCGAAGGACCCTTCGCCGATGTGTCCCTGGCTCTCGGACCACGCGAAGATACTCTCGTCGAGCGCGTCGATCTTGCCGTCCCAGGAGGCGGGCAGCTCGACCATGAACGGCCCGATCGCCTCGCCGATCTGGTTCCCGCTCGCGTCGTAGCGGGCCATGACGACCTTGGCCGTGTGGACGCCCTCCGCGGAGGTCTCGAAGACCCGACGGATCACGCGGATGGTCGGCGCCTCGACGTCGATGGCAGGCTGGGGGACGGGGATGTTGACAGGGATATCGAGGGTGTAGTGCTTGGCCATGAGAGGCTCCTATCAGGGCGACCAGCCGCCGAGTGAGGTGAATTTGACGCCGATGTCGGCGATGAACTGCAGCGCCGTCGCCGAGCGATTCCTGACCATGATCACCCAGTATGCCGGAGCGTTCGTGGTCAAGCCGTTGGTCAGCACGGCGCGCGTCCCCTGCACGAGATCGGCCCCGGTGAGCACCGTCGCCTGCCCTCGGATCTGGCGGTACAGTCCGCGGTAGTGGATTTTGCCATAGATCCCGGGGTACGACGGGACCTGCTCATACGAGCCGAGCGTGGGCGCCGAGCCATTCCAGATCGCCGCCGCGTGCAACGCGGGGGAAGCGGTGAACATGGTGTTGCCGATCAACGTGAATTGCCCGTCAGTCCACTCGATGCCGATGCCGAGATCCATGTACTGGAATCCCGCCGTAGAGACGCCGCTGATGTCCAGGCGGGCAAGTATGTCCCATGGGGTGTCGATGTCGAGCCCGGACGGGATAGCCTGCCGCCACAGTGCTGTGCCAGCGTTCGCCGCCAGGATGAGCTTGTACCCAGCTGCGTCGGACGCCCAGGTGGTGCCTACGATGCTGGATGGGTCGGAGAGTGACCACGCCACATCGGTCGGATCTACGGCGTCAAACGTAGTCATGGCACGTCCATGGATTCGAGGGAGAGCCCCCAGACAGCGAGCTTGTCATTGGGGACCTTGATCGTAACCAATCCGCTGCCACCACCATCGGCTGCCACGCCGATGAACAGAGACTCGTAGTCGCCAGCCAGGGCCACAGTCCGGTTGATGTCGTTGGTGGGCTGATCGCTGGTGTTCAGACTCTCAACACCGTGGTCAAGTGTGGCGGCCGAGCCGGTGGCGTCAATCGGGGACACCGTGCTCTCCTGTGCCATGTAGTTGCTGATCTGGCGGGTAGCCCCCGACAGCGACCACACGCCTGCTGTCTCCGTCGCGGCCTCGTAGTAGGCCACCCCGAATGCACTCGGGCCGAATCCACCCGCGAATGTGTCGGAGTTGGAATTGTCACCCTTGACCCCGATGAAGATCGCACAGTGCGGGTCGGCTGAACTGATCGAGGCGCAGGCCATGACGGCGCGAATGATGGTCGGGTCGGTCAGGTCTACGGCCTCACCATCGGCTGTGACCAAGGCAAACGGGTAGAGGACGCGGCCCGTCTGCGTGGCGTCGATGACGATCACGTAGTCGGTGCCGTCGTCCACCCAGTCGGTGTCCACCGGGTCGGTTCCGACGACGACGCGCGAGGCGATCAGCGTGGTTGGGTCGACCTCCTGCCAGGATGTTGAGGGGCCGGACGAGATTGGATCGCCATCCCAGGCCGATATCGTCTCTCCGTCCATGACAGTGATCGCGAGGCCGTCGATGAGTGTGCTCATACGCTACTCCTACGGGACGGTGGCGACGTGCGGGGACGGGTGGAACCAGATATCGTCGGAAGTTTCCAGGCAATAGCCGAAGGCCCTCTTGAACTTGCCGCTGCCCGGAGCGGTGGTGTCGAGGTTGCCCGCCGTGGTGGAGCCCCAGAGCGTCGCACCGTCGCTCGGGTTGTCGACGTTGGTGCCCGTGAGGGCCTGTACGGCTTCGCCATCTCGCATCAGCCCACCCTTCGGCGTGCTGCCCATCGCCATCGCCACGCGCCCTGTGACGCTGACAGCAGCATCGGCGTCGATAGGCGTCCAGACTCCGGCCGCTCGGTAGTAGGTCATGCCCGGCGTCAGTGCGGTCGTCTCGTTGTTGTACTCGACGGTCTTCGGCGGCTGTACGTTCTGCAGCAGCCACGTCGTGTCAGCGACGTGAGGCACCCAGGTCGTAGTCTCCCGGCGTGCAGTCAGCTTGTAGCTAAGGGCGTACTCGTTGTAGATGAACTCGGGAGAGACCCGGTTAATCGTGATGATACCGGGGGCTGCTGCCTCGTTGGTGTTCACGATCTCCAGCGGTGTGTTGGCTGCGCGCTGAGCGACTGGGCACATGGTGATCGTGATCGCACCGGCACCACCAGAGTCACACTCGATCCGCGACTCCCATCCTTGCACCGTGTAGGATGCCGTGATCTTCTGAACGAGGTAGTCCTGCACGTCCCAGGTGATCCCGGTGGCGCCGGACGTGCCGGGCGTGGCCCCGTAGTTGGGGTTGCCGGCGAGGCGGATCTTCGTAGCACTGACTGAGCCGACGGTGCCGATCGCGGCTCCACCGAAGTCGCTCGACTTGATAGACAGCGATCCGGCATAGGTGGGATCGATGATCCCGAGCCACGTACCGGAGAACGTGCAGCCAGCGAACTGAGCGTTGGTGCTGGACCCGGTAGAGCTCACCAGCGAATAGGACACCCCCAGCCCTTCGAAGATGCAGTCCTTCACGAACAGGTCGACGGTATCCAGGAGGAAGATCCGGTTGGTGGACGTTGCGTCGTTGTTCTTGATGTAGCAGTTATAAAGCTCGGAATCGTCCCCGGTGAATAGCGTGAAGACCTGGGAATTGTTGATGTAGGTGTCGACCGTGCAACTGTACATCTTGACGCCACACTCGAACTTCCACCCCTGGGTCGCCTGGTATTGCCAGGTCACGTTGCGGCAGGTGAGCTGGTCCGTGCCCTGCACCTTGGACTTCACAGAGGAACCAGCGGCACACTTCATCGTCAGGTTGCGCAGCTCGCACCCTGCCCCGCCGACCGTCCAGACGTTCGCCGCGTCTGTGGTGTTCGTGGTCTGGAGGATGGTGACACCCTCGCCCATACCGTCAATGAGGACACCAGCCGGATGCGTGACGGCATCGTAGGTGAATGTTCCGGCTCCGAGCTTCAGAACAGTGGCATCACCGGCAGCGATGGCCTCGGTGATGGTGTCGTAGTCACCGATCCCTGCCGTCGCGTCGATCGTCTTGACGTTGGTGCCAGCGCCCGCCGTCGAGAGGTTGACGATGCCACCAGAGGCGACAGTCTTCGTGCCATCGATCGCCCGAGTACAGAACAGGTCGATCTGGGCAGTCGCCGCCACGTTCCATACCGTGCCGGTGGGGCAGACAATATGGTTCACTGTACCAGCGAGGTGGACGCCAGCGTTGGCCTGAAGGATCGTGCCCGCCCCGGTGCATTCGAGATGGTTGATCTCGAATCCAACCTCGGCGCCAGAACCACCGGCCCCCACACAGATCCCGGTTGCAGTGGTGATCGAATTGCCTCGGAAATTCAGAATCGCCGAAGTCGTCACCGACCCGACGCCCCACCCACTATCAGTGATAATCGTGTCGAAATTCCCCGTGATCCATCCAGCCGTACAGAGCACCGCGCTCGCCGAACCAGTACAGACGATGTGATCAATCCGTAGATTGCAGCCCTGGGTACCAGTGATCTTCGAGAATGCGATGCCAGAACTGACCGCTGTACTGAAGGAATGCCACGCCGACCACTCCGCAAGTACATGGTTGCCATTGATGTGAGCAGCCTTTGCGTCGATACTCTGCCATGACGTCAGGGTCAGGCTCTCGGTGTAGATCGCCCCGTCCTGGCAGTAGATCCGGTGAGGATTCGTGATGCTCGGAGGACCGTCGGTTACCGACTGCGCGAGCGCCGCCGTGAACGTCAGGAACGGTGTGTTCGGATTCTTACCGTCCGTGGTGGCGTCGCTGCCGGCCTTGGAGACGTAGTAGGTCTCGATCTGCGCGAGCGAGCCGAGCGCCAGCGACGCCAACCCGACCAGGTACGGACTGACCGTCCGCGCATCGGTCTCGGTGCCGGCAATCATCTCGGCGCCGGAAGCCAGCGGGGGCATCACGTCACCGATCCCGCTGCCAGGCGTCGACCGGACGTTGAGCCAGTTGACGTAGTAGCCACCGTCGTCAGTGACGACGATCTTCGCCTTCACCGCGTTCCCGTAGGTGTCCTTCGTCTGGTAGATATGCGTCGCGGTGAGGAGCAGCTCGGGGACCGGCAGCCCGGTCGTGATGATGTTGCCGGCCTCGACCTCGGCGCCCGCCTGCGCGTCGTTCTTGTTGGCGTACTCGGCCTGGCCCATAACGGCGTAGCGTTTGCCATTCGGGGCCGTGTATGCGTGGTAGTTCACGAAGTCGTTGTCGGTAGCTTCCTTGAGCCCCCAGACCCCCAGCGCCAGTTCGTTCCAGTACACGCGGCCGGCCGGCGCGTTGAGGATGCCGTAGTTGGCGACCTCGACGGCGTTCCAGACCTGGGAGCCAGTCGCTCCCGTCATGTAGAGCACGGTGACGGTAGCCGGGGACGCCACCGTGGCGAGCTCGTGCTCGATGTCCTCGTCGTGGTACTCGCCGCTCGACCACCCGTACTGCGCGTGGACGTCCAGGGAGCCGTCGCCGATGGTGTGGCCGGTCGGCTGTAAGCCGTTCTCCCAGAGGGCGCCGAAGCAGTCGTGAGCCCACTTGTGCCAGCCCCAGCCGCTCGCGATCCCGTGGGTCTCCGTCTGCGGTGGGTCGAGGAGCGCCGCATGCCCGGCAACGCTCCACGACACGATCATGACCAGCGCATACTCGGAGAGTAGGTCGTCCGACCAGGTCGTCGTCTCCTTCAGTACCTCATCGTTGTCGAGGTAGATGTAGTGCGCACCCTCGATGGTGTCGTCGATCGCGAGGGTCAGAGCGGCCGTCAGGACGTGCCCCTTGCCCTTGATCCAGTAGGTCTCGCCGATCGCGCTGAACGTCACCGTGTTCGTCGGGTTGTCGATCGACATCGTGCCGCAGCCGGGATTGTTGAAGCCGGTCGGCTCCTTGGTCGCGGCGACGATGGCGTCGATGTCGGCGGTCGGGAGCTGCGGAAAAGTGGGGCGCTGCTCGAGGGCCATGTGGAGCTCCTGCTAGTCGACCGGGTTCCAGCCTTCCTTGAGGCGGTAGTCGGTCAGGATCGCGTTGTCCGCTCCCGCGCTGGGGAGCGAGCGGTGGAAGAAGCGCCCGTCGGCATCGGTTCGCACGAAGATGGGGTCGATGTACTGCTCGTCGACCGCGGAGGCAGCGATAGCCTGGCGCTCGACCGCGTTGTTGGCGACCGGGTCAGTCTGCCGGCCGAGGGTGGGCTGGACCGTCACCGCGCTTCCAGCGGTCTTCCGGCATCGAGTCCGGAGCAGCCGGAACTTGGTGTTGCCCAGGTGCTTCGGCATCTGGATCGCCTGGGCTTCGTCACCGTTGGCGCAACCGGTCTCGCTGATGGAGACTTCCCAGTCGCCATCGCCCAGGTTCGTCACGGTCGGGAGGGGGTTGTTGTACGCCATCTGGTGCTCCTCGCCGGGCTGACGCCCAGCTAGTCGGTGTCGCCCTCTTGCAGAGCATCATAGGGCACGAGGCCCCTGGTTCGTGGTGATTTCGAGCTCGACGCGCCGGGGAGGCGCGCCCGGATCACTCGCGCGGACGCTGGGACCGGTCGGACTTCGAGCCCGAGTCGTCTCGAGAGGGCTTTGAAGAGTCCGAGCTGCCCGGCTTGGGGATCTGCGACGTCCCGAGCGTGGCGTTCATCGCGCGTGCGACCTCGAGCTCCCTTGCGCTTCGCTTTTCGCTTGCCACTGCTGGCCTCCTGTTGGGTCTCGTGTCGCTCGTACATGGCGAGCCTAGCATGGATGATTGTCGGCTTCATGTCGACGCCCTGGTCGACGTAGCTGGTGAACTTGCCCACCCACTTCTGCAGGACGGCTTCGCGGGCCTCGGTGTCATCCTGGCGATCGGCCTTGACCCAGTCCGCGTGCCCCGGCTCACCAGGTCGGAAGCGGACCTGCATGATCGTTCCGACCCGGTTCTGGTAGTACACCGTGTACACGGTCGGGGTTGGCTCCACCTTCTCGATCACGAGGCGCTCTGCACCACTCATGATCTCGAAGGCTGGCCCCTTGACCCGCCCCTTGTTCGGGTGCCACCCGCTCACGCTGAAGTCCGCCACATCGTCGCGGGCGATCTCGATGAGCACCGGAACGTCCTGTCCCTTGGGGCTCTTGCCTGCCGTCCATTTGCTCGTCGCGTAGTGCTCGGCGGTTTCCCGATCGAAAGCGAGCGCCGTGCATCCGGTCAGTGGGATCTCGGTGACCTCGCCGCTGGCCATCCAGTCGAGGTGTTCCTGCGACAGGGCCATGCCCCGATAGAACTTCGGCCACTTCTCGCGGCTTGCGAGCGCGATCTTGCGCTGGGCGTAGGCGCGGCGTTGAGCGGCCTTAACAAGGTCGGAGCGTTT
>Ga0180438_10002038_pt1 | contig 34141 bp, 25 predicted proteins | sample SS_ome_12_FD_132455 | JGI IMG/M metagenome (GOLD analysis project Ga0180438, IMG submission 132455) | Hypersaline lake sediment archaeal communities from the Salton Sea, California, USA - SS_3_D_2 metaG | ecosystem: Environmental > Aquatic > Non-marine Saline and Alkaline > Hypersaline >... | reverse complement strand
TTTCCTCCTCTGAAAGGATATTCTAAGTATAACACTTTCTGGAAATTCCGTCAATGTCTGTATTGCAATTTGATTTGTTGCCTCTGATATGGTATACTTTTTATTTAAATAGAGAAACTGCCCTGATAAAGCACTACAAAATGCCTTTGATAGGGATATTTGAGAACTGAGGAGTGGGAATCATCATGGATATGCCTTTAGACATTCAGGAAACCGCAACCGCGCCAGCCTCCTTGCCTTTTGAACCGCCCATGCCCAAATCCGTTGCAGAGACGGGGCTGACGCTAGGCTTTTTAGCTGACCTAGCCGTGAAGATAATGTACTTCGAAGGCTATATCTCAGGTTATGAGATCGCCGAGAAGATAAAGCTACCTTACGCCGGGGTTGTGGATGAGGTGCTAGAGTTCTTGAAGCGAGAGCAGTTTTGCGAAGTCAAAGGTGCTGGCGGCCTGGGTGAGTCAGGGTATCAATACGTCATCTCGTTAAAAGGTGGGGAGAAGGCGCGGGAGGTGCTGGACCGGGGCCAATATGTCGGCCCAGCACCCGTCCCCATCGAGGCCTATACAAACGCTTTCATCAGACAGCCTTTGCAGAACGTAGCTATCCACCAAAGGGTCATGCGCCATGCCCTCTCACATCTGGTCATTAACGAACGGATCAACAACCAACTGGGGCCGGCCGTGAATTCAGGCCGTTCGATCTTTATTTATGGCCCGCCGGGCAACGGCAAGACAGCCGTCGCTGAAGCTGTCGGAACGATGATATTCAAAGACAATATCTACGTACCCTACGCCGTTGAGGTGGATGGCCAGATTATCAAGGTCTTTGACAGCATCAATCACAGGCCAGCGGGAAAAAGTGGAGGAGGAGCGAATTCGCCCAGGAGTGGGAACAAGATTGATAAGCGATGGGTCAAGATTCACCGGCCTTTTATTGTCGCCGGCGGCGAACTTACATTGGAAAGCCTGGACCTGGTCTACGACAGTTTGTCCAAATACTACGAGGCTCCTTTCCAGATGCGAGCCAATGGTGGCATGTTCCTCATTGATGACTTTGGACGACAGCAGGTACGGCCTCGCGACCTCTTGAACCGCTGGATTGTGCCCTTGGAAAAGAGAGTAGATTTCCTGACCTTGCACACCGGTCGCAAGATCGAGATTCCCTTTGACGTGTTGATCGTCTTTGCCACCAACCTGGCCCCGATAGACCTCGTTGATGAGGCTTTCCTACGCCGTATCCGTCACAAGATCGAAATCCGCGATCCCTCCTTTGAGGAATACCGCGAGATTTTCAAGCGCGTCTGCGCCCAAAAAGGAGTGCCTTACGACGAGAAAGCTCTAGCTTATCTTTTGCAGGAACATTACCTCAAGCCCAAGATACCATTGCGGGCCTGCCATCCACGCGACCTCGTTGATCAGTTGATTGACATTGCCCGCTATCAAAACAGGCCGCCCACTCTGAGCAAGGACCTGATTGACCAGGCTTGCGAGGCTTATTTTGTGGAGTTGTGAAGCGGGCCGTTCTCAAATTCCAGCAAGGCCCGAGCCAATTCGTCGTCAATGATAAACACGTTTGCGTACCCCGCCTTGATCGCGGCCCGGGCAATCTCTATCTTCTCCCGACGCGAGGCGATAGCCACCACCTGGGCACCTGAGCGAACCATCTCCCGGAGGTCTTGCAAATCAATGGAGCAAATGAGGTCGCTGATTTCTGGAGCGACCGGCTGCCCATTTTGGTCAACCAGGTGATAGAGGATGTCGCCGACAGCGCCCATCTGGCGTATTTCTTCAAGGCCCAGTCCCCTGGCCGCCAGCAGATCACCCAGCCAATCAATCGGCGCGCGCCTGCGGCCAACAATACCGATGCCCATAAAGGCAATATCAACGCTTTTGGCCCTGGCCAGGATGCGTAGGGTAGGTGCAAACCGCTGGACGTCTTTCGCCTCTTTCCAATCCGATGGACTGGCGTACTGCAAGGCATAGCCTCTCACATTATAACCCTTGTGCCGATACGCAAAGGCACCGACCAGGCTATTGGCGTCGAGAGCGACCGTCTCGATGACTGGGCTGATAGCTAGCGGGTAGATCTCAATAGATCGGCACTCCCCTCGTCTGAGCGAATAAATCATGCGGCTGACGGAATAGCCGCCAGCGATCCCCACCCTCATGCCTTCATAAACATGTGCATTGAAATAAACACGGGCCGCTTCACCCAATAAGGTAGTTCTGAAACGGAGTAGCGCTTCCTCGGCCACGGCCAAGGGCATGACGATGACCTCTCTCAATCCAAAAGTTTGCCGGACCCGTTCGGCCAAGTCAGGGTCTCGGGGTAGATGATCTATACTGAGCATATCGGCATAAATGATATCTAGAAGATAGCGCTCAATTTCTTGCGGGGAACGGACTTTTAGCGCAGTCGTAATCGACTCAAGACTTTCCCCCTGAATCAACCGTTCCCAGACTTCTAGCCCCTTCTGTTCATCCTCCGTTTGCGCTGGCCTGCGTAACGACCAGACCAGGTCTGTCTTGGTGGTGATAGGTTCCAGACCGGTTTGAACGCTGGCCGTATACCCCAACAGAAAATCAATGCTTACCTCAAAATAATCCGCGATCTTGGGCAGCAGAGCCACGTCGGGTCTGGTGCGGCCCGATTCCCAACTGCCGTAAGCGCCGGGAGAGATGTTCAACTGCGCCGCAACCTCCCGCTGGGGGATTTTCCGCCATCCCAGCTTCTTCGCCTTGGCCGCCCGTAGCTCCTTCAGCCGAACTCCAAACTCGTTATGATCCATTCTCTCTGCCTCTTGGTTTACTGCCAGATAATTTAACTACAGTGTTGCGCGTGTCTGAGACCTTCGGTGGCCCGAAGCATAGTAAAGTACCGTAGCCAACTGATTCTAGCGAGCAGAAAAACTACAAATAGTAAGCATATTGGCTGCATATTGATCTATTTCAATGATAAAAATGGATTATTTAACAAATTTCTACAAAAACTATTGACTTTCTCTCTCTTTTCGGCTATAATATAGTAAACGTGGGCTTCTCATCTTAACTCTCGAACCACTGCTACGCCTCCTCATAAATCATACCATAAATACTTCACTTTGTCAACAAAAAAAGCAGTGGGCCACCTTTGCCGTGCCAGATTTGGCAGCGCCGAGTTGACTGTCTTTATCCTGGGCATGTATAGAGAAAGCAGCACGATCATTATCCTTGGCTAACAGACGGGGACTCATAAGGAGGAGACAAATGTCAAAACTCAACATCTCGCAAAACTCACGTGCGTTTCGTTTGGGGCTGGCCTTAGCCTTCGGCCTGGCCTTGCTCATCGGATTGCTGCTGGCGATGGGTGCCGCCCACCCGCCTGACGTGGCCCTAGCTCAAGGTCCCACGACCCGCTACGTAGCCCCGGCGCCCACCGGCAACGACAGCAGCAATGGCTGCATCACCAGCAGCACCCCCTGTGCCACCGTCCAGCACGCCGTGGATGTGGCTGACCCCGGCGACGAAATCCGCGTGGCGAATGGCACCTACACCGACGTGCAGGCTCGCGCCGGGATCACCCAAGTGGTCTACGTCAGCAAGACGGTGACCCTCCGGGGCGGCTACACTTCCGCTTTTACCGCTCCGCCCGACCCTGAGGCCAACCCAACCACGCTGGACGCCCAAGGGGAGGGGCGCGTGCTTTACATCACTGGTGACCTTTCGACAAGCTCAGGGCAGGCAATCAGCCCCACCGTCGAGGGGCTGCGCATCACCGGTGGCGACGCGGCCGGGCTGGGTGGTGCCTCTGGAGTTGCTGGCGCCGGTGCTGACGCCGGTGGAGGCGTGTATGTCATCACTGCCACAGTCACCCTCAGCAGCAATCACGTGTTTAGCAACACCGCCCGTAACGGCGGCGGCGCGTTCTTCTATAAAAGCCACCAGGCAACATTGATTGATAACATCTTTAGCGACAACACAACCAACAACCTAGCGGCTGGATTGTATTTCCGCAATAGTTCTGGGGCGACACTCACTGCTAACACGATCAGTAACAATAAGGCGGGCTCAAGTGGAGGCCAACAACACTATGGTGGAGCACGCTTCGAAAACAGCGATAACGTGACACTTATCGGTAACACTATCAGCGGCAATCATGCCGACAACCAATGCGGGGGGATATGTTTCACTAGTGGTAGTGACAATGCCACGCTGATTGGCAACAACATTGTTGGCAATAGTGCTGGAATGCCCGGCACTGGCTATGTCAATTCCGAAGGTGGTGGACTGAGCTTTGTGAGCAGTACAAACGCAAACCTGACCAGCAACACAATTAGCGACAATAGATCTACCACCTTCGGCGGTGGACTGTACCTGAGCCGTAGCGACATCACAATGACCAACAATGTTGTCGTGGACAACCAAATCACGATGATAAACAACTTCACAGGCAGCAGCAGCGGGCTGTACATCGCAGGCTCTTCCCCCCGGCTGCTGCACACCACCATCGCCCGCAACAGTGGCGGCGACGGCAGTGGGATCTATATCACCGACGCCTTTGGCGCTTTCACCAGCACCGTGGCTCTGACCAACACCATCCTGGTCAGCCACACCGTGGGTATCACCGTCACAGCGGACAACATAGCCATTCTCAACGGTGTGCTGTGGTACAGCAACACCAAGAACTATGGCGGGCTGGGCACCATCATCGTCACCAATGAGTATACCGGCAACCCAGCTTTCGCGGCCGATGGCTATCACCTGACGTTCCCCTCAGAAGCCATTGATAAGGGTGTGGATGCGGGCGTCACCACGGATATTGACGGCTATCAACGCCCCTGTGGCCTCGCGCCCGACCTCGGTGCTGATGAGATTACCTGCCTCTATCTTCCGATGATCTTGAAAAACAGCAATCCTTGAACCAGGTGATGAGAGTCTACACGCATCTTGGCACTGCGCTCGATGTCCGCCTCTAACCTCCCCAACCTAGACTTGCCTTTTCTAAAGAGGTAGTGTAAAATAGCAAACACCAATTGTACAGCCAGTTCTCCGAGCCCCAAGACCTAAAGGCACCTCGCCGACGAGGGCCTATGGCCTGGGGCCGCAGTGGATTGTCAACGGCTTTCAGGGATTGGCCGGATGAAGCGGGAGTCACGCCAAGGTCTCGCCGAAAGTCAGCCTAATTCCCATGTCCGTTGTCCATCCCAACGGTACCGGTGGAAACGCCGGTGCCCCCCGTTATTTGGAAAGGAGAAAATAGCCGTTTTGTGACCAGTTGCCGGCCTCTCCTTTCAAGGAGGAGCCGGTTTTTTGTGCCGCATATTGCTAACCACTTCGGGAATGAGAGGAGATACGATGACAGAAGAGATCAAAGCCAAAATCCAAAGTTCGCTGGTCAACGGGCAATTACCCTGTACCATGGCCCACGTCATTGCCTATGAGCTCGATGTGCAGCCCTTGCAGGTGGGCCAGACAGCCAACCAAATGGAAGTCGCCGTTTCCCTGTGCCAACTGGGCTGCTTTGGCTACGGTCCCAAGGCCGAGGGGAAAAGCAAGATCCTGCGCCCGATGGCCAAAAAAGACGAGAAACTCATGGATCGCCTTCGCTCTACGGCTGTCGAGGGGAAAATACCATGCCTCAAGCTGTGGCAGATCGCAGCCGAGTTTGGCCTGGAACGGCTGGCAGTGAGCAACACGGCCGAGACCCTGGGATCAAAGATCGGACCCTGTCAGTTAGGATGCTTCTAGCCAATCGGCGAATCACGAACCACGAATCACGGATTAAAGATGTCTTATCTGGACAACTTCAATCGGCCTATCAGCTATCTGCGGATCTCGGTCACTGACCGCTGCAACCTGCGCTGTGTGTATTGCATGCCGCCGGAGGGAGTGCCGTGGCGCTCGCATGGGGAAATCCTGCGCTACGAGGAGATCGAGCTCATCGTTCGGGCAGCGGCTTCCCTGGGCATCAGCAAGGTCCGCCTGACAGGTGGAGAGCCACTGGTCCGCCTGGGCTTTGTGGAGTTGGTACACATGCTGGCCCGCATCCCTGGTATTGACGATCTGGCCATGACCACCAACGGAACCCTTCTGGCACAGTACGCGGCAGAACTGGCCGAGGCGGGGATGAAGCGGGTCAACGTCAGCCTGGACACTTTGAAACAAGAACGGTTCCGCCAGATAACGCGCCAAGGGGACCTCGCTACAGTGCTTGAAGGCATCGCTGCTGCCAAGAAAGCAGGTCTCTTGCCCCTCAAGGTCAATACTGTAGTAGTGCGGGACCTCAACGACGATGAGGTGATGGACTTTGCCCGGCTGACCTTGGGGGATGACTGGCACGTGCGTTTCATTGAACTGATGCCCCTGGGGGCCAACACCGCCTGGGCAGGTGATGGCTATGTCTCTATATATGAGGTGCGCCGCCGGATCGAAGATGCTTTGGGTGAGCTCGCGCCAGCCAAAGTGGGGGTTGGCAATGGCCCGGCCAGGTACTATCGCCTCCCTGAAGGGGTAGGAACCATTGGCTTCATCAGCCCGGTCAGCGAACACTTCTGCTACCAGTGTAACCGCCTGCGCCTCACCGCCGACGGCCGCCTGCGCCCCTGTCTGCTCTCCGATTACGAGATGGACCTGCGCACCCCCCTGCGCCAAGGGGCTGACCTGGCAGAGATCAGGGAGTTGCTCATTCGCTCCATAAGGGCCAAGCCAGAGCGCCACCACCTGGATGAAAGTATTGCGCCAAGAGAGAGAGCCATGTCGGAGATTGGAGGCTGAGCACCAAGACCCTAAGGGTTTTAGAAACCCTTAGGGTCTGCCTTCGAGTTGACAAAAAACTGAAAGTATGCTAACATAATGTAAGACAGCACGACGGGGAGAACCTGATCTCCAAAAAGATCAGACAAGCTCACCGGAGAGCCTTCGTCGCCTTGGACAGCGCGACGAATTTTTTTCTTTGGATCGAGTCTGCATACGTGTGCAGAAAGGAGCTTTTCTTGAGCGGAACCGCGCTAGTCGGCACTTTGATTGGCCTGGCGGTGTTCTTTGATTTCCTGAACGGTTTTCATGATAGCAGCAATGTGGTGGCTACGATCATCTCCTCGCGAGCCATGTCGCCGCGCATGGCGCTTGCCCTCAGCGCGGTGGCTCATTTCTGCGCCCCGTTCCTTTTCGGGGTGGCGGTGGCCACAACCATCGGTCACGACGTTGTGGATCCCGCCACTATCACCATCGGAGTGATCATGGCTGCTCTCCTGAGCGCCATCATCTGGAATCTGGTCACCTGGTTCTTTGGCATCCCCTCCAGTTCGTCCCACGCTTTGATCGGCGGGATTGTAGGGGCTGTGGGTGCGGATTCCGGGCTGAGCACGATCCAGATGGCGGGCCTGGAGAAAGTACTCGTGGCGCTTTTCCTCTCCCCTGTGCTGGGCCTGCTGATCGGGTATCTCTTCATGAAACTGGTCCTCTTCCTGGCGCGAGGGGCCTCACCCAAGATCAACTGGCTTTTCAAACGCTTGCAAATCGCGACTTCCCTGGCTTTGGCTCTGAGCCATGGCACCAACGATGCTCAGAAGACCATGGGCATCATCACCATGGGACTGGTCGCCAGCGGCTATCTCTCGTACTTTGCCGTCCCCCGGTGGGTCATTCTGGTCAGCGCCCTGGCCATCTCTTTGGGGACGGCTTTGGGAGGTTGGAGGATCATAAGGACCCTGGGAGGCAGGATATACAGGATCAGGCCCATCCATGGTTTTACTTCTCAGGCTACTTCAGCTTTTGTCATCCTGGGGGCGGCCATTCTGGGCGGACCGGTCAGCACCACCCAGGTAGTAGGCTCAGCCATTATGGGCGTGGGATCGGCAGAGAGACTTTCCAAGGTGCGATGGGGGGTGGCCGGCAACATTTTCACTGCCTGGGTGGTCACTATTCCGGTCACTGCATTGGTGGCCGCTCTGCTCGGCAGGCTGCTGGATCTCCTGGGGCAGATATAGAAAGGGGAAAGACGATGGGTTGGAAGGATTTATTTAAACCGCGACAGGACAAATTTCTGGGGCTGCTCATAGAGCAAGCGGCAAAGACCCTAGAAGGGATGGAGGCCCTGGAGGACTATATGAAAAGCGACAGTGAGGAGGCAGCCAGGCGGGTTACCAGAGCCGAGAAAGAGGCTGACGAAGTTCGCCGCATCCTCATTGACGAGTTGCTCCGAACTTTTATCACTCCCATTGATCGAGAAGACATCTTTGCCCTATCGAGGGCCATTGACGACATCATTGATTACGGCTACACTACTGTTGATGAGATGGAGATTCTGGACGTAGATCCGAACCCCCATTTGCGGCAAATGGTCTCCAAGTTGCGGAAAGCCGCGGAAGAAATCCACCTGGGCGTCCTGCGCTTGAAGGACCACCCCAACGTAGCCAACGATCATGCTGTGCGAGCCAAGACCCTGGAGAATCAGGTGGAACACCTATATCGGGAGGCCATCGCTGATCTTTTCAGTGGACCTAAAGATGTGGAACACGTAGTGGAGATGTTAAAGCTCAGGGAGATTTACCGCCATCTCAGCAACTGTGCCGACCGAGGCGACGAGGCGGCTAACATCATCCAAGACATCGTGGTGAAGAGGACTTAGCCAACGCCCGTCATGGCTGAGGACAAAAGCAAGACCACTTTACTGCCCTGCCAGCCCCAACTCGTCGGCTATCCCCCGCATGGCTTCCAGGACAATGGCAATGTGCTCACTCAAATCCACGCCTAACTCGGCTGCCCCCTTCTCAATATCCTGGCGGTTCACTCCTGCAGCAAAGGCTTTGTCCGTCCACTTTTTCTTGACCGATTTGACCTTGACGTCCATAATGCTCTTGGATGGTCGCACCAAAGCCACGGCCACAATGAGGCCCGTCAGTTCGTCCACGGCAAAGAGGGTCTTTTCCATCAAACTGTCACGAGGAACGCCACTGTAATCAGCGTGGGACTGCATGGCGTGGATGAGCTCCTCGGGCCAACCCCGCTCGCGCATGATCCTGGCTCCCTCAGTGGTGTGTTCCGGCACGGTGGGGAACTTTTCATAATCAAAGTCATGGACGAGTCCAACGACGCCCCACTTTTCCTCATCCTCACCAAACCTGCGGGCGTAGGCTCGCATGGCTGCTTCCACAGCCAGAGCGTGCTTGATGAGATTAGGATTCTTGGTATACTCAGTCAGCAACTCCCACGCCTGTTCTCGGTTCATAGTCTATTATCCCTCCTCGATGTGATCCCTGATATTATACTACCTTTTTAGTTTGGGCTCAACTAAAGTTGTCCATATTGACTGATGGCCAAGTGCGTGATATACTATGCCTGACGATGACCAAAGAGCAATTTTATGGTATAATTGACAGGAAGCCTTTTTCTGAACGAAACAGCCTGGAGAGGGGCTGAGCAGCGATGCCGATCAGCGGACAGAACAGGCAATAGGGCACAGGGCAAGAGGTAACGAGAGCAATGAAAGAGATGATTTTGGTAGTTGAAGACAACCCGGACATGACAGCCGCCCTCAAACTCGCTCTGGAGATGGAAGGCTATCAGGTTTTGGCCGCAGCCGATGGTCTGGAAGCTCTGCAGATTCTGGATAGGACGACGCCAGACCTCATCGTAGCCGATATCATGATGCCACGTATGAACGGCTACGAGCTCTACGAGGCAACCCATCAGGACGAGAGATGGCTCTCTATTCCTTTCATCTTTCTGACGGCCAAGACGGATAAGGAGGACATCAGACTGGGCAAGGAGATGGGAGCCGATGACTATCTGATTAAACCCGTTGAAAAGGAAGACCTGATAGCAGCCATACGCGGTAAGATGAAGCGAGTCACAGAGCTGAAAGCAGCGGCCGGAGCTGCGCCAGAGGGTCCCGAAGGCCCTGCTCCAAAAGGCACCTTGAAGACAGGCGACCTGATCATTGATCTGGACAGACACGTTGTCACCATCAAGGGGCAGCCAGTGCACCTGACTCCTACAGAGTTTGAGTTGCTGGCCTGTCTAGCCAACAACATAGACTTTGTAGTCTCGTGTCAAGAGTTAGTCAAGCTGGTCCATAAATACCATTGCGACAATGAAAGCGAAGCTCGTGAAATCATCAGGCCCCATATTAAGAACCTGCGGCGCAAAATTGAGCCCGATCCAACCCAATTTACTTACATCATCAATGTACGCGGGGTAGGCTACAAGCTCGTGTCCCATTTCTCCTTGTAAATCCCTCTTGATTAGGGCTTATCTTCTTCCCTTTATGACAATGAATTGCCCTCGACGTCCCTACCTATGTGCCTTCTTCACACAATCTCCCCACGAAATCCATTTACAATGGGACCAAATTGTGATACCATTTGAGGAGGAATTCTTCAGAGAGTGGCTAGATCACAGGAGAGACAGTGATGGCGACGAATAAAGAACAACGCTGGGCCTGCCAACTGACGGCTCTTAACGCCATTGCTGTCGCTGTGAGCCAATCATCGGAGTTAGAACAAATAATCCAAGTCGCCCTGGCTGAGACCATGCGAGCCCTGGAGGTTGAATTTGGTTGGATCCACCTGCTGGAGGGAGACAGGTTGATCCTCAAATGTCACGCTGGCCTGTCCGAAGAGTTTGTCAGTCAAATCAGAGAACTCGATCTGGAACCGTGGACCACTCAGAAAACTCTGGGCAGGGAGAGAATGGATGAGGGACCCAGGAAGATAGATGAGCAGAAGAAAAGGGAAGGCATTCAAAGTTGGTTGTCTGTTCCTCTGGAAAGCAAAAGGGAGTTCATCGGATGCCTGGCTCTAGCCAATCGAGACCCGGATCGCTTTGATGCCTCCGAAGTTAAATTCATAGAGACCGTCAGTCGCCAGCTCAGCGTGGCTGTTGAGAACGCCCGCCTGCTCGCCTTTGCTCAAGGACAGGATCATGGGCTCACCAGAGCCTATCAACAAGCCGCGCGCTATGCTAAGGACCTGAAGCAGACCACTGAGCAGGAACGGCAACAACCCTTGCAACTGGGCGCACTCAACGCCGTCATAGCCACAGTAAATGGATCGTTAGACCTGAACATGGTTCTGAAAGAGACCCTGGACAAAGTGTTAGAGATGATGAAAGTCGAAGCCGGCATGGTCCTCTTGACGAATGAGCGAGGCGAACTGATCCCTGCCATTTACCGGGGATTGCCTCGGGAGATAGTAGAGATGTCACCGCCGATGAAGGTCGGTGAAAGCCTGTCGGGAAAAGCGGCACAGTCGGGCAAACCAATGGTAGTGGATAACGTTTCATCTAATCCAGAAACCATGACTGCCAGAGTCAGAGGGGAGGGGTTCAAAGCCTGGGTCAGTGTGCCATTGATCGTAAAAGACAGGGTGCTGGGCACGCTTGATATCTGCACCAGACAGGAGCGCCCCTTTACATCGCAGGACATCCAACTATTGATCTCCATCGGCAGCCAGCTCGGTGTGGCTATCGAGAACGCCAAACTATACGAGGAGACCCAGCGCCGAGTGCAAGAGCTGGCTTTTCTTAACGAGGCCAGCCACACTGTGATTTCCAGCTTGGACTTGGAACAGGTTCTAACGACAGTCATGCGAGAAGCCACCAATGTGCTCAAGGTAGAAGCCACCTCTGTTCTGCTGCTTGATGACGAAGAGTTAGTATTGGAAACTGTAGTCGGGCCACAAGCAGAGAAAGCGAAGGGCCTCAGATTTCCATTGGGGCAGGGCATCGCTGGATGGGTAGCAAGAGAAGGCCGGCCGTTGCTGGTGCCCGACGTCAAGAAAGAGCCTCGCTTCTACCCCGGTATTGACGAGGCCATCGGTTTCGTCACCAGGTCCGTCCTCGCTGTCCCTTTGAAGGTCAAGGGGAAAGTGATCGGGGTAATCGAAGCTGTGAACAAAACTGAGGGTGATTTCAGCCAGAGGGATATGGAATTATTGTCTTCTATGACCCAGTCGGCGGCCATCGCTATCGAGAACGCCCGGCTGTACGAGGCTATCGAGGAATACAGCAGGACACTGGAGGAGAAGGTCGTCCTGCGGACCCGCAACCTGGCCGAGGAAAAGAGCAAGCTGGACGCCATCCTACACAACATCGCCGATGGGCTGCTGGTAGTAGACACCGAAGACCGGCTGATTCTGGTCAACCCGGTGGCTGCCAGGGTGTTGGGATTCAAAGCAGAGGAAGCCATTGGCCATAAGATAGATGAGGAAGTGTTGGGTCCTCTATTGAGAGGTTTCGTCTCCGATCTGATTCATCAGCCTGACCCTACATTGCCAATCACTCTGGAAATCCCCGATTTCACCTATATTGGCCCTGTCAGGTGGAAGTCTGCCTCTGAGAAAACAGGGGACTGGCCTCAATTTGGTTTTCCTCTCTACAACAACTTGCCCAGGTTGTCCATCGAAGCCCGTGCTTCTACAGTGGAAGACGAGCGAGGGCAGGTCCTGGGCACGGTCATTGTGATGCGTGACATCACCGCGTTGAAAGAGATGGACAAGCTCAAGACCATGTTCGTCTCTAACGTCTCCCACGAACTACGCACCCCCATCACCATTATCAAACTGACTGTTTCCAATTTTCTGCAATACTACGCTCGCCTCGACAACGAGAAAAAGATAGAACTGTTGGAGACAGTCAAAAGGCAAGCTGACATCTTGCATAGGTTGATAGAGAACATCCTTACCCTCTCCCGCTTGGATGTGGGTAAAGCCTTTCTGGAAAAGGCAGAGTTTGACCTGGCTGTCTTCTGTCGGGCCCTGCTGTCCGAGTTCGCCCTGGCCGCAGCAGAGAAGGACATATCTTTGATTGACAATAGTTTGCAAGAAGGTACGACGGTGTGGGCTGATCAGGAGCGAATAGGCCAGGTGGTACGAAACCTTTTGAGCAACGCTATCAAGTTTACCTCCGCTGGCGGGAAGGTGATGATCAGCGTTTGCTGGCAGGAAGGAGACGAGGGACTGGTGGAGATGAGGGTCAGCGATACTGGCAGCGGTATTTCCCCCCATGACCAAGCTCACCTCTTTGAGCGTTTCTATCGGGGCGAGGCTGCGGCACGGGGTATCCCCGGCACAGGGCTGGGACTGGCCATCGTCAAAGAGATTGTTGAGGAGCACGGTGGCAGCGTCAGTGTGGAAAGCAAGCTGGAAGTGGGCAGCACCTTCACTGTATTGTTACCTGGAAAGAGATCAGAAAACGGGTTATGGCCATCGTGAAATTTCGAGAGTGGGAATATAATCAACCGATACGAATCGCGGCGTATGACTTAAATAGTCGAGGCGTTGGGGATGCCGAGGGAAGCACAAGCCCAACGCCTCATTATGGGGATCGGGGAATGGTTGCAAAGAAGCTACGATGTATGGGTGATCTGCGATGTATTTTGACGATGTTTTCCCACTTCCCACCCCTATTCTAGCATATAGTGGTTAGAATACGGTAAGCAAAAAGTTAGAAAATGGTAAGAGTTTTTGGATCCGCAAACCAGCATCTATGCTCGGGCTGGATTGTCATCCAGCCCAGGGTTGAAAAAAGGGAAAAGCCATGCCTGAATTCAAACTCACCTCAGACTTTCAGCCGACAGGCGACCAGCCTCAGGCCATTGATAAACTGGTCGAGGGCCTGGAAAAAGACCACAAGCACCAGACCTTGCTTGGGGCCACGGCTACCGGTAAAACCTATGTCATGGCTCAGATCATCGAGCGCATCCAACGCCCTACTCTGGTCATCGCTCACAACAAGACCCTGGCTGCCCAATTGTACAGCGAGTTCTGTGAGTTCTTCCCTCACAACGCTGTGGAGTATTTTGTCAGCTACTACGACTACTATCAGCCTGAGGCCTACATCCCCCGCACCGATACCTATATTGAGAAGGACGCCGACATCAACGACGAAATTGATAAACTGCGCCTATCTGCCACCCAAGCTCTCCTCTCTCGCCGTGACGTGGTCATCGTGGCTTCAGTTTCTTGCATCTATGGCATAGGGGATCCAGCAGAATACGGCAAGGTAGTGATCAACCTGCGTCAAGGTCAAGTTCACAAGCGGGACAAAGTGCTGCGCCACCTGGTGGACATCTATTACGAGCGCAACGACGTGAACTTTACCAGAGGGCGATTCCGCGTGCGGGGCGACACTCTGGAAATATATCCCGCTTACGGTGAATTCGCCTATCGGGTCGAGTTCTGGGGTGATGAGGTCGAGCGCATCACCGAAGTAGACCCCTTGACCGGTGAGGTGCTCGTTGAGCACGCAGCCATTGACGTCTATCCAGCCAAGCACTTTATCACTCCACAAGAGAAGCTGATGCTCGGCACCGCCGATATTGAGAAGGAGCTAGAAGAGCGGCTGGCGGATCTGCGATCCCACGAAAAACTGCTGGAGGCCCAGCGCTTGGAACAGCGCACCAAATACGATCTGGAGATACTGAGAGAGACGGGCTATTGCCCCGGCATCGAGAACTACTCTCGACCCCTCTCTCAGCGTCCGCCGGGCAGCCGGCCCTGGTGCCTGCTGGACTACTTCCCCGACGATTTCCTGATGATCATTGACGAATCCCACATGACGATACCCCAGATCAGAGGCATGTATCACGGCGACCGCTCGCGCAAAGAGACCCTGGTGGAATATGGCTTTCGCCTGCCCTCGGCCCTGGACAACCGGCCTCTCAACTTTGAAGAGTTTGAAGAACACGTCTATCAGGTCATCTATACCTCGGCCACGCCTGGCCCTTACGAGTTGGAACATTCAGAGCAGGTGGTGGAACAGATCATGCGCCCCACCGGCCTGGTTGATCCAGAGGTCATTGTCAAGCCCACGGAGGGGCAAATTGACGACCTCCTCAGCCAGATCACCCAAAGGGTAGGGCGGGGAGAGCGGGCCCTGGTGACCACTCTGACCAAGCGCATGGCCGAGGACCTGGCTGATTACTTGATGGAGACCGGCATCAAGGTCCACTACCTGCACTCGGAGATCCAAACCATCGAGCGGGTGGAGATTCTACGGGACCTGCGCCTGGGGGTCTACGATGTGGTGGTGGGAGTCAATCTGCTGCGAGAGGGGCTGGACCTGCCCGAGGTTTCGCTGGTGGCTGTCCTGGACGCCGACAAGGAAGGCTTCCTACGCTCTGGCAGTTCGCTGATCCAGACCATTGGTCGAGCGGCCCGCCATGTCAACGGCCAGGCGATCATGTACGCCGACACCATCACCAACTCTATGCGCCATGCCATAGACGAAACCAACCGCCGTCGGACCATCCAGATGAAATATAATCAGGAACACAGCATCGTGCCAGCCAGCATCGTTAAGGAGATCAGGGACCTGACCGACCGGGTACGGATGGTGGCCGAGGAAAAACCCGAGTACCGAGTGGGGGAGATACCCAGGAGCGAGGCTATACGGCTCATCAAAGAGTTGGAGAAGCAGATGAAGGCGGCAGCGGCAGAGTTAGAGTTTGAGAAAGCGGCCGTCCTGCGCGACCAGATCATCGAACTGCGGCGCAACCTGGAGGACAAAGACGTACCCGAATGGGAACGCATCTGGCGGCTGGAGCAGCGACGGGTGCGCTGACAAATGGGAGGAGCAAATGCGAAAGGGCGGTGTCCTGAGCTTCGCCCTGAGCCTGTCGAAGGGCTTGTCGAAGGGTCGGCGCTATTGGCTTAACCTGCTTTGCGCTTTTGTCGTCACCTCGCTCATCGGCACAGCGGTGGTGGTCATTGATCTTTCATACCGGTGTGCCCACAATCTCGTCCACACCCACCGCGCGCCGATAACCTCCACACCTGCCGAGAGGGGCTTGTCCTTTGAGCCGGTCTCCTTTACCAGTGCCGATGGCCTGCGCCTGAGCGGGTGGCACATTCCTTCCCGCAATGGCGCGACCATCATCCTCTGCCACGGCCTGAGATGTAACCGCGTTGACATGTTGCCCCAGGCGGCCCTGCTGGCCGAGCACGGCTACGGATCGCTTCTGTTCGACTTTAGAGCTCACGGTGAGAGCGAGGGGGAGATGTTGACTTACGGCTACGGTGAGACCGACGATGTGCTGGCAGCGATAGACTATCTCCTCTCGCGGCCCGACGTTGACCCACAGCGGATCGGCATCCTGGGTGGGTCTCTAGGAGCCGCTACTGCCATCCGCGCTGCGGCCCGTTCGACACATCTAAAAGCAGTGGTGGCGGAGAGTGCCTTCACCAGTTTGGAAAATGAGGTCGCTTCCAGCTTCAAAGCCTTCAGCGGCCTGCCAGCTTTTCCTTTCGCTCCTCTGACGGTAACCTTTGCCCAGTGGCAAACGGGCCTGCGCATTTCCACAGTCAGACCTATTGATGACATCTCTTCCATCGCCCCGCGGCCCGTTTTTATCGTCCACGGCACAGACGATGATACGATCCCCGCCGAGCAGGGGCTCAGGCTCTATGAGGCTGCCGATGAGCCCAAGGCGCTCTGGATGGTAGATGGGATGGGCCACGAAAGCGCCGTGAACCTGTTCCCCGATGAGTACGAAAAGAGGATCATCGGCTTTTTCGATAAGGCTTTGGGGATTGATAGATGAAAGCTGATCTCTATCACACCTTTTCCAGATTTTGCCCGATCCTGAACCCTTCTTGACCAGGGAGGATACCAATGGAGATCGTCCTGGGGGTTTTCCTTTCGCTGCTGGCTGGTGTGATCCCTACCGCCATCTACGCAGCCGTCATCTGGTGGTTCGACCGATACGAGAAAGAGCCGCTGTGGCTGCTGACAGTTACCTTTCTGTGGGGGGCCATCCCGGCCATCATCCTCTCCCTGATTGTGGAACTCGTTCTGGGCATCCCTGTCTCAGTGCTAGGGGAGGGGCTACTAACCGCCGTGGTGGAGAGCGGTGGAGTGGCCCCGGTGGTCGAGGAGACAGCCAAGGCCGTAGCTCTTTTGGGACTCTTTGTCTTCCTGCGCCACGAGTTCGACAACGTCCTCGATGGCATCATCTACGGGGCTCTGGTGGGCTTTGGCTTCGCCATGACGGAGAACGTGCTCTACTTCCTAAGCAGCCTCTTTACAGGAGGTTGGGGCGAGTGGGGCATGGTCGTTTTCCTGCGAGCTGGCGTCTTTGGTTTGAACCATGCTTTCTTCACCAGCCTTACCGGAGCGGCCCTGGGTTTCGCCCGCCTCTCCCGCGCAGGCTGGGGGAAATGGCTGGTGCCGCCCTTCGGTCTAAGTCTGGCCATTGCCTTCCATGCCGTTCATAATATAGGTGCTTCCCTGGCCGAATTGAGCTGCATGACTGTCTTATTCAGCCTCCTCACCGATTGGGGTGGCGTCCTGGTGGTTTTCGCGGTGATCCTTCTGAGTGCAAAGCAAGAGAAAAAGTGGATCACCCATGAGTTAAAGGAAGAGGTCGCCAGTGGTGTCCTCTCGCAAGCGGACTATGCCCTGACTGTCTCTTACCGACAGCGCTTTATAGCTCGTTGGGGGGCCTTGCTGGAGCATGGATGGCAACGCTGGCGTCAGTTGGGCCGCCTCTTTTACCTGGCAACAGAGTTGGCTTTTAAAAAGTACCAACTGCGTACGACAGGCGACGGAGAGGACACCAAAGCTGCTATAGCACGGATACGGAATCAGATCATGGCCCTGCGAAGTGAGATGGGCTAGAAAGTAGCAAGGTTGGAGGTTCACTAACCTCCAGTGAGATATTCCATTACTTAAAAGGAGGAAACCATGACCAAAGGCATCGCTCACATCTCCCCTATTTGGGCTCGCTACTCGACCATCGTGGCCGAGAAGGCCGAAGGAGCCTATATCTACGACGTTGACGGCCATCGCTACCTGGATCTCACTTGCGGTATCGGGGTGACCAACACCGGACATTGCCATCCCCAAGTGGTGGAAGCCGCCCGTGAACAGGTGGGCAAATTCATCCATGCCCAGGCCAACCTCGTCTACCACCAGCCCATGATCCGCTTGGTAGAGGAGCTACTGACCGTGGTGCCGGAGGGCCTGGATGCGCTCTTCTTCAGCAACAGCGGGGCCGAGGCAGTAGAAGCTTCCCTCAAGCTGGCACGCCATGCCACAGGCCGCACCAATCTCATTGTCTTTCAAGGCAGCTTTCATGGGCGCACGGTGGGTACCATGTCCCTCACCACCTCCAAAACCATTTATCGTGTCCGTTATCAGCCCTTGATGGCGGGGGTCTTTGTAGCTCCCTATGCCTACTGCTACACCTGCCCCCTGGGGGATCGGGCGAAGCGCGAAGGGCCGGTGCCTGCCTTCCCCGGCGGAGAGAACTGCGGCCTGTGGTGCCTGAAACAGGTGCGCCACCTTTTGGTGACCCAGACAGCCCCGGAGGAGACAGCGGCTATGATCGTGGAGCCCGTTCTGGGTGAGGGAGGTTATGTGGTGCCGCCGCCAGAGTTCATCCGTGGCCTGCGGGAGATCTGCGACGAGCACGGCATCCTGCTGATTATTGATGAGGTTCAATCGGGCGTTGGGCGCACGGGCAAGTTCTTCGCCATCGAGCATTTCGGCGTCATGCCCGACATCATGATCATGGCCAAGGGCCTGGCTTCGGGCTTCCCTCTGAGCGGCATCGCTGCTCGCCGGGAGTTGATGGACAAATGGATCGTCGGCTCCCACGGTGGCACCTACGGTGGCAACGCCGTGTCCTGCGCCGCGGCCGCTGCCACCATCCAAGCGGTGAAAGAGGAGGGCCTGATTGAGAACAGCGCCCGGATGGGAGAGTTCCTGCAGGAAAGGTTGAGGGGGTTACAGAGACAGTATCCAGCCATCGGCGACGTGCGGGGCCTGGGCCTGATGGTCGCCACCGAGTTCACCACCCCCAATGGTGAGCCCGACAAGGCCACGGCCAAAGCAGTACAGGCCAGTTGCCTGGAAAACAAACTGATGCTCCTCACCTGCGGCCCCTATGACAACGTCATCCGTTGGATTCCACCGCTGATCATCACGCAGGCACAATTGGAGGAGGGGCTGGAGATCTTTGAAAAGACTTTGGTCAGTGTGATAGATGCTCATCGGGATTGATGCCAGCCGGGCGGCTACGCGGGAGCGCACAGGGACGGAAAACTATTCCCTCCAATTGATTCATCATCTCCTGGCTCTGGAAAGTGGCCATCGTTATCGCCTCTACTTTAACCAACCGCCCACCATCGAACTTTTCCCGATGAAGGCTGACCTCGAACTGCAAATTATGCCTTTCCCCCGCCTGTGGACGCATCTGCGTCTCTCCTGGGAGATGGCCCGCCGGCCCCCCGACGTGCTCTTCGTGCCGGCCCACGTCCTGCCCCTCGTCCACCCCCAGCCCAGCGTGGTAACTGTTCACGATTTGGGTTACCTATACTATCCAGGGGCCCACCGGCCCCTGGATCGCCTTTACCTGGACCTGTCTACACGCCACAATGCCCGTGCCGCCAGTCGGATCATCGCCATCTCCCAGGCAACCAAAGACAATTTGGTCCAACACTATGGCACTGAGCCGGACAAAATCACCGTTGTCTACTCTGGCTGTGACGAGACGATGCAGCCAGTGGAGGATGAAGCAACAATCGAGAGGGTTAAGGTCCGCTACGGCATCCGAGGGGATTACGTCCTCCACGTGGGCACCCTTCAACCACGCAAGAACCTGGAGCGCCTGCTGGAAGCGTATGCCATAGTGAGAAGGCAAGCTAAAAGGGGTGAGACACCCGGCCTGGTCATTGCAGGCAGCAAAGGCTGGCTTTATGACCAAATTTTCCAGCAGATCAAGAGATTGGGTCTGGAAACTGAGGTCATCTTTCCTGGCTATGTGTCTCAGGACGACCTGCCAGCCCTGCTGAGTGGAGCCCGTCTTTTCGTTTTTCCCTCCCTATACGAAGGCTTCGGCCTACCGGTGCTGGAGGCCATGGCCTGCGGTACGCCAGTGCTCTGTTCCAACGTTTCTGCTCTGCCCGAGGTAGCGGGCAACGCCGCCCTTCTAGTTGACCCCCTGGATGTAGAGAACATGGTAGAGGCCATGAACCGTCTTCTGCAAGACGAGGGGTTGAGGGCCCAATTGACAGAGCGAGGCTTGCGGCAGGTGCGTCGGTTCTCATGGGATCGGTGTGCCCGGGAGACCCTGGCCGTGCTGGAGGATGCACTACAACTAGGCCCACCAATCGAAATGACACTTTAAATCAGCAACGTTGCTTATTGAAGCGAAGTGAGGTATAATAAGACAATTCAGTTAGCAACCACGCATCAATGAGGAAACCACATGATTGGGGAGATTCTCGGCAATCGCTACAAGATCATCAGGGAAATAGGCAGTGGTGGCATGGCTTGGGTATATTTGGCCGAGGACCTCATCGAAGGGACTCGGGTAGCAGCCAAAGTTCTCTACCCCCAATTCAGCGAAGACATCTCATATATCCAACGCTTCAACCGGGAAGCCAAGCTGGCTATTAACCTGAATGAACCCCACATTGTCCGGGTGTTAGACTATGGGGCTACCCGAGATATCCACTATCTCATAATGGAATACATCGAGGGCCGGGATTTGCTGGAGATCTTGGAGGAAAGGGGACCCTTACCCTATGAGGAGGTGTTGTATATCGCTTCTCAGGTCGCTATGGCCCTGGAGCATGCCAGCCTACAGGGCATCGTCCACCGAGACATCAAACCCCAGAACTTGATGGTCACAGCCGATGGGACAGTCAAGGTGTGTGATTTTGGCATCGCCCGGGCTGTAACCCTGCCTTCTCTCACCCAATCCGGCTTCGTTGGCTCACCCTATTACATATCCCCTGAGCAGGCTATGGGCGAGAACGTTGATGTTCGCTCCGACATCTACTCCCTGGGCATCGTCATGTACCAGATATTGAGCGGGACACTCCCCTTCGACGCCAAGAGCCCCTGGTCAATTATCAGCCAACACATTGCCAGCAAGCCCCCCTCTCTGCGCCTTAGGAATAGCGACCTTCCGGAAGCAGTAGAACACCTGGTTAACAGGGCTATGGCCAAGCGGCCCGATGACCGTTTCCAGACCCCGGCAGAACTGAGACAAACGATCGAAGATGCACTCAGCGGGAAAGAGATAGTCGCTGTCGAGATCCCTGCCCCTGAACGGGATATAGCTGGTCTGGCGGAGGATCTCTATCGGCGGGCAGTGGAGGCCAGCCAGGCCGAGGAGTGGCAACGAGCTGTCAACCTTTTCAACCAAGTCATCAATCTTCGGTCCGATTATGAAGACGCAACCGAAAGACTGGCCGAGGCCGGGCGACAGGCAAGGCTTTCAGCTTTGTATGCTGCAGCTAACCGGGCTCTTGAGGCCAAACGCTGGCAGGAGGCCATTGATGAACTGAGCGAAATCGTAGCCATTGATGCCCATTACAAGGACGCCTCCAAGCTGTTGACCAGCGCTGGTCTGGCGTTATCAGAAAGCAAGGCCCGGGGAAAGCTCAAAGCTCTCTACCAGCAAGGGTTGGAGCATTTTGATGCCCGGCAATGGTCACAGGCTATTTACTACTTTGCCCAAGTTCACGACGCAGATCCTAATTACGAAGAAGTGGATGAGTTGTTAGCCGAAGCACGGCGCAGGAGCCATAGAGTTAGGGAAGCGGGCAAGGAATCAGCCAGGAGAGAGCGCCCCTCCTTTGGCGCTCGCCTGGCTATAGCAGCAAAAAGGGTTGTCTTCACCATAGTGCTTCTGGTTTTAGTCGGATTAGGTTTTGCTGGCGCCTACGTCCTGTATCAAACCTACCAACAACCCCAGCCAGCGGATCCTCTGGCTGACGACTACCAGCAAGCCCTCAGTTATATGGAGCAGGGCCAATGGGATCAGGCTGTCAACTTGTTTGATGAGATTCTGGCTGGCGTGCCAGATTACAAAGATGCTGCTGAGAAAAGAGACGAGGCTCTGGAAAAGCAGGAACTGACTCGCCTGTATGATCAGGGGACAGCATACTTTGAGCAGGGTGAGTGGGATGAAGCTATTGCTCAATGGCAGGAGTTGCGAGACCTGGATCCAGGCTTCAACAAGGCGTCGGTAGAAGACATGCTATGTCGGGCCTATCTGGAGAAGAGCCTTCTGCAAGTGGCTGCCTTTGATAAAGACAGCGACCTCAGGCATCTCCATGAGGCCATGGTAGATTTCGGCCAGGGATTGGCCATCTGCCCCGACAAGGCCGATCTCCAGGAGGAAAAGAAACTAGCAAGCCTGTACCTGGATGCCAACGTTGCCTACGCAACAGCCGACTGGGATGAGGCCATTGCCAAATTGAGCGTCCTTTATGAACTTGAGCCAGATTATGGTCAGGTGATGGAAAAACTGTACGCAGCCTATATAAACAGGGGAGATGCTTACGCAGAAGAGAAGCGTTGGGAACTGGCTCTGGCTGACTACGAACTGGCTCTGGAACTTGACGTGTCCGATAAAAGCTTGGCTGCAGATAAACGGGACGATCTCCTGGAAAAACTGGCCAGTCTATCCATCCCACCGACTCCGACGCAGGTAGTACCCACCCCACAGCCGACAGCCACGCCGACAAGGATAGCCATTAAATACCCAGCGCCAAAGTTGTTGGGGCCGGCCAACAGGATGGCTTTCGGAACAACGGCGGATCCTCCCATTCTGAAATGGGAACCCGTGGGGGAACTGGCGAACGATGAATACTACAGTGTGCTGGTAGTACGCTATTATCCAGCAGGTAACCCTGTCTACTGGACCAGTGGGTTGATAAAGGAGAATCAGGTTACACTACCTGAGGGAGTTGGTTATGGCAAGGCTGATCACGACGAGTTCTACTGGTGGGTCACCATACACAAGGCTACAAAAACCACTCCTGACGGTAAACCCGACGGCCCCTCCATCAGTCCTAAGAGCGAAGTGCGGATGTTCTTTTGGGGTCCGTGAGACTTAGAAAGGTGATTAGCATGAGCAATACGCCTCGATCCAAGATCGGAGAAACCAGGGAGAGACTTGAGGCCTTGAAACGAGACCTGATGGACTTTGCTGAGGCCCTGGAGCGCCAACACGCTTCTTTACGAAGACTGCAGGCCAATTGGCCAGCAGGGGCTCAACAGGATCAGGCCCTGCGCGAAGTGCAGGCTTGCACCACAACCGCGGCGGCCATGGTCCAACAAATGGGACAACGTATGCCTCAGATAGAGTCCTTGTTCAAGAGCGCCCAGGCAGAGCTAGCTGCCGAGGAGAAAGAGCACGAGCAACTCACAGCCCTCTACGAGGTCAGTCAGGTCGTCAATTCGACCCTGGATCTGTCAGGGGTCCTGAACATTGTCATGGACACCATCATCAGCTTGACCGGGGCAGAGCGAGGATTCCTGATGCTCCTCGACGAAGAGACTGGAGAGCTTGATTTCAAGGTGGCTCGTAACATGGACCGGGAGACCCTGGCCGGCTCGTCCTTCGAGATCAGCCGCACCATTGTCAACCGGGTGGCCGTCGAAGGTGAGCCTATTCTGACCACCAATGCCCAGGCCGATCCCCGCTTCAGCGCTCAGGCCAGCGTGGTCAGCTACAGCCTCCGCTCGATTCTATGCGTCCCCCTCAAGGTCAGGGACAAGGTCACCGGCGTGACCTATGCTGACAATCGCATCAAAGCCGGGCTTTTCACCGAGCGGGATCGCGACCTTCTGGCTGCCTTTTCAGACCAGGCGGCCATGGCTATCGAGAACGCCCGTCTCTTTGAAAGCGTCGTCATCGCCAAGAATCTAATGGATAACGTCTTTGCCAGCATCGCCAGCGGGGTGATCACCACTGATGTCATGGACAAGATCACCCTCTTCAATCGAGCAGCAGCGTCCATTCTGGGTGTCTCTGCCGAGCAGTCCATAGGTGCTTCATACCACGATGTCCTCCCCACGCTGGAAGAGAGCCTCCAGCCATTGGTTGAGGAGGTAAAGGTCAAGGAACAGGAATACATCGCTTATGAAATCGAGCCAGAGTTGCCCCGGCGAGGTGCAGTGAGCCTGAGTATGAACCTATCACCCCTGAAAGACGCTCAAGAGGGAACCCTGGGAGTAGCCATTGTCATTGACGATCTGACAGAGAAGAAGCGGTTCGAGCGAGAGCGGGCTATGGTCAAGCGCTATCTGCCAGCCGAGTTGGTGGACAGATTAGCCGATCTGAAAGAACTGCGACTGGGCGGCACCCGCCAGCTATTTACCACCTTCTTCGCCGACATCCGTGGCTTCACCACCTACAGTGAACAACACGATCCTGAACACGTGGTTGAGGTCATCAATAATTATTTCTCGGTGGCCGCCAAGATCATCCGTGCCAATAAAGGCATCGTGGACAAGTACCTTGGTGATGCGGTGATGGCTCACTTTGGTACTCCTCTGCGTCCCATCCCCGACCATGCGTTGCAAGCGGTGCGCACGGCCTGGAACATCAAACAGGCGATGGAGGAGTATCACAAGAGAGTACCCCCTGCCGACCGACTCAGTTTCGGAATGGGTGTTAACACGGGCGAGGCAGTAGTAGGCAACGTGGGAGGCGAAGACCAGATGGAGTACACGCCCATCGGCGATGCGGTCAACCTGGCCAAGCGTTTGCAGGAAAGCGCCAAGCCAGGTCAGATCCTGCTCAGCCAGAGTGCCTACGAGGAAGTCAAGGACCACGTCAAAGTCAACGCTTTGCAGCCTATCCAGGTCAAGGGGCGAACTGCTTTCGAACAGGTCTACGAGTTGGTGGGCCTCAAATAGGCTTGAGGGCTGAGATCAAAAGCCCCCGCTTGCAGCGGGGGCTTTTGCTTTTAACCATCCGTCAGCTTGAGATTGGAGATCACGTCCAGGTCCCAACTGGAGCGATGGCCAGCCCGGTAGCGGAAGTAGCCGGCACTGGCGATCATGGCCGCGTTGTCAGTGCAGAGGGCGGGTGGGGGGTAGAGGACAGGCAAGGCCGACCTTTCGGCCATCTGCTGGCGCAGCAGGCGGTTGGCCGCCACCCCACCAGCCAGCATGATCAGCTTGACTTGATATTCCTCCGCTGTCATCCGGGCTTTCTCCACCAACACATCTATGACCGAGGCCTGGAAGCTGGCGGCCAGGTTGGCCACAGGGAGTTGCCGGATCACCGAAGGCGCTTGAGAGACTGCAATGCGGCGGTTCCCGGCAGAATCCGTCAAAGATACCTTGTCCTCGTACTTCTGAACAATGCGCAGCACGGCCGTCTTGAGGCCACTGAAGCTAAAGTCGTAGGTCCCCTTCAGCCAGGCACGCGGCAGCTTGAAGGCGAGGGGATTACCCTCCCGGGCAACCCGCTCAATAGCCGGTCCCCCTGGAAACTCGAGCCCCAGCAGCCGCCCGACTTTGTCAAAAGCCTCGCCGGCGGCGTCGTCAAGGGTGCGTCCTAGCTTCCGGTATTGGCCGTGGTCGGTCATCAGGATCAACTCGGTGTGGCCTCCGGAGACGATCAGGGCCAACAATGGGAAAGAGATTTCCTGAGATGAGCCTTCCACCATGAGCCAGTTGGCGTAGATGTGGCCTTCGATGTGGTTGATCCCGATGAGGGGCAACCCCCGGCCATAGGCCAGGCCCTTGGCCGTGTTGACCCCCACCAGCAAAGAGCCCGGCAAGCCCGGCCCGTAGGTCACGGCTATGGCGTCCAGGTCGTCCCAATCCAGTTCTGCTTCGGCCATGGCCTGCCGGATGACGGGCATGATGGTCAGAATGTGTTGGCGGGAAGCCACCTCGGGGAAAATGCCGCCGTATTGGCGGTGCAGGTCTATCTGCGAGGCGACCACGTTGGAAAGAATTCTGCGCCCATCTTCAACCACTGAGGCGGCCGTTTCGTCACACGAGGTCTCAATGCCCAAGATACGAGTCATGCCAAAACCAGCCTTACTCTTTCGATAAGGGTCTTTTCCTGTTCCGGCATCACGGTACGCGGATCCAACAGGAAACGATCCCCTTCGATCCGCCCCACCACCGCCGGCTGGCCCAGGCGCAAACGGCGGGCCAGATCATCGGGTGAAGGCACCTGAATGGACACCAGTTTGGTAGGCAGGGTCTCGCCGGGCAGACTCCCGCCCCCCACTGTGGAACGACCATCTACTACGCTGACCTCAGCCCCCGCCTCGGTCAGGAGCAAGGCCCAGGCCCGTGCTCGCTCCCCAATAGTCTCCACGGGCATGGCCATCATCCGCCAAACGGGGACTTTTTCCAACGCTTTGCCTTCCATATAGTGCAACAAGGTGGCTTGCAAGCCAGCCAGAGTGGTCTTGTCCACCCGCAGGGCACGGGTCAGAGGGTGGCGTCTAAGCCGGGCCACCAGGTCTTTCTGACCGAGGATGATGCCCGCCTGAGGGCCGCCCAGCAGCTTGTCACCACTACAAGAGACCAGAGAGGCCCCGGCGACGATGCTTTCCTGGATGGTGGGCTCGTGGGCCAAGCCGTAATCTGCAGTGTCCAGCAGAGTGCCGCTGCCCAAATCGTCAATGACGGGGAGAGCGTATTTGTGTCCCAATTCCACCAACTCGGCCAACGGGACCTCATGGGTAAAGCCGACGATCCGAAAGTTGCTGTGGTGAGCGCGCATCAGGAGGGCTGTCTCCTCGCCGATGGCCTCCTCATAGTCTCGCTGGTGGGTGCGATTGGTGGTGCCTACTTCGACCAGGAGAGCCCCACTCTGACGCATCACGTCGGGGATGCGGAAGCCGCCACCGATCTCGATCAGTTGGCTGCGGGAGATGATAACCTCCCGGCCCTGAGCCAGGGCCGTCAGCATCAGCAGGACGGCACCAGCATTGTTGTTGACCATCAGGGCCGCCTCGGCTCCCGTCAATCGGCAGAGGAGCTCTTCGGCGTGGACGTAACGGGAGCCTCGCTGCCCGGCCTCCAGGTCGTACTCCAGGTTGCTGTAGCCCTGGGCGGCCTCTTCCATGGACGCTCGCGTTTCCTGGCTCAGCGGGGCGCGGCCCAGATTGGTGTGGATGATGACCCCCGTGGCGTTGATAACTGGCCGCAGGGTGGGTTGCAAGCGGCGGTTCAAATTGGCCACAGTCATCTCGACCAGTTGGCTCACAGGAGGGCAGGGGCTGCCCTCCAGGATGGCCTGACGGGCGCTTTCCAGGGCCTCGCGGACCGCTTCCACAGCTAACTCGTGGCTGTGCGCCTCGGCCAAGGCCTGGACGTCCTCCTCCTGGAGCAGTTTATCCACGCTGGGCAGTTTCCTCAGCTCTTTTTGCATGACTCCCTCTCGGTTAGTGCACCTGTGAAAAGCTAATGTGAAACGGCGTCCATCAAATGTAGCCGCATTGTACCATAGGTACGCGGCAACCGTCAAACGCCTTCAAGCTATTTTACCGCGTCAAAGCGGGGGATGAGGAGAACTGTCAACGGATTCCCAGAGCGGATTGAACGGATTGGACATTCTACCGAGGCGATTTCCGCTCAATCCGTTCCCAAAATCCGTTGACAGCAACCCGCCCTGATCATCCATCTCCCTGCTCTGGGTGCCAAGAGCTGTTTCTCTTCCTGTCACCAGCCCACTAGAGGGATCAACTGCTGACAGGCCGGACACCTTGCGCCATCCAGTCGGTTTTGAGCCACCCTCAACCCAAACCGCCGGATCAACAGCTCTCCGCAGTCGGGACAGTAGGTGTTCTCGTAGCGGTGCCCCAGCACATTGCCCACGTAAACGAAATGCAAGCCCTCTTCCGTCCCAATATCATGCGCCCGTTCCAACGTCCGCACGGGCGTTGATGGAGCAGTGAATCGGTAAGCCGGATAATAGCCGCTGACGTGCCAAGGAGTTTCGGGGCCTAATTCACGGCGGATGCGCCGGGCGATGCTTCGCAAGGTCCCTTCGTCGTCGTTCACCGTGGGGATGACCAGAGTCGTGATCTCTACCCACACCCCGGCCTCCCTGGCCGCCCGGCAGTTGCGCCACACCTTTTCCACGTCCGCTGCACAGTACCTCTTCACTGCCTCGGCGTTGCCCTTGATGTCCACGTTCATGGCATCCAAGCCAGCTTTAACAAGCAGGTCGAGGGCCTCAGGGGTCATGTAGCCGTTGGTCACATAGGTGTTGTAGAGCCCCTTTTCCCTGGCCAGAGGGAAAATGTCCAGCGACCATTCCAACGACAGCGTCGGCTCGTTGAAACTGATAGAAGTGCCCTGACAGCCCCGGGCGATGGCCTGAGCCACGAACTCTTCCGCAGACATGTAACGCCCACCAGAAGGAGGCTGCCTTGCCCTGAGTGCATCGAAGGGCCTGCCCTGAGCGGAGCCGAAGGGCTTGGAGATTTCCCAATTCTGACACCAGGGGCACTTGAAGTTGCAACTCCAACTGCCAGCGGTGAGGGCTACGCTGCCAGGGTAGAGATGATAGATCGGCTTCTTCTCAATGGGATTGGCCGAGAGGGAAGAAACCAGGCCATAGACGAGGGTGTAGAGCGTGCCACCCTCATTTTTGCGGGTGCGACACCAACCCAGAGCGCCATCCTTCAACAGGCAGCGTCTCTCGCAGCTCAGACAGCGCACCTTGCCCCCCTCTATCTCCTGCAAAAAGGCTTTCTTCAGCCTCGGGCCATCCATCTTTGGACCCTTCGCCCTCTCTCCCGGCCACCACCAACTCGCCCTCATAAGAATTGACCGGAGTAGCGAAACTCGTTTCGCGCCACCAACTTGTCCTCATACAGAACTTTCGGAGTAGCGAAACTCGGCTCCGGTGAGCTTGGTCGAACCGTTTCGCGCTTATAGCGCAGAACAAGTTCTGCTACTCCGCCAACGGCCCAGGTTCAAATCAGTGGTCTCCCCTTGAGAACTGCCAGCAACTCCTCGTGGAGCAAGCCATTGGTGGCAACCATATTGCCGCTCCTCAAACGCCACGGCTGGCCCGAGACATCGCTGGTCCTCCCGCCAGCCTCCCGCACCAACAGATCCCCTGCTGCCCAATCCCAGGGACTCAGGTGAAACTCCCAGTAACCGTCGAGCCGCCCGGCAGCCACATAAGCCACGTCCAGAGTCGCTGCACCACCCCGCCTCACCCCCTGCACCCGGGGCATGACGCGGCCAAATTCAGTCAGGTTGTTGTCCTCAATGGAAGCCCTCGCGTAGGGAAAGCCGGTGGCCACGAGAGAGCGTCTCAGGCTGTCAGTGCTCGACACCGATAGCCGCCGACCATTGCAATAGGCCCCTCGATCCTCCTCAGCCCAAAACAGTTCATCCCGCACCGGGTCGTAGGTGACGCCCAGCACGGTTTCCCTCTTGCACTGCAAAGCGATGGAGACACAGAAAACAGGATAGCCATGGGCATAATTGGTGGTCCCATCCAACGGATCAATCAGCCAGAGGAACTCTCCCGCCTGTCCCTTGCCCAATCCTTCCTCTGACAGGATACCATGCTCGGGATACCGTCCACGGATAGCTTCCACAAGAAGCTTTTCCGAGGCCACGTCGGCCTCGGTAACCAGGTCTATCTCCGAGCTCTTGCTCCCCACAGCCAATCGGTGCTCAAAGTGGTCCATCAATACCCGGCCAGCCTCTCTGGCCAACTCAACGGCAAAGTCTTTCATCGGCTATTGCTCCATCTCACAACCTGTATTGTAATGGATAAGCAGGCCCATTATGGTGCATTTGGGGTTCCTTCCGGGGTTGGCGTAGGCGGCAACTGGAGGAAATCGTCGCGCGTCTTTTCCACAAAGTCTTTCACGCTGTATTCGTAGACCCTCACGTAGTAGGGCGACTCGGACGAAATGACGACGTATCGGTTGGCATCGGGTTCTTTAGCCCCTACGCGCAAGGTGATGGTTTTGTCGCCCGTCTCAACCGTCACCACGGCGTTGGGCTCGTCCATCCCGTAGGCAGCCTGTTCTTCCTTCCCCAGAGGTTCGATCATGTTGACCGACGCTGCCTGCCCAATCAAGGAAGTGACCTTTGCCTCATCCAGGGTTTCGTCCACGGCCAGCCCACTCATTGTCCAGGTACCCTCGTCGTCCTTCGTGAAGGTGAACGTGCCATTGGCGTTTTCCAGCGTCAGCTTGGTGATGTCGTCCTGGGGGACGCTTAGGTAGGCCGTATCAACCCACGAGGCAGCCTCGGCCTTGGCCTCCCAGGTGGAGAGTTCGCTGGTCAGATAAGTTTCGCTCTGCCCCTCCACGCGAAAGTGGGTAGAGCCGTACTTGGGCGAAGAACCCAAGTAGAGGGTACGTTTGGTCCCGTCCGCCGTCTCAAAGTCAATGCGATGCACGAAATCATCTGGAGAGACCTGGAGCCGCTTATGGCTGGCATCGGTGCGCGTCACCAATCGGCCAGTGGTAAGGCCCACGATTTTTTCCAGCAGCGGGGTGATTTTGTCGGCCTGGGCGGGGTAGTCGTCCGCGTCGGGCAGGACCCAATCCCCGCTAACTTTGAGTTGGATGCTATTGTCGTCAGCATCCGTGATGGTCAGGGCAACGATATCGCTGGCCTCCAGTTCGAGGAAGAGCGGCTCGCTCGCACCAGTGGCCGCCGACCCGGGCCAGAAGACAAAGACGCTCAGGATGATTTGGACGACCAGGATACCAGCCAGGATTTGGTTATGCCGTTTCATCATTATTCCACCTCTTGGGCCAAAGTCGGGACAGCTTTCGGTGGCAGCAACTCTATCGGCTGCTCGTTCTTGCGTCGGGCATTCCACAAAACGCCGATGACGATGAGCGCCACCAAGGCGACGACATAGTTTGCGCCCTCCCAGAGGGACTGCTCCCTCTCGGTCATCGGAACCAGCACCCGTGCGTAGGTCCCCCGCGAGCGGATGTTGAGCAGGTCCAGATCCTCCGTAGACCAAGCGACGATGTTCTGCATCAGTTTCAGGCTGTTGAGGTAACGGTCCATCGTGAGACGGGAGGAAATAGTGAAGACAATGTCATCCACAAACTCGGCGCTGCCGATGACGACCAGCCGGGCTGTTTCCGGCGAGACCTCGATGGTTCCAGGGATAGGCTCTTGAGCCGTTTCCTCCTCCGTCTCTGTCTCCCCCTCGCCTTCGGCAAATGGGGAGGGTTTGTCCCTGAAATAGCTCTCAAAAACACCCTGGACGGAGACGGCCAGCGTGTGGGGCTTTTGTTCGGCTCCTACAGGGAAACCCAGGTCTGGATAGAGATCAAAGTCCGGTTGGATGTTGGTATCGGCCTGGGTCCAGGAGGCCGGGCTGGATTGGAACAGGGTCGTGACCTGCCGCCCGGCGCTCTTTCCCTCGTCAATGGTGATGGGCGAAGCCCAGTTAAGCGTCACGGCAGGGAGGTTCGAGACAACGGGGCTGTCCGACGCCATCCCATCGGGCCGGACATCCACAAAGAACGGATAGTCAATCGCCTGGAGTTCCTGCACCTGGAAGGCACCCACACTGCGGGTGACCGGCACGGGGAACGGCTCGTTCTGCGGGTCCATCACCAGCGATTCCCCCACCTCAATTCCGTAACTGGCCAACATCTCGCGCAGGCCGTCTTCCAGAGGCTTCAAGGCCAGCCCGCCACCGAGCTGGTCGGCCGTGATCCCATAGTTGCCAGCCGCCACCACGACCGAACCGCCGCGCATCAGATACTGGTCAACAGCAAAGCGCTCCTTGTCGGTCATTCCCTGGGGCGCGACGACCACCAGCACGTCCACATCTGCCGGCACCTGCCCGCTACTCAGATCCACGTTGCGGACTTCGTATTCCTGGCGCAAGGACTCGCCGAGTTGCTGCCAACTGGAGAGGGGCTGTTGCATCTGTCCGAACATATCCGGCGTCGGCTCCGCCGGGGGCGTCCAAAGGCCGACTACCTGGAGAAAGCCCGGCGAGGCTCGCTTGAGGGCCGATTCGATGGCCGTGCGCACGTCAGCCTCGCTCAGTTCGCCGGAGGGATAGATCACCTGGGCCTGGTCACCGACCTGCAAGACCATATGGAGATAGTAACTCTCATTAGAAAAGAGGGAGGTGGCGAAGGGCTGCAGTCCGTAGAGGTCGTACAACTCTTGGCGCGTGACAGAGCTATCAGGCGCGTCAGGGTCCACCAAGGTGTATGTAAACTTGTTGGATTCGCTGGCGATATCTTGCGCCACCTTTTCGATGGTCTCTGGAACATCGGCCAACCATTCCGGTAGCGTGTCCGGGGTGAGGTAGACCGTCAACCTGGCGGGGTTGTCCAACTCTAGCGCTGCCAATACGGCGTCCACGCTCTGGAAGCCATAGACCACTTTCTTGATAGAGCTGGTCAGGTCGTATTCCAGGTTGCGCAGGCGTACATCTATGCCCTCACGGTGGGGCTCGATCTCGATGAGATCACGGAAGTTGAGCACCGCGTTCTGGTCGCCATAGCGGATCAAGATATCAAAGTAAGAGTTGATAATCGAGGTCTCGTAGCGCCCGGCCACCTGGAAGGGCATCGGCCGGATGCCATAAGTCTGGTTAGCCTCAGCCTCTTTGTCGGGGTCTTGGGCCGGGTCTATCATCTCCAACTGCACCATGCCCCCCGAGGCGACTTCGTACTCTTGTAGCATGTCACGGATGCGCGGGACCAGCGGGGCAAGCAGCGGGTGGGTCTTTTCACTGAAATAACCTCGGATCAGCAGCGGCTCCTGCAGGTTGTCCAGCAGATCACGGGTGGTCTGGGAGAGGCTGTACTCCTGCTGGGCCGTGAGATCTAGACGCAGCCCGCGCGCGTGCAAGGGAAAGACCCAGAGGTTGAGCAGCACCAGGTTCAGCACCACCAGAACCGTGGTGAGGAGCACGCTGCGGCGATGGGGCAGCGTGCGCTCCCCTGTGCTCCATCTTTTGCTCTCCAGCGAAGCGACATTGAGCGCCAGGAAAACTCCTGTCAGCGAGAGATAGTAAAGCAAATCGCGCAGATCCACCACGCCGCGCTGGATGCTCTCAAAGCGGCTGCCCGAGCCGACGGCGCGCAGGATCTCGCCTATGGCATCGCCGACAAAGTCGGTCACGCCGCTGGAGCCAGCCAGGTAGAAGAGACCACCGAGCAGCACAGTTGAGATGAGGGCGACGATCTGGTTATCGGTGCGAGAGGAAACAAAGAGCCCGATAGCCGCGTAAGCCGCCGCCAGCAGGATGGCAGCCAGATAGCCGCCAAAGACCGGCCCCCAGTCCAGGTTTCCCAGCAGCGAGACGGTGATAGGCAAGAAGATGGTCAACGCCAGGGCAACGGCCACCAGTACTAGCACCGCCAAGAACTTGCCCACGACTAACTGGATTGGGGAGACGGGCAGCGTCAGCAGCACTTCCAAGGTGCCAGAACGCTGTTCCTCGCTCCATTGACGCATCGTCAGCGCTGCAACCAGGAAAATCATCAGCACCGGCATCCAGCGGAAGAGGGGCCGGACGTCGGCGATGCCCCGGGCGAAGAAAGTGTCCACCCAAAAGAAAGAGAACAGCGTGGCCGCCAGGAACGCGCCCACGAAAATGAGTGCCATCGGTGAGCCAAAATAGCCCTCTAATTCTTTGCGTGCAATCGCGAGTGTCTGTTTCATCGTACTACCTCACTTTTACCCACCCCTGCGAAGGTTTGTGGCAACCTTCGCCAGGGTTTCTTATGCAGCCATAGCCAATTCGTTAAAGACCGTTTCCAGCGTGCGGACATCCCGTCGCAGTTCGCGGAGCCGCCAGCCCTCTTCCCGCGCCAGATTATAGATCACCGGGCAGAGGTCACCCCCATCGGTACCCTGGCCCAGGACCCGGTAGGCCGGGTAGCCGTCAGGCGCCTGGGTTCGCTCAACGCCACGCACACCACTCAGGTTGCGCAGCGCGCGATCCACACCGGCTGGCGCATCTTCTAGCACCAGCACTGCGTCCGACGTAGTGGCCAAATCCGAGAGCCGCGCATCGGCCTTGATCTGGCCGTTCATCAGGATGATGACCCGGTCGCAGAGTGCCTCGACCTCGGAGAGGATGTGCGTAGAGAAGAGGACGGTACTGTGCTCGGCCAGACGGCGGATCAGGCGGCGAATCTCGACGACCTGCGTCGGGTCCAGCCCCAGGGTAGGTTCGTCCAGGATCAAGAGCCTCGGCTGGTGGAGAATTGCCTGGGCCAGTCCTACGCGCTGGCGGAAGCCCTTGCTCAGTTGACCGATGGGACGAGTCAGATGATCGGCCAGGCCGGTGGCATGGACAGCCTCTGAGAGCCGGGCCAGTTGCTCCTCCTCCGCAATCTGGCGTAGCTCGGCTATCATCTTGAGATATGCCTGGACCGACAGCTCTGGGTAGAGGGGTGCGGTCTCTGGCAGGTAGC
>Ga0180438_10002037_pt1 | contig 34142 bp, 25 predicted proteins | sample SS_ome_12_FD_132455 | JGI IMG/M metagenome (GOLD analysis project Ga0180438, IMG submission 132455) | Hypersaline lake sediment archaeal communities from the Salton Sea, California, USA - SS_3_D_2 metaG | ecosystem: Environmental > Aquatic > Non-marine Saline and Alkaline > Hypersaline >... | reverse complement strand
ATTTCTTCCAGGGCTCCCAGCGCCAGGTAGCCCTCTACACGACTGGGTGCTCTCTCTATCGCCCGCTGATAGGCCCGCTCCGCTTGCTGCCATTGGCCCCGCTGGCGATGCCAATTCCCCAGGACTACCAGAGTTCGCACCGAGGTAGGCGATACCTCTACCGCAGCCTGCAGTTGGGCCAAGGCTTCTTCAAACCGTCCTTCCGCTGCATAGGAGACGCCCAGGCTGAGGTAGCCGTCAGGTTTGGAGGGGGCCATGGCGACGGCTCGTCGGTAAAGCGCCTGAGCCCCTGCCCGATCTCCCCGTTTCTCTTTCAACCGCCCCAGAGCCAAATAGCCACTGGCAGTACTGGGCACCACTCCGGTGATTTCCTGCCCCGTCTCATCCTGTGGCCAAGGTGTCTGCGCTTCGTCAAGCTCCTGCGGGGTAACCTGCTCGCTTGCTACCTCAGCGATCCCAGTGGCGATTTCTTCGTCTATCTCCTCTTGTGACCATGGTGCCTGCGCTTCGTCAAGCTCCTGCAGGATGAGTTGCCCACTCGCTACTTCAAGATCCATGATGGTGTCTTGCTGGTCCATCTCCTCCTGTAGCCAGGGTATACGTGTTTTGTAAAGCTCCTCCAGGATAGCCTGCCCGCTCGCCACTCCAGGAGCTACGGTGATGGCCTGCCAGTAGACTGCCTCTGCCGGTTCCCAACGACCCTGAGCCTGGTAAAAGCCTCCCAGTGCGACATAAGGCCGGCTGGAGGCTGGGGCTACCTCAATGGCCGTCTCGAGTTGGGTCAGGGCTTCCTGGCTTCGTCCTTCTCTGGCGTACATCCGTCCCAGGCCGATGTAATCGCTGGGATCGGTCGGTGCGACCTCAATCGCTTTCTGATAGAGGACCTCGGCAGCAGGGCGATCTCCCTGTGTCCGGAGCAGTCTGGCCAGAGCGATATAGACCTCTGCCGAGGCAGGCGCCACCTTGGCCGCCTTTTTAAACGCTGTCTGCGCCTGTTCTATCTCTCCCGCTGCGGCGTACAAGGCTCCCAGGCTCAGGTAGCCGTCGGGCTTTAGCGGCGCTATCTCCGTGGCTCGGTGATAGCGCGTCTCGGCCGCGGTGCGGTTCCCCCGTTCCTCCTCCAGTCGTCCCAGAGCGAGATAGCCCCCCAAAGCAGCCGGGTCCATCTCTAGCGCCTGCCGATAGGCATCCTCAGCCAACTCGCGATCGCCGCGCACTTGATGCCAATTGCCCAGGGCTACCAGGGTTCGCGCCGAGGCAGGTGCTACTTCTACCGCCGCCTCAAACGCCGCCAGCGCTCGCTCCCTCTGGGCCTGAGCAGCGTATAAGGTTCCCAAGCTCAAGTAGCCGTCGGGACGCGATGGTGCAACCTCTGTGGCCTGCCGGTAGAGCACCTCGGCCGCGGTGCGGTTCCCTCGTTCCTCTTCCAATTGTCCCAGGGCGAGGTAGCCCTCCACAGCCGCTGGTTCCATCTCTAGCGCCTGCCGGTAGGCATCCTCGGCCAACTCCCAATTGCTTTGCGCCCTGTGCCAATCCCCCAAGGCCACCAGGACCTGCCCAGATGTCGGCGCTATATCTGTGGCTGTCTCGAGTTCTGCCAGCGCCTTTTCTGGCTGTCCCGCATCGGCATAAAAGGCTCCCAGGCGCAGGTAGCTCCTGACGTCGGCTGGCGCTACCGAAGTGGCCTGCCGATAGAGCCCTTCCGCCGCCTCCGAGTTCCCCTGCACTTCCCCTAATTTGCCCAACGCTAGGTAGATCTCGGCGTTACCTGGCTCCAACACCATGGCCTGCCGGTAAGCGTCCTGCGCCTGCTCCACCTCGCCCCACGCCCAGTAGGCATTGCCCAAGCTAAGCCAGGCTGAGGCATTCCCCGGCTCTACTTCGACCGCCCGTTGATAAGCCGCATGGGCAGCTTTGATCTCATTTTGTCCTTGATAGTAGCTGCCCAGCGCTACCCAGACCGAAGCGGACCCTGGATTGACTTGGGTGGCGGCCTGATATTGAGCCAGCGCCTCGTCGTGTTTTCCCATCCTGTGATAGAGCCCCGCCAGCGCCGTGTAGGACTCGATGAGTTTCGGCTCTACCCTCTGGGCCTGCCTATAGGCGTTGATCGCTTGGGCGCGGTCACCGCGCCTTGCGTAATGGTTTCCCAACGCCACATAGGCCACACCGCTTCCAGGAACAGTCTGTATACCGGCGCGGTATTGAGCTTCGGCGGTCTCATAATTCCCACGTGTCTCATACAGAGCTGCCAGTTGAACGTATGCCTTGATAAGCGACGGCTCGGCTGCAATGGCTTGCTGATAGGCCGAGACGGCCAACTCCCATGCCCCTCTTTGTTCGTATTCTTCTCCGAGAGTTGTATAAGCGCTGCCTGCGTAGGGGTTTGCTTCCACTCCTCTTCTCGCCCAGGCCAACGCCTTATCGCGCTGTCCCTGAGCTCGAGCGATCTGGGCCAGAGCGCCGTAGCTATCGGGAGATGCCGGCACGATCTCGACCGCCTGTTGAAGGGTGCTGGTACCCGCTCTCCAGTCACCACGGGCCTGATAGACCTTGGCTAAAGTAACATAGCTAGCCGTGTAGCTGGGCTCTACCTCGATGGCGCGCTGATACTGCGCTATCGCCCCTATCGGATCCCCCTCGCGGTGGTATTGGTCGCCCAGGGCAACCAGGATTCTGACCGAATTGGGCTCCATCTCCGCTGCCTGCTCGAAAAACTCCCTGGCCGCTGCCAAGTCTCCTAGCGCCTGATGCACTCGCCCCAATTGCAGATAAGCGTTGGCCTCAGTCGGATCCAGCTCAATCGCGCGTTGATAGGCTGAGATAGCGGCATCCCATTCGGCCCTGGATGCGTAGAATCTCCCTAGAGCGATGTACCCCGCTGGACTATTAGGTTCCAACTTGATCGCCCATTCGATCTCAGCTTGGGCCGCTTCCCACTTCCCCTGGCTTTGATAGGCATTGGCCAATGACAGACGAGGCGACACATTGGCCGGAGCCGAACGTGCCGCCCAGAGGATTTGACCAACCTGCAACCCGAATTCGGCGTTCCTGGCGTAGAGGGCACTGAGCCCCAGCCGTGCGGAGATCATGTCGGGATTGCTGGTCAAGGCTTCGTCGTAGGCTTGCCTCGCTTTGTCAAGCTGACCGTTTTCCCTGAGCAGGTCTCCCATCGCTACCTTGATAGAGTCATCTCCGGGTTGAATAGAAAAGCTAAAGTTGAGCTCTCTCAGGGCGGTCTCTGTCTCGCCACTAGCTGCGTAGAGGGGGGCGAGCCCTCTGTGAGGGCCAGGCAGGATTTTATTCAGGGTCAACAAACTTTCCAGACGTTCAATCGCCGGTGCTATCCCTGACTTTTCCTTGATAGCTTGACCCAGCGAGATGAAAGCGGAGTGCTTAGCAGGGTTTAGACGCCGGGCGCTTTCGTACTCCTGGAGCGCAGCGTCCAACGAGCCCTGAGATTGGTGGATGTCGCCCAACTGAAGGTGGGGGATATCCAACCATCTGTCGCGCCGTATGGCTTCCTCGTTAGCCTGGATGGCACCAGCTACATCGTCGGATTGAGCCAGAGCTTTGGCCAGGTCTATGTATCGTAATGGATCGGGCTCGATGGCAATGGCCGTCCGATAGCTCTGGATCGCCTGCGAGACCCAGTTGGCTGACATTAGCGCATCACCCAGGAGGGAGTAATATGTGGCTGTGCCTTCCAAAGCCTGAAGAGCAGCCGCTCGTTCAAAACTGGCTTGCGCCGCGTCCTCTTGTTCAGCGAGAACGCAGGCGAGTCCTAGTGAGGCGTGTAGAGAGTGCCGTTCTGGAGCCAGAGTCACGGCACGCCGATACGCGTCAGCGGCTCGCTCGGCTTCGTGCATGAGTAAATAGATCTCTGCCAGCCTGGCGTGGAGCGCTGGCTCATCGTCTGCCCATTGGCTGGCCGCCAGGTAGGAAGTCAGGGCGGATTTGATTTGTCCCTTTCCTTCCAATGCCATGCCGAGCCCCAACAATGCAAGTGGCTGGTCTGGATCCTCCTGCATGATCTGCTTATAGATCTCCTCTGCCTCATCCCAACGGCGTTGTCTGAGTGCGGCGTTGCCATCTACGATCGGGGACGGAGGCCCGGGTTTCGTCACGGCATAGAGGGCATAGTCGCGGTCGGTGTAGACCTGGGTGAACAGGGTCGGCAGATGCCGGAGTTGCAAGTCCAGGTAGATTCGGTCCCTTTCCACCAGAACATAGTCAATGTCATATCGCTCGATGGCTGCCAAAACGAGATCGTCCACCATGGTGGTCGAACTGAAATAGGTGGCGTCCTCGAATCGCTTCAGCGATTCGGAGATCATTTCGACGGGGAGCCGGTTCACCGTATTGTAGCCGCGGAATTCGATGACATTCGCCAGCGCAGCGTAGCCGGGAATACAAAAGTTCAGCGACCGAGAGGCCAGGACCTCAACCGGTCTCTCGTGGGCCAGTTGATCCAAGTAGAGTAGGGCATTGCGAGTTGTTGAGCAAGTGGAGAACGCGATCGCCGACGATCGCTCACTCAAGTTGACAAACCCCGCCTGAATACTGGGACCTGCTAAAAGGAATGCCAGGACCACAACAACCAGAGCACCTGCGTGCTGAAAGAGGACGGACACGCGGACGTTGAGCTTCCTGACCCAGGCAGTCAGTTTGTCCACTGCTAGCCAGACCGCCCAGCCTATGGTCAGAACTGCAAAGGTTGACAAGGGCCAAGCCAGGCGCCACAAGAGAAAAGGCGTCACAGCCTTGCTGACGATGACTGCTAGGTGAGGGATGTAGAGGACAAGAGGCAGGGCTACCATCGAGGCGATAATCAAGCGAGCAGCATTGCTCTTGCGCAGGCGAAACAGGAGCAGCGGTGCCAGCAGGTATCCCAGCAAGACGACAGGATTTAGAATGATTGAAGGATGTAGGATGAACCGATTCTCGTTCAACAGCCATAGTCTGTACCTGCGGACGGAATTACTGAACCGTACGAATTCGAAAGCATCTCCGAGGCCGGCCTGTTCAATCGGCATACGACCAAGATATCGGACGTATTGGATCATAGGAACAGCCAGACATAGGGCCAGTACCAGGGCCAGAGAGATGAGGCTCCAGAAAGCTCGCTTTGAGCGCTCGCAAGCCAGATACAGCGCACCAAAGCTGCCAGCCAGGATCAGTACCTGCGCCAGAGTAATAGGATGCAACAGCGCAGATCCAAAAGCCCCCAGCCCAAAGCCCAGCAGGTAGCGAAGCCGCCAACTTTTCAGAAACCATTGCATAAAAACCAAGACGAGCGGAACGATGATGAACCAACCCAGGAACTTGTCCTGAACGATGCGCGTGATCAGGTCGCTGCCCGTCCCTTCCACCTGCGTTGTGGCTAACAAGTAGACAGCCCACAGGCTGAGTAAGAACAGGGCCAGGCGCCGGCTTTTAAAACTCTGGTGCAAGAAGGTATACAGAGCCAGGAAGGCCAGGACGATGAAAACGGGACGACTGTTCACGAGGAACGAAATCGGTGACGTGCCGGAGATTTTGCATAGCAGAATGTTCTGATATCCCCAGACGATCAATTCGTTCCGCGGTGTGACAGGGGTCCCTGTGCCGTGAAAAGGCTCTGCGCCGGTGATCCGTCCCAGCCGAAGCACCTCCGCAAAGTAGGGCAACGCTGCCAAGTCGTCACCAGCAGGAGGCCACTGGGATGATAGAAAGGCTATCAGACCCATAAGGAGGAGCAGGAGACATATATAGGGAATCAGGCTGACCTCAAACCTGCCAGACGTGACTTCCGGGCTGTCGTGCTGTCCGTCGACCTGCCAAGGGGGGACCCGCAGGTCGTAGAACAGGAAGATAAGGACCATCAGAACCAACGTTCCGATGGACATCCCCAGGAAGTGGTCGAGCTTCATGCGTAGCAAGATGGCCAGGATCGTGTAAGGGGTCCCCAGCCCAAGTCCCAGCATGAAGGACACTGGAACCCGCTCCAACCAGGACAGGCGCTTGAGAAGGAAGGCAGAGAGGACAAATCCCGGCAGCATGAACCACAGCCAACTCATAACTACTGCCAGGAAGGGAGAGAATCTTGCCAACAGCGGGGCAATGCTCAAAAGCACGGGAGCCGTTGCCAGTATCCCTGCAAATTGGATGATTTTCCATACCAGGGATTTTGTAGATTGGCGGTTGACCAAAACGAACCCCCGGCTCAGATTCCAAGTTAGATTTGCGAATTTTGAGTCTTCTTCACCCATCGAGCATCCGTTATTCGCATGGGATAGAAAGCGCTGATTTACAAAAGTCCATCAACTCTGCCAGCCAAGATCCACACCCAGAAACCCATATAACCTTTGATTATGTGGTTCAAAGTAAGCGATTAAGCGCTTTCTGATGGCAGCATCCATCTCTGGATAATGGGCATAGTGATACTTCTTGTATTCGTTTAATTCCCACTTGGGCAAGTCAATGAATTCTGCTACCTGCTCCAAAGTCGCGATTGGATCGTCGTCAAAGTCCTTGCTCTTCAATACCAAGATTTGATCTCTATCGAAAAACCTTGCCCAATTTTCTAACTGGTCCACATAGATGCCTCTGGATAGATACGAGTAATTCTGATGATTGAAGCTGCGATAGTTCTCATCCTCAAGCATCTTTGCCCTTTCCGTGGAGAGTCTTTCCTCTTCTCTCTCTATCGCATCCTCAAAAGGCAAAGTCTCAAGTCCCATTTTCACTTCATGATGATAGTGCGAGTAAGCTCTGTCAATAGGATTTCTCAGCAGGGCTATTAGCTTGGCTTGTGGAACTATTTCTGAAATCCTGCGAGGAACATGGGGATGAAAGATGTAGTACGGAGACGCCTCTCCCGTAATAAAGTCTTGACAGCGAATGCGCCTCACATAATGCTTATGCCAAGTAAGAGGAAAGTGAGAGCGATACCAGGTAAGGCCTTTGCCAAAATGGTTAGAAAAAAACTGGGTTTCTTTTTTGAAAGCGGGAATAACATTCGGATGTTCCACCAGATAATTATATAGAGAGGTCGTGCCACATCTTTGAGCACCAATGATGATAAAATCTGGCAGTATCCGGAGTCTGCCTGTCAGTATCCTAAGGCTCCACTGAATTGTCCACTTGACCAGAAACGGTACGGAATACCTACCAATAACCCATTTATATCTACCAAAGGCTCTCTTTCCAGCCACAGGCAGCTCCTTTACCATTAGTTTACGATGCTGTAGCTGTAATCTAGCTGACGCATTAGAGGCCTGGAGGCGAGTGTGGGAATCTTACCTCGATAGCTGGCGGCATAGGCTGAATTGTCCAGGCGACTCTTGTCGATCCGCTTGGAGATGGCAAGCAATCTGTTGTCCTCGATGGGGTGGTCTGCAAAGTCCAGTAGCCGCCGCAGTTGCTCTAACGGTTCTGACAGTAGGTCCTCGTAGCGCATTTCCAAATAGTGCTCGGATGGTATTAGGTGCTTGTGTTCCAGCACAAAGGAGACATACGTCTCCCACAGGCGAAAACTGTAGCCAAAGTCCAGAGTCGGAGGGCTATAGTCCACGGGAAACAGGTGGTTCCTCAGTTTGCGCTGTTGCTTTTTGCTGCGACGATGGACGCTGATCGCCACGTCGATGCCATTGCGCAGGATGTGCACCCACCGGGTGCGGGGAAAGAGACGCAGCCAGATGGGAAAGGTGAGTGTAGTCCGTGGGTCTTTCCAGCCCCAAGTGAAGGGTTCATTCTGGCAAACCTTTGTCCAGAGCTCAGGCCCGAAGAAATCTACAATTACAGGATCCCGCTTGAAAAAGGGCTTGTCGTGGAACAATGCACGCTGCACAGCGACGGTCTGTCGCTCGATAAATTCTTCGGAGTGCATGGCCTGTACGAGAGAGTCGACCTGCCCCCATTTGCTGTCCGTATCGGCGTAGATTCGTCTGTTTAGCTTCTGGAAGTGAACCGCTTCCGCGTCCCTGGACAACCAGCTTCCCATGTGTATGCCCAGATCCGCCAACAGGCGGACCGCCAGACTGGTGCCTGATCGGTGCATACCGAGCAGGATTAGCGGTTGCATTTGTCGCAGTTGAGATTCTCGATCCCTGGCTGACACGCCCATTTGGAGAACTCCACCTGTTCACTGTTCATCACCACAGACGGCGTCAAAGATGGCCTCAATAGTCGTCACCAATTGTTCCCGATCTGCTGTGTTCCATGTGTATGCCCCGACATACGTCCTCCCTTCCAGAAGGTCGGTAATCGAGTGATGATAGGCCAGCCACTCCTCGGCGTTCGGTTCTCGATCGGGGGGCAGCGTGATCTGCGCCCAGATCAAGACGTCGGGATTGCCTGCTCTGATCTGGTTCACCACGCGCTCGACTTCCCGGCGGTAGTCCGAGCCTGGTGGCTGTTTCTGGAGTCTCTGGGTTTGCAGGACCCAGATATCGGCTAAAGCCGCCATTGAAGGGTACTGCTCCCAATTCTGAGACATGAGGCGGAATCCCGGTGCCATCATCAGCAGTTTGCCATACTGGTTGGCTAGGGCCCTGGCCTTTTCCGTCGACCCGGTCAAATCTTGCCACTCTCCCTGCGGCGTGCTCTTGCTGGTTTCCAGACCATACCCAAGGGCCTCATAGGGTACCCCTCTTTGCTCTGCTTGCTCTGCCTTCCGCTGCAAAGCCTCTAAGGAAGGTGCAGCCAAGACCCTTATCGAGCCTTCGAATTGCGGGAAATAGATTTCTGCCAAACCGACAGTAGCACACATGATCAGGCCTGGATGCTGCTTGCGACCCACGATCATCAGTGCAGCGTCCCTACGTAACCCTGTTCCCAAGTGGCAGCCGGCTGATGGCTCATGCGTTGTCGGTGCAGGCCAAGTGGGTGTGGGGGACAGCCAGGTCGGTGTCGCCGTAGGCAATGCCACCGTGCGTGTCGGCGCAGGCAACGCGACCGTAGCCAACGGGTGAGTAGCTGTCGGAGATGAGGCAGTGGACGTCAGCGTGGGCAATGCGACCGTGGCCGACGGGTGGGTGGCTGTCGGAGGTGGGGGGGGGGACGTCAGCGTAGGCAAGCCGACCGCGGTCGGCGGGCGAGTGGCTGTGGGCAAAACGACCATGGGGGAAGGTGGTTGGCTGGTTTCCGCGCTACAGGCCACCAGCAGTCCACCGACGAACATCAGGAAGATGAACAATCTGTATTGTCCGGTTTTCATTTCATTCCTGTGGAAGACGCCTGGTCGGGTCATCGCTACTCTGTTTGAGGACACAAGGTTCAGGTGTCACTTCATGCAGGCGTGCATGGTTGCTCGACGAGGGTCTCCTGACCCCGGCGTGGAGCTAGGGCACGGTCAGGAAACCAGCTCTAGTCCCATGGCCTTGATCTCTTTCCCAAAAAGTACCTGGCTGCACCCTCTCTACTTCAACACCAGCGGTAGGTATGTGCGTAATGCCTCCCCCACCCTCACCCTTACCGTTCCCCTGTTGTTGCTGGGATCGCCATCCATTGCAGTGGCGCCGATGGTGGCAATGTTGGTAAACGCGTAGCCATCGGGCAGTCCCGGATCGACCATGCCGGTGAGGGTGATCACGCCGCCTTGTCCCGGGGCCAAGTCGCCCACAAGCCAGGTGTAGGGAACGCTACCCGTAGGCGTGAGGGGGCGGTTGCTGACAAAGCTGACGTTGAGCAGTTCGTCAGGTACCTCGTCGGTGATGATGACATCGGTGGCAGTCGTTGCGCCGGGGTTGCTGAAGGTCAACGTGTAGGTGAGGGGAGCACCAGCGGAGACCCAAGTTGCAGGCGCAACCGTCTTTGTGAGTACAAGGTCTTCCCATTTCAGAGTCCAGGTGCCAAACTCCACGAAACCGGAATCGTTTCCTGATAGATCAACGGCCCGCAGGTAGGCGTTAATCTCCAAGTTTGTGGTAAGGATCGGTTGAAGCCAGCGGGCACGCCACGTTGCTCGTAGTGATCCGGATGGGCCAACGTTGACTGTGCTGTCCTTGCAGCCTAACTCGACGACATCATTGGACAGCCTGACTCCCTCCTCGCCCGGCGAGCAGGACTCTGGGCTGCCATAGAGAGAAAACACGTTGCCAGCCGGATCGTAGCTGACGTTGAGTCCCATCGGGTCGTTCGTTGCCCTGCCCAGGACCAGTTGGACCGTGCTCAGGTCTTCCCAGCCGTTTGGATCCCAATAGATACCAGTGAACCTCTGCCATTCCTTCACGTAGCCCTCTGGCGCGTTGGGGATGAGCTTGATGGGCTTTGGGGCGTCGCTGCCGAGCAGCACGTAGACCTCTCCAGGCGTGTGGTCGTTGTTTCTCCCGCCATAGGCGGCGATGAGAAAATCATCAATACTGTCCCCGTCAAAATCACCGAGCCAGCCCTGGTCGTAGCCGGCAACTCCCACATCCGGTTTGCCTACGTAGATGACATCGGCCTGCGCCAGGGGGTAGTACCCACCCCAATCGGCGGCCGGCCGGCCGTAGATCAAATAAGCTGTACCTGCAATGATACCTTGCAGCTCGTTTCCGCGCTGGTTGTGGGGCGCACCGATGATGAAATCGTCATAGCCATCGTTGTTGATGTCCCCGGCGCCGCTCAAGCGGCGGCCGGCCTGATCACTTGCCTGCTCTCCGACGAACGAGGCGTCGGCGTCCGTCAACGAGTAGTGCATGCCCCAGTCGGCCTCTGGCTGGCCCAGAATCAGGTGGGCTATGCCCGACCAATGCCCCACGTGGCTGTTACGAGCTGCTCCGATGAGAAAGTCGCTGTAGCCATCGCCGTTGACGTCGCCGGCTCCGGCCACGCGCCGTCCTGATTCATCCCCCTCAGCTTCTCCGATGAATGAGGCATCGCCCCCCGCCACCGAGTAGTTCGTGCCCCACCAAGGCCGGGCGGGATCGTAGTCGGGATCGTCCTCTGTCGCCCGTCCCAGGAACAGGTAGTTCTGACCGGCATCTACGCCGCCATAGTCACTGGAGATCGAGCCGATGAGAAAGTCATCGTAGCTGTCGCCGTTGATATCGCCGACGCCGTTGGCCGAACGGCCGAGCCGATCTTGCTCCGCTTCGCCCAGGAAAGAGGCATCGGCCAGCGCCACAGGGTAGTCCGTACCCCAGTCGGCTGCCTGCCGGCCCAAGATCAGATAGGTCTTTCCGGCGTTTGTGATGACTTGGGTACTGTGAATATCGTAATGGGTGCTCGTGATCAAAAAGTCATCGTAGCCATCGGCGTTGACATCGCCGGCCGTGGACACATAGTAGCTAAGAAAATCCCACTCATTCTCGCCGAGGAAGGAGGCATCGGCCTCTTCCATTGGGAAATAGCGGCCCCAGGAGTCAACGTCCGGCCTGCCCAGGAACAGATAGGCTTTGCCGATGTAGTTTGCGCCGCACTTCCAACCGCTAATGATGATATCATCGTAGCCGTCGCCGTTCACGTCGCCGGCCGTATAGAGCTGCCGGGCGGCCATGCTGTTCACCTCGCAGCCCAGGAAAGAGGCATCGGCCTGGGCCAGGTTCACAGGGCTTGGCGGCCATTCTCCTTGGGGGCGGCCCAAGACCAAGTAGGCTACTCCTTCTCCTTTTGGTATGTATGGGTCGGGGCATGGCTCTCCCGGGTCTACCGGGACCGGGCATACTTTGTTTCCGGCCATTGGTGCTCCAATTAGGGCGTCGCCCAGGCCATCGCCGTTGACGTCGCCGGCCGGCGATGCGAAATACCCAGCCCAATCGGCAATGTCTTCCCCCACAAGCGTCAGATCAGCGTCCGCCAGACTGATCTCCAACTCCTCATCCAGTTCAGCAATGCCCGTTCCGATCAGTCCCAAGAGAGCCAGTAAAAGGACTATGAGAGCGATCCTCCGCCGATATGAGCTTTTCTCCATGATTTCTCCCTCCCCTTTGCACCTTCTGGTTTTGCGATGGTATTGGTTGCTTTGCGCAACAGGGCGAACCGGTACGTAGCCTGCCAATGGCCCCCATATTTCCAGGTCTGGTGCAGTGCGCACCAGCGGCGCAGACCGAATCCAGAGTAGTGTAGGGAGGCGATGGCTGGTATAGACCATCGCCCCCCACCACATTGTTGGCACGCTGGCTCAGTCTGGGCACAACGGGCCACCCTGCTCGTTGTTCGCGGTAAAGACGTCGACCTATTGAACCGTATAGGGGATGTAGGCCGCCCAGTTAGCGCCTGGGAAGCCCCATCGGTCGAAATTGCCGCAGAGGACGCCCCAAGCCGTCTCTTCAAAGTAGGGATCGTCTAAGCGACCTATCACCGCGTGCGCCGCGATGACAAGCTGGGTGCCGTCTCCCCAACCATCCAGGGGGATCACGTATTCGACGTCGTGCACACAGCCGAGATCATCATCTTTGTACGCGAAATGCCCAGGACGGGGGTTGCCATTCTTCTGAGGGATGTCGTCTAGCGAGGTGGCAACGTGCAGGTGTGTCTCATTCAGACAGAAGCCCAACCCCCATTTGGCCTGGTACCTGACGTGTAGATTAGCATCGTCGTTCCAAACCTCGACATGTCCAGCATAAATGCTCTGGCCCGCCATGAGCTTCGCAGTCAACGGATGGTCCGCTGTGTGAGCAGAAACCGCGACCGGCAACAGAGCTGCCAACAGAGCTACGATCATCAACGGAAAGGCTAGCCTTCTCATTTTTTGGTTACCTCCATTGGGACATCTTTGGCAGCCAACTTTCACTGGAGGCAGGGCCATCCGCCGCCATAGAAAAACCTTGCCTCCTTGTCGAATGAGCCCTTTCTCATCACCTCCTTTCGCTTGCCCGTCCTGGAAAGTCCCGCAACGCGCTTTCGGGGGCAAAGGAGAGATTGGGACCTCCCACACCTTAACAGCTTACGCCCGACTGGGCGCTACCCTCGAAGAAGACGACCTCCCTTTTAGGGGGTGCAAAACCCGCTTGCCATCATGCCTGTTTGTACTAATGCGCTGCAGTTGTATCACATTTCCAAGCCCGTGTCTACAGTCTCCTAGGTCGGGGGACAATCCTCGGGACAGTTGCATGTATTTTCGGGGCTCTCACAAGCACCATTGCCGCAGTTCGTGCAATAACCCGAATTGTCACCGCCCCCGCCGGTAGAGGGTAAGCAGCTTAGTCCATACTGCTTGTCAAGGCCTATCAACTCCAGACCGCTGCAACAAGTCGGTGCCGCGGCATAGTCCATATAGGCTTCTCCCTCAGGAATGCATGCCAAGGGAGGGACAGAATACAAGGAATATCCATCCACAGCCGGAGCGCCTCCGATTGCCCCCCGACTGATGCCATATCTTTCTAGAAAGGTCGGAGCAATATCTCTTCTGTCACCGCTTCTAACGACCAGAGGGTCATTGGTAGCGAAAAACCCGTAAGGTGCATTAAGGTGTACCGATTTCCCTTCGTCAAAACCGTGGTCAGTCGTCACATAGACCAGCGTTCGCTCATCAATGCCCAACTCGTTTAATTTGGCTACGATCCTTCCCAGCCAGTAATCTACGTCGATCATCGCTTCAGAGTACTGGACCGAGTCCTCGCCTGCCATATGACCTGTCGCGTCAGGATCCCTGAACAGGAACAAGGCGAAAAAGTGATCGTTCTGATGAGCTGCTAATAGCTCCAAGGCCCGGGTTCCAACGTTTGCGTTTTGACGCAGATCGTTTTCATAGTAATCGAGGTGTTCTTTGGTAAGACACCAAGGTTGACCTTGATCCTCAATGACAGGCTGTCCATTCTCATAAGTCGGGTCTCCAACGCATGCCCCTCCGGTGTTAACGCCCTTTCCAGACAAAAACATGGTGACCACATTGTCTGGTCCAAAATGGTTCTCGATTTTTTCGAACGCGGTATAACCTTCTGGAATCGGTTGGTAGTCTCCGTTGCTGAAAACGCCCGTGACCTCCGCATCATAACCGGAGAGAATTTGTGTCCAGCCTGGCTTAGTGGCCGTATCTCCATTGGTGGTTGTGTTGTCAAGGATCGCCCCACCGGAGAGCGCCTGGATATTGGCAAGTCCGTCAGGACATTCCGGCAGTTCTCTGTTGTAGCATTGCCAGAAATGGTCCCTTTGGGCGCCATCCCAGCCCACAACGATTATGTTGGGAGGGCGGGGAGGTTTGGGAGCCCAGTTCTTCACTACCAGAGGCAGGAAGTGAAAGTATGTAGGGGTGAGGGTGGCCACCTGCAAAGCTGGATGAAGATCCGTTTGTCCCGAGGCCAGCGGGGCCAACAACAGCATAGCTAAGCCAATGACTCCAATGGCCAGCGCGGGCAATCGTGTGCGCTCCATAAAGACTCCTTGTCTATTACTCTACATGGCCAAGGCTATTCTGAGGTTCTATCATTATTTCACTGCTATGGGTAAGTAAACTTTGCCCCCCAGAGTTGCCAATTAGAGAAAGTGCCCAGTTGTAAATACTATCAACAAGCCAGTTGGTGTACTCGTAATCATAGGCACTAGGGACATGGAGATTGCAACTGCCTGCGGGATTGCTAATTGAGTCATTAAGGCAAATATTGAGCGTGCTCGGGTTGGAGTTTGGAAGACAAACCCTGCAGGCAACTGAATTGCCAGCAGGATTAACACTTTTTATCGTATTATGAAGGTTCCAATAGAGTAGTCCGGCATGGTATGATGCATCGTTGTTGTTCCAAACTAGATAGATAGGTATATTGACCTCGCCCCGCTCCACAAAACGATAAGGTTCGTCCGACCCAAAAGCAAAACCAATTCGTGGCGCAAAAACTTCCATACAAGTAGTTCTGTAAGGATTGGGACACCAAGGTGAATCATGAGGATCAGGCTCGGGGCAGCAACAAGGGTAATTGGAATGATCAGTACCAAAAACATTGTTACCATCTAAACAGGCATCTCTTATGGCAGATAAATCAACTGACAGAGAATCCATAATAATCCCGGCCACATTGTCTTGATCCTTGCCAATATAAAAGGCACCAGATGCACCAGCCGAACCACCGTAGGTAATGACTTTGCCGGTGTTGAAATGTTGCTGAACATAATCCACGGCTTCCATAGGGGCTGAATAACCATAGCGGCAGAAACCATCCACTTCATCACATTGACCTGTTCCATGATATAGATCATGGGAGCAATAACTGAAAACTAGAATTCTAAAGTTGTCATTTTCTCTAAATCTTTTGGTGACACCGTTGGCAAATTCCTGGCTCGCACTGGTCCGAAACATCCAGTTGTAATTGAGCGTCTGATTAAGAAGTCCGACAGCATTTTGATGGGGATAATAAACCCGATTACCACTGATGTCGTAATACCAAAATCCCATCCCCCCACCTAAAAACTTAACAAATAAGTGTTTTTGGCTGTTGGCGTCAGTGCCATTGTCTAAAATCATGAATTGATGATTGCCTTGGGCGCCGCAAGGATAGCGACTATTTTCATAAACCCGATAGTAGTAACCCGGCAAGAGGGTAATTCCCTCAACTACTAGATCATCTGTCCAGCCTTCTTCAACTAAAGCGATTTCTCCTGGCGGCGCTTCCTGTCCGCAAGCCCAACGGATCGCCTTTTCCATTTCTTGATCAGCAACGATAGGGTCTATTGCCCATGAATAGATAGACGTCAGATAAACACCATCTACTAAAGGCGGACCATATTCTGGATTTACTAACCACTCCCGATACTCAAGCACCAACTCAGCACTGGGATAATTATCCTCCCATGGAGGGGGCCCCGCAGGAATCCGATGTAAGGCTAATTGGATCCAGATTTCAATATCTGGGTTAGCCGCCTTTATCCAATCACCCCATCTTTCTACTTCGTCCCTCCATTCAGATCCGGGCGGAAAATGTCTTTGTGAAAGAATTGGCTCTGGATGCTCTGGGTTCTCGTAAGGGTTGTTGTATTCGTCAGCCGCCTGGATGAGCCAAATGTCACCATAAGGTGCTAATAAGTTAACTACTTCACCAGGGTTATCCCAACCGAAACCTCTTTCTTCTGCCTCTTGGTGAAGCTGTGTGGTGCTATAGCTGATCATTAGTTCTTTGGCTGCTTCATCAGCAATCTGACGAGCTTGCTCGGTCGCCCAAGGCAAATTATACTTCTCCTCTTCGGGAACCCCAGGTAAACGTTCTGGATCGTAGGCAAGATATCTATACTCTAGTCCATCGCGAATCGAGTTTGATACTCTTGTTTCAAGACATTCAAGACTATTACAGAGATGAGCCTTATCCCAACCGACAAGACCGGGGAAGTATTCTAAAGCAGTATAATAAGTGGTTGAGGCTGCTAAACCGGTATATCCATCCTGAGCCAAGCTGACCAGTTCTGGACCAGTGGAATCGTCGAATTCTTGCATAGTGATTAAGACGGACCCTAAACCACTTTGTGAGCAATCTGTCCAATGTCGAGATCCGTGCACAATGGGCAGGTAAACATTGTACGCTTCGTCATCATCACTAGAATCAACTTCCTCCCCATAGGAAATCGCTTTAACACCCAGTAAAAAAGCAGGAGTCAAAAACAGAACCAGAAAAGCACCAATCAATTTACTGCTCTTAAATGTTTTTCTAATATCAAACTTCATCTTTTCTAAATCCGCCTCTTCACTGGCTACAGGCCAATTCGATTGCTTCTTGAAATGTAGTTAAGTACTGCAGGTAATACTCATGATCTTGTGGGTCCGTAGAGTGTTGGCAAGGCATTGCTGGCATGCCCCAAACACCATCAACCCCAGCCTCAATAAGCGTCTCTCGGTATTCTAAAATGTATTCAGGGGGCGGAGGAGGTAAGCATACTTGCTCAATCGGGTCAAATCGGCCAATCCCCAATTGTGTCCAAACTTTTGTGTTGGGGTTGGCGGTTTTTATCCAAGAAACCCACCAACTCACCCAGCTTTTAAAATCATCCATTGTATAAGGATCGCCATCATCATTATGGCCGTTATCAACCCAGAATTGATATTTGGCAAGCTGAATCATCCATATGTCTACATGAGGAGCGACTTGGGTAATCAGGTTTGCTAATAAATCATCCCGTGGTTGCTCTTCTCCTTCTGGTGTGGCTAGGAGTTCATAGTCCCGGACCGCCGGCGCATAGATTAGGCATTTTCCGACCGCTTCCGCTAAAGCCTCGGCCTGAGGCACCCAGTATAGCGGATCTAGAGCCTCTTCACCAGCTTGATGAGGGCTTTCTGGCCCATAGGCAAAACACTCATACATATCCTCCATGCCAAAGACAGTTGCCGCCCAATGTATAGTGGTAAGCGTATCATAAGTTCCTCTCATAAACGACCGTGTCCAACCCGGAAGTCTTCCAAACCATTCATCTCTGACTAGTTCTGAAGGTGCCCCGGTACCGGTCATCCCTTTGACTCCTAGCTGGTCATTGGCATAAATTAAAACATCCGCCGGTGTGATCCAGTCATCTGGCTCACCGTGTATAAGCATAGTGCCAAAACTGCTCTGCGAGCAATTTGTCCATTGTCCAGATCCGTACACAGTTGGCAGGTAAATGTGGTAAGCATCTGTTATCGTCTCAGTAACTGCGCCAATCGGGGCTTGAATTGTAATACTCCATTGCTTTGCGGTCGAATCGCTAATGGGAAGGGTTACAGATTGCGCGTTCACTTGTCGTCTGGAAGGCAAAACCTGTGGCAGTGTCCATAAGCATGCAGCTATTCCGACAGGAAGTGTCAAACACAAAGCGAGTATACAGTGTTTTATTCTCGACATTTAAATGCACCCCTGAGATTGGACACTTTTTGAGCCGATTTTAGTGAACATGAAGGGTCTGTGCATGGGCACATTGCCCCCAAACTTCCAGGTCTGGTGCAGTGTGCACCAGCGGCGCAGACCGAAGCTCCGGTTCCTTTCGGGATAACCAGTCTATGGCCTTATCTCGTCTGCAACGAGCAAGACTCAGCGCTGTCTACATGAGGTATTCACCTGCCTGCCCGGTCAAGTGCCGGCTAGTATGGGCAGTCGTTTGGACAGTTGCACTTGCTTTCCGGCGTCTCGCATGCACCGTTGCCACAATTCGTGCAATAACCCGAATTGTCCCCTGTCCCACCCGTCGCCGGAATGCAGCCTCCATACTTTTTGTCAAGGCTTATTAGCTGAAGGTCAGTGCAGCATATTGGTGCCCCGGCATAGTCCATATAGGCTTCTCCCTCAGGAATGCATGCCAAGGGAGGGATAGAATACAAGGAATATCCATCCACAGCCGGAGCGCCTCCGATTGCCCCCCGACTGATCCCATATCTTTCCAGAAAGGTCGGAGCAATATCTCTTCTATCACCGCTTCTAACCACCAGAGGGTCATTGGTAGCGAAAAACCCGTAAGGTGCATTAAGGTGTACGGATTTCCCTTCGTCAAAACCGTGGTCAGTTGTCACATAGACCAACGTTCGCTCATCAATGCCCAACTCGTTTAATTTGGCTACGATCCTTCCCAGCCAGTAATCCACATCGATCATCGCTTCAGAGTACTGGACCGAGTCCTCGCCTGCCATATGACCGGTCACATCTGGATCCCGGAACAGGAACAAAGCGAAAAACAGATCGTGCTGGTGAGTTTCTAGCAGTTCCAAAGCCCGGTTAGCGAGGACGTCGTTTCGGTTTTGATTCAGTTCGAAATAATCAAGGTGTTCTTTGGTAAGACACCAAGGTTGACCTTGATCCTCAATGACAGGCTGCCCATTCTTAAACGTTGGATCTCCAACACAGGCACCCCCGGTGTGAACACCTTTTCCTGAGATAAACATGGTGACTACATTGTCTGGTCCGAAATGGTTCTCGATTTTTTCGAACACGGTATAACCTTCTGGAATCGGTTGGTAGTCTCCGTTATTGAGAACACCTGTGACCTCTGCGTTATAACCGGTGAAAATCTGCGCCCAGCCGGGTTTCGTCTCGGTGGCTCCATTGGTGATCGTATTGTCAAAGATCACCCCACCGGAAAGTTGCTGGATATTGGCAAGTCCGTCAGGACATTCCGACAGTTCTTTGTTGTAGCACTGCCAGAAATGGTCTCTTTGCGTGCCATCCCAGCCTACAACAATGATGCTCGGGGCGACACAAATAGGGTCATCAGCGTCGATCAAGCCATCGCAGTCGTCGTCGCTGCCGTTGTCACAGACCTCCGCGGCGCCCGGGTTCACGGCGGGACTGGCGTCGTCGCAGTCAACCGGTCCACAAGTTCCTCCCTCGACGGCATAACCGTCACCATCCGCATCGGTGCAGGTAACGCAGTCAGGGTCATCAGCGTCGATCAAGCCATCGCAGTCGTCGTCGCTGCCGTTGTCACAGACCTCCGCAGCGCCCGGATTTACGGCGGGTTTGGCGTCGTCGCAGTCAACTGATCCACAAGCCCCTCCTTCGACGGCATAACCATCACCATCCGAATCCGTGCAGACAGCACATTGGGGGTCGTCGGCGTCGATCAGGCCGTCGCAGTTGTCATCGCTGCCGTTGTCACAGACCTCCGCGGCGCCTGGGTTCACGTCAGGATCGGCGTCGTCGCAATCAACCGATCCACAAGCCCCTCCCTCGACGGCATAACCATCTCCATCCGAATCCGTGCAGGTGGGGGGTAAACAAGCCCCGTCTGCACAGCCATATGGACATTGGTGAAATTGGGGCCAGGGCGTCGTTCCATTGCAAAAGAATTCCTTCAACTGACCTTCATAGGTCCCGCTGGTCTCACACAGGTCATACTTGGTGTAGGGCCACCCGTTGGGACCGATGCCCTCGACATACCCGGCCACCTCATAATTCAGCCCGCCATCGCTGTCGGTGCAAGATGGTTCGCCACCAGCGCATTCGGGGTCATCAGCATCGATCAGGCCATCGCAGTCATCGTCGCTGCCGTTGTCACAGACCTCCGCGGCGCCAGGATTCACGTCAGGATCGGCGTCGTCGCAGTCAACCGTTCCACAGACTCCACCCTCAACCGCATAACCGTCCCCATCTGCATCGGTGCAGACGACGCATTCGGGGTCATCAGCGTCGATCAGGCCATCGCAGTCATCGTCACTGCCGTTGTCGCAGACCTCCGTGGCACCTGGGTTCACGTCAGGATCGGCGTCGTCACAGTCAACCGTTCCACAGACTCCACCCTCAACCGCATAACCATCCCCATCGGCATCGGTGCAGACGACGCATTCGGGGTCATCAGCGTCGATAAGGTCATCGCAGTCGTCGTCGCTGCCGTTGTCACAGACCTCCGCGGCACTTGGGTTCACGTCAGGATTGGCGTCGTCACAATCAACCGATCCACAAGCCCCCCCCTCGACGGCATAACCATCACCGTCCGCATCGGTGCAGGTAGCGGGCATACAAGCCCCGTCTGCACAGCCATATGGGCATTGGTAGAACTTGGGCCAGGGCATCGTTCCATTGCAAAAGAACTCCCTCAACTGACCTTCATAGGTCCCGCTGGTCTCACACAGGTCATACTTGGTGTAGGGCCACCCATCGGGACCGATGCCCTCGACATACCCGGCCACTTCATAATCCAGGCCACCATCGCTGTCGGTGCAAGATGGTTCGGTCGTTTGCCCCTGAACAACGGGCGCCGCTTTAGGCAGTTTCAATACAGGTACCACGAGGATCAGTAGGAAAATCGTGAGAATGACAAACCACCGGTTTCGAGCTTTCATTTTATTATTATACCTCCTTAATTGGTTGTTTCCTGTTACCCAAAAAGGCCTTGCCGCTGCAAGTTAGTACGGTGACTTCAGCTACGATTCCAGAGCCCAGGGCTACGCCTCGTCAGGTTTCAAGTGCTTGATAACCCTGGCGGGAACGCCAGCGACGACGGTGTAGGGTGTAACATCCTTGGTCACGACGGCGCCAGCCCCCACATATGCCCCTTCGTGGACAGTCACACCAGGAAGCAGGATGCTGCCTGTGCCAATGCCTGAGTTACTTTTCAGCCGCACTGGGGCCACGTATCCGTATCGCTTGCTGAATCCGCGTTTTGCGGAGTCGCTAGGAACAGTCTTGGCCGCCACATCATCATGGCACATGATAATGACGTGGCGAGACGGCCCGCTGTGGTCTTCGAAAAAGATCAACTCTGGAAACTGGTCATCCAAGTTAGCATACATCTCCACCACGCAATCCTTGCCGATGTTGATGCCCATTTGGCGGTAAAGCCAAATTCTAAGTCCTCCGTGAATGGTAACGCGGGCAATCAAGTTGAGTAGTTTTTGTTTGAAAAGGGTAAACCTGCCACGAGGCCGCAGTTTTTCATATTCGTCGCGTGGCATTGGCATGCGGGCCAACATTTCTTCATCTGGCGGGGGCACAGGCATGGTCGTTTCTCTCCGTTATTTCAGTTCTGGTGGTCCGCGGCTTGAAACGCCACAACAATGCGTTCGAAATCCTCTTCCCTCAAATAGGAGTGCGTCGGGAGCGTCAACAGACATCTGGCCAACCGCAAGGCTCCAGGGAAATCCTTACCATCAGAGGAAAAGATGTCTGAGTACAGTTCGGGCATGGTGCGCCAATATGACCGGCTTACACCTAACCCCTCTCGCGAGAGCAGGTCAAAGAGCCTGTTGGCTCGTTCTTCTCCTTCTACTACGATGGGCAGGCGCAGGAAAACGGGCTCGGCGCCCGGCGCTATCTGTGGCACGGTCACAAAGCCGAATTCGGCCAACTGGGCCATCAGCCGTCGGGCGTTGCGCTGGCAGACCGCCTGGATTTGGTCTAGTCGCGCCAAAATCGACGTACCGATCCCAGCCTGCGTGGCCGACAGCCCACGAAAACCAATTGGGGGCAGCGCTTCTACATCCATGCCCCAGTCGGCCGGATTCAGTGGCGTGCGCACAACGAACCACCATCCGGTCGGATGCGTTGCTACACCGTATCCCAGGAAAAGTGATAGGGTGCCAATGTCCAAATGGGCTGGCTCCGGGACCCACTCGCGTATTACCTCCACGATGGCGGGCGCACACCGCTCCTGGGAGACGATCACGCCCCCATGGCCGACTGGGACGCACTTCCCTCTCCCCAGGCTATAAAAGCCCGCATCTCCCCAGTTTCCGACCATTCGCCCGCATAGCTTGGCGCCAAACGCCTGGGCAGCGTCTTCGACCACGAAGAGTTTGTACTCCTGCCCAGTGGTTACGAGATCCCTCACGTCTTGAGCCCATCCATACAGGTGGGCGGGGACCACAGCCAGCAAATCGCGGCCGATCAGGCGACTCAATGCTTCGCGGTCCAAGTCTAGCGTCTGAGGGGAGACATCGCATAACACTGGTTCGAGACTGGCCATGAGAACAGACTGCACCACCGTCGGGCAGCAATAGGCCGGGACGACGACTCGCGTGCGCCCTGAAAGACGCTTTAGGCCTAGTAGGATGAGACTCAGCGCTGCACGCCCTGACGAGACGAGATAACAGTTTGGACTGCCAGTGTGCTCAATCAGGACGGATCGGAACCGATCTAGTGCACTCCGATGATCCAGGACGGCAGCCAAGCCACCTCGCAGGTCGCTCCCTGTCACCGGGACCGCCCAGGGAGGTAAGTGGCGGAAAAAACGTTTCTTTCCCGTCAATGCGCGTCTCCAGTTACTCTGAGGGGTATTCACGGCAAACGGTGCACATACGGCATACGCCAAATCACCATCAATCCCCAGACCAGACTGACTGCTGCGCCCAAGCCAACGGCCCAGGGTGCGCCGGTGACCTCGGCCAGCGCCCCTACTCCCAGCGCTCCGATCCGCGACATGCCGTTAAACAGGAGGTTGAACACGCTCATCACCCGGCCATGATATTCCTCTGAGGCCATAATTTGGATCAAACTGTTCGCCAGCGTCTGTCGGACTGCGTTGCTGGCGCCCACCAAAGCGATCAGGGCCAGACTCAACGGAAAGGACCAGGACAGACAAAACAGGATCAGGAACGCAGGTCCCATGATGTTTCCCAGGGTCAGCCACTTTCCCCGGCGGCCGGCCTGGATGCTGGCCACCCCCATAGCCCCACTGATGGCCCCAATCCCCACCCCGGTCATCAAGAAACCCAACCCTTCCGGCCCCACCTGGAGCACATCCCGGGCAAACACAGGCATCAAGGCGATGTAGGGCAGGGTGAAAAAGCTCGACAAGGCTACGATAGCCAAGAGTCCCCGGATTGTCCTGGCATCCCACACGTATCTGAACCCAGCGATTAAGCTGTTGGCCACCTGCAAGCGTGTTTGTGGCATGGTCCGGGGTGGCAATCGGACGGCAAACATGGCAAAGATGACAGCCAGGTAAGTCGCCGCGTTGACAAAGAAGCAGCCGACCTCCCCAATCCAGGCCACAGTCAAGCCCGCAATGGACGGCCCAACGATGCGCGCACTGTTATACACAGACGAGTTCAAGGCCACCGCATTGGTCAGATCCTCTTTACCAACTGTATCTGCTACAAAGGCAAGACGGGCCGGTTGTTCCAAGGCGGCAGCCGCCCCCAAGACGAAGCTTAGAACAATGACGTGCCATACCCGAATCATGTTTAGCCAGGTCAGGACAGCCATGACGAAAGCCTGGAGCATCAGCACTGCCTCGGTGACGATGATCAGGTTCCGCCGTGGAAATCGGTCACTGATCACGCCCGCCAGCAAGGACACAGGAACCACCGGCAACAAACCCACGACGTTCACCAACCCCAACATGAATGGTGAGTCGGTGAGCCGGTAGACTAACCAGCCCTGGGCCACAATCTGCATCCAGGTACCGGTCAGTGAAACGACCTGTCCAGACCAGAATAAGCGAAAGTTGCGATGACGCAAGGCCCGGAAAGTGCGTGGCCAGCGAGATGCTTGCAGGGCCGGTTCAGAAGATGGCGGCAATAAAGCAAACCTCCCAGCGGTTATTCTCCCCACTTTTGGAGTCTGTCTTAATCGGCATTTAGATCAGTTGCCTGCCCTTTCATGGTCTGACCAAGCAGCAGAGGCCAGGCAGAGAAGATGTGCTCTTGCACTTGCATCACTTGGTCAACCCCCGTTGCTCTAACTCCTGCACGGCTCGATTAACCAAGTCTAGGCTCTCTTGTTTTTTAACCCATTTTACCAGATCGGAGACACCGTCTTCAAAGGCCACCTTGGGCTTATAGTCCAGGATCCGTCGAGCTTTGGATATGTCGCTGTAGCAATGGCGGATGTCGCCTTTCCGGAACTTTGCCACGATATGCGGTTTTATCGCCAGTTTCATCGCTTTGGTCAAAGAGTTGGCGACATCAAGGACGCTCAACAGGCGACCGGTGCCGATATTAAAGACCTCGTAGTTCGCCGCGTCGTTCTCCATGGCCAGCAGGTTAGCCTGGACGATGTCGCTGACGTGCACAAAGTCTCGGCTTTGCAATCCATCTTCGAATATGAGCGGTGGTCGCTGATTGAGCAAGCGAGAACTGAAAATCGCCGCCACGCCTGTGTACGGATTCGAGACAGATTGCCTGGGGCCATACACGTTAAAATAACGCAGAGCCACGGTCGGGATACCGTAAGCCTGCCCCACCGTGAGACACATCTCCTCCTGATCGCGTTTGGAAATGGCATAGATCGACGTAGGGTACAAGGGCTTGTCCTCGGCGGTGGGTTCTGGCGTCGCGGCCTGATGACAGTTCGGACAAACCATCTCCCATTGCCGGTTGTGGAGCTGCTCCTCCGAGCGGAGCTGAGGAAACACTGGCCCACAAGTCGAGCATCGGTACGCGCCTTCCCCATAAATGGACATGGAGGAGGCAACGATGAGCTTTTCGATAGAGTACTCACTGCCGGTGAGCAGTTCCAACAAGATAGCTGTGCCCAGCGTATTGGCGCGCATATAGCGCACAATCTCATACATGGACTGCCCAACGCCTACCTCAGCGGCCTCGTGAAAGATCACGTCAACACCCTCTAGGGCCGTACGCCAGGCCTCGATGTCTGCCACATCACCGCGGATGAACTCGGCTGACTCGGGCAGGTATTTGGGCTCAGCCCCATTGCTACCGTGTACTTGAGGGACTAACGCGTCCAGGACCCGCACACGATGCCCTCGAGCGATTAATGCATCTACAATATGTGAGCCGATGAAACCAGCTCCCCCGGTGACAAGAACGGATTTCACAGTGCCATGTCTCCCTGTAGATACCAGATGCCTGCTCCTAATTGGCAGGTGTGCGATTGGACCGTCTCCGCTTCAAAAGCTCCCCAAGCAGCCAGAACCGCCTTCGTGGGCTGTGGCTGAGGATATAGCGTCGCTGGTCAGCATAGCGTGGGAAGCGGATTACGGCTATGAGCAACGAGAACAGGGTATATGGAACAAAGCTCAGTGCGTAAAGCGTCTTCCTGGCTAATCCTATCTCCAGAGTCCGGACTTTGGTGACGGACCCCATAAGCAAAAGGGGCAAAGCCAGCAGAAACTCCAGAGCGTGCATGTTTTTGTAGTAAGTGATGAACCGGTTGCGGGTTATCAGGTACGCCATACGAAGGCTCTTTTTGTTGATATCCAGCCGCCTGGACGGGCGAGTTTCGTGATACATCAATGCCGAGGGTACAAAGACCACCTTGTAGCCCAGGTTGTTGATGCGTAATCCCAGGTCTGTGTCCTCATTGTAGATAAAGTAGGTTGGGTCGAAGTAATATTTCAGTTCGTCAATGATCTCTGCGTCTATCAGCAGCGAACCACCAAGCACAAATAGGGTTGGAATGGGTTTGCCATTGAGGGGGACTAAGGTGTAACCTACCCGACCAGACGGCGTGAGATCGCACACGAAGCCCCGCTCAATAGGGGCCTCCCGCTCGTGGTACCCTCCCGGATTTAGGGGCAAGCCAGCCGGATAACAAGCCTTGACCTGGGGATCGCTCTCTAGGGCTTTGATCAGCTCTGGGAGCCAACGCCTGTGTGTCACCGTGTCGGCGTTCTGAAAGGCGATGTAACGCCCTCGGGCCTTCGCCGCCGCTCGGTTGTTCCCTTCTGCAAAACCATAGTTGCGGTCAAAGCGCAGAACCCGGACCACAGGGAACCGTTCCTCCACAAAGTCAGCCGAACCGTCAGGAGAGGCATTGTCGGCGTAGATGACCTCGTAATCTTCGGCGGGCATGTCTTGATCGAGCAGAGAACTCAAACAGCCTTCCAGGTATTTTTGGTCATTGTAGCCCACGACAATGACGCTGGCGATCGGCCTTTGATTATCACCCATTTGATTCCTCCTCAGGCAATATCTGGTATGCAATGATCCTGGCTAGGTTGCCGACGGCAGGGGCTCTGGCCGGGCCGTCTTCCGTAGAATCGCTGTTCACCCTTAATGCTTGGGGCACATAGGCACATTCCGCAATGCGTCGGTCGCGAGCCAAATCCCGTCGCGTTAGCCAAAAGGCATCCGTTTGCGCAACCAGGGACCCAGAAACTCGGTCATTGAGAGAGGTAAGCGCCTCCAGACCCTCACGAAAAGGCGATATTTAGCGTCATCTTCCCGCGCGCCGCCCACGACTGGCGGTTGGGAAATGCCGCTCAGGTAACACTGCTGGTACAATGGCCGGGGTTCGGAAAGCCAGTGCTTCTTGAACGTGTACGTGCCGGAATCCCACTCACTCCGTCCTAGATCTACCCATTGGAACCCGTTTTCGCACCCATATTTCAGAGTCTCCCAGTACAGGATATGACTCGAATGCAGTTTGTAGAACTGGCGCAACATTCCCGCCCACGTGATATAGACTGTGTCTTTGAAAAATGCCGCAAACCAGCCTGCCACCGCCTTACGGTCATGACGGACCATGATGGTGGTGAAATGAGCTGGGAACTGTCTCATCACGTTCCGGAAAAAGGCCAGCCCCAGCGTCGGCGTGCCCAGGTCCCGCATAGCCTGCGAATAGGCGGGATAAAAGTCGTCCAGGTACTCCGGCCCGATCACCACCTCCAACTTGGCCTTGATCGCTTGTCGGATTTGGTACCGGACTCCCTTATCGATCCTCTTCCAGATCTGTGCTGGATCATCAGACAACTCAACAGCTTGGGTGCAATGGTCCTCGTTCGTCACCAAGTCGGGCAAGTTCCATTTGCGATAGCTATCCCGCATAATCAAATAATCAGCTCTGCTGGCTTTTACCAGCTCCTTGGCCCGTTCGACAAGGGCTCGGGCGGTTTCGTTATCCTGGGCACAAACCGCGCCAGGCATTGAGGTAAAGAAATGGCCAGAGAGTCTGCTCTTAATGTGCAAAAGAGGCAATACTCCGAGGATTTGATCCCTTTCCTTGGCAAAGAGATAGTGGGACCGCAGGCCAAAAGTGTCTTCCATCACGTCTTTCCAGCCTGCAAGATGATACATGGTGGCCTGTGCCGAGTCATAGACATACTTGTCCCATTCTTCCTTGTCTTGATCTTGCAGTTCGAGCACTTCCATAGAATCAATTTCCCTCTGATCGCACCGCCTCAGCCAAAAGGCATCCGTTTGCGCAACCGGGGACCCAGAAACTCGACCATTGAGAGGGGTAAGCGCCTCCAAACCCTCACGAAAAGACGGTATTTGGCGTCATCTTCCCGCGCGCCGCCCACGGCTGGCGGTTGGGAGATGCCGTTCAGGTAACACTGCTGGTACAATGGCCGAGGTTGAGCACCAAAGCGCGTCTTGAAAACATAAGTGCCGGAATCCACCTTACTCCGTCCTAGATCTATCCATTGGAACCCGTTTTCACAGCCATATTTCAAAGTCTCCCAGTACAGGCTATGGGTCAAACGCAGTTCGTAAAACTGGCGCAAAAATCCCGCCCACGTGGTATAGATTGTGTCTCTGAAAAATGCCGCAAAGGTGCCTCCCAGTACCTGGCCGTTATGATGCACCATAATGATGGTGAAATGGGCTGGGAATTGTCTCAAGGCGTTCCGGAAAAATTCAGGCCCCTGCGTCGGAGTGCCCATTTCCCGCAAGGCCTGCGTATAGACAGGATAGAAACTTTCCAGGTAGTCCGGCCCGATCACCATCTCCAACTTGGCGCTGATCGCTTTATTTATGTGTTGCCGGACTCGCCTGTCGATGCTCTTCCACTGCTGTTCTGGATCATCGAACAACTTGAGCACGAGGGTGCAATGATCCTCGTTGGTCACCAACTCCGGCACATCCCATTTGCGATGGCTATCCCGCAGAATCAAATAACCGGCCCTGCTGGCTCTTACGAGCTCCTTAGCTCGTTCGACAAGGGCTCGGGCAGTTTCTTCATCCTGGGTACAAACCGAACCAGGCATTGAGGTAAAGAAATGGCCGGAGAGTCTGCTCTTAATGTGCAAAAGAGGCAATACTCCGAGGATTTGATCACCTTCCTTGGCAGAGAGATAGTGGGACCGCAGGCCAAAAGTGTCTTCCATCACGTCTTTCCAGCCTGCAAGATGATACATGGTGGCCTGTGGTGAGTCATAAACATACTTGTCCCATTCTTCCTTGTCTTGATCTTGCAGTTCAAGCACTTCCATCAATCACCTCCTCGGCGTGCATTATGTGAGCCAGTTTTCTGCCCAGCCGAAAAGACGCGTTGTGAGCTCAGCCGAACGTCATCCTCTTGTGCAACTGAGGACCCAAGAGCAAGGAGGTCACGCAAGTCTTGCCATCGAGTCTTTGGATGATTCTAGATGAAACCGCACTTACCTGACCCGTGGAAATCCCTCAAGGAGTGGGTTCAGTGATTCTGTCTCTTCTGAGGAAGGTCCCTTTCTTGACTATTCGTTGTTCGCTCGGCTACTAAGCCGCCGATACACAGCTGGCTGGTATCTTTCTCAGCGGGTACCCGTCCGTTGTAAGCGCTACCTCCAAGGGATGGGCACTGGGCGGAATTCTATGGAATTCCCAGGAAAGGTACTGGCTCCCCAGCGAAATAGCGATCCAGGAATCCCTGGGCCATTTCTATCCTCTCCGCAAAATAGCTTCCCATCAATTTCCGGCTGGCCTCGTGTCCATGGCGCGGCAAGAAGGCAACCAGCAAGTATGTCAGTCCAACCACGTTGCCGGTGCAATCGGCCTGTGTTCTGTGCCACAGATCCTTCTGTTTCTTATACTCCTCAGTCTGCATGTTCGAATCTAGCAGTGCCCTCAATTTGAGTCCTCTTCTGTTCGTGAGGCCTTTCTCGTAGAGAACGTAATCGGTCCGGCTGATGTCATAGACCGGACTCTCGCAGATGACGCCATAATCCCGACACAGCTCTCTGATTCCCCCCTGTATGTCAGGATGAAGAAACGCGTAGGGGTGCTCCGATGCTCCCTCGCTCTGCAACCCATCCCAGAGGTAACGGCAGCCGTATTTGAGGCAATAGACCAGGCTTCGGACTTGGAAGCCGATGCCACACGCCGGGCACAGTAGGCACGTCAAATAGAGGCCGTATTTCTTGAGGTCCCTGAGGTAGTTGCTGAAATAGAACTTGCGAAACAGCGCGTCGTTGTCTATGATCCGGTGGATCATCTTGTCCGCCCCGTACCGGTCAATAAGCACTTGCGCGCCTCTGCGTACTTTCTCCACATTCGACATTTGCGAGGTACGGAAAGTCGCGAGGTGTACCCTCTTGAATACCTCGGCACCCATGGCAGCGGCCAACGTCGAGTCGGTGCCGCCGGAAAACATGACGGCTACCTCTTCCTGGCTCCTATCAATGTCGATGCCTTTCTCTTCGTCCCCCTTGTGTTTCATCACTACCCCACTCCCACCTTTTACTTAGTCCCCATCGGCGAATGGCAGTATTGTTATGCATAAGCAGATCGCGAAACCATTTCACCAGGGCGCTATACTTTTTGCTTACACTCCAAGGCAACACGACCGCTATTGCAGCCATAACGATGACCATCAGACGCAACAATCCGGCCACGAGGCCTTTTGCCGGGCGGTCCTTTTCTTCCAGTTCAGTGATGATCATTGGCCTTTCCTCCATGTATGCTCAAGATCAAGTAAATCACGTAACGGGGTGAAGTCAAAATCCGTGAACAGACGACAGAGTTTCCTCTCCAGGTTCCGGCGCCCGTGATAATGGGTCATCCGTTCGCGTAGCGTGACCCGGTTGTAGCGCTGCCCTATGTCCAATTCCCAAGGATGCATATACATTACCGCCGGTTGCCCCTGGCGGTTGAGCTGCCGAATGCTCGACCGGATGATAATGTACGGCAAAGCACGCACGTAGAAGCCACCGGCAATGGGCCAGTTGATACCGCTCCACCGGACAGTGGAGACTGGAAATTCCACCAGACCATTCTCCAACTGATGTGGAAAACGAGGGGCTTCTGGGTATCCGTAGAGCATGTTGCGGGTAGGGAACACGCTGGAATCGTATCGGAACCCCATCTCGCGCAGCACCTCCAACGCCCACAGCGCGGAACGGTTGATAGAAAACATCGGCGCTCGATAGCCGATAACCTGTTTGCCACTGGCCTTTTCCACCGCCTCTCGGCCTCGGGCCACATCGGCGCAGAACTGATCAGGGGTGAGGCGAAAAACCTGTCGATGATGGTAGCTATGCAGGCCAATCTCGTGGCCTGCGTCGGCCACTTGGCGGACCAGCTCTGGGAACTGGTCGGCCACATAGCCCAGAACAAAGAAGGTGGCTTTGACACCCGCTTGGGCCAGGATGTCCAGAAGCCGATGGGTGCTTTCTACCACTCGATCTTCATAGCTCGGCCAACGGGCGACCCGCCGGCCGGTGCTGGTCAAGCCCTGATACCAATCTTCCAGGTCAATCGTCAGCGCGTTGAGCACTTTGTTCCTCCGGTAACTGGCCTGGGTTGCCCCTCCCAATGAATGTACTGGCCAACCTCCTCAGTTCACTGTCGAGGATGGCGATCTGTTGAGCCAGGTCCTTGTTTTGGTCCGTCAGCCGCGAGATCTGAATAGAGAATTGAATCGAGATCAAAACGAGGAACAACAGTCCCAGGAAGGCAAAAGCTGTAGCAGGGTTTGTCAAACCGACAGACTGCGCTACCCAGCCACACAGATCCGGCCACACCGCCATCAGAAAGTAGCCGACAGCCGTCAGAAGCCAGAGCCAGGAGTATTCTTCTCGAAGCCGACGACTTCGCACTAGTTCGAGGACAGAGAGCAACAAGGTGGCGGCACTTATAATGACGAGGATGTGCATTCTAGACACAGTGTATCTCCCAAGACCAATCAGCATGCCAGTCGCCGGGTCTCATGAAGTGGCTTGGCCGGGAGAGCCACCCTGGGCATGGCTGGCCTGTGTTACAAGGGCTTCCTGAGAGGTCCATACCACCTCATCCAGATGAGAACCAAACAGCACGGGTAGCGCCTGTCGTCTCAGGTTGCTGTCGTCACGCAGTAGCGTCATGGCGATGGACATCATCATTTTCATCCCATAGTAAAGGGGCCTCAGGAGGCCAGCGTGCATAGACTGGCTACTCTCATCACGGTACATGATGACCGGCACTTCTTTGACGCGAAAGCCCGCACGGTCCAGCATAATAATCACGTCGGCGTCGGGATAATCTACAGGGTAGACGTGGGTGCAATAAAAGCAGACCACCTGCTGGTTCAACGCCTGAAAACCGGTCGTCGGATCGGTCACCTGGTGCCGGGTGAGCAGGCCGGCCAGGAAGCCAAAAAAGAACTTGCCAAACTTGCGCAAAAGCGGCCCATTGTATTCGGCTAGACCTAGCCAGCGGGAGCCCAGCACTGCATCCACGTTTGGATCCTGTATGGCAGCCAGCAAATCGGGGATACAGCGGGACTCGTGTTGACCATCGGCGTCCATCTGCACCACATAGTCGTAGTTGTAACGCCGCGCATATTTAAACCCCGTCTGACAGGCCACACCGTACCCGAGGTTGAAAGGATGAGAAACGACCTCTGCTCCTGCCGCCTTGGCCAGGTAGGCCGTGGAATCCGTTGATCCGTCATCCACTACCAGAATGTCTACATCAGGAACGTGGCGGCAAATGCTCTCAATGACTCCTTTGATGTTTGCTTCTTCGTTGTAAGCCGGAATGATGACCAATGTCTTGGGCTTTTCCCTAGACCATACGAAGGCTTTCACAAAAGCTGTTTTTTCGTCGCTCATAGCCCATCTCCTTAGCAGTCACTGCTCGGCGACTTGAGCCATTGATTTGAAGACACGAGTGAAACTCGTCTAAGCCTCGGGGGTCGAGCGAATCCAATTTATGTCCCGTACCCTAATGACCGTAGCCTCTCCGCGATTTCGGCCTCTTCTTGATCTGAATAGACCGATTGGCTTTCTCCAGTGAGGGATTTGTCATCTTGAATGTAAGTCACAGCGCGTTGCTGGCAGAACTGTGGAGTAAAAAGGTCTAGCAATACCCGACCATCCATCTCGCGGGGGATAGGCTGTCCCATGAGGTAAAGGATCGTCGGTGCCAAGTCCTGGATACGCGCGCCCTCCAGCCACTCTCCCTCCCGTATCACGCCCGGCCCGTAACATATCATGATACCATTCATACGATGATGACCTGTGGTGCCGTAGATGGGCTCAAAGACACGGGGCGAGGAAAAGTCGGATAACCCCATGGCTTTGTATTCCATGTCTTGGGTGAAGAACATTAGATCTGGCGACCGATCAGCGTAGGGGCCGTCATAAATGTCCTCACGTCGGAAGATCTGTTGGATCACCGGTTGCCCCGTTTCTGGGTCAACCAGGGTTTGTAGTCGTTGAGTCAGGTCGTCCAAAAACGACTCATATTCAGCGCCGGGCGAGACGATCCCTTGCGGCTCCCGCCCCTTCAGGTTTACGTAGAGCTGACCAAAGTTACCGATGGCATAGACCCGGCTGCGGGACCAATCCACGTCATCTAGCGACAGGAAGAAGCGGCGTTGTAATTCTTCGCGGCGCGCGCGCCCCACCTCCTTTGCCCGCCGCCCCAGCCCCAGCTCCAGCACCCAGCGGCTCACCGTCGCATAATTGAACCCCAGGAGAAAAAGCAGGTAGCGGAACCAGGTTCTTGGATTGGATTTCAGCCGGAGCAGGCCCTGCTGGAGGAGCCAGGTGTTGACGTTGATGAACTTGTGCGCGGGACCAAGGCCATGATCCGACATAACGATTATCACAACGTTATCGTCTAGGGCGTCGAGCAGTCGGCTGACCGCGCTATCAACCTGTCTGAAAAAGTCGAGTACTACGTTGCCGTAGCGCTGTCGCTCGGCTGAGTCATGCTGAGGGTGCGACGGGTCGAGGAGGTGCCAGAACTCGTGTTGGATCCGGTCGGTTCCCAGAAAATGAACCATGAAAAAGTCCCACGGCTTGTGGCGCATCAGATACAGCGCTGCCTGAGTATTGTTCTCTAGGATCTCATATTGCTCACGGAGAAAGGACTCGGGATTATTCCGGCGATACTTTTCGTCGTGGCGCAGGCGATATTGTCCCAGGTGTGCCTCCAATTCGTCTAGAAGGGAGGGGGGGTAAGTAAAGTCGCGTCGGCCTGCTGGCGTCAGCAGTCCGCTGATCATGAACCCGTTGATCGGCTCTGGTGGGTAGGTGAGCGGTACACCCATCACGCCTACTCGCTTGCCCGCTTCGCCCAACAATTGCCACAGTTTTTTGCCCTTCAGGTCCTGGTAGCTGTTGAGTGCTTGGCGATACGTCCCCTGTTCGCGGCGGAAAAACTCCAGAACGCCGTGTCGCCCAGGCGACTTGCCTGTCATAAATGAACCCCAGGCAGGCCCGGTCAGCGGTGGGTAGGTGGAGCGTAGTTCACCCGTTACACCTCCACGCATGATATGTCCAAGGACAGGCAAATGACCCTTGGCCACCCACGGCTGGATCACGTCCAGTGTCGCCCCATCCAGGCCAAGCACCCAAACCTTTCTAACTTCTGTCATTGCAAGCTGGCCTCATTACTTACGTCTTCCTCAAACATAAATAATCTCTCCGGAACGCTCAGGCGTTCGATATTGGATTACGAAAACTCGGAAGGCCCAAGCATGCTCTCGCTCTCCACTTTTTGTATGAAGCGTAGCTTGCCCTGGCTCTTGACCAGCCTGACCTCGGCAAAGGGTCCCAATCCGGCTAGCGCATCGTCAATCTTCTCGATTTGCCGGGACGTCAAGACTTTCAGCGGCTTGTCCAGGGCCAATGTAAAGGGAGCATCGCTGTTCGTGGCTTGCTTTCCCTGCCCCATTCTGCGGTTCCTTTCGACCAGGGGGTTATCCATCGCTCTCTAAAACAAGAAGCCGACCCCCACACCTGATCAGGCGTGTGAATCGGCCTCCGGGTAT
>Ga0180438_10002036_pt1 | contig 34143 bp, 23 predicted proteins | sample SS_ome_12_FD_132455 | JGI IMG/M metagenome (GOLD analysis project Ga0180438, IMG submission 132455) | Hypersaline lake sediment archaeal communities from the Salton Sea, California, USA - SS_3_D_2 metaG | ecosystem: Environmental > Aquatic > Non-marine Saline and Alkaline > Hypersaline >... | reverse complement strand
CGTCGGACTTGTTACGGTCCGCTGGTCAACCTGACTATAACCGCCGCCGTTCCACAGATACGTCTTCATAACCTGGTCGCTGGTCGTGCCTTCCTCGTGCCACTCGAAGGTGATCGTGAGGCTCGACAGCGAGGGCAGCCCGGTGCTGAAGGTGTACTGGCTGCGGGTCGTATATGTACCACCTGCCTTTGCCGTGAGCAGCACGAGATAGCTATTGTCGGAGGTATGCGTGTCGTTGACGGTTCCCGACTGGATCGAGCCGATGTCCACCGTCACGCTCTGGGCGAAGAAGTCACCTGCTCCGGTCGCGGTGATGTAGTCCACCTTCGTCTCGGTGTCCTCCCCGTACTGGTTCGCAGCCGTCAGGCTCACCGTGTACGTGTCCGCGTCCTGGTAGGTGTGGCTCGGATGCTGCGCCTCCGACGTTCCTCCGTCGCCGAACGTCCATGCCCACGACGTCGGGTTCTCTGTGGACAAATCCGTGAAATCCACATCCAACGGCGCTGCACCGGTCGTTGGGCTTCCGGAGAAATCAGCCACCGGCGCTCCGGGCTGGGTGGCTGAGATGTAGTCCGGCTTCGTCTCGGTGTCCTGGCCCTGCGCGTTGTACGCAGTCAGGCTCACCGTGTAGCTGTCGGCAACCGTGTATTCGTGGCTGGGGTGCTGGTCCTCCGAGGTTCCGCCATCGCCGAAGGTCCAATCCCATGCCGTCGGGCTGCCCGTCGAGAGATCGGTGAAGTACACCATGAGTGGGACATTTCCGCCGGTTGGGTTGACGGAGAACTCAGCCACCGGCGGCTGTGGCCCCGCCTGGTACTCGAAGGCGCCAATGTCATACCCGCTGCCAGAGGGCACCGGGTTGCCATCGTAGTCGGAGGTCCAGCCAAGATTCGTCCCTGTGTCTCGGCACGGGCTGCCAGACTGCAGGTGGTAGTCCTTGTTCGCTGGGTTGACGAACAGTGGATTCCCGGTGAACTCCGTCGGGTGCAGCGTGTACCCGATGGGGAAGTCCACGTTGTAGCAGTTGTACTCGTGGGTGAAGTTGCCGCTGGTCGACACCTCGTCGAGCCCCGTCGCCTGCAGGATGTTGTTCCTGAGGTAACAGCTGTCCGCATTCGGACTGCCGCCCGACCATGAGATCAGGTAGTACTGGCCGCCTGGGTGATCCACCGTATTGTTCTCAGCCCGGAACCGCTGGGTGTCGATACCGAACTTGCCGCCGACGTGCAGGCAGAGGAAGTTCGAGTAGTTCAGAGAGACATTCCAGGCGGCGACACTGTCCCAACATCGCGTGCGTCGAGCACCGCCGATCTCGAGGAATCCCTCGCACCCTTCCGACCAGTTGTGGTGCATGTAGACGTTGTCCATGTTGCCCGTGTCCAACTTGCCGTAGAACTCGATTGCGCCGCCGTCCCAATCGTAGTCATAGGAGACATAACGGCAGTCGATCATGGTGTTGTAGGACACTTCGTTGTTGCCGGAGTACAGCCACACGCCAACCCCGCCGTAGTCGTCGTCCCCACCCGGAGTGTTGACAACCTCGTGCAGGTCGTGCGCGTAGTTGTGTGTGAACAGGTTGTACTCGGCCGTGCCCTCGGTCTCGAATCCCATGCCGTTGTTGTACGACTCGCAGTACCGCACGATGCAGTGGTCCGAGTCCCACAGCCGGACGCCGGCCTCGCCGCCGTCCGAGACCTCCAGATTCTCCACGATCACCCAGTCCGCGCCTTCGAGATGCACGACGTCATCGTACATGCCCGCGGACGGGTAGGATAGGTGCGGCGGGTCGCCCGTGCCGTAGCTCGTGATCGTAATCGGGTTGCCCTCCGTCCCCGAACTCGTGAACCACATCGAATCGTCCACCCACAGCGACCCGCACTTCAAGTGGATGGTATCGCCAGGCGAGAAGGTAATGCTGTTGACCTTCGTGATCGTTTGCCACGCCAAGTCGGGAGATGTACCGGGGTTCGAGTCTGACCCCCCGACACTATCAACGTAGTAGTTGGCAGCATAACTTACGCCGCACACTGAGAAAACCAACGCTGCTACCGCGAACAATATGCAATAGACACCGAGCTTCATCAGGTTGCCCCTTTCGTTGTGTCAGCCCTGCATCTTGGTCGGCACGCGGTCGAGCTGAATCCGCGTCTCGTCTGATTTGAAATCAGCCTCACCTCCCTTCTCAACGGGGTGTACGCGGCCGGTGTTCCGCAGACCGCGCCACGCTTCTGGGTCACCATTCACGAAACGGAGGACAGAAGCACGAAAGGAGAGCCAATCATCCCGCCGCTTCCCCCACTTGCAGAAAGCGACACACATTAACGATAGCACCTGCCGCGTGCGTTTAGAATGCCATTTGGGCCGCGCTAGATGCCCTTAGGACGGATGCGCGCTCGACCATCAGATGACGAAGGGCCCTGGAGATACGGGGCATTTGGCAGGAGGCCGAAGAGTGTCAGTCCGTCGGCGATCCAACCGGCGGTCAGCGCCCGCGAAGAACCGGAACAACACCATCACCATCGGCGAGCAGGAGAGGGATCCCGGCCCGTCCTCAAGGGCCGGCTCGAGCCGCAGGAGTACGCGCTCGCTCTGGAGCTGGCCCTGGCATTGGGCACCCGTCTGGCGCCGCCTGCTATCTGGTACTCGCCGGGCAGTTCGAACTGGGCGGCCAGAAGACGGTTCATGCCGCAGCCATAACGTCCGCCGCAGGCGCGGGGCGGCCGTTGAGCCTCAACTGGAGTGCAGCCGCTCCGTATACTCGCTCGGCCGAACCCAGACGATCTGATCGCGCAGGTGGGTGTTCACGCGGCGCACGACCTGCGTGAAGGCGGTCCACCCGGCGCCGTTGGCCGGATTCAATCCCTGCCAGTGAGCGTAGAAGAGGCAGTACCGCTCGCCGGCCTGCACCAACTCGACGATGCGACCTGCGCTCCCATCGGCCGTGACGTAGTAGTCGGCGCTTGCCAGCTCACGGCTATTGGTGTAGCTTCCGAGCATGTCACCCGCGTTCGGCATTAGGTCCCAGACGCTGTGGAGATCATCACCGGCCATGAGGCGCGGCTTTTCTCTGGGGGAGCTGAACGTGAAGCAAGGCACAGTTCGACCTTGAAATCCGCCCCTCCTGGCGACGTTCACGAGCGCCGCCCCCACATTGGAGTTTACGCCGGATGACCCGCCCCGACGAAGCTCCGCATGCCGCTGCTGGCATCGCTGGCAATCGCATCCAGGCCAGGTCACGCCGGTGAAGGCGAGGCCGATCCGTTCGGCCTCCTCCGCGATATGCTGGAAGTAGGACTCATAGGCGTCCACGGAGACGGACGGCTCGTGCAGCCAGAGCCCCTCATGGATCGCGTCCACCGGCACAGACCCCGAGTCGAAGTCGAAGAGAGGACCGTGAGTCATCAGCTCCATGTGACCATCTATGCCGCAGTCAAATGCCCGCCGGAGCTGCTGGATGAAAGAGCGCTGCTCCTCGGTGGTCGGCCGGCTCAGCAGCCCGTATCGGTCTGCCTCGAATCCCAGGATGATGCTCGACTCACCGCGCACCCCCTCTGATGAGACGAAGTCGAGGAACGTCTTGAACGCTTCAGGGGGGGCATCGTATGGGTTCGTGTCGTCGAGATAGAACGAGAGGGCGGTCTTCGTCATGACATCTCCCACGGCGAATCAGCCGCAGCGGTCCCCCGAAGATTACCGCGCCCGACACCGGTTTCCGCTGTCGAGCCCTTTTAGGGTAAAATCACCTGGCCTACTATGATTATGCGGACAATGCTGCGCTTTACGCCTCGCTCAACAGGTATGCCTGCTGTCCACTCACTCTGAATGAATCGCTCAGGAGGTTGATGCCGGCCTCAACCCCCGGACTCCCCGGCTGCCCGCTGCCGACGGTCACGGTGAACTCACCCGGCTCTATGAGGCGGCGCCCCGTGTCGTCTATCACGGACATAGCCATCGGCGCCAACAAGAACCGGACTCTTCTCTTCTTTCCCGGGGACAGGCGAATGCGCTCAAACCCACAGAGATGTCTGATCGGGGTCGGCACTGACGCCGCAAGATCCGAGATGTACAGCTGCGCCACCTCTTCGCTAGGCCGCTCTCCAACGTTCTCCACTTCCGCGGTCACCTTGACGGGCTTGCCAGGACGAACACTGTGAGGGCTCACAACAAGGTTGCTGTACTTGAACTCCGTGTAGCTCAGCCCGTAGCCGAACGGGTACAAGGGTTCGCCGCGGGAGTAGCGGTAGGTCCGGCCCTCCATTGAGTAGTCCTCGAAGGGCGGCAGTTGGTCCACAGACTTGTAGAACGTGAAGGGCAATCGTCCCGCAGGATTGTAGTCGCCGAAGAGCACATCCGCAACCGCCCGGCCCCCTGCCTGACCGGCATACCACGCCTCCAGTATCGCCGGGACGTTTTCGTCAGCCCAGTTGATGGTGAGCGCGCTTCCGTTGGTGAGCACCAGAACCACGCGTGTGTCGGTTTCGAACACCAGCCTGAGGAGTTCCTCCTGTCTGCCAGGAAGGCTAAGCGACTGGCGATCCCCCTCACCCAGTAGACCGCAGACCGACCCTTCCTCTCCCTCCAGCAGCGGAGATGAGCCCAGGCAGACGATCGCAACATCAGCGAATCTCGCCACCGTACAGGCTTCGTGGAAGGCCTCTGCTGACTGACCGGTTATGTCCGTGCCAGGTACGTAGAGTACCCTGGTGTTCTTTTCGACCTTGCGCTTGATCCCATCGAGGATCGTCACTTCCTCGGCAGGCGTGCCGCAGTAGTTGCCTCGCAGCGAGGTCCGATCGTCAGCGTATGGACCGATAACCGCGATCGTACCCAGGTCCTTCGGGAGCGGTAGTAGGCCGTCGTTCTTGAGGAGCACAAGAGACTCGCGGGCGGCTTTCAGGGCAAGCCTGCGGTGCTTGGGGCAATCGTTGACTGCATACGGGATCTGCGCGTACGGAACTGCCTCCGGGGGGTCGAACATGCCAAGGCGAAAGCGGGCGGTAAACAGGCGCCTGACCGCGGTGTCAATACCCTCCTCAGACAACAGTCCTTGCCTCACCGCGTTCACAAGGAAGCGGTAGGTTTCCCCGCAGTTGAGATCACACCCTGTTCTCACCGCCAGTGCGGCGGCCTCTTCCGGAGTTTCGCACACCTGATGTCCTTGGTAGATGTCGCTGATCGCTCCACAGTCTGAGACGACGTAGCCGTCAAATCTCCATTCGCCACGGAGGATCTCCTGGAGGAGGTGTTTGCTGGCGCAGGCCGCCTCGCCGTTGACCCGGTTGTAGGCCCCCATCACCGAGGCTGCTCCGCCCTCTCTGACACATGCCTCGAAGGCAGGCAGGTAGGTGTCCCGCAGGGTCCTTTCATCCACTCTCGCATCGAAGCTATGGCGCAGATTCTCCGGGCCGCTGTGCACGGCATAGTGCTTCGGCGTGGCCACCAGCTTGAGATAGCGCGGATGGTCCCCCTGGAGACCCTTGACGAACGCAACGCCCATGCGTGACGTCAGATACGGGTCCTCACCGTAGGTTTCGTGGCCGCGGCCCCAGCGCGGATCGCGGAAGATGTTGACGTTGGGCGACCAGAAGGTCAACCCGAAGTAGATGTCGCGAACGCCCCGGCGCACAGCCTCGTGGTGCTTCGCGCGCGCCTCGTTGGAGATGGCAGTCGCGACGGCGTGCATCAGCTTGGTATCCCAGGTGGCGGCCAGACCTATCGCCTGGGGGAATACCGTAGCGTGCCCCGCTCTGCTGACCCCATGGAGGCACTCGTTCCACCAGTTGTACTGGGGGATCCCCAGCCGCTCGATAGCTGGCGCCGGATGGATCATCTGCGAGACCTTCTCTTTCAGGGTCATCCTGGACACGAGGTCGTCTACTCGTTCCTCGATAGGACGCGCATCGTCGAGATAAACCGCCTCAGCTTCGGCACAGACCTTCGACATACGGCCGATCTCCTTCGCTCACCCTGCTATAGATGGGTCTAACCCCGGAGGTAACCACGGCACTGCGGCCACGAGCGCCTCGTGGGTGCTACTCGTGGGAGCCCCTGGGACGCGTAGACCAAATTCGCACTACACCTCATATTACATACACTGCGGCATTCTCCAGTGTCATTGGACAAACTAGTGGACTTGTTGTAGAATCTGATGAGCTGAGTGCAAATGGCAATGAGTAGGGTCATGCGCGTTCAAGTTGTGGATTCCACCGGGGAATTGGTGGGCGGCTTCGCATGCTGGCGTTTTGCCTCACCCTATCCCCATCCATTCGAGATGGAGACCGATGTCCATCGCGCTCTCGAGATAGGCATTCTGCTCAGCGGCAAGCAGGACCGGCATTTCGAGGATATCATCATCCATATGGAGGCGGGCGATATCTACCTGAACGCCGCGTGGGAGCCGCATGGCTGGCGGGCCACAGCACCGCGCACCGAACTTCTAGTGATTCATTTCCTGCCCGAGTTTCTGGGTGAGGAAACGTTTGGGGACATTTCGTGGCTAAGCCCGTTCGTCGCGCCCCCGAGACAGCGGCCGCAAGTGACCACCGATGCTATGCGACAACGGGTTCTCGCCATTGGGCAGGAAATGAGCGCAGAAGCCGAAGAGAGAAGGCGCCGTTGGCTGCCTGGGCAGAGGCTTGCGTTGCTGCAGTTACTTTACACAATATGCCGCGACTGGGACCCACCGCGGCGAGATGGGCGGCGCGCCCGGCTTCGAGCAAGCAACCTGGCCCGCATCGTGCCTGCGGTGGAGCTGGTGCAGGCCAACCCCGGCCGCAGGGTTACGCTGGCGGAGGCGGCCGAGGCGTGTTCGCTGAGTGTATCACAGTTCCTGAACGTCTTCCGCCAGACCATGGGGTTGAGCTTCGGCAAGTTCGCGCTCCGGCATCGGCTCGCCCAGGGCGCTCAACTGCTTCTCAGCACAGATCTTCCCACTGCGGCGATAGCTGAGAAGCTTGGCTTCGAGGACGCCAGCCACTTCCACCACGCCTTCGCGAAGCTGTACGGCGCGACGCCTGCGGAGTTCCGCACGAATGGTTGCAGAGTTCCGAGCCGATAGACGAAGGATGGCCGAACAGATGCGAGTCGGGAGACGATTACGTCCGTGTTGATGTCCCCGCCCTGATGTTGTGACGCCTCCCGCGGGGTATCCCGCGCCCCGCGGGTCCCCTGCGGTACTCCATAGCGCCTCGCGAGAATCTACAACAAGTATGGGACTTTTTCCAATGACGGCCCCCGCATTGTGCTTCTATGCTGGTGTCATGAGTCCGGCCGTCCGTTCGATATCGTGCAGGCGCCCAGGGCCCGGCACACCAGCATGGTCGGTCTGACTAGTGCAGATGTCGCCAAGCGATGGCGCGGGCCAACGGAAAGGAGGTGAAGAACGACCGCGGGCGCCCGGCGGGACTCGGTAGAGCCGGAGATGGCTTTGCCCAGATTCCATAGGAGGGAAGTTCTCTCATGGATAAGAGAGGGAAGGGATTTACCCTGATTGAGCTGCTGGTGGTGATTGCGATTATCGGCATCCTAGCAGCGATGGTGTTCCCCGTATTTGCGCGTGCGAGAGAGTCGGCCCGCAAGGCCGTCTGCCTCTCGAACGTCAAGAACATCGCACTGGCCATTCAGATGTACCTTGCGGACAACAATGATACCCTGCCGCCAGACGAGCACCGGCAGGAAGTGATTGACTACTTCACCGCGGCCGGCCCGCAACTCGATGCGGGCGAGACGTGCGATAGAGGTGGCCAGGCCAATCCGTACCTACGCTGGGTTGTCGTCTTCGACGAGTACGTGAAGAACCGGGACGTGTGGCGGTGCCCGAGCGCGAAGATAGAGGGCGGCGCGGGACAGATCATCCCTGGGCCGAACTGGCTACAGACCTGGAAGGACTATGAGTCGTTCTGGACCGCGGACACCGACCATTGGGGGCCCTGTTATCACGCCTGGCCTCCGGGCTGGGGTGGCGACGTAACTGACTCGCTCCTACAGCAGCGACTTGGCGTGGCGTCTGGCGGATCGATGGTAGGCGAGGGCGCAGTCGCCAACAAAGCCTTCGTCATGAGCATCGGGGTCAACAGCCAGATGGGCCTCAAGCTCGTGGAGGTCAATGACCCCGTCAGCTACATGATCGTTGGGGACGCAGGGATGAGCACCGACGACATCTGGAATGTGGCTCTGTGGGCCTATCCAGAGATCTGCGCGCTGGAGTGCTCGGCGACAGACTGGCACTGGGTCGACTGGGATGCGTGCGCCCCCACGGCCGCCGACTGTGGCCTGTATAACTGGGCTCCCAACAATGGGGCACTGCTCCGCGACAGGGGACTGCTCAAGCCGTATACGCGCCATCTTGGTGGCGTCAACGTCGGCTTCCTCGATGGCCACGCGCAGTGGATTCAGTCCGAGCAGCTCATAAACCGCGTCGGTGACGGCACCCTCACCGGCACCTCCGCCTGCACGACAAACCAGCAGAAGGAAGACTGGTGCGGCTATGTCGACTATCCAGGGTTCTATTGAGATCAGCCCTGCCGGGAAACGCATCGGATGCTGGCGATGAGGTATCTGGTCGTTTCCCTTGAGAGGCGCAGAACCCGGCAAAGGCTGTTTCGTGCGATCGACGTACTGCACGGCTGATGTGGAGGGGCGGGCGGCAGGGAAGCTGCCCGCCCCTCAGTAGTCTGCGCTCGGGCGGTAGGTACGCGGAGGCCCTCCCGGCTCTCGTGAACGGCTCCAGAGGCGGCTGAGACGACATCCTATGACGCATGATCCCGACGACGACACGCTTCGCTCTCCGACAGGAAGTGCTTCGACGAAGAGTGCTCGAGTAGCTGTGCCCCCCGTCCGGCGGCTGCGAGGGGTGACGCCCCGGGCGCTCATTCTCGGCTTCCTCTTGCTACCTCTCAATGTGTACTTCCTGACCGATTTTCTCTGGACCAGGGGCGCTTTCACGGGCTATTATTCTTTATTCAGCAATACCGTCGGCCTGCTCTTTCTGTTAGCCATTGGCAACCTGGCGCTGAGGCGGCGGCGACCTACCTGGGCTTTAGGCGCAGGTGAACTGCTGACTATCTACACCCTGCTGGGCATCAGCACCGGGCTCACGGCCGTGGCCTGGGATGTGGGCGGGTCGCTTGCCGGCGCCCTTTCTTATCCATTCTTCTTTGCGAACGACTCAAATGGATGGGAGCACATACTTTGGCCCAATCTGCCGGCTTGGCTTACGGTCAGAGATTACGATGTGTTGGAAGGTTTCTATGTCGGCAACAGCACGGCCTACTCGCTCAATGTCCTACGCGCCTGGGCGGGGCCGGCGGCCTGGTGGGCGGCCTTCATCGGCGCGGTGATGTGGGTCTGCCTTTGCCTCAACTCCATTGTTCGGCGCCGCTGGGCAGATGAGGAGAAGCTGCCATTCCCCCTGGTAACCCTTCCCCTCCAGCTTGCCGACGAGCGCTTCGGACTACTGCGAAATAAGCTCTTCTGGATCGGCGTGGCTGGCGCCTTCGCGCTGGCGATGTGGAACCTCGCCAGCAGCCTCGTTCCCAGTCTGCCGGGCGTTCCCACGGGCTTCCAGTTCTTCCAGCATGTTGCGAGCAAACGCCCCTGGGACATGATCCCATTCCCGGTCATCACCCTGGCACCCTGGATATTCGGGGTCATCTATCTCATCCCGCTCGATCTTGTCTTCTCCATGGCGGTCTTCGACGTGCTGTGGAACGCCGAGTTCGTCGCCGCGGGTTGGTTGGGATGGAGCACCCATCCGCTGAACAGCTTCCCCTACGGCTGGCACCAATCCGCGGGTGGCTTCCTCGCCATCGTTATCGGATTCCTCTGGCTCGACCGACGCTATTTCCTACAAGTCATCCGAAAGGCGTTGGGTCTCTCATCCTCCATTACGGACGACGAGGATGAGGCGCTGAGCTACCGCACCGCCGTGCTTGGAAGTCTTGCCGGCGCGACATTCATCTGGTGGTTCTTAACCCGCGGCGGTATGCAGAACTGGGTTGCGGGCTCGTTCATCGTTCTCTATTTCGCCTTGGCGCTTTCGATTTCGAGGCTCCGGGCTCAACTTGGTGCACCCGCGCACACCATGGAAGGCATGATGCCCCAGCACATGCTGCGGGCCTTGGTCGGACCTCGCGTCCTCGGTTCCCGTACCATGGGGATGCTCTACCTCCTCGGGCCCTATATTCAGCAGCAAGACAACAACGCGACGCCCGTTCAACTCGAGGGCCTCAAGATGGCAGAGGACGGCAGGATGAATCGGCATCGTCTCGCGATCGCCATGGCCATCGTCGCGCCGCTGACGATCCTCTTCTTCGTCTGGGCCAATATCCACATCGGATATCCCATCGGAATGTCCACGGGGAAGGCTCATGTGGAAATGATTTCCTCCGCGCGTCTCCTCGCGCTGGACATGGATGGCGCGCTCCGCTATCCAGGTGGCCGCAACAACGCGACCAGCCTTGCTATGGGGGTCGGGTTTATCATCACGCTCCTGCTAATGGCCCTCAAGCTGCGCTTTATCTGGTGGCCGCTTCACCCTGTCGCCTTCCCGACGGTCGTCGGCTGGATGACCATGGAGATGTTCATCCCTCTGGTCGCCGTTTGGATCTTTAAAGTCCTCTTGCTTCGCTACGGCGGATTGCAGGCCCATCGCAAGGCGCTGCCCTTTTTCCTAGGTTTGCTCGCGGGAGGACTGACTTCGTCGGGGATCGCCAGCATAATCCTCCGGCTGGTCACGAGGGGGGGAAGTTGAGCATCAGGCGGCGCCGCGGGAGGTCATCTCCCTATGATCACACCTGACGGATCCACCTCATCTCGGAGGATACGGAGTTCCTCCTTGGTAGGGGGCGAAGTCTCACCAATCTGCTCTGCGAAGAGCATCTCGAAGCCGGTGTTCTCTATCACCTGCTCTCGCGTGTGCCCTTGGTGGATAGAGAGCACTCTCATGCGACACAGGCACTCATCGTAGCCTATCACCGCGAGGTCGGTGATCACGCAGTACGGCCCGGTGCCGGGGGGCAGGCCGGCCGCTTCTCTCGCCCCCTTGCCGCTCAGGTAGCCGGGCGTCGTCACGAAGTCCGGCGTCTCCACGAAACGACTCCTGGTGTGGCTCGTCATCACGATGGTATGTCGGCACAGGGATGCCAGGTCATTTGCGCCGCCGGAGCCGGGGAAGCGGACCTTGGGACGCGCCCAGTCGCCAATGCAGGTGGAGTTGAGATTCCCGTAGGGGTCGATCTGGGCCCCCCCGAGGAAGGTGTAGTCTATGCAACCTCGGCAGCACGCATCCATGACCGTGTTCATGGAGGTCGCTTGCACTGCCTTGTAGAAGGTGCGGCTGTCCCCGACCGAAAGGGGAGCCGAACGCAGTCGCGGCGCAATGCCTCCGGCCTCGAATATAATGACGAGGTCGGGCGCATGGGTTCGCTGCGCGAGCATGGCGGCTGCGCAGGGGGCTCCGGTGCCGACGACGACTGATGAGCCATTGAGCAACGTCCTTGCCGCAACAACGATCATGAGTTCCATCGAGTTGTAGTCGCCCATCATTCCGTCCGCTCCCCGTCATCCTGTGGAGATCGGAGAGGGAAAGGCGACCGGTACCTCGGTCACCGGGCGCCTCCCTCGGGATCTCAGATCATGTATTCCCTTCGGCGGAGCTCGACGATACGGTCAATTCCGCCGCAGCGAGCGAGATACCCGTAGAAGTCCCGGCAGCTGTAGATGTATGTGTCGAGAAAGCGCTTAAAGGTTTCCGGGTCCTTCTCCGCCTGGAGCCAGTCGTTGAGGTGCTCCTCATCGGAGAAGTAGCGATAGGGCATGTTTCCGGGATAGGACCCGAATGGCACCTCGACCACGGCATCCACGAATACCGAGGGGATCGTCACCCGGTGCGGGCGCATTCGCATTTCCTCTTCGGGCACGATTTCCTCGGCGCTGATGATGACGTGCTTGGACGCTTGGGCGAGCTCGATATCCGCCACCGTCAACCCCTCGATGATGGCATCGCCGCTAGGGGTGGCGGAGTGGACGTGAATGAGCGCCACGTCCGGGTAGAGGGCGGGGAGGGCGGCATACGTCTGTCCGGTAAAGGGGCAGGCGATTTCGATTGCGGCTGAATGATCGAAGGTATCGGTCCCGAGCATGATGCGAGTGGGTATGAACGACACGCCCATCGCAGCCGCCCGGAACCTCCATGCCAATGCCGCGTTGGTCCACTCACACAGCTCGATTCTGCCTGCTTCCACCAGACGCCGCGCGTTCGCGGAGAGACCGCGCGCCTCCAGCCCCACGATGTAAGCCACGTCGCACCGACTGATGCACTCGCCAGCGCACAGAATCTGGAAGTCGTGGGTCATCGTATGCCCGGCCAGCCCCAGGTTCTTCCGGCCCTGTCGCACGATCTCATGGAGAGGCGCTGTGGCAATCCTGTTCGTGCCGAACCCCCCCGACGCCAGATAGTCGCCGTCGTGCACGAAGCGACTCACCGCCGCCGAAACGGACATCAGCTTGTTCCTGCTCACCAATCCCTTCTTGCCGAAGTGCGCCCGCGCTTTCTCGACATCCGGCTCGACGAACAGAGCCCCCGATCCTCGTCTCCGTTTGGCCAACCGGTCCTCACCCTTCTCGGTCATTGGCTCTTACCTGCAGCGTCCCTTTCCAGCGCCATTGCCATTCCCATGCCGCCGCCGATGCAGAGCGTGGCCAGACCCAGACGGACATCCCGCCGTTCCATCTCGTATAGGAGACTCACCACGATCCGCGCGCCCGTCGCCCCGAGGGGATGTCCAAGCGCGATGCCACTGCCGTTGACGTTCACCCGTTCCGGATCTAGCTCGAGCTCCCTAATGACAGCGAGCGCCTGAACCGCGAAGGCCTCGTTCAGCTCCACAAGTTGGAAATCCGCCGGCGTCGCGCCGATCTTCTGACACAGAGCCCGCACGGCGGGAACCGGACCGAGCCCCATGACCTCGGGCTCGACGCCGGCCATGGCGGAGGCGACGATCCTCGCCCGGGCCTTCCACCGTCTTATCTCCGCGCAGGTTTCCTCTACAAGAAGGGCGGCGGCGGCACCATCATTGATGCCCGAGGCGTTGCCGGCCGTCACGGAACCGTCTTCCTTGAAGACCGGCTTGAGTGAGGCGAGTCCCTCCTGCGATGTCTCCTGCGGATGCTCGTCCGTGGTGAGCGGCTCGCCCTCTTCCCGGGGAACGGGCACGATCTCATCGCGGAACCTGCCGCCCTGAACGGCCGCTCTCGCTCGCTCCTGGCTTCGAAGCGCCCAGGCGTCGCTCTCCGCTCTGCTGATACCGGTTCGCGAGGCGATCTCCTCGGCCGTGAGCCCCATGGGGATTCCCGTGACGGGGCACCGGAGCGCCTCGTCCATGAGGCCGTCGAGCAGGGAGACTCGGCCGAGGCGATGGCCCCACCGGAGCTCGTTCAGATAGAACGGGGCGTTGCTCATGCTCTCCGCCCCCCCGGCGATGTAGATGCTCCCCTCACCAAGCGCGATCGCCTGACGGGCGAGCTCCAGAGCCTTCATCCCCGAGCCGCAGACCATGTTCACGGTCGTGCCGCACACAGCCGAAGGGAGCCCGGCACGCAGCGCGGCGGTGCGAGCGATATTGGCTCCCGAGCCGCCTTGGATCACCTGCCCGAGGATCACTTCGTCAACCGTTTCGGGCTCTATGCCGTTCCTGGCGATGAGCGCCGCGATAACATGGGCGGCCAGCTCCGCGGCGGTTCGCGTGCACAGCCCGCCGCCGAAGCGACCGATCGGTGTCCGCACGGCATCAACGATCACGGCTCTATGCATGGGCTCCGGACCTCCGGCCGCGCCGCCCGCTACCGAACGCCAGCGAAGGCGTCGCGGCCGGCGCCGGAGGGCACGGCGAGCCGCCGTCTGGCCGATTCCTCCGAGCGTATCGACACCTGCTCTCCCCGGAGCAGCTTGGTGATGCCGAGCGCCACGTCATCCCGGCAGCGAGGGCAGCCCGAGGCGCACGGATCGGCGTAGTCCGAGGGCTCCTCGATGGCCGACATGAATCCCTCGTAGTTGCGGACGACCACCCGCTTGTCCGAGCGACTGATGAGATACTGCGGACCGAGCGGCACCTTGCCTCCGCCGCCGGGCGCGTCCACTACAAACTCCGGAATTGCCAGCCCACTGGTGTGCCCCCGCAGGCTCTCGATGATCTCGATGCCCTTGCCTATGCTCGTGCGGAAGAGCGAGAGGCCGAAGGATGGGTCGCAGTGATAGAGGTAGTACGGCCGGACGCGGATCTTCAGCAGCCCGTGAAGCAGCTGCCTCATGGTGACAGGGCAGTCGTTGACCCCGCGCAGCAGCACGGACTGGTTGCCCAACGGGATGCCCGCGCGCGAGAGGATGTCGCAGGCCCGAGCCGCTTCCGGCGCCAGCTCGCGGGGATGGTTGAAGTGCAAGCTCACCCAGACGGGGTGGTATTTCGCGATCATCGCAGCCAGCTCCGGCGTGACGCGCTGGGGCATCACGGCTGGCATGCGCGTGCCGATGCGAACTATCTCCACATGAGGCATGTCGCGAAGCTCGCTGAGAATCTCCTCGAGCCGGTCGTCGTCGAGAGTCAGGGGGTCTCCCCCCGAGAGCAGAACATCGCGAACGGCCGGGGTGCGTCGGATGTAGTCCAGGGCGGCGGCGATCTCCTCGCGGCTGCGGGGCCGATCCGTCTGGCCAGCCAGGCGCCGGCGCGTGCAGTGCCGGCAGTACATGCTGCATTGATCCGTCACCAGGAAGAGCACGCGGTCCGGATAGCGGTGGGTCAGGCCGGGCGCCGGTGAATCGACTTCCTCGTTCAATGGATCGGCGTGTTCGCCGGGCGATCTCATGGTCTCGGCGAGGGTGGGCACGGCCTGCCTTCTGATGGGATCGGCCGGGTCATCCGGGTCAATGAGACAGGCGTAGTAGGGGGAGATCGCCATGCGCAGCAGAGTCAGGCAGGTGTCGATCGCCTCCGCCTCCGAGGCCGATACCGGGATGATCTCGCGAAGCTGTTCCGTCGTCGTTATCCGATGCTGAAGCTGCCAGCGCCAGTCGGCCCACTGTTCGTCTGTCACGTCTGCCCACAGGCTGATGTCTCTGTAACGGCGGCTCATCGTACCATTCCTTCCTTTCATTGCCGCGAAGAGGCGTCGACCGCCTCAGCAAAGATTTGGATTCCCTCCCGTAATGGCTCTTCGCCAATCACGAGGGGTGGGTTGATCTTCACGGTGCCACCGCCAGGGCCCAGCGGTGCATAGAGCATCACGCCGTGCCGGATGCAGAACTCGACCACTCGCATCGCAGTGGCTCCGTCGGCTTCTCCGTCATCGCCAACAAACAACACGGCCGCCAGGAGGCCGCGCCCGTTCACCGCGGAGATGATGTCTCGGTGATGAGCCTTGATGCCGGCCAAGGATTCGTGGAGAACAGCTCCCATCGCGCGCGAGTTCTCCACGAGCCGGTCTCTTTCGATCAGGTCAAGGCTTGCGAGCGCCGCCCGCGCACAGAGGGGATGGCCGCTGTGGGTGCTGGTCATTTCCCCGGGCCCGAAGACGTCCATGAAGCGCGAATTGCCCAGCACGGCGGCGATCGGGAGCCCGCCGGAGAGCGCTTTTCCGCAGCAGATGATGTCGGGCTCGATGCCATAGTGCTCGAAGCCGAACAGGCGGCCGGTGCGCCCGAACCCCGCCTGAACCTCATCGGCGATGTAGAACACATCTCCCTTGTCCGCCCAACACCGGAGCTGCTGCATGAACGGCGTGGGATAGAAGCGTCCGGTCCCGCCCTGGTAGGACTCGGCGATCACCGCGCAGACGTCGGATTCAGCGATGCCCCGTTCAGTCAGGGACGACAGGAAGCCGTCGAACGAAACACTGTCCCCCGCAGCTTCGTCAGGGAACGGAACCGTCACGAAGCCCGAGTCGGGGATGCCGATCCAGTCCTTGAGATGGGGGATGCCGCTGGCGAGCTGGGCGCCGAGGGTCCGGCCGTGGAAGGCCCCCTCGAAGGAGACGATCATCCGCTTGTTCCCGCCGCCGACCCTCTTCCCCCAGGTGCGCGCCAGCTTGAGCGCGTTCTCCACCGCCTCCGCGCCTGTGGTGAGAAGGAAGCAGCGATCCACCCTGCCGCCGGTCAGCTCGACGAGGCGCTTCACCAGCTCCGCCCGCGGGCGGTTGGCGAAGCAATAGCTGAAGATGACGCCGTTCTCGATCTGATCGACGAGGGCGGCCTTCATCTCCGCGGGGCCGTGCCCGCAGTTCGCCACGAGGACGCCGCTGGAGAAGTCGATCCAGCAGTTCCCGGCCGCGTCGTAGACCTGAAAGCCGGAGGCCTTATCCCAGACGATGGGCGGTTGGCCCGACATGCTGATCGGCTCGTAGTCTCGCAAAGCATCCAGGATGCCGAGTGTGTCCGGATTCGGAAGCGCAGTCGCGATCCTCCGGTAGCGAGTCTCGATGCACTCCGTGGCCCGAGGTGTGGTATCGAAAACACGTGAGCTTGACACTCTCAGTCCCCGTCCCGTGCGGCCTTGCGAGCGATGAGCTGCCGCGCGATGAATGCTGCGACCTGTGACGGTCGAGACCCGGACCCGAAGCCGGCATCGTACCCGAGCTCCTTGGCCAGCTTGTTATCGATGTAGGGGCCTCCCGCGATCAGGAGGACGTCATCGCGCACCCCCTCCGCCTCCAGGATCTCCACAAGTTGGCTCATGTGCCGAATGTGGACCTCCTTCTGGGTGACCACCTGGCTAACGAGAACGACGGAGGCTCGCAGCTCGATGGCGCGGCGGACGAGTTCTGCCGGCGGAACTTGCGCGCCCAGATTATGCGCCTCGATCATCTGATATCGCTCGAGGCCGTAGTCGCCAGCGTAGCCCTTCATGTTCATGATGGCATCGATGCCGACGGTATGCGCATCCGACCCGATGCAAGCCCCGACAACAACGATGGGGCGCTCAAACTCGCTGGCAAGCAATTCGTCGATCTCATGCATGTCGGGCGCGCCTGCCTTGAGCGCATCATCAACTACGACGGCGTCGAAGTTGACAGCCTTATCTGTGCGTCCGTAGGCCACGAAAAACGTGAAGCCGTTGCCGAGATCCCGAGAGGCGGCTAGGCGCACGTCTGAAACGCCCATCTCGGCCAGGAGCTGCCTGGTGGCTTCCTCCGCGCGGCGGCCGAATGGCACCGGGAGTGTGAACGAGAACTGGACCTGACCGTCGTCCAGCGTGTCTCCGTAGGGGCGAACGACACCGTTCCCAGTCATAAGCCCACTCCCTCGAACGCATCCAGATAGCTGTCGGATTTTGTGAAGACGCCCTCGGCCCCCCGCCCCCCATCGGCCGGGCGCTTGATGTCAGCAAATACTCCCTCGGCCAGCGCCTGGAGCAGGCCGCCGCGGGCAATCCGATCGAGAAGCTGCTCCGTCTCGGCAAGCACGGCCGCCGCCCGACGGCTGATGAAGCCACCGGGCCGGAAGGTGATCTCATCCCTCAGATCGCTCGCCGCGGAGCGGATGTATCGCGCCGTCTCAAGGGAGATGAAGCGATCCTGGAGGAAGGGTGTATGCAGGGCTTCCGTCAGCATGCCGCAGAGATGGATGGCCTGCTCCGTGGCCACCGAGGCCAGGTTGAACATGCAGTCCAGGGCGTGGCTGAAGAAGATGTCGCCGGTCTTATGCCGGGTGGGCGGCATGTACTTGATCGGGGCCTCGGGAAACACGGCGCGCACCAGGAGCGCGGTCGCCAGCTCGTACAGCAGGCTGTTCTCGAGCCTGGGGTCTACCTCGAAGGCGTGCCCCAGCCCCATGAGGGAGGGAGGCAGGCCGGCCTCCAGTGCGAAGCTCTCGTTGATGAACTGACTGGCGAGCACGGTGTGGGCGGCCTCGACGGGATCGGCGGTGGTCAGGTAGTTGTCCTCGCCGGTGTTGATGATGATCCGGGCGGCTGCGCACAGGCGCCGCGAGACGTACTGATCAACCAGCGTCCGCATTCGATGGATGTCGCGGAAGATGATGCCGTACATCGAATCGTTCAGCAGCATGTCGAGGCGGTGCTGGGCGGCGAGGACGCTGATTTCGGGCATGCAGAGTCCCGAGGCGTAGTTGACGAGCCGGATATAGCGGCCGGCTCGCCGGCCGGCGCCATCAAGCGCCTCCCGCATGATGGCGAAGTTGGCGCCGGTGGCGTAGGTCCCGCCGAAGCCCTCGGTCGTGGCTCTCTCTGGGACGTAGTCCAGGAGACTCTGCGCGGTCGAACGGATCACTGCGATGCAGTCGGCGCCGGCGGAGACGGCGGACACCGCCTGCTTGATGTCCTCGTATATGTTGCCGGTGGCCACGATGACGTAGAGCCAAGGCGGAGCGCTTTCGCCCAGGGTCTCGCGGCTGGCAGAGCGAGCGGCGACGGCAGCGCGAATTCGTTCCTCGCCCTTGCGAGAGAGCTCGAGGGCGGTCGCGCGGGTCGATGGCTCGGCGCACTCCGCCTCCGAAGGCCACGGCAGCGCATCGGTGGCGATATCGGAGCAGACTTCGCCGACGGATCTTCCGGTCCGGGCCACGAGCGCGGCGACCGGCGCGGCCACACCGCCTGCGATGCGCCCGGCCCGCTTCAAGCGCTCGACGACCGCGTTGACCAGCGGAATGCCGCCCTTCAGGCCTCCTTCGACTCCCCAGAACCGCAGCACGGCGCGCTCGATGGAGTCGGTGCTCCGAGCCTTGATCTCCGGCATGAGCGCGCCGACGATCTGCCGCGCGCGGTGACGGCACCGCGCGATGCGGGCCTGATCCAATCCAAGCTCGTCGACCAGGGAGGATGTCACGGTCTCTGGCATAGCACGTGCGCGCCAACGGCGGATAGCCCGGCCACGACGTCGTAGATGGGGAGCCCTGGCACCGCCTCCGCCACCGCGTCGAGAAGCGCGGCAGCCGGCAGCGATGGTCCCGTGGGATTGAAGGGATTCGTCGTGACGGCGCAGACGCGGATGGTGTCGAGCACCCGCACCCGGCCGCCAGCCACCTCCCACTGCGCCAGGGCCATGGGAGAGAGGAGAACCCTCGTCGCGTCGGCAACGACGATCTCCGGGAGTCGCTCGAACCTCGCCAGCTTCCGCACGATCTCGTTGGTCAGAGCCCCGCCCACATAGAAGTGGCTCGGCAGGCCGAAAGTCGCAGCCTGGATCTCATCGAGCTGGGTCAGTGCACTCCCCGGGAGCAGCACAACTCGACCCTCTTCGACAACTGCAGCCGCCTGGAACCCCGACTCCGGAAGAGCGCTCCGGACAAGCCCCGCGATCAACCCGTCCACCTCCGGCAGCTCGAAGAGCCGCACGCCGTGGGCGATCCTGGCGCAGGCGCTCTCCACGGTTGCGCCGAGGACCGCGCCGCCGGCCAGGACGACCCCATCGCAGACGGCGGAAGAACAGCTCGCCCGTCGGTCCACCGCGCCGTCTATCAGCACGCGCTCCGCCCCGGCCTCCCTGAGCATCTTCACGACGCGGCGCGTCTGGCTTACGGTTGTCGGTCCGCTCAGTTCCGCCAAACCGGCTTGCAGAACCTCGGCCAGCACGATCTCGCCCAGCGCGCTCGCGATGCCGGTCCTTCTGATTTCCTTGGCCATGACGCTCGAGACAGCGAGGCTCTCGGTCGCAGTGGCGAACAGCGTCCCTGGCGACACTTCGATGCGCGGTTTGGGCTGTCGCGTGACGACGTCAAAGGCCTCGCCATCGCGACCGACCGAGGTGAGTCCCAGCCGCCGGCCCAGCTGTTCGTACCCCGCACGCATGTGCGTGAGGGTGGTGGTCTTGCCGCAGTTCTTGGCGAATCCCGCGATGGCGACCACTTCCGCGCGCAAGGCTTCGAGTCGGCTGAGAAGGGTTCTCATGCGTACGTCGCCTCGAAAAGCCCTCGCAACTCCGGAGACTCGCGGAGCAGGTTCAAAGAGAACTCGGCATGGCCCTTCGTATAGCCGTTGCCGATGATCATGGTCGCATCGTGGCCGATTCCTTCGGCGCCGAGGGCCGCCCGGGTGAAGCTCGTCGCCATGCCGAAGAAGTAGACCACGCCGTTGTCCTTGGTTGCCAGGATGGAGGCCATCTCCGAGCCAGGAATGTTTACGCAGTTCACGGTCACGTCGGCCATCGCTCCACCGGTCAGGCTTCGAATCCTCTGGTAGAGATCGAGCGGCTTGGTAGCGTCGGCCTGGAGGGCCTCATGGCAGAAGCCGATCTCCTTCATGCGCCGGATGTTCGCCTCGGAGGAGCTGACCCCGATAACCCGTCCGGAGTCTCCCGCATTCTTGCGAGCCTGATAGGCGCAGAGAGTGCCGGACTTGCCCGCCGCGCCGAGGATACACACCGTGTCGCCTTCCTTCACCAGCTTGGCGACCTGGGGGGCGGCACCGGCCACATCCAGGACGGCCAGGGCGACGTTGCGCGGCATATCAGGCGGCAGCTTTGCGTAGACAGTGCGCGCGAAGAGAATGGCCATCCCCCGGACATCCACCTGGTCGGTGTCCTTCCGCACCCCAAGCACTTCGGAGATGGCAAGCGGGGTGAGCGAGAGTGAGACAAGGCTCACGATCTCGTCCCCCGGCTTCAGATCGGCCTTCCCCTCAAGCTCCGGGCCGACCGACTCCACCCTGCCGATCAGCACGCCACCAGAACCGGTAACAGGGTTCTGCTGCTTGCCGAAGCGGCTAACGGTGTCACGGATGATCTCGCCGATCCGGGCTTCGTTTCCGCCGGCCTCGTCCTCAATCTGCTTGAAGCTCGCCGAATCGATGTTAAGGGTGCCGATGGAAACCCTTGTCTCATTGTCGTACACCTTGCCCATGTCATTGTCGAGTCGCGTCGCTGTCTGCGGCAGAGCGCCTGCTGGTTCAACGACGCGGTGGGAGCCAAAGGGACAGCCGGTCAGCATCACTGCTTCCCTTCGCCGGCTGAAGGCTCGACAACGGAGAGGACGATGTGACGGAGTTCATCCTCCTCCAGGAATGCCTTGCGGAGACCCGCCTCCGTCTTCAGCCGCTGGAGGATCTCCCGGCGCTGCTCCTCGCTTGCCTCCACCCCCAGGTCGCGCAGGAACCGATCGAGCGCCGCCCCGCCGGCCCCTTTGCCATAGACGAATTGGAAATCGCGGCGTCCCACCACCTCGGGCAGGTAGGGCAGCATAACGAGAGGCGGGAAGCCGGCCCTCTCCGCCGCCTCGAAGATGTGGATGATCATCCCGCTGTCCACGTTGAAGAGATTGGTGCCCACAACCGGCTTGTTCGGCGCGCACGGGAAGCGGCTGAACTGCACCGCCAGCTTAGACAGCCGACTGAGGCGAGAGAGGTCGATTCCGAGGTTGATCCCCATGGCCACCTGGGCCGCCACAGCAAGCTCCTCCAGCGCGATGTTGCCTGCGCGCTCCCCCAGCCCGTTGACGGCCGTGTGAGCCGAGTTCGCCCCACCCGTCATCGCCGCAATCGCGTTCGCCGTGGCCATTCCGAAATCGTTGTGGCAGTGCAACTCCAGGAGCTTGTCCGGGAACCATGTCCGGAACTCACGGAAGAACTCGTAGGTGGTGAGCGGATGGCTCATCCCAAACGTGTCCGCGATCGTCACCCGGTCTGGCCCGCCCTGCCCAACCACCGCCTTGAACACCCGCTCGATGTACTCGCGCGGCTGGCGAAAGGCATCCCATCCCATCCAGTTCACGATCAGCCCCTGTTCCTTGGCGTAGGCGCAGGCCTCGGCATTGCGGGCAATCAACTGCGCTTCGTCGATGTCGTAGGCCAGCTTGCAGCTGTAGGGATTGATAGTGTGCTCGACGCAGACCAGCTCGGCGCCCGCCTCCACCGCGAGCTCGATGTCGGCCCGGCGCGCGCGGACGAGACAGCCGACCTTGGCCCTCAGATCGCGCTTCGCGAGCGCCCGGATAACCGCGAAGTCCTTTTCGAGCATCGGGATGCCGATCTCGATCGCCTCGACGCCCAGCGCGTCCAGCTCTTCTGCCAGCATAACCTTCTCGTCGAGGCTCAGCGCGACACCCGGGGTTTGCTCCCCGTCCCTCAAGGTCACGTCGTAGACGTAGAACGGGCCCCGCAGATCGAGCCTCCTGCGAAAGCTGGACTCGAAGCTCATCGGCGGAACCCAGGACTTCTCCGGGTCGAAGTAGGGCTGGCCCCCCAGCGGGCTGCCGTCGATCTTCAGCATCAGGTCTATCCTTGCTCCTCGGGCTCCAGTGGGGCGCGATCTTCGCACACGAGCTCCAGGGCCTCGAACACATGCTGTCGCGCGACTCGCTCGGCTTCAGCGGGTTCTCGGTTCTTTATCGCTGCGAGCATCTCGGTATGCCGTGCGAGCGACCGCTGAAAAGCTTCCTGCGTATATCGGTAGAAGTCGGGATGGAAGTAGAACCCTTCGTACAATGCGAAGGCATCTCGAACGGTCACCAGAACAGTGTTGTGGCTTGCCTGATAGATGGCATCGTGGAACTTGCTGTCCGCTGCGGTGATGCGCTGTGCATCGCCTCCTGAGACCGCGAGGTCGAAGAGGCGTAGAGCGGCCTCGAGATAGACGAGATCCTCTTCGGTTCGCCGCTCCGCCGCCTGCGATACGGCGAGCGCGTCCAGGGCGCTCCGCACCTCTAGCGACTCGCGCACCTCACGGCTGGTTATCCGTCTGACCACGACCCCGTTGCCCGGCACCGTCTCGACCAGTCCCTCCAGCTCCAGCACGGGCATACACTCCCGCACCGGAGTCCGCGAGACGCCGAGCTCAACCGCTATCTCGCGCTCGACCAGCCGCTCACCAGGGAGCAGCTTCCGCTGGAGGATCTTCTCACGAATGGCGTTCAGAACTTGAGCCCTGAGCGTCCGCACACCCTCTGTCCTCTCTGTAGCACACACGCGATAGTCCGGGCCGAAGCGCGTTGCATTCTAGGTATACATGGTATACCATGTATACGAATGGAGTCTAGCTCAGGCTCATCGCCCTGTCAACCCCGGGACGAAGCATCCTGGGGCTCTTGAATGCAGACGGCAGGTGTAGGCCTGGAGACAGAGCGTCAGGTCGCGTAGTGGGAGCACGAGCATGGGCGGCTGGAAGGACGGCGCCAACTGCGCCGTGGCTGTGTCGTTCGATGTCGATGCCGAGACCCTGTGGTTCGACGACGACAGGTCGGCCGAGGCCGGACCGGGCGCGCTGTCCCAGGGAACCTATGGACCGCAGGTCGGGCTTCCTCTGATACTGGACCTCCTCGAACGGCAGAGCCTCCCGGCGACCTTCTTCGTGCCGGGCTGGGTGGCACACATGCATCGAGAGGCGATTGCCGCCATTCATGACGCGGGTCACGAAATCGCGCATCACGGATGGCTCCACGAGTCCCCCGCCGGCTTGCCGCGAGAACAGCAGGAGGAGGTGCTCCGCAAGGGCATCGAGGCCCTCAGGAGCATTACCGGCAGAGACCCAGTGGGCTACCGCTCCCCCGCGTGGGAGTTCTCAGGCGAGACGCTTCGGCTGCTGACCCAGTACGGGTTCCGCTACTCCTCGAATATGATGGACCGATTCTTCCCCTATGTGCACACCGGCGCAGACATCGTCGAACTCCCCGTGCAGTGGATCCTCGACGACGCCCCCTTCTTTCTCTTCAGGTTCGGCCGTTTCATCGCCACGGCTGAGCATGTCTATCAAGTCTGGTCCGAGGAGTTCCGCGGCATCTACCGGTGGGGCGGACTCTTCACCCTGACCATGCACCCGCAACTGATCGGCCGGCCGGGCCGGCTGCTGATGCTGGAGAGGCTGATCGGGTTCATCAAGGGGTTCGACGGGGTGTGGTTCGCAACGGGAGCTGAGGTGTCGCGGCATTGCCTGGAACACGGGTGTCCCGAAGCTCCCTTCGGCTTCAAGAGGTAATGGATACGCGCTGGAGAAGACTTCTCTCTGTTCAAGGGAGAGGGCCCTCTCGTCGCGGAGACAAGTTCGTGAGAGGCGACTGCAAATGAGTAAAACGACAGGAAGGACCGGAGATAGCATGTGGCTCGATATTCGGCCAGGACATTACTACGAGTTGATACTGTCCAGTCCCGACGCAGTCCCTGTCGCCACCCGCTGGGAGGGCGGGAAGCTCCTACGTCAGGGGGGAGTGGTGTTGCCCGCCCCCATCGAGGACGCCGGCCCCCTAGCGCTGATGTACCGCAAGCGCATTATCTTTAAGCTGGACGACCTGGCCGCGGAATTCCTGCCATCGTGGCAGCGTTTCTGCGCGGTCGTCCAGGAGAACGGCGGCAAAGCCGACCTCGGCATCAACGCTGGCGCCTGCGATGATGAAGTATTCGACTGGGTGAAGTCACTTGACCTCGGATGCTTCGAGGTCTGGAACCACACCTGGGACCACAGCCGTTCCGGCACCAATCAGTATGGCCATCCCTACGATGTGCAGTACGAAAACATGGACCGCCACCAGCGGTTGGTTAAGGAGAAGCTCGGGATCACCATGCGCGCTTATGGCTGTGCCGGGATCAAGCTCATGCCTGACAGCGACTGGATCGCCGACCACGATGAGGTGACGTACTACGTCGTCCGTAACCATCCCGATATGTGGATCTATTACTGGGCGCAGGAAGTGATCGCTGATAACGGACACGGGTATATAAACTCTGACGGCATTCTCACGCCGGGATCATGCACGGATATCGAACACCCGCCGGGGGTAGTTGAGCCGCGCGACCATAGTAAGCGGTATCCAGTCGAATGGGTCGCCAAGCTGTATCCGGAGGAAGGCCCTAATCGGCCGCCAGCGGTCGGCAATGCCGATGAGCTCATCTGGCGGATGCAGCACCCCTTCCGGCCAGCCGAAGAAATGGCGAAGATACCCAACAACGTTCTTTATTTCCATCCGTGGAACTGGGGGGAAAGCGATCTCGATTCCCTGGCAGCGCTGACGTCATACATCGCCAACGGCGAGGAGTGGCGTTTTTCCAACGGCTTCGAGGTCTACTGGTGGATGCGGGATCGCGACCTGCTGGCGCTGGAGAAGATAGCGCCCGACCGCTATCGCCTCGAAGCGCAGAAAGCGCACGCACCGCACGCTCTCGAACTGGGGCTCCCTCGGAACACCCGAGCCGAAGAGCACGCCTACCGGGCGAACCAGTTCGACCGGCCTTCCTGAACTCGTCGCTCTCGCAGCCCCTTCCTCGCCATGGCGGCGAGGGCCCGGAGCCGGAAGCGGAGGGCGTCTTTTCCCAGTGTTGGCCTGTGCGCGTCCGGGATTCCGGTCTCCCTCCGGTCTCTCGCTTCGGGATCCTACCGACCTCTCGTCTGATTGAGCAGAGCGAGCGACCTCTCGACGAGGACCAGCCCCGCGTTATCCGCCAGATGCAAGGCGCACTCGACCTCATAGCCCCCCAGAGCATATGCGTCCGGCGTCGGTATGTACCCGACCGAGCCGTTCGCATAGCCCAGCACATAGGTGCGGCTATAGGGAGAGCCGGCCTTGACCATCATGCCGAGCTCGCAGAATACCTCGCCAGCCCACCCCAGCAGCACTACGTCCCCGATGGCGATCACCTGGATCTCCATCTCAACCGGCTTAGTGCCGCGTGCGTTCACCCGTTCGAGATGCCTGCAGGCTTGCTCAGGGCCCTCGACGCGCTGGTCCCAGATCAGATAGCGGTCGAAGTGATAGCCTCTCGCCAGCGGTCTAGCCTCCGCGGCCCCCACCCGCTCCTCGGCCGCGTTCATAGCGCGTTCCGGGTTGGTCGGCAGTTCGATCTTGCGGGAGACGCAGGCGAGCTTGGCGTTCTCGATCTTCTCTGCCTGGGGCAAGACCTTCATCGTTTCGGTCGCGATTGCATCGCCCGCGTGCTGGGCGGCAAGGAAGCTACCGCCATTCAGGACGCCGTGGTACATGGGGCCCTCCCGGGGATTCACATCCCCGGCCGCCCCGTTGAAGAAGATCGAGACGCCCTTCCCCAGGCGGTTTTCCACATAATGGCAGGCGTGCCCCGGATAGTCAGCGGTAAGAAGGTAGTTGTCCTCGGCCAGGCAGAGCGCGTGGGCGGCATAGTTCATCACGACTCCGATCGTCTCGCCGTGAGCGTCATCCACGCGCAGCACACCCAACTCCGGGTCGAAGGGCCCGAAGTGATTGCGGCCCAGTTGCACCCGGCCCCCAGGGAGCAGCTCGCGCCGGTTTATCCCCACCGCAGCCCATCCGCTGGCCACGGAGACGCTGGCTTCGGCGAGGCTGGCCACCGCCCCGGATATCGCCTCGCCCACGCGCGCGGGGAGCGACTCAGCGTATTCGCGTTTAAGATCCGTCGGCTCCTCACTCCAAAGGTGCGGCCCGGAATGAGTGTGAGTCGCGCCCAGAAGCAGACCTTCTGGCCCGATTCCACCCCGCGATGCCGCCCTTTCTCGAACCTGCTCGAGCAGAGATGTCGGAATGCCTCCCAAATCCAGGCCGACGAGCCCGACCCGAGACAGCCCGTCATCCAATACGAGCGCGCGCGCCCAGAGCGGGTCGTGCACCGCCAGGGACGGCAGCGTCCGGCCTGCGTATCCCGCCTGCCTGACTCCCGGAGGCGGCGTGATATCAATCGCACAGAGACCTGCCTTCAGCATGACTTCTCCTCCCAATACTCAGCAGTGTAGGTATGGCAACGAGGATCTTACGCGAAGCGTCCGGCCTGGCTCCCTGCCTGGGCGTCTGCCGCCGGCGAGCCTCTCTCGTCACTGCTCTAGAGGAACACTGCAGCCACTGCGCGGCCCCGCAGCGTCACCCGTAGTCCTCCGTCCTGCGGATCAGCCCGACATCCCTCGTCGCCCTCGACCGACTTCGGCTCACGGTCCCAGGCCAGCCGCACGGCCCGCGGCTCGCATTCGTAGTTGACGACTCCGACGACGACGGGATCCCCTGTCTCCCTCTTGAGAACCGACACATCCACACGACCCTTCTTCTCGAGGATCCGCACGGCTGGTGTCAGAGCGTCTGCGATCAGGGCGAAGGCGCGGTCGAACACGTCCTCTGCGCCTGGCATTTCCCGCTCCACCTTGCGCCCAAGCAGGAATGGGACATGCACATAGACGCCATCCCCGCACTTGACAGCGACCAGGGCCGGTCGGCCAGCGCGCGTGGTCAACTTGACCTGCGCCCTTTCGTCGAACATGAGCTCCTGGAGATAATCGGGAAGGTCCATTGTCACGCCCTCAAGCGGGATCGTGTCGGTCGCGTCGGAGAGCAGCTTCTGTTCCCCTACCCCGAAGGCGTCGCGCATGCCCCCGCCAGGCACTCGCGGCCACAGGTTACCGTCGTCGTCGAGCAGGCCGAAGCGGCCCTCGGTCAGTAGCCGGCCTCCGCGCCTGACGAAGGCGATGAGCGCCTTCGCCGTCGCGGCCGCGACGCTGACGTTACAGGGAACGGCCATCACGTTCACGCGGTTGGGAACGCCGCCCCAGATGTCCTCTGGGGTCAGGAAGCTCGGGCTAACCCCGTTCCGCCAGAAGCCTCGGAAGAACCCGCGGTGCGCATCCGTGTAGAAGTCCGGATCCCAGCCCTGGATGGCCTGGTAGAGATCCTGAGCGTTCTGGTCGAAGAGTATCGCGCAGCCCGCATCGTCAGGCACGCTTGCCGCGATGTCATTCGCATGGCACTCAACGAAGCGGCCCACAACCGCAGCCTGATCGGCGAACTCATTCGGATTGCCCTCGTAGTCCGTAAGTCCCCTGCCAGACACCTGCATCCCGCGGATGAAGGGACGATACATCCAGTAGATAACGCCCTTGATCCCGTTGAAGAAGGCCTGATGGCCCCACAGCCGTATGTGGTCAGAGATAGAGGAGTGCTCTTCCGGGAACATTGAGCGGTTGGGCGTCATGAGTTCCGAGATGATGACCTGCTTCCCCTGGCCTGCCGACAACTGCTGCCGCCAGATGTGCGGCCAGGCATAGCAGTCCTTAAGCCACCAGTGGGGATTGAACATGTTGGCCCAACAGGACAGGCCGTACACATCCACAGCCTTCGCGGTGGCCCAGTCGGTAGCTCCACCGTATTCGCCGTCCCGGTTGTGCATCGTGTCACACCCGAGGATGTCGGCAAGGATCACCGCATCGGGATCGACCTCCCTGATCGCCGCGCCCCACTCGCGCAGCCGCTCGGCGAAGTTGTACGGTCTGAAGCGATACCAGTCGCGGCCGGCGACGCCTGAAGACCAAGTCCGAACTCTGAGGCGCGGCACCCAGTCCACGATGCTGTCGAAGTTAGGGAAGAAGGTCGCCCACTTGCGGTTCAAGGCCTGGATGTCGGCGTACTCGTGTTTCAGGAAACTCACGAACTCCTTGATGGTCCATTCATCAACCGCGGTGTAGTGCACCTCGTTGAAGATATCATAGGCAAGCAGCGCGGGGTGATCCTTGAAGTGCGCCGCCACGGCCTTCATGTAGTCGCAGATGAGCTTCCGCACTTCCGGGTGGTTGAGCGGTGGGACATCCTCTGCCTGCTCGCCGCCTGTCTTTCGCATGAACTCCAGCGTCTCAGGCAGGGCCTCGTGGTTGTAGTCCTGGCCCTGGAGCTCGAGGATCGCCTTGAGGCCGACCTCGGCGCAGATGTCCATGACCTTATCGACCGAGTCGAAGGCGAGTCCGCCCGGAGGATTGGCGTCCCACCGGCTGACAGGCGGCCAGAGCACGACCAGGTTGAACCCCAGCTTCTTGATGTTCGTGAGATCGCGACGGCGGGTCGCCGTGGTCTGCTCGGGCAGCACAAGATAGACGACTCCGTACGGGATCATCCCGAGGGTGAGATCAGAGGCTTTCACGTGTGTAAGTCCTTTCGCGGCATGTAAGCACCGAGGGGGAGGTGAGAGGTTGTCCTCCGCTTGGCGAGCGGCGGGAGGCATCGGGCCGCCTTCAGCCGGCCTTCGACAGTCACCGACCCGAGCGCGGCTGGAAGTAGCACCCGACTCCAGGTCGAGACGGGGAGCGCCAGGCCGTCACCGACGATCTCCCCTTCACCTTCCAGCACGATCACGATAGAGAAGCGGCCGTCGAGCGGGAGCGACAGGGATCCCTCAACAGCGACCTGACGAACCTCGAAGCGGTCGGTCTGGGGCGGACCGAGCAGCATCTCCTCTCTGCCCCCCGGCGACTCGGCAACGGTTCTGGACTTCGGCCCGAAGACATCCTTGACCGTGGCTGCCGGATAGGCGGTGTAGTCGAAGAGGTCCAGCACGCGGTCGATTCCAAGCCCCATCGTGCAGGCAGACTCGGGCAGGTCGTACCCGCCTCGACCATACTCGCAGCGAACCACGTAGTCGGTCGGCTCCTGCACCTCCACCATAAGCAATCCGGCTCCCACGGCGTGGGGGACGCCGCCCTTCACCAAGAGCACGTCGCCCGGACTCACCGGGATCGGGTCGAAGCAGGCGAGCATGGCGTCCAGGTCTTGGGACGCGATGATCCTGCGCCACTCCCGCGGCTCCGGCGGCCGTTGGAACCCGAGTAGAACGGAGGGAGTCTCCACGCGGGCCTCAAGCACCCACCAGGCCTCCGTCTTGCCATTGCGCGCGCCGAGATGCCGCTTCGCCCAGTCCTCCGTAGGATGGGCCTGAATATGGAGTCTGGCCGAGGAGTCCAGGAGTTTGACCAAGAGCTGGGGATCAGCGCCGAACTCGGCGACGTGCTCCGGCCCGAGCACCTGCTCCGGCGCCGCCCCGAAGAGCGCGTCTATGGCCACCTCGCGTCGGTCGGCGCCGGCCGCTGTGCCGATCCCTTCATGCGGCGGCCGGTCGCCCGGATTCAAGGCTCGCGTCGCCGAGCCGACCCAGTCCTCCGGCAGATGCGAGTCCGCCGGGCTCTCCTTCCCCTCAATCCGGTCCAGCAGCATCCCGCCCGGATACGTGCGCCACACTCTGTTGGGAGTAAGATGGAAAGGCTGCCGGTAATCCATGCTCCTGCATCTCCGAACCACCTCGTCCCTGAAGGAACGGAGGGACAATTGCCGTGCGCCATCCCGTCAGCGTCGCGGAGACATCGGCAGGCCGGCGCGCGCCCCGGTGTCTGGTGTGGTTGGCCCACCAAGAAGATGGTGCTCGCGGTAGAGAACCGACGTCCGAGCCCCGATGTGCCGCGCTTCTGTGCGCCCGGCGTCGCAGTGCTGTGCAGGACAGCAGCTTCGTCGCGGCCCGGGACACTCCTGCACTGACTGGTTAGTGCCGCGGGAGATGGCGCAAGATGGCCAGTCTGGCCAACTCTCGCGCCCAAAAGACAAGCGCCGACTGATCAACCGGGATGTCCGGCCTACAGCCCGCGCACCTGCTTGCGGTAGGCCTTTGGCGCGAGCCCCAACACCCGCGTGAAGGCCCGGCTGAAATGAGACGGATCCGCGTATCCCAAAGAATAGGCGATGTCTGTGATAGACAGGCGTGAGTTAAGCAGAAGCTCCCTGGCGGCGGCGAGCTTGAGCTCCAACAGGTGCGCGGACACCGGCACGCCCAAGTGAAGCCTCATCAACCGACCCACGTGGCTCGGGCTGTAGCCGACCGCGCGCGCCACATCCTTCAGCCCAATCGGCTTTCGGAGGTTGGCGGCGCAGAATTCCAGCACTGATCCTATGATCTCCCAGGAGGCGGCATCCGCCGGGATCGTTCGCGACCGGCTGGATCGCACCCTGATCACATTCCCTCTCTCGATCCGCCGTCGCAGGAGGTTGGTCAGGTAGACCCACAGCCCGTACGCCGATTCCTCCCATCCGGTGTCCTGACCGACCAGCTCCGTTGCTATCGCCGCCGCAATGCTCTCTATCTCCGTCTGCCCGATGAGCTCGATCCGCGGTGTCATTTGGTACGTCGATGGCGGCGTGTAGACAACGTGCCCCAGTTCACACAGAGAGTGCTCGACGTGACACCAGAAGCTTTGGTGAGGTTCCTTCGGATCGGCCGCAAGCTCACAGTGAGCAACACCCGGCGGGATCAATAGCAGAGAGCCCGGCCCGAGCTCGAAGGTCCCGCCTGCCGTCGCCACCAGAAGCCCTCCCGCGATCGCCGCGGCAAACTCGTGGTTCACGCTCGTATGATGGAAGAAGCCACGCGGCAGAGGACTTTGCCTAAGGGCGGGAACGCGCAGGCCCGCGTAGAACCAATGGGTCGGCGGCTTTCCCCCCAACAGCGTCAGCGTGCCGGCCGCCAACCGCTCGCGCTCCCTCCCGTCGTCCTCAGACTCAGCCCGAGCCACCCAAGAGCCCCTTCCTATATCGCCGGCATCAGACCCCGCGGAACCAACAGAAGCCATGATGCCACTGCGACCGAGCTTGCGCTGCCGCATTCAATGCCACCTCTGAACGGATATCCTCCACCGTTTCTTGCTTCCAGCCCGACCGGGTCCGTCCCTGCGTGCTCGTCGCACAACGGCCTTCGGGCAGGGACGTGCCAAGCGGAGGACGAAATCCACCTCCCATGTCGATGCCAAGAAAGCGCAGAGCTCTCCGGGCCGCAGTCCAGAAGAGCGAAGTCCACTATCGCGAGCGGGTGCTCCAGCTCGCCCAAGAGCGTCCCGCCGAGCACCTGCTCTATGCCGGACGGGGAGGAGAACGCCAGTCCGCCGCCTCCGGCAGCCCCCCACTCTCACTCTATCGCCACGTGGCCGATGGAGTCGAGATCGCACTGCTGATCGAGGGCGCCGCCCGGGTCCTGACCCCGAGAGAAGCCTTTCACCTAACCCCTGGCAAGCTCTTGGTCATCGATCATGGCGTCTATCATGTCCATTTTCCAGAGGCGCGCGGCCGCAACCATCTCATCTTCTGGTGCCATCTCAAGCAGACGTCGGTGGATCTTGCCGACACGCTGTACGCACCTCCCGATCCCATCGACTTCGGCCTTCCGGGGCTCGTGCTCACAGGCCGGACTGACGTCCAGAGCATCGGCGCTGCCATCGCAGCCGAGCTCGCCTCTCACGATTGGGGCTACCGTCAGGCGGCCCTCGACCTCCTGAGCTACTTGAGCTGCATTCTCGTTCGGCGCCTCCTCGAGGGCCGCGCAGCACTGCGAAAAAGACAGGAGTCACCCGCGATCTCCGGCGACCCCGCCACGTGGCAGACGATCCAGGCCGTCCTGGACTTCTGCGAGGCGAATTTCCACCGCAAGGTGACCCGAACCGAGATCGCTCGCGCCGTGGGCTACAGCCCGAAGTACCTCGGCCACCTCGTCACGAAGAACCTTGGACACTCCATCTCCGACCACTTGTGGAATCTCCGGGTAGCCGAGGCCAAGCACCTCCTCGAAACCTCACGTCTCTCGATCCGAGAAATCGCGCAGGCCGTGGGATATGACGACCCGACCCATTTCACGCGCGCCTTCAAGCGGGCCACAGACCTCTCGCCCCAGGCCTATCGGCGACGCCTCTCCGCCCTCTAGCTCTCGGCACGATGCGGCGAAAGCACATCTTCTTCCGTCCAGATGGCAGCCCCCGCGATCGCGCGCGCTGCTATCATAGTTTCAGCTAGCTGGTGGAGGTACCCGGGGAGAAGTGACGGCTGTCTCAGGCACCCAGGCCGCGCAGGCTGAAGCCCTTCGATCCACCGTCCAGACCCACCACCGGGGGAAAGGAGGCCGCAGCGAACAACATGCGGTGAATGCGTCGTCTGCTTCCCTGACGGGAAGACACTGAGTCACGGAGATGCCCGATGAGGCTACGTCGTCTATTGACGTTCTGTCTGTGTGTATTCTCGCTAGTCCTTGGCGTTGGGGTAGCTGGCGCAACCAGCTACTACGTGGACAGCGTAGGAGGCTCGGACTCGAACTCCGGCACGGCTCCCGATCAAGCCTGGAAGACCATCGGCAAGGTCAACACCGTCAACTTCGCCCCTGGCGACAACTGCTACTTCAAGTGCGGCTCGGACTTCACGGGAACTACGACCCTAGTGATTGGTGATGACGACGACGGCACTGAAGCCAGCCCAATCACCTTCGCCACCTATGGAACGGGCGCGAAGCCCAAGTTCCGAAACTCATCCACCGGGGAGTGGACCAACGCCATCGAGATGACGAACTGCATCTGGGTGGTGCTGGACGGGATCTATGCCTACTCCACGCGCTATGCCGGCGTCCGCCTGAGCAACGCCGACCACTGCACCGTGAAGAACTGCGAGGTCTACGACACGGGCATGGGCATCGAGCTCACCAACTCGGAGTACTGCCTGATCACGCAGAACTACTGCCACGACATGGGGCCGGTCGTGAACACCCCTGGCGGTGACGACGACTACGGCGGCGTCGGCATCTGGCTCTACAGCGGCGAGAACGAGGTGTCCTACAACACTGTCAAGGACTGCCGCTACGATTCCTACGACTACAACTGGGACGGCGGGTGCGTCGAGTATTACTCGATGGGCACCCTCGACAACTGCTACATCCACCACAACTGGGGCGAAGGCTGCGAGGGCTTCTGGGAAGTTGGCGGCGTTGATGACTCCACGTGCTACAACCACACCTTCGCCTACAACGTGACCTCGGACTACGGATACTTGACCTGCATGCACCTGAGCGGCACATTCGGGCTCGATTGCGACAACATCAAGGTCGAGCACAACACCGTCGTCCGCACGTCCGTGCAGTGGAACGTCGTCGGATTTGACGGTGCTCCTGATGCCAACACCTACAAGCTGAAGAATAACATCTTCCACGTGACCGGATGTGGAGGCGACAGCATCTTCGATGGGTATTCCGGTTTCACGCATGACTACAACTGCTTCTACGCCTATGGCGGGACGACGGTCGGCATCAGCCTGAACTCGCACGAGGTCGCCTCCGACCCGCAGTTCGTGGACTTCAACAACCAAGACTATCACCTCCAGTCCACCAGCCCGTGCCGCAACGCGGGCACCACCCTGGGCTATACCGTGGACTTCGACGGCAACACCGTCCCGTCGGGCTCGGCGCCTGACATGGGGGCCTACGAGTACCAGGAAGGGCCGAGCGCGCCCGTCGCCAACTTCTCCGGCTCGCCGACGAGCGGCACCGTGCCGCTGACGGTGAGCTTCACGGACACCTCGAGCGGCAACCCGACCTCCTGGTCGTGGACCTTTGGGGACGGCGGGAGCTCCACATCGCAGAACCCGAGCCATCAGTACACCACCGCCGATCACTACACCGTGAGCCT